>Ga0307997_10001351_pt1 | contig 11529 bp, 8 predicted proteins | sample Davwhametageno36_FD_203165 | JGI IMG/M metagenome (GOLD analysis project Ga0307997, IMG submission 203165) | Marine microbial communities from Davis Island wharf, Antarctic Ocean - #36 | ecosystem: Environmental > Aquatic > Marine > Unclassified | place: Antarctic Ocean: Davis Island wharf...
AAACATCGGCGCGATCGCCGCCGTGTAATCGTTGCAGCTGACCCTCGCTCAGTGGTATTTGGTAGTGCTCGTTGTTGCTTAAACCCACGGCTGCTGGCGCGTATTGATAGATAGCTTTGGCAGCTGCCAAAATCCACTCTCGATCGGAATTATCCGGTAGTCTTAGCCGCATCAAGCACTACCTACCGTTTTAGAAATCACCTTGAAGGTTTTCTTCATATTGTTTTCAAATGTCCAGTTGGCAACAGAATTGGCGATTAGCGTAACATTGTTAAGCCGCAAGCCGCGGCGTATTGCGTCGGCAAGTTCTTCGGTGGCATCGGGGCGAGAAACAACATAGCCGTTAATGCCTGGCTGTATCGCCTCGTGAGATCCGGCCCAGACAGTGGTGACATAGGGAGTGCCGCAAGCGATAGATTCTAAACCGACAAAACCAAAAGAATCAAACCATGTTGGCAGTACAGTTAGATCCAGCGCCTGATATAACGAGGCTACATCGGTAACGCCGCCAGCAAGAATAACGCGGTCGCTAACCTTGTATTGATAGGCCATTTTTTCCAATTTTTTGATATTGTCTCTGCCGGCAACTAACAACTTCACCTCAGGCAGTAGCGCCAGCGCCTGCATAAGCTCTGGCAGCCCTTTACGTAGCCAGCCGCTGCCAACAAAACCTATCAGTGCCTGCTCGGGTGCGATAGAAAATTGCTGACGTAAGCGCCGGCGATTAATATCGCGGTTGAGAGTAGAAAATCGTAGCGGGTCAAAGCCATTGTGGATGACATGGATCTCTGAAGTCAGATTGGGGTAGGCCTCTTGCAGGTCATTTTTGACCATTTCTGAGTTGGCAATGAGGTGCTCAGTTGCAGTTACGCAACGTTCTTCCATAGTTAAGACTGCGGCCTGATCCGAGCTATACTTATTGAACAAGTTTTTATACCAGGGCTCAAACAACCTGCGGCGCTGAAGCCAAGTAGGGTACAGTCCATCGCCGCCGCGCCAAATATCCTGACTTATCGTTCGCTCAAGGCTAAAGGTACAGTCAAAACTATTGGCATCGACACAGCGCTTGACCGAATCAGCGAATGAATGAACACGTGTTTTTCTAGACAATTTGTTGATGTCTACGCGGTGAAATTCAATATTCTGATCCTCGCCTTGCCAGTGGCTAGCTATCAAGTGCACCTCGTGCCCTTGTTGAGCACATAGCGACATCAGCCCAGCTACATAGGCTTCACCCCCGCCGAACTCCACGTATTTCTGTTTGATAAAAGCAATTTTCATAATGTTGAGGCTAAGCTACTGAAGCATAAGTCGATTAATGGGCAAAAGAGTCGCTGTTAAGATCGCCGGCAAGGTTTATAGGCACAGTGGGTCGGCGAGAGATGTTTATGGCATCGGCCCAGCTGGACTCAAAATATGCTGCCTGTATTAGGACCTCGCCAGATTGGTGATGGTGGACAACAGGGTCGAATAACAATCGACAGTGTTATAGGCGAATTGGGTATGCACAGGGTACAGCCGTATGGGAAGTGAGCGCAATGACGGCGGTGAAATAGTCGTGTATTGCCACAATGTAAGCCACCGCCTCGGCTGCTGATAGCATAGCACCCCGGGTAATCCTTACGAAGTAAAACCCGATTGCCGCCGGCCTATTGTAGGGCTTTAGTGGCGTCGTTTGTCTAGTGCGAAGCGACAAACTATGTTGCTGCTATTCACTCTAACCTATCGCTTTACACTGCTGTTCATCAAGAGCAGTAACGCTTATCGAGTATGCAAGTACTCACTTTGTGCCGATAAAGACAGCCAGGTTCGCTTACCAATAGCTTGGGCTAGGTTGCTAATCGAGTCGCGCTGGCAGCTGGGGTGAGGTGTGTAGCGTATCCAACCAGCGCTGGCAATCGATGGTATAGCAATCACTGGCGCTGCTAGTAGGCAATGCCCGCTCAGATTGGTCTGCAGTAGTAATAGGCTTGCTGAACATTGACATGACCTTCTACAGGACGATTTCAAGCTGTTTTTTCAGCCGGGCGCGCAAGTGCTGCGCGCACCGAATTGTCAAGCCCGCGCAGGCTGGGGCTGAGTAGAAAAAACAGCAGCACCGATATCAGTAGTCCGACGCAGGCTCCCAGAACGGCCTGCGGAGCCCCTAAATGCTGGGCGGCAAAGGCCATCGGCAGCACACCCAGCGGGGTCAGGCCAAAGGACATCATCATAAAGCTGGACACCCGTCCGCGCACGGCGTCGTCGACTAGCAGCTGTATCGAGGTGTTATTGAGGGTTTGGCAGGCATTGGCAAAGATGTTGGCGATGAGTAGCGGTATTAACGCCAGATAAAAATTGTCGCTGAGGCAAAAAAGGCCCAGAAAAAGCGCGAAGGCCAGCGCCGAAAAAAGCATTAGCCGTAGCCTAGCGGGATTCTCGCCGCGCCGGGCAATCCACACCGAGCCTATAACCCCACCGATACCGGTGGCAGCCATCATAATGCCAAAGCCGCGCTCGCCGACCTGCCAGACTTCATCGGAAAAAACCACCAGCAAATTTTGAAAGGGCATTGCCAAAAACATCGGTATCAAGCCGAAGATCAAACATACCAGTACCGGTTTGTTAGCGGCAACATAGGCAAAACCGTATTTTATCTCCCCTAATAGGGCCTTCTGTTCACTGTGCACGGCACGGTTTTTATTAACGGCAAACATAGTACCCACGGCGATTAAGTACAGTGCGATGGAGAGCATATAGGCGCCCTTGATATCCTGAAAGTTAATCATGATACCCATGGTGGCGGGCCCAGCCACCCGGGCCAGATTCATGCCCCCGGCAGACAGGGCCATGGCATTACCCAACTTGGCCGGACCCACCGTATGGTAGACCAGCGCCATTCTAGCCGGACTTATAAAGGGAAAGGCACAGCCCGCGACAAAAGCGGTACACAGCAAATGCCAGTATTCCAGTTGGCCACTGAGTAGTAATGCCAGCACAAATAACTCGTTGCCGAGGATTAAACTTTGACCAATGATAACCAGACGGCGGCGCTCGACCCGATCGGTTACCGCACCGCCGATGACCGAGGCTACGAGAATGGGGATGGCGACTACCAAGTTGATAGTCGCCAGTGATAATTCACTGTGAGTAAGATTCCACGCTAGGAATGAGCGGGTCAGTATCTGTCCTTGCATAGCGAAGAAAAAGGCGAAGTTGCCAAAGAATAACCAGCGGTACTGAGGATTTTCCAGCGAGGTCAAAAAGGCCGGCCAACGAGAAGTGCCAGCGGCGCTTACCTGACTTTCTCGATTGCCGTCGACGGCTGTTTTGGGTTCTCGCATCGGTCTGTTCGGCCAGTGTGGGACCGGCGGTTAGCCCCGCGCGATCAGATAACAGCAGTATTGTTGCCCTGTATAGTTGTTGTCCTTTAATAAAAGACATTAAAAGACTGTGGTTATTAGCTGTGCGTTAGAGAATAAGCGCCATTACCGGTGGATACAAGTTTGGGTGATTACCGTTCGTTAACCGCCGCCGTTAGACGGGCCAGCAAGCGACAGTCCCATAATCGGTGAGATTGCTCTATAATAGGCTTTTGCTGTTAATGTGAATGGGCTGTTTGCCAAGTAGGGTCCGCTCGATATTAACAACTGTACTTGTTTGCCATCGAACGCCACCGAACGACTCGCCTTGCTGGGGCTCACCACCATGTCTAAACCCGATCGTCCACCCGCCGCCGCCGACAGTTGGTCGGTCTACTGGCGCCTGTTGTCCTATACCGGTAAGTACTGGTTTTTCTTTCTGATTAGTTTGTTAGGTTTTGCCGCCTATGCTGCTACTCAGGTTGCGCTGGCACATATGATGAAATATTTTGTCGATGGGCTGGAGGGCAAGGATGCGGCGTTGATTTATCTGGTACCGGTAGCGGTGGTGGTGATCAGCTTAGTTCGCGGTGCCGGTTTTTTTGCCGGAAATTATTACCTCGCTAGGGTATCGCTGGGGGTGGTCAATGATTTGCGCAAGCAGATGTTCGATCATATGTTAGTGCTGCCCAGCGCCTTTCACGACCGCAAAAACTCCGGCGAGCTGGTGTCGATGATTACCTACAATGTGAATCAGGTCAGCGCTGCCGCCTCCCAGGCAATTAAAATCCTGTTCCGAGAGGGATTCACTGTAGTCGGCTTTCTCGTGTACTTACTGTGGCAAAACTGGCAGCTGACCATGGCCTTTGTTTTGGTGGCGCCGGTACTTGGAGCGCTGGTTGCTTACGCGAGCAAACTATTTCGCCGACTCAGTGAAAAAATGCAATCGACAATGGGGCAGGTCACCCACGTTTCCAACGAGGCTATTCAGGGTTATCGCCTGGTTCGCAGCTACGGTGGCGAGCACTATGAGCAGCGCCGCTTTCACCAAGCGAGTGACGAAAATACTCGGCAGGGGCTTAAATTTAGCAAAGTGCAGGCCATTCAAACGCCGGTGCTGCAGAGTATTGTGGCGCTAGCGCTGGCGGCGATTATGTTTTTTGTGCTGTATTTGGCCAGCACGACCGCTGCCACCGCCGGTGACCTGGTCGCCTACGTAGTAGCGGCGGGTATGATTGCCAAGCCGATTCGCAATTTGAGCGAGGTCAATGCCACTATTCAACGCGGTCTTGCCGCAGCCGAGTCGATTTTTATGTTGTTGGATGAGGCGGTAGAGGTTCAGTCCGGCAGTCGCGAGATCGAGCGTGCCAGCGGGCGTATCGAGTTCTGTAATGTCAGCTTTGGCTACCAGCCCGACGAGAGGGTATTGCACGACATCAATCTGGTGATTGAGCCCGGTGAGACGGTTGCTATCGTCGGGCGCTCCGGCAGTGGAAAATCAACGTTGGCTAGTTTGTTATTGCGCTTTTATGAGTGCTCAAGTGGCACCATTCAATTGGACGGCAGTGATATCGGCGAGCTGAAAATTGATTGCCTGCGCCGCCAGATAGCGCTGGTCAATCAACAGGTCACGCTATTTAACGATACCATTGCCAACAATATTGCCTACGGCCAACTCGCCAGCGTCGATGCTAGTGCGCTGGAAGACGCGGCAGAAAAAGCCCAAGCACTGGATTTTATCCGCCAGCAGCCCGGCGGTTTCGACGCTATTGTCGGCGAGGATGGGACCCGTTTGTCCGGCGGCCAGCGCCAGCGCATTGCTATTGCCCGGGCGCTGCTAAAAGATGCCCCGGTGTTGGTGTTAGACGAGGCGACCTCGGCGCTGGACACCGAGTCAGAGCGCAATATTCAGGGTGCGCTGGAGGCGGTTATGGCGGGTCGCACCACCATTGTGATTGCCCACCGGCTATCCACGGTTGAAAAAGCCGATCGGATTGTGGTTATGGATCAAGGTGTCATTGTCGAGCAGGGCAGCCACAGCGAGTTGATGGCCAAAGCTGGGCAATATGCCAAGCTCTACGCGATGCAGTTTGCCGAGGAAGATCTCAGTACTTGAGTGGTACTGTTAGGTGGTTGGCGCAGTAGTGAGCACCCTCGGGCAAGCGGCTTAGCTTTGTTGGTAGGCGGCCAGAACGGTAGTGGGGTCGCCTTGGTCCTGCACTAAGCCGTCTTCGATCCAAATAATTCGATTGCATAGTTTTGCCATCACCGCGGCGGCGTGGGACACAAGAATGACGGTGCGGTCCGATTTGATCATGTCCTCCATAGTGGCTGTGGCCTTCTTTTTAAACTTCTCGTCACCCACCCCCAGCACTTCGTCCACCAGTAACACCTCGGGAGACAGGTGAGTTGCAGTGGCAAAACCGAGGCGTGCACGCATGCCGGTAGAGTAGGTTTTTAGTGGCTGGTAAAAGAACTCGCCCAGTTCACTGTAGCGCTCAATATTATCCAACTCGGCGTAAATACGGGTCTTTTCGTAGCCTAGCAACATACCGCTGATAATGGCATTGTCGCGGCCGCACAAATTCAAGTCGAAGCCGGCCTGCAGTGTCAGCAGCGAAGTCTTACGGGCATGATTGGTAATACTGCCGGTGTCGGGCATGTAAATTCCCGACAATAGCTTTAGCAGCGTTGACTTGCCAACGCCATTGCGGCCGATGATGCCGACGGTTTCTCCACGTCTAACATCAAAGGAGATATCCTTTAGCGCTGGGAAGTACTGGTGGCGAAAAAACGACTTCTTTTTGCGGTAGGAAAGGCCGACGTTTTTAACCGAAATAATAATGTCGCTGGACATCGGCTACTCCTGTACTAATCGAGTGATGGTGTATTCGTGGCGGCGGTACAGCGAGAGTGTGATCAGCCACAGCAGCGCTGAGCCCAATAAAATTTTGCCGAGGTAAAGCCAGTCTGGCCAGTGGTTGTGCAGCAGCGTCTCCCGGTATTGATGGATTAGGCCCGCCATCGGGTTGATAAAAAACAGCTCTTGGTATTCTGGGGCGACGGTTTCGATACTGAAAAATATGCCGCTACAAAAAAAGGCAAATTGCAGCAGCGTTGGAATAACATAGTTGAGGTCGCGAACAAAAGCCACCAGTACCGCTAACAGGCAAACCAGCGGAATCATAAACAACAGCTGCACTGCCATCACCGCCAGAGAGCCCAGCCAATGTGCACTGATGCCGAAGCCCGACAGCAATAAAAACACCAGCAGCAGTGAAAATACCATGAGCTGTTTGATGCTGCACTGGGTCACAAAGACCAGCGGGAAGAATAATTTTGGGATGAACAGTTGCCCCATGAGATGCTGGCCGCCAACTAAGCTCATCGAACCTTGATTGACCACCTTGGCAAACCACAGCCAAGGTACTAGGCCGGTAAGCAAAAAGTAGACAAAATCCGGGCCGCCGCTTTTGAGCAGCAGCTCAAACACCAGGTAGTAACAGAGCATGTGAATAACCGGTTCGATGATCCACCAGCAATAGCTGAGATAATTAATAGCTGCTTCAGACTTGAGATTGAGTTTAGACTTTTCCCAAATAACAGCGAGTAGTTGATGTGATTCCATGGCTGCGTGTTGTCGGTTTGTGATTGGGTCCTAGGCAATTGCCGGCGGTATTTTTGCGGCCTCACTTTAGCAGAAATCGTCGTGGTGCTCCACGAAAACTATCAACGCTAGCGCCGCGCTGGGTACTAACAACAGCCATAGCTGGGCGCAAGGCACAACACTTTAGCGTGTTATACCTTCGGCGATATTGCCTGCGGGGCTTGTGGCGCGATGCTCCGCTATGGCTTAATCCAATCCTCAATAAGGGCGGCAGCAGGCGTAGGACATTTGAAAATACTCATTACCGGTGCCGGTGGCTTTGTTGGCCGCCATTTGGTGGCACATTTAGCCGCCAGTGGAGATGGTCATCAGGTGGTGGCGATCGTTCGCCGTCCGCTGGCTGATGCTAAGGTGATTGCCGATCTGACGCAATTTGAAGACTGGCCTGCGCTGCTGGCTGGAGTAGAGGTTGTGGTGCATCTTGCGGCGAGGGTTCACCAGCGCGATGTAAATGAGCGCGAGGCCTTCGAGCGCGATAATACCACCCTGGTCGAGACTATGGTTGAGGCGGCTATGGCGGCGGGAGTGGGCCGCTTTATTTTACTCAGTTCGATTAAAGCCGCGGCTCACGCCGATAATAGGGCTTTAGATGCCTCCGACGATGCCTACGGGCAATCCAAGGCCGCGGCGGAGCAACTGTTGTTTGAGCGCACCCACTCGAGCCCGATGGAGGTGGTGGTGATTAGGCCCCCGCTGGTCTATGGTCCCGGTGTCAAAGCGAACTTCCAGCGACTCACAGTGTTAGCCCGGCTTCCTATACCACTGCCGCTGGCGCGAATCGATAATCGCCGCGATATGGTTTCGGTGTTTAACTTGGTTGATTTGATTGGCTGCTGTATCGATCATCCCGCCGCCGCCAACCACCTATTCAGTGTGTCCGATGGCCTGCCCTATTCGCTGTCGCAACTGGTGGCGGCGCTAAGGCGGGCGCAGGGTAGGGCGCCGCGGTTGTTCTCGTTGCCGCCGCCGCTGTTGCGTGGAATGCTGCTGCTACTGGGTCGCAAAGCGATGATCGAGTCGCTGTTTGATGATTTGGCAGCCGACTGCAGTGATTGCGATCGGCTGTTAGATTGGCAGCCCCGCTATACTCTGCGGCAAACCTTAGCGGCCATGGTTGAGTCCAGTGATGTTATCCGATAACGCCCAGTTGCTGTTGATCAGCCTGCTGGCGAGCATTGTGCTGACTGGAATCTACCGGCAGCTGGCGTTGCGCTACGCCTGGCTGGCGCATGTCGACCATCGCAGCGCACATCACCGCGCTACCCCCCGCAGTGCAGGGATTATTATTATCTTTCTGGCGGTGGTCTATATTAGCTACCAAGTTGCAGCTGGTGCGATCAGCGGCTGGCAGTGTCTATGGTTGCTGCTACCGGCACTGATCGGCCTGGTTGGACTAATCGACGACGCTTGGTCGCTGTCAGCGGGACTGCGGCTGTTGTTTTATGGTCTGCTGGTCGGGTTGATGGTATTGGCCTTTGCGCCCTTGGCACCGCTGGATCTGGGCGTGTTTACCGTGCAGGCCGCGGTAGTGTTAGTACCCCTATACGTGCTGGTGATTTGCTGGTGGGTTAATTTGTTTAACTTTATGGACGGTATCAACGGTATAGCGGGTAGCCAGTTTTTGTTTGTGGTGCTGGCTGCGTTGGCCTTGCAGCCCTTAAATAGCTCACCGCAGCTGGAATTGGTGTTGGTTATCAGCGCCGCTACGGTAGGTTTTTTGTGCTGGAACTTACCTCGAGGCAGAGTATTTTTGGGCGATGCGGGCAGCACTTTCTTGGCGGCGAGCCTGGCCTGGTTCGCGCTGCACAGGATCGAGCAGGGCAGTTTCTCGCCCTTGCTGTGGTTAATCCTAGCGGCTTGTTTTATCACTGATGCCAGCTACACGCTAGCTGTCAGAATACTCAGCGATCAGTCCTGGACTCGTCCCCATGCCAGTCATGGCTATCAAATATTGGCTCGCCGCTGGCGCTCCCACAGTCAAGTGGTATTTGCGGTGGGGTTAGTTAACCTACTGTGGCTGCTACCCTTGGCCTGGCTGGCTAACAGCTATCCCGAATACGTATTAGCGCTGACCGCCGTCGCCTACGCGCCGCTGGTGGTTATTGTGGCGCGGTTGGGTGCGGGGCGGTCAGACTACTAGCCGGACGACTAAATGAGCGATAGTCGGTGGTTTTTATAACATAAATCGGGCATTATTAGCGTTTTTTCGAATCACTTGCTATACCTAGTAATTAGTTCATTTCGATCTTATGCCGCCAGCCACTGTTAGTGCCTTACTCAAAACCTTGTTGGTTTACTCACCGGACGAATATACCGAGACGGATGCCATGAGCACAGCACAGCAATTTCCCTGGTTCGGCGGCCTATGATCAAACAATTATTACCCGCTCCTTTACGGCAGTTACTGTTATTGCCGCGCTCCTGGAAGCAGGCTTCGTTGCTGCTGCTGGATTTGTGTATTATTCCCTTTTCGATCTGGCTGGCGGTGGTTATTCGCTGGGGTGGTATCGACTATGCGGTCGGTTTTGAAGACCTGCTGACAGCGGCGATTACCATGGTTTTCAGTGCCGCGGTATTTTTGCGCATTGGGCTGTACCGAGCCATTATTCGGTTTATGGGCCAACAGGCAATCATTACGGTGATTAAAGGGGTAACGCTGTCGGCTGTTATTCTGGCAATCGCGGCGTTTTTAACCCGCAGTAATATTCCCCGTTCCACTCCCTTTGTTTACTGGGGCGCTGCGCTGATCATGATTGGCGGCGCGCGGCTGGTGGTACGCACCTTTTATCACGGTATTTTGCGGCGCAGCGGCGATAAGATTGCCATTTATGGCGCTGGCTCCTCCGGCCGCCAATTGCTCAATGCACTGCTGCCGACAGGGAAATACTGTCCAGTCGTTTTTGTCGACGACAGCGCGGCCCACGTTGGCAGTGTCATTAATGGTGTCTCAGTTTACGCCTCCAGCCAGTTGCCCGAGCTAATAGAAGAGTTTTCTATCTCCTATGTGTTTTTGGCCATGCCCTCGGTCGATCATATGCGGCGCAAGGAAATTATTGACGAGTTGGCGGATATGCCAGTACACGTTAAGACGGTGCCGGAGTTTTATGATTTGATGTCTGGCAATGCCAACGTTGGCCAATTGCGGGATATCGAGCTGGCCGACCTTTTGGGTCGAGACGCGATTCCTGCCGATCCAACACTTATCGATCAGTGCTTGCTGGACAAGGTGGTGATGGTGACTGGGGCTGGGGGCTCGATCGGCTCGGAGTTGTGCCGTCAGATCGTGCGCTGCAAGCCTAGGGAGTTGATTTTATTCGATAGCAGCGAGCATGCGCTGTACCAAATATCCCGTGAACTGGAACGACTGATAACCCAAAACGGTTACGGTATCAAAATTATTCCGCTGTTGGGCACGGTGCAAAACGAGCGGCGCCTGCAGGCGATTTTTTCAGAATTCTCGGTTAAGACTGTCTACCACGCCGCCGCCTACAAACATGTGCCGATGGTCGAATACAACGTGGTGGAAGGGGTCTCTAACAATGTGTTTGGCACGCTGGCAGCGGGTCGCGCTGCGGTGGCGGCGGGGGTCGAAAATTTTGTGTTGATTTCGACTGACAAAGCGGTGCGCCCCACCAATGTGATGGGTGCCTCCAAGCGTATGGCCGAGTTGATATTGCAGGCTATGGCGCAGAAGTATGATGACACTCGATTCTGTATGGTTCGTTTTGGTAATGTACTGGGTTCCAGCGGTTCGGTAGTGCCACTGTTTCGCCAGCAGATTCAAAATGGCGGCCCAGTCACGGTGACCCACAAAGACATTATTCGTTATTTTATGACCATGGAAGAGGCGGCCCAACTGGTGCTTCAGGCTAGCTCTATGGGTCGTGGTGGCGACGTTTTTGTACTCGATATGGGTGAGCCAGTGAAAATAGAAGCCTTGGCGCGCCGGCTTATTCAGTTAATGGGCTGCGAGTTGAAAGATGAGGATCACCCTCGGGGTGATATAGAAATACACTTTACTGGGCTGCGCCCCGGTGAAAAACTCTACGAAGAGCTGTTGTTAGGCGACAACGTGACGGGTACCGGTCATCCTAAAATCATGCGTGCCGAAGAGGAGCGTCTGAGCGAGGAGGAGGTCGATAGCTTTACCGGCCAATTGCAACGGGCTTGCAACGAGCATGACTGCGACGCTATTCAGAGTATCTTACTGAATGCGGTTACCGGATTTGACGCCAAAGACGGTATTTCTGATGCCTTCTGGCTTCGCCAGTTGGAAAATGGCGGCGGTGCGCCAGGCCCTGAGCGCGATGCCAAGATCATCACCGGTCACTTTAAATAACGCCAAGTCGGCCCTTTTTCTCAGGCATTTTTGCCATAACATATCTGGTTTTTGCTGACGCTTATTAGTAAAATGCCGGCCAACAATAATAACGGCTGACCGGGGTTTTTTCTGTGCGCACCATTCAAATGCTACCATTGTTCGGCAGCGTAGCTGTTCGGGCTGTTCCCGGGGCACCGTGC
>Ga0307997_10001355_pt1 | contig 11516 bp, 1 predicted proteins | sample Davwhametageno36_FD_203165 | JGI IMG/M metagenome (GOLD analysis project Ga0307997, IMG submission 203165) | Marine microbial communities from Davis Island wharf, Antarctic Ocean - #36 | ecosystem: Environmental > Aquatic > Marine > Unclassified | place: Antarctic Ocean: Davis Island wharf...
CGTCAACGTTTCCAAAAATTGGTATTAAAAATGCTAACAATTTTTGGAACTGCTCGGGAAGTAGAAAAAAATTTTGAGGACGAAAAAATTTCATTGAGTTACCTGGTAAGTATTAAAAACAGCTCTATTAAAAAAAACTCAATCTAAAAATTAAATAGATTCAAGTGGTGTCTCAGATGGGAGGAAAAGAAAAGCAAAAAATAAATGATAATGATAATGGCTGAGACAATATTGAAAAATGAAAGAGATTATTTATTTTATATACATGTACTGTAAAGCTTTCAAATCATGCGTGCCAGTGCCAGAGAGAAGATAAACTCGTCACCCATTGAGAGGCAGCAGTTTGAGAGGAACGTCCACAGCGGATGGACATCTGTACAACATACATGACATGTATCATGTATGTATGCATATATATATATATATATATATATATATATATATATATATATGTATGTATGTACCTTCATGTGGCCACACATTGTACATGACAAGCTTCTCAGCTGAGTTCAGGTATTATTTAAAATCACAACTCCTCTTCTTCCTCCTCCTCAAATTCTTCACCATCTTGTATTATAACAGGGTGGTCGATCCGAAACAATCTTCTTGCATTATCACGGCTGTGTTCTACCGCGTCGCTCTGGAGTTGCATCAGAGCCGTATGATTTGCTTCATTATTTGACATTTTTCCACCAGTCTCTTCAGAATGTTGACGAATTATTAATTTTGTTCGAAGCTTCAGCTCGTTACGCACTGCGCGTATGCGACGGGTCTTTTTGTTAAACTCTCGAATCGCAATAAGTTCAGCTGCATGCAACACTTTAGATTCTTCCACTAGGCGCGCTTTCTCTTGATCCCAGCGTGACTCCAGCTCAGCTCGCCTCGCCTCTCGTCGAACAGTACGCGCCTCTCGACGTAATCTTCTCTGCTCTGTCCTCTTGATGGCATCAACGCAACGACGTGCTAAGTGACCACGAACAATACGTCCAATAGCAACACAAGCAGAGGATGTCACAATATATTTTTGTTGAAAATTAACATAGCCATGGTGTCCACGCCATACGCGTTGCAAAAAGGAAGCAGCATCGTTCTCAATTCTGTGTTGCTTTTCATTTGAAGCAGCATGTTTCCAATCTTCAAACATTCGATGCAGTTGACCCATCATGTTCCTTCGCATCATATTTTTAACACGTTTGACACTTTGCCAATCTGACTCCCAGCAGTGAAAGATACGATACATTTTACGGTTGAGCATGCGTGCCATGGCCAACCGCAACTTTTCGTTGCGCTCTTGAATGGATTCAGTTGTCATGTTGTGCCATAGATCAAATGTGTAGGAAGTCACACGATTCATAATTCTTCGAATTAATTTTTTTGCACCTCCTCGCTGCTCTGTATACTCATGCCATTTAGACCAAGTCAAATGCAACGCTCGATTCATAATTCGACGCATCATAACACCAACATTATCTTCATATCGCCGTAGTAACAAATATCGCTGTCTTCCTTGTTTACCTCGATATACTCGTTGCAGTACTAGTGCTGCCTCCACTTTGACAACACGCCTGTGAGGGTACATAATTTTCCACCATATTTGCAAAAGGGTCGCCGATGCATATGTCAGATGCTCGTACAATTTTCCAGGACGCTTCGACATGCAAAACAATTCACCATCAAGAGGTCCAAAACGATCAGCTAAAATTACAAATTTCTCATAGTCAGCCTCTCTTCCTTCTGACTCGATCAATCGCGAAATGGCACGTTGCTCTTCCTCCTCCTCATGCATTCTCAACTGTTCACCGTTCGTGCGCAGTTGTTCAGCTCGCAACGCTCGTTCACGTTTTTGTTCTGCTTCTGGACCATAATCACCAGGAGTATAAAACACGGGGAATCCCCACGTTTGATTCTTTGCAGCCGGTGTCTGCTTCAAGTGCACGTGAGGGAGTTGAGTGCCACCCGTCAAACGTTTCATTTGATTTTGAGCTAGCTCAGGTTTGTTGCTGTTCAACTTTTGCAACTTTCCTGTAGAAGCGCTAGCACCAATTTTTTTGAATGAAGATTTTTGTCCACCTCTAGCATTGGCATGTCCACCACCACCGCGTAAAGATTGCCCAGCCTGCCGCCTGTTCTTACCAAAATTTGGTGCCCCAATAGATACTCGATTCCTAAACGTTTCTTCGACATCCATTATTTCGGACTTTGCTGCAGTCAACATGGCCGAAAATGCCGAGTCCATTGTAGCAACACTTTGCATTGATGTTTCCAAACCATAAATGTTAATTTGAATGTCACAATCACGTTGGGACGCTGACCGCGAGCCATCGACACGTGCTCGGATGGGATCCCAATCAGTTGATTGCAGCTGACGCTCGTCCTCAAGTTCAGTTTCCAGTTTGCGAATTTTTTCAAGCATAACACACTCACGTTCTGTAGGATGTCCAACCAAATTTCGTGACATGTGAAGAAGTTTACCATAGTGGTGTGTCAGTGCATCAGAGTAAGTGTCTTCTTTGAAAATACGTCGACCGCTGGCTGTGCCATTGTCTGTGATGGCAGGCAATGACGAGGTCATCTGTCTTGCCAAACAGCAAATAGACAACAAGAATAAAAATGAAAAAATATAACGGACATTTTAAAATTACGGTAGATATTGATACGTTGTTCAGCAGTTGCGGGACGAGCATTTTGGGAGAAGAATAATGTCACTGCAAATATTTACAGCCGTTCCCGGTGGGACGCGCCGAACACTCCATGTTCGACATCAATTAACAGGTCACAATGTTCCCATTGATGCATTATGTTTCAACAACAAGAGAAATCAACTTCTTACTGCAGATCGATACACCTTACGCTTGTGGTCGTTAAGAAAGGAATTGAAGCGTGTCAACTTGGTACCACCAACAGATCAAAACAATAATCAAAATATTGGTGAAAACAAGCTGCAGGCTCTTGTCATATCTCTTGTTCACAGTGTCCAGCAAGATTTGTACACTGCAGTATTTGGTGGTGATCCAAGAATTACAAAGAATAATCAATACGTTGATTCCGCCGTTGTACGAGTGTACCACCCTTCCTTGGCAATTCTGCTTCAATTTTCTGCACACCAAGCCCCCATTCTGGCTGCGACATTGAACCAAGACCAGTGCCAATTAATCACATCATCAACAACATGTTCGATCAAAGTTTGGAACTTTGATGCTGCTGGTAGTAGGAGCCAAGGTGAGAATAAGAGAAAGAAGACAACTTCGAGCAGTAATAGCAAAGGTGAAGGAGAACTCCAACAAAACAAGAGTAGTGTTCAGGTAGTACTTGGTCACATCATGCAAGACCATGACCGGCCTGTTGGAGTGCTTCACGTGGGATCGTGTGGAAGGCTCCTCCTTGGAAGTGGTGGGACAGATATTTGGATATGGAGCATGGCTGATAGTACGTTGATCCGTTGTGTTCGATCTCTTCATAATTTTCAAACAGAATTAATTACGTCAATGATTTATACTACACGACTTGATGAGTTGACTGTCGGGTATGACGATGGCGTCCTTGCAGTTTGGCGTATGGAACTCGTTCGTCCTTCTTTACATTCCACTGCTGCTACTACCACCACTGCCACCACCACTGCCGCCACCACTACCACTGCTGCTGCCTCGGTCGTCAAAATTAAACCTGTCCGACCTACTCTGTTGCGAGAATTTGAAAGTCATGAGGGGCGAGTGCATGATTTAGCAATGTCGGATGATCAAAGGTGGATGTTCTCTTGCGGTGTTGACGGCATGATATGCCATCATGATGCGTTGCATGGATGTCGTCTCGGTGGCTTGCGATGCAGCAGTATTGTTCGGTCTGCTTTTTCTGGTGTCCGTCGTGAGTATCCACCATCTGTAATATGTGTTGCCAGAGTCAGAGCACCTTTTGGCACACGTCTGCTCATCTTCAGCGTCACAGGCTCCGTCATCAACGTGGTTGACGTTCAAAGCCCGCAGTGGGAGTGCAAATTTATTCGTGAGTCAGTCATGGGCCTTCGACGTTGTCGTGTGAATGGTTCAGATTTGGTTGCAGCCATGCTCTCGACTAATCAAATTCATATCTTGGACGGAGCAACTGGAGTGCGAGCGAGACAAACAATAGCACCGCCAATGAGAAAAACAAGGCTGTTGCCCAGTAAGAAGAACATCAATGGTAAAGCCAGCAGCAACAGTGGCGGCTATGGTCTTCTCCGAGGGAGCGCCAGCAGCACGGCGGGTAAGATGGAACGCCACACGAAGTTGGCTCGTGGGCGTGCTCGTCTCAGTGCTACAACTTCCATGCTGCCACCCGCTGGTGATAGTGCATCTCATAGTGCATCTCATAGTGCATCTCACTCCACCAATAATGTGGAGGAGCAGCAGCAGCGCTTGTCCTCAATTGGAAATTTACAATCGCAACCACCAATGTCAACACTTCTCGTATCCGAATGGTGGAGTGAGCGTGATGCTGTGGTGTTAGGGTGGAGTGATGGTGCTATCGAAGTATCAGAAACAACACAAGGTGGTCGACGCCTAAAATTGATGCTTGATAAAACACAGCAAGTCGCAATTACGAGCTTATGTATTGCAAAATTTTCATCTAGTTCTGGCGATAGAGCTGTGGCTTTCGGTGGTACCACTACAAATGAGGCTGAAGCGAGCACTGTACCACAAAGACTGGCCGAGGAAGCATGGTCTAACAACGAAGTAAGTGGTTTGACTAGTAATGCACCTATCTCTGAATTAGCTGGTCCGTGGGGTGGTCCCGTACGTTTTCAAAAATCAAACAAAAGAAAAGTTGACGGGAAAAAAAAAATGTTAGAGCAGTTGGAGTCTAAATATACGATTGTGGCTGGGAATAGCCAAGGAATTCTGTGCGTTTGGTCACCACGATTGAGTCGACTGGTTAGTTCCAACCACGCGCACTCGGGTGCTGTGATTGGTGTGGAGCATATTCCTGTCAGTAGCTCCATATCATCGGCTAGTGTCGTCCTCTCTCCTGAACGTGAACAACGTGAACGAATACTGTCATGCGCTCCAGCACCCTCAAGAAATTGTCTGGTTTCTGGTAGTTCTGACGGCGTTGTAAAAGTCTGGTCGGTCTCAAGAGCAGGCAAATTGAAGCAAATTTCATTTTTTTTAGCACAACCACAGCTTGGAAGTGGTGGCGGGAGGAGATCCGTTCTGACTCAAATCATGATCATACCAGGGACTTCTGTTTTAGTGTGTGGCTTTGATGAAGGTACCGTACAAGCGTGGGCGTTAGACACAGAATCTAGAATTGATGTAGACGCACAGCAGTTGGAAGCGAGAACACCATTTTGGAATCGTAATCAACATAGTAAAAAGGTCACTGCAATTCGTGCATCAGAACATGGAGAAAGGTTTGCAACTTCGTCACTGGATGCTACTATCGTTATTTGGGCGCTGTCAACACGACGAAAGCCGCTAAAGAACATGACAGGTGTTGCACGAGATGCATCGAGTAATTTGTCGTTGCACGTGGTACCACTGCAAGCTTTTTCCGTTGATTCACCAGTCATCGACGTGTGCTTTGTTGGTGATGGTGGTGCTCTTCTTGCTATCTTGAGTGGTCGGTTGGTATGGTTGGATGGGACACTGCGAACCATCATGGATAGGAGAAAATCAGCTTTGGATGATGAAGAGGCGAAGCAGGATGCACTTCGTACGCAGTACTGGAGTCAAGAGGAGAATGAAGATAGTTCAAAGAATGGTGGTGATGGTGGTGGTGAGAAAAATCATGAACTGAAGGAAGGAGAATCGACCAAGGAAAATAACACCGAAGAGATCAAAGACAAAGAAGAAGAAGAAGAGCAGTGGCCTGAATCGGACGCAGAATCTCTCTCGTCCTCATCTTCCGACGACGAGGAGGAAGCACAACCAGTCGCATTGTACCCATATTCTGGCTACGAGCCGATGGAATCACCACGGCTGAAAATCTACAAAACAAGAAGCATCAGCATTGGTGCCGCCTCTTCGGTTGAACATCCACCTGTAGCATTCATGCCGTTTGGGGATCGCTCTGAAATCCCTGTAGCTTCAATACCTTCTAGACACTCACCACCTCGTACAATGGATGACTACTCTCCTACATCACATGCAAATCAATCTCCATCTCCACATGGTGGAAATGATGTAAGAAGAGGCTCCTTTTCATTCGATGAACACCAGGATATGTCATCATCTTCGGCAGCAGGATCTCCACTATTTTTTGCACTGCTACCAGAAATGACTGCAGAGTTTGTACCTCAAACACGTGGATCTCTTCGACCCTTCACTGCAGATTCGTACGCATCATCCACTTCATCTGCTATTGATGAGCTCAGTTTGCCAACAACACAGCACCACCAACGTCAATTACCTCATGGGTCGTCATCGACAAAAGATGTTGGTTCTTTTTTAGTTCCTGATTCATCTTCGCACTCAAAAATTGCACCACAATTATTGAGCCTACAGTCAAAAGTTGTACCCATTAGTGGTCGACCTCAGCCAAATTCCTCGGTCTATCAATATGATCGTCAAACAATTTTAATTTTTCAATTATTAAAAGCAGAAATTGCGAGCTTAGATCCGTCAGCGGAAGAAAAATTTACGTTGGCAGATATTCCTCGTCTTCTCATGTCAATGCAACAAACAACAAGAGATGACTTGGATACAAATCTCATATCAGTGTGCCCTCTGTGGTTAATCTGGGAATTATTCCAAAGGTTAGTACGATGGAAGTTGGCAGTAGAAGATGCTACACGTAATGTCGTCACTGTTCCTACAAGTAGACAAGAGTTAGCAAGAATACAGCAGCGTTGTGACAACACAAAAGTTGGATTGGAAACAACAAAACTCTTGTTTACTTCAATGTTAGCGTATGAGAAAAGGCATGGAATTCATGCACGTAAGCAACGGTCATACCTTCGACGAGGTGACATGCAAAAAAAAACAATTGTCCAGTATAATTCAATTGGTGAAAAAAAGATATCGGAGCGTAATATTAAAGTTTCAGAAATGATAACTTTTCGTCAAATGTTTATCGACATGCGTTCAAGAGATCAGCGTGCTCGAGCTACATCAAGACAGCAATGGGATGAAATGTTAGGTATTGCAACTATCGAAGACTCAGGACACGTTGGATTAGCACGAGTCCCACCAGTTCGATGGCTTGTTATCCCACGCGAAACACAATTGTTGTTCCAACATTTTGGGCAGTCGCTTGCTGGAGATAATCACGATGAACTCTCTTACTGGCCATGGCCTCCGTTGCCCGAAATTTTTGTCAAGCTTCACACTCTCCAATTGAAAACTCTACCAAAAAAAGATCGTGATCAGTTTCAACTTCCAACATTTGATGATGCTAGCATCATCCCACTTCATATTATTCTTGCACTGATTCATCAAATGCTAGAAGACAAAGAAGCGGACGATATGGTACAAGATCGACAAAGTCATCCACGGCGTGGTCTTTGTATGTTTGTGTATGAATGGCATTTGCAATCATTTGGTCTTCCTGTGTTGGTTGCAAAACGTGTGGTCAGTTTTTTACGTTCACTCCTTGAGTACAGAGAAGTGCCATTGTGTCGTACTTTTGCACGATTTTGTGGTATTTTAGGGCAGCCACCACCATCGGAAACAAAATTTGGACATGCGAATCGACATGCTACGACCTCCTTCAACATGTATTTAGATGCAAAACAATGGTTTCAAGCAAGGGACAAAGCAACCAGAACCTCGTGCTCGGAACCATTAGGAAATTTAATGAGAATGGAACAGTCACGTTTAGAAGTCTCTTCAAAATTAATTTCTACTGCCAGCACAGCTGACGACAAAGTACCTCTTGTTACTTTGTATCGAGCTTTTGAGTGCGTACGTGCTTTGTTTCCTGGGCATTTGCCATTAGTAGGTGAGATTGAGAATGCTCTTTTGACGACACCATCGATGTCTGATCAATCAAATCCAAATCATCGATTGATCGAGATGGAATTTGTCTTGGAAGCATTGCTACAGCAATATTCCCTGTGGATAAGCAGATCATCCTCTGCCAATCAAGCCAGCAGTACTTTTTCAACCAACATACCCACTCTGAAGCGTACTACTATTAGTGGTCACAACAACAAAGGTTCTACTACTACTACGGACGAGGAGACCATTAGTAGCACGTCTTCAAATGATCAACAGAATGAGGCGCTCATAGTTTCCGCTGTCAAACGTTTGCTGGATGACATGATGTTGGCAGATGAAAAGGCTGGATCGGGTAATCGTTCTGGTGTGTTGACTTTATCGATATTTGAAGACACACTATCAAGCAGTTCCATTTGGGGCGATCAAATTATTCCACCATCGCTTCTTCGTATAATTTTAAAAGAGTTTCAGCGTGAGGAGAGTATTGCCTACTTAGAATTTTGGTCGCAATTGTATCAGCACGTAACGACAACTCCAATCGTACCGCTACATGTGTCAGAGGAAGATGGGACTGTCATTCTCCCTCTTCTTATTCTTGAGAGCGTGCGAAGGAAACAGCTAACAGGAGGTACTGGTGGCACACCGACGAACAACAAAAGCAATACAATTGTGTACAGCAATATGGTCTCCACTGGCGGCCATGGTAAATCAACTGTCCCCATTCCTTTGAAAGGATTGACGGATCGAATGGCTGCCATGGTCCCTTTATTTTCAACAAATTTAAACATGGAGATGACATCTATGGGATCTGGAAGTAGTGCAAATAGGATATTTCATAATGGTACGATTGAAATCTCATCTTCTTTGGATCTGATGCCTGGTGTATCGAGAGCACCAATTCGTTTAGAAAGATCAGATAAAATGGAACACACACACATTTTAGATCACGGTGAACATAGTCGTCATGCAATTCAACCACCACCAAGAAAAAAACATCCTTCGTCACAGAAGCGCATGAACATGACACTACTTCATCGCCACAGCATGGACAAGTTGCACGCACGTGAAGACTCAGTGCTGCAAGCAAATGCAGGGAGCTTGTTTTCGTCGATGCCTGACCTCTCAACATGGCGGCCAAAAGACTTGGAAACATCATCGCAGCAGATCTCTTCTTCTTCTTCTTCTTCTTCTTCTTCTTCTTCTTCTTCTTCTTCTTCTTCTTCTTCTACAAAACTTCCACCAAAAAAAAGTCCGTCTCTGCCTGCCGTGAAAGTTCCCTCCACAAAAGATAGCAGCAGCACCTCTCTGAGAATGTCTGCCTCCTCTAATGTTGTCGAACGCATTTCCAGAGCTGTCACACCATCACTACATTTACGCGCGCGCCGTGCAATCAAAGCTTGTGGTATTGTTGATCAAGATCAACGCGAGGCTGCGTTGTTTTCTATTGATCGTCATCGGACAGTGTCTCACTACATGCTGACTCTACGACTTCTGCTCGAGGATACTGATGCCTCACAAATAAGAATTGCAGAACCCGAGACCAGGTCTGCTCAACTTACTGATACTGACACACGTTCTCTGGCCAAAGCAATTTCGGGGACGTACAAAATTCCTGCAAATAGAAGAAAGGCTGCAAAATCAGTGCTGTCTACTGCAACGACGAAAGCGGAAGCAGTTTCGATTGAAATTGCACTATTATCTGGTAGTGATCCCATTGATATCATTCGTGCATCGGACGATGTTTTGCACATAGCGGTAACGATTGATGTGGACGAGAAACTTCGAAACAGATTAATACGGTCAATAGAAATTGAAAGCAATATTGTTCAGTCTCTTGTGTCTCAAAAACGTAAGCGTGCTATCACACAACTTGTGGAAGCAAGAAGTACTTCTTCTCTTTTATCTGTCCTCTTTCAACTCCTGTCTTATGGATTCAGCGATGAAGATGCGGCGAGTAGCACGTTTGAACGCGTAGACAACGAAGGAACTATTACTGAGCGGTCGCGAGGTTTGTTGGTTAACGTCTTGCATCGAATCCCAAGTAGATGTATCTCCGTAGCGCAACAAGAAGCAGCAGTCGCGTCGTTGAATGAAGCTTTTACGATGACGGAAGCGTGTGTCATTTTAGCATCAATCATAGAAGGTCAACAACCAGCAGTCATGTCTGAAGAAGCTCGCATGAGTAAAAATCACATCTCTGAGATGGCAGAATCTGTGCGCACTGCATCAAGAGCTTCGTCAAGAATATCAAAACATGCTGGACAACCAATAATAGCAACGTTGCCAGGCTCGGGAGAACAACAACATACACCAACTATGATGACCACTTCCATCTCGAATCATGATCCTCCAGGAAATACAGACAAGCCAAAAATTTTTTCTAGTGATAAAAATAGTCAACAAAAAGGAACACGTAGTCAGAGGCCAAAGAAGGAGGGAGAAAAGGAGCAGAAAGGGACGGAGCAGCAAGGGCGGGAGCAAGTACAAGAGCAAGTACAGGAACAAGTGCAGAAACAAGTGCAGGAACAAGTGCAGGAACAAGTGCACGAGCAGGAGCAGGTACACGAGCAAGTGCAGGAGCAAGTGCAGGAGCAAGTGCAGGAGCAGGAGCAAAAGACTGAACAAGAAAAAGAGCAAGAAAAAGAGCAGATGGAGCGTGAAGCACCACCACTGAATGAAACGCCGCAACATGATCAGATACAAATTGTGGCAGTGAATAAATCAGATGCGGGACAGGAAGCAGAACGAGCTCTGTTTGCAGCTGCTGAACGCGCTCGGAATGAACAAGGATTGGAGACAACATCACGTGCAAACCGTAATGCACGTCGCGCAGAGAAGGAAGCAGAAATGCGAGATCAAGTTGAAGCCGCTCATCAATTGGAACGTGACGTGGCGGAGAGATCAAAACAGGCATCCATTGCCCGTGCTCAAGCCAACAAAAATGCGGCACTAAACACCGAGCTTGAGGCTCAACAAATGGCTGCACAATTTGAGGACAAAGTACGAGAAGAAATGGCGGAAGAGGCTGCGGAGCGCAAGCGAGTAGAGGAAATTGAAAAGTTGAAAAAAGTTCAAAAAGAAAAGAACGATCAAATTGCAAACAAAAGAAAAACAGAGGAGGAAGCAGCAGCTAAAAAAAAGAAAGAAAAAGAGGAGGAGGACAGAAAGAAGAAAGAAGCGGAAGAAGAGGAAGGGAGGAACATTCTTCAAGCACAACAACTAGAACTAAAAGCAAAGGAAAAGTTGGACATTCAGCAGAAAGAAAAAGAAATGCAAGAACAAATTGAAGAAAAAAATTCTATAAAAGCAGCTCAAAGGAAGAAAGAAATCGAACAAGAACAAAGAAAAGATGAAAAAGAAGAAGAAAACAAACTGAAGGAAGAACAAGATACGAAGAGGGAGCGCATGCAGCACTCAGAGGAAGAGAGAAAGCATGCACATGAACAGAAAGTGAAAGAAGATCAACAACTTCAAAATGAGAAAGAGATGGAAAAACAAGACAAAACACACACTCTTGCTGCTGCCAGTGAAGGAGAGAAGCAAAGATTACAAAAAGAAGAACTTGCTACTCTTGCAGAAAGAATCAAACTCGAAGAGAAAATC
>Ga0307997_10001356_pt1 | contig 11513 bp, 10 predicted proteins | sample Davwhametageno36_FD_203165 | JGI IMG/M metagenome (GOLD analysis project Ga0307997, IMG submission 203165) | Marine microbial communities from Davis Island wharf, Antarctic Ocean - #36 | ecosystem: Environmental > Aquatic > Marine > Unclassified | place: Antarctic Ocean: Davis Island wharf...
GACTTGACTCAAATGCTCATTATTTCCCAGAAATGGGTCCTGCTCTCCGATCACCAATACGATGTCCATCTTCCTTAGATTTGCCAGCACCTCGTTGGAGTCTAGGTTCGTGAGAAAATGGGTTGGTGTGTTAAAGTAGACCAAATCGTCGTAGTAAGAATCAAGTAGGTCATTAAAACATTCGATGGCATGGGTGAGGTCATACCGGCCAGAAAAAGCTACTAGCTTAGCAAAGAGGTGCGGGTGGCGAAACGCGATATTCGCCGCATGAAACGCCCCGAGGCTGCAACCGTGTGAAATTAGGCAAGGATGCTGATTCTTTAGGTGTATAAAGGGTAGCACTTCTTCCAAAATGTAACTTTCGTATTGAAGATGCCTTTCAAGCCGGCCTCGCGGATGTGCCCAATAGCAGTAGAAACTTTCTGAGTCGATGCTATCGATGCAAAACAATTGAAGTTCGCCTTTTTCAATTTTCGGTCGCAGCGCTTCTGTCATACGCATTTTTTCGTACTCAAAGAACCGTGCACCACGTGTCGGGAAAATTAAAACTTTGGCTCCAGCGTGGCCGAATATTAAAAGCTCCATGTCTCTGTTTAAACGCGGACTCCACCATTTGTGATATTCTCGATTCATTTGAATTAAATTCTCCGAAATCGGACTTTGTAATCTGCTGTTAGAGTTTATCGAAGAATTGATTAAGGTCCTGTAATAAGGAAGCATTTTCACCCAGCTGTTCAGGATATTCAAAATGGCCCGCAGTCAAAACGAAGAGTTTTTTTTCCGAAGAAATCGCGTTGTAAATGGCAAACTGTCCAGGTGGAGCGACCATTGGGTCAAAGAGGGCGCAGGCGCAGTGCACGGGCACACGAATTCGTTTTGCCGTAGTTGCGGCATCAAAATAGGCCAAGGTGCGTTCAACTATTTCTGGCTTGCGGCGGTGCATGACTTTGACTGCTGCTCCGCTACCCAAAGTCTCTAAACTCAAGCGTAACGTATTGTTACCAAAGCTAGGAACATTGAAATGAGCACGTGAGATTCGGGAGTCGAAGCCGAGTGCCATTGCACCGATACCGCCTCCAAAGCTGACTCCCAGCAGCCCAATTCGATCTTTTACCTCAGGGAATAAAAGGATCCCCGCGGTCACAGCCAACCAAACATCTTCGACGCACCCTCCGTGCACATACAGATCTGGATCCTGAATGTCGTGCAGCACATGCCACGCGGGTTGAGCAGAGATCGAACTATGCGGGCTGAGTCCAATCCCCCGTGTACAGGGGAATAGTAAGGCCGTTTTTTCAAGCGAGAAGTGAGTATCAGCCCCGTCCCGTCCGCCATACCCATGGACCACGACGCACAGCCGCTCAACGGGACCTTCCTTCGGTAACAGGCACCAACCTCCGATGCGGGCGCCACCAGTCGACTGATAGGTTAAGTCGTATTCGATCCATTTCTCATGTGACGTCGCGCTCCTAGTCAATTGAGGACGAGGTTCCACGCAAATCGCCTGATCAAACCGTTGTTCCCAAAAAGAGTCGAAATTCCATGGTTCTTCAGGCGTTCCCACCTGCAATAATTCTGTCAGATTATATCCATAACTTGGATCAAAAGGATAAGAGTGCTGTAAAGTCGGCATGACTCAGCTATCGCCTTAGAAGAGTGCTTCACTGTCAAAGAGAAAACAACCCAGTGCCTATTTCTGAATGTAATTACCTGCGCTGGACCGACTGTCTGACTCTCGGCCCGAGCATTAACCTTTTAATCGAAAAGGTTATTCCAGCACTCCGGCCTTGGTTGTATTTTCGTAAATATAATTCTTAATCGTACGTCCCGCGATTTCTGAAATGTAATCTCCCAGCACATGGCTCAATTGTAAAAATATAGGCCGTAAGGTCGAGTCCACCAAAGGTTTTGGCACTCAGGTCAATGCAGCTTTAAGGCTTAACTCTTCAGGGACGCGGCAACGCGAAAAAAAATGAGCTGATTGATCGCTCAACAAGATCTTATATTCGGTGGGCTGATCGACCTTTTCGAAGCCTTTCAATCTTTTGTAGTTTCTCAATTATTTCTTCTTCAGTTCGAGGGTATCATTAGACTTTTGTTAATCGACCAAGACTCTTGGCTCCAGGATTATAGGGCAACGTCGTTTTCAAACTAGAAGACACTGCATTGGTTAGGAGGAGAATGATCGAGGGCAGAATAATTACAGGACGATGCCGTTTTAAAAGGGGAGGCTGAGTTGCGATTTAACGGGAGAAAGTGGCCAATTATGGCGTTTGCGACTCTGTTTGCCTAAACTTTAACGCAGTGTTTCATGGAGACGGGTTTTCCGTCTGGTTACTTCTCATCGGTTCGGTAGCCAGCTCTTCAACGATATTGGTTTTACCGATTCACCATCGCCTAATCGGACGTTACGAGTGATACGGTGAATGATCGAGTCGCTTGACAGCAAATCGTAGACTGAATATAATTACGAATGGGGAAGAGAAGTTTAAAACAATTGGTCGCTGCAGTCAGTGTGGTTGCTGCCTCGGCACCGTCACTTCATGCACTGGAGACCCGAGATGACAATCCGGATGCGCAAAATCGCTTTAGCTCGGGGTTTTCTTCGAATCCAGTCGATAACACTTCGAACAACTTCTTGCTCAGCGGTTACAATCTCAGCGGCATCGGCTGGGATCCCACCGACACGCGCAAAGGTTTCGTGATGATTTCGCCCATACACTTTCTCGCGGCTACTCACTTCGCTCCCAACTCCAGCGATTCAATCACTTTCCAAAACCAGTCTGGCAACTTGGTCAACATCGGTGTCGCGGGTGCTCAAGCGATGAAAAATAATAACAACAGTGCGAGTGACTTGACCCTCGGCACTTTAGATAGAGCGCTGGTTACGGCTGATCAGGTCAATTTCTTTTCGGTAGCCGATCTCGCCACTGAATCTCTCTACACTGGCCGTGCGCTTTTTGTCTACGGAAGCACCCCGAAGGTAGGCCAAGCGACCATCGGGGCTTTTCAAGACTTTGCGGGTGATCCCGTAACCGCGGGCAGCGGGCTCAATCCCTCTCGGACGTATCAATTCACGTATGCAGATGTTGGAGGAGGCGGCAACGATGCATATTTTGAGGTCGGCGATTCCGGTAGCCCATCCTTCACCATTATCGGCGGTCAGCTTGCAATCACGGGCACACACTCCGCGTTGGTCAGCGGTACGGGGGTGAAGGTTAATTATGATACATTTGTGCCCGATTATTTTGACGAGCTGAATACTGCAATGGCAATCGATGGATTTCAGGTGACAGCACCGGCTACGGTGCCAGAACCTTCGGCCTACGCGCTGCTTTTAGGCTCTATCATGCTCGCCGGAGCTATCTTTCGCCGCCGCAGCCACTGAGCTCGCACGTTCACATCGTCCCCGACGTGATGTCTGAGAGCGCCAAGCAACGTCTCGTGGGTAGTGATTCCTCCTCCTCACGTATGAGCTGACATCGTTTTAAGGCAGAATAATTTCAAGAAACAGACCACGTAGGCGCACCTTTTTAACGTCGAAGGTCTGTCCATAGATGGCGGTGAATGAATTCGATCAGAGCCGAAGTCGCAGCGCTGCTCTGTTTGAGCAGTAGTGATTTTGCCTTAGCCTTCGTCGTCGAAATCACGTCTGACAAGTAATTATTGCTACACCCTCTACTTTGAAGCTACATCTGCCCAAAAACGTCGGTTCCAAATACGAGCCAAATCCTGTATTTGAGCCGCTTAAATAAACTTCAGATGTGGCACCGTATAGGAGAGTCCGCTTGCGACGTTCAGGCTAATTAAATTACCGTCAGCAATTATCTGAAAAAGATAGCGCGGGCTGCAGCGAAACCATCGCAACGACTTGATCTTTGTCTCGACTCGCCTGATTCTAATTGATGTCGATTTCAATTATTACGGATATTCCGGAATGGGTTCGTCCACTCGCTGGGCTCCTAGAGTCAATGGGCAGTCCAGTTCAAGTCGCGGACAGTCCTGAAGAGGTCCTGCGAAACGGGTTGGTTGTTAATCGCGTTTCTACTCTGCTCGCAGCAAAAGACCATGCCCGAGCAGAGCGTATCGCCGCTTCATTGCGAGCTTGGGAAGGCGAGGGAAGGATAGTGATTAATGGATCTTATTGCTTTGAGGTCGGCTGTAGTAAGCGGGCCCAAGCGATTCTTTTTGAGGGGTGTGCAGTGGCGACCCCACGCACATCACCCGCGGTTTCTGGCGGCCGCGCCTTGCCGGGACGGGCGGTCCTCCTCAAACCATCTGCAGGCGGTTTTGGTCAAGGGATCCGCAGGCTCGCCGACGATGAACCTGCTCCGGACGATCTGTTCGGTGCGGAAGAAGGCTGGATTGAACAGGAACTGCTAACCCCAGCAGACGGCTGCGTCCACCGTATCGAGATCCTTGGTCCCGATATCCTTTACGAGGCTCGCTCACCAGTCCAACCAGACCAGTTCAACTATTGCCTCGCTCATTCGGAAGCAGAGGTCGTGCTGCTGCCCCCTCACGCAATCGACCCGAAGATCGCGGCGGCAGTCCGAAAGATTTCGCGAGCGGCGAAGATGGATCTGGGCTCCGTCGAATATTTGTTGAACGAGGAGGGTGACGCCGTTTTCATTGACCTAAACCCGGTCTCCAGCTTCCATCCTGGAGCGGTCGCTGTCCTCGGCAGCGATCCCCTCGAAACCACCGCCTCCTATTTAATCCGGCGGTCTGTGGGTTCGGTCTAAGTAGCTAGGCATCGTCAGAAGCATCCCGCCGCTGAATCTTGAAACGTGATCATCGGGCCACATGAATGAGATCATATTTCCTCTTAAGTCGATGGTAGAAAAAAAGGAGGTGTTTCGTTTACGTTGATACTGAAATGATACTGACAGACTACGCTGGAACGTCACTGGTTACGTCTGCGACGTGCGTACGAACTCAACCTTGCCAATCAACCCGCAACAGCAAGTGCTGTTCGGACCCCAACTTGGTCACGTCTGATCAGTCCAAAGTAATTTCCATTCGCGAGGGGGCGCATCGTCGCACAGGCGTTTACTTTAAGACGATGTGTCGCCATTTTGGCGAACAGACATTCTGGGCGCATCGCAAAGAACGACTTGTGATCATAGTGGTCGAAATGAATGGAAGATATAGTACGCCACTTCCGTGCGAACTCCCGCGTTCAGATTAGATGATCGTCTGGTGTTTTTGTGGTTCATCTTTATCGATGACGGTTTGGCTTGATCGTGGACTCGGGCGTGTGTGGACCTTGAGCTTTTTTTTATAGTAGAGCAGCGCAGCTTGCCAGATGATGCGTGGCATACTGTTGAGTGCGGTGTCGAAAGGGTGGAGTAGGGCGTAGTGCCAAATGCTCTGGTTGGTGAGTGGTTGTGCTTTTCCCTGTATCCATGTTTTGATTACACAGGCGCCATCGCGGTGTAGATCGACACCTAAATGAATGGCTTCTTCGGTAACGCGAAAGGTGAAATGATAGTCGCCGTTCATGTCGTTGAAAGGCGATACGTGGAAGTCTTTGGGGCAGTGGGCGGTCCAAGTATTCTCAGCGACTTGAGTGAGCTTGATCAGTGGATACACATGGCGGTCGCCGAAGGTATTGTTGACTTCTGCGACGACACTTTGGAGAGAGTCGCCCGCCATGCGCAGGTGGAAATTTACGGGATTAAAGGCATAGCCTAGGTAGCGAGGGGAGCTGATTAATAGTGTGTGCTCATCGTCCTTTAAGGGCGGCAGGAGCTGCTCAAGTTGATCAGCGATCGGCCGCTGTTGTCCGTAAAGGTAGTCTCGGTCGCGGAGCGAGAGCAGCCTTGATTCATTGTGACCAAGCAGGCTCGCTCTGGCTGAGAGGGTATTGAGTTCGGATAGGTCAAAGCCGAAGAAAGTTGCTGGGTAGGTGAATGTGTGTGGTGTGTCACCGAGGCGCTGATGAACGACTTCGCCCCTGAAAATCTTGGAGCGGGACTTCATAGCTCGATACCAAAGTTTTGTGCGACCTCGACGGCGGAGCGTACGGCGTCCTCGTGAAAGCCGTATCCGAAATAACTGCCGCAGAACCACGTGTTGTGCTGTCCGTTCATCGCACGGAGCTTAGGCTGTGTGGCCATACTTTCAAAGGAATAAAGCGGGTGCGTGAGTGTGGTGGTGTTAATTACTTTGGATTCTGGAATCGCAGCGGATGGGTTGAGTGTAACGATATAGTCTTGGGCGGTCGTCAAATTCTGCAGGCGATTCATGTAGTAGCTGACGGCGACGGGGCGGTTATCTGCATGGCCCGCTTCGCGCACGAAATTCCATGAGGCCCACAGCTTCGATTTTGGCGGTAGCTGTGTTCGGTCCGTATGTAGAACGACGGTGTTTGGTTGGTAGCGCCAAGGAGCGAGATTGGTGGTTTCGTGCTCGCTTGGATCGGCGAGAAGCTTGAGCGCTTCGTCGGCGTGCGCACCAATCACGACATGATCAAATTTCAAGGCGCGTTCGTCGGCCATGTGCAGGACCACGCCGCCTTCAATACGCTCGATCCGATCTGGCGCTGAACTGAGTTGAGGTGGGCTCGCGAACGTCTTGAGCAGGGCGCGCACGTAGGTCCGCGAGCCGCCTTTTACGACGCGCCATTGTGGACGATTAGTGAGGCGAAGGAGGCCGTGATTTTCCAAAAAATGAAGATAAGGCTGGGCGGGGAAGGCGCGCATCTCGGTGATGGGGGAGGACCAGATAGCGGCTCCCATTGGATAGAGATAGTTGTTCAGAAAGGCTGGTCCGAACCTGCGATCATCACAGTAATCGCCGAGTGTTTTGCCTTCCAGATAGCCCGAGTTTAAATCGCGAAATCCGATTTTGGCAAAGCGGTAGAGGTCGCGAACAAAGGCGAGGTGCTTTGGTTTAAAGAAATAACTAAGTGTGGGGAACAGACTGGCGGCTGAATTGCCGGAGTAGCCGTACTGGGTCTCGTTATCGTGAAAGCTGAAAGTCATCGAACTGTCTTCAAGCGCCACATCGAGCTGCTTCAAGACCTCGGTAAAGTTGGGGTAGTTTCGGTGATTCATGACGATGAACCCAGTGTCGACAGGAGTACCTAAGTCTGGGCCGGCAGGTATCTTTAACGTGCGCGTGTGGCCACCTGCATAATCGTTTTTTTCGAACAAGTGTACTTCATGTTTGCGCTGGAGCAGCCACGCTGCGGTGAGGCCGGCGACGCCGCAGCCGACGACAGCGATCCGTTGTCTTTCAGTGGGAGCGGTCATTGCTTATGCTTTTTTTGCGAAACGATAGTGCATGACGAACCATTCCTGTCCTTCGTTGTAAGCGAAGAGTTCGGAGCAGGCCATGTAGAACATACGCCAGCGTTGAAGCCAGCGCTTGGCATCTTTGCCGTAGCAGGTTTGTAAAATTTTGAGGACCTCTGGTTCGCGAGCGTCTTGCTTATCGAGCCAGGCTTCAAGAGTCTTGCTATAGTGCGTGCCGTTGATCTGCCAGCTATCTTCGGCCGTGAAATTTTCGGCGGCGGTGGGGAGTAGATCGACCGAGGGCATGATGCCTCCGGTGAAAAAGTATTTGGACATCCAGTCTTTAGAGTTGTTGGCTTCGAATAGATAGCTGTGGGAGCGGTGTGCGAAAATATGAATGAAGATTTTACCTTCGGGTTTTAGCCAGTCTTGAATACGCTCGAAGAGGGCGCGATGATTGCGGACGTGTTCGAACATTTCGACTGAAACCAGGCGGTCAAAGGTGCCGTTGGGAGCAAACTCATTGATGTCGCAGGTGATAACTGTCAGGTTTTTGAGACCTCGTTTTTGCGCTAGCGACTGGATATATTCGCGCTGCGATTTGGAGTTGCTAATTGAGGTAATTTGACTTTTCGGGTAGTGCGCCGCCATCCAGAGGCTGAGGGAGCCCCAACCACAGCCGAGCTCGAGAACATGTTGTCCGTCGGAGAGTTCGGCGCGTTCGCAGCTGAGTTCGAGCATCGCGGCTTCTGAATCTTCTAGGCTGTCGCAGCCGTCAGGCCAGATGCCCGAACTGTATTTGAGGTGCGGACCGAGCACATCTTTAAAGTAGGGTGCGGGGATCTCGTAGTGCTGATCGTTGGCCGCATCGGTTTCCACCGCGAGGGGCTTTTGTTGAAGTGTCTCCACCCAGTCTTGTGCGGATTTCGGGTGGGATTGGATCTGCTGCAATCGCTCAGCGAGAAGCTTGCGCATCCCTTTGCGGATCAGAGAATCACTAAGGATACGGCGCTCTGCGAGTTGAATGGCTAGGTTCATATGTAGATGTGTTGAATGTAGGGATCGTTATGTCGACAGTAACCTTACAAGAGATTTACTGTGTAGCGAGAGTGCTTTAGACGCTCGACGTAAGGTATTGCAGGCGCTAGAGTGTTTGAGTGTTAAAGCCAACTCAGATACGGTTAAAACTCCAACTTATTGTAAGTTTCTTGGGAGTTAGCCGCTTCATACTATGACTGCCCAGGTTCGCAGCATGTGTGCTTGTAGCCTCGTGCTATTGGCTTTTATGAGCGGCTGCACCACGACGACTCCTATGCATACACAAACGGTTCCCGACGCTCAGTATCACGCCGCCCTTACGAGGACGGATCCTGCTCAATTCAACTTGCCTGCGCCCGGCTCGCCTGAAGAGGAGGTTATGCTGCAGGGAGTGAAGACGCTCTTTAAAGAATATAATGATGACCAACTCGGAGCGAATATTGAGAAGGTGTACGCACCAGAGGTCTATTTTCGGGATGCTTTCAGACAGTTTAGCAATTCAAGTGATATACGTGACTACCTGCTGGCTGGTTTGAAGCCGCTCGAAAATGCTGAGTTTATTTTTAACAATATCGCGCGGGCGGGCGGTGATTTTTACTTAGACTGGACAATGCGTCTTGATTTCAAGAAAACTCCGGCGGGAACGTGGGAAGAGTCGATCGGGGTGACTCGAATGCGTTTCAACAGCGAAGGTCAGGTGATTTTCCATCAAGATTATTGGGATCCGACTGATATCGTTTACACTCGTATTCCGATTGCGAAGCAGCTAATTGCTTTCGTTAAGAAAAGACTCTAAGCTCTCGATCCTATTCCAATTAGCGGCGCACAATAGCGCGCGCGATACTTGTGCTCAATGCCTGAATTACCTGAAGTTGAAACGACCCGCCGCGGGATTGCACCGCATGTGGAAGGACGTCGCGTCGAGGCGGTGCTAGTGCGTCAGCCTAAAATGCGCTGGCCGGTTCCGCAAACAGTGCAGAGTGCTGTGGGGCTGAGCATTACTGCAGTGCGTCGTCGAGCCAAATATTTACTGTTGGATACGGCAGCTGGATCGATCATTATACACCTCGGTATGTCTGGCAGCTTGACCGTGCAGTCTAAAAATAAGATCGTGTTGAAGCACGATCACATTGACATCGTTTTGGACGATGGAAATTGCTTGCGACTGAATGATCCACGACGCTTTGGCGCGTTTTTATGGCAAGGGTGTGACGAGCCTGAATTGAAACTGTTTGCCGACCTTGGCCCGGAGCCCTTAACGGATGACTTCGATGGAGAGCGATTGTATCAGCTTTCGCGTCGACGGACAGTCGCTGTTAAAAACTTTATTATGACGAATGCGGTGGTCGTGGGGGTGGGGAATATTTATGCCAACGAAGCGCTGTTTATGACGGGCATCGATCCGCGCAAGGCGGCGGGTAAAGTCAGCCGTCGGCTTTATCTCAAGCTCGCAGAGAATATCAAAGATGTGCTCGCTCGAGCGATTGAGCAAGGGGGCACGACTCTTCGTGATTTCATGGGTGCAGACGGTAAACCTGGTTATTTTCGGATGCAGCTCAAAGTTTACGGCAAGGCAGGGGAAGCGTGCCCAACTTGTGAAACGCCGATTCGCTCCTTAAGCATTGGCCAGCGCAATAGCTTCTTCTGTCCGCAGTGTCAGAAGTAATTGGATCGGATTTAGCCGCCCCGTAGCAGGTGCCAGACTCGGCTCAACGGCTGCGATCTATGCCAGTGGGCCTATTGAAAGCGGTCCTGTAGGAGGGAAGGCCGAAACGCTAGCGCGAGAGGAGCCTCAGGAACTCTTCGTTATTCTTGGTCTGGCCAAAACGTTCGATCATGGTCTCAGCTGCGTCTTCGATCTTTTGACCGGCAAGCGCACGGCGGAGGAATTGGGCGCCGTTGAGCGATTTACCTGAAAGTAGCAGCTCCTCTTTACGAGTGCCTGAAGCGTTTAAATTGATCGCAGGCCAGAGTCGCAGTTCGGCCGCTTTGCGGTCGAGTACCATTTCCATGTTACCAGTGCCTTTGAATTCTTGGAAGATTAGGTCGTCCATCTTACTGCCTGTTTGGATCAAAGCAGTGGCGATGATCGTGAGGCTGCCGCCTTCTTCGCAATTGCGAGCAGCTGAGAAAATCTGACGTGGTTTTTCAAGTGCGCGGCTGTCGAGACCGCCCGTCATGGTGCGCCCCCCCTTGCCGGATGAGGCATTATAGGCACGCGAGAGGCGAGTGATGGAGTCCATCAACATGACGACATCTTTACCCGCTTCGACGAGGCATTTGCAGCGGTCGATCGCGAGTTCGGCGAGGCGTGTATGATTGGTGATTTCTTCGTCGTTGGATGAAGCGTAAATTTCGGCATCGACGCTGCGCTTGAAGTCGGTGACTTCCTCGGGGCGTTCATCGACAAGGAGTACGATGACATGGCATTCGGGATGGTTTTCGATCACACTGTGGGCGATATCGTGCAACAGAGTGGTTTTGCCGGTGCGTGGCGGGGCGACAATCAGACCGCGAGTGCCTTTGCCGATTGGGCAAAAGAGGTCCATAATACGCGTGGTGATACGGCCGTCTTTAGATTCGAGACGAAGCTGTTCATCGGGAGCAATCGAGACCATTTGTTGAAACGTATAGCGACCTTTTCGTTCTTCTAAGGTGCCGCCGTCGACTTTGTCAATAAAGCGAACTTTTGGATTTGGAAATCGGTCGTTGTGCAGGGCCTGTCCTTCGATGAAGTTACCCTGCTTCAATTTGAAGCGATTAATCAGCTCGCGGGGAACAAAAGGGTCGTTCGGTCGTGTTTTACCGTTGCGTGCCGGATCCAAGAGTTGACCAGTGTGATTAGGCAGCATTTCCAAGATTCCGGAAACTGCAATTTGGTTATCCCGTGGCTTGGTAGGCTTGTCGGCCTGATGATTCGATGTTTCGGCGGAGTCCTCTGCGGTCTGCGTAGGTGTTTCCTGTGTTGGGTCCTTACTCATATGTCAGCGCAATAATGCGATCAGTGAAAATTGAGAGTCCGTGCGGTCTGCTCGGGTGAATTAGAGCAATGAACTCGGTTCAGTTGCCTTGGGTTTTCTGTATTGACCAACAAACCAACAATGGGTTTGAGATACGCTAGCTGTCAGCATGCGGGGCATGTGCACTAGGCATGTCGTTACAAGAGTCTCCAATTAAGTGGCAGATTGTTCTGCCTGTCAATGCCTTTCAATGATTCCAGATTGGGGCTCAAAT
>Ga0307997_10001357_pt1 | contig 11509 bp, 11 predicted proteins | sample Davwhametageno36_FD_203165 | JGI IMG/M metagenome (GOLD analysis project Ga0307997, IMG submission 203165) | Marine microbial communities from Davis Island wharf, Antarctic Ocean - #36 | ecosystem: Environmental > Aquatic > Marine > Unclassified | place: Antarctic Ocean: Davis Island wharf...
TGTTATATGTTTCCCTGATGGAGTGACTAACGGACCCATTGGTTCCTCTCCTGTTGGCAAAGCTCACACATCTGAATACCCCTACCTGTCACTAAACCTATTTCTTTTTAGCCGCCCATGAGGGAGTGATTCGGCCCAGACATTACTGCCAAATAAAGCTTACGCAAGTCAACAACAATATCGTTACTTAGAGTTAACGATGTTTCATAGGTGTCGTCTCCGACTGGGGTAATACTGACCAACTTTGCGCCATAAATAACGCCCTGTACCCTAGCCTTAAAAGTATCGTTTTGAACAACCATTTGGGCTACAGTCGTGTTCGCATCGAGATATTGACCATAGACCTGCTCCATCAACGAACGGTATGCATCGAGCTTAGAAGCGCGAATGGACAATATCCGCTGTTGGGCTGGGGTATCTGCCTTTTGAACACTTATAACCGCGTAGCCCGTAGCCATGATATTTTGATTCCTATCAATCACTGACTTAACAACCGCGGTATTGTACGCGTCCATATTGGTGACACAGCCACTCAACAAAAACCCGATAGCCATTATCATTCCAAGCCGCGTTAACGCGGAAATACCAAGCCAATCTGGTCTTTGGCTTGACGCTTTTACTCTAAGATCTTTCATATTATTTCCTGTATTGGGCTATGGTTGCCTCGATCAAAACGACACATGCCTTCGAATCGATTTGTCTATAACTGTATCGGCATCAATTCCTTTGACTTGAATAAAAACGCTAAAGCTAGCCAATATATATCTAAATATCTGGCACACATATTGCTTATATCTTTAATTAGAGGAAGTGTCCAAAAGCTTCCTAGGCACAATTTTTTATAACCACCTGATTTTGCAAGGAATAAGAGAAATGGAAAATACGATACTGTCGAACCTACGTCAGGACGTGTCGAAGATTGAGCTTTCCGGGCTTGGTATTCCAGTAATAGTGCTGCTCATTATTTCAATGTTAATCCTCCCACTACCTCCGTTTTTATTGGATTTTTTGTTTACCTTTAATATTTTGCTTGGCGTAATGATCATCATGATCGCCATAAATAGTTCTAAACCGTTAGATTTCTCATCTTTCCCCGCTATTTTACTGCTAGCTACAATGTTGAGGCTGGGTCTAAATGTAGCGTCTACGCGCCTAGTTTTAGTCAAGGGTCACGAAGGACCTGATGCAGCAGGCAACGTGATTGAGGCATTTGGTGCGTTTGTCATAGCTGGAAACTATCTAGTAGGCTTCATTATTTTTTCTATTTTGATGATTATTAATTTTATTGTTGTCACAAAAGGCGCTGGCCGGGTATCTGAGGTGATCGCACGGTTTACACTTGACGCGATGCCTGGAAAGCAAATGGCCATCGACGCGGATCTGAATGCAGGCGTTATAGATCAGGAGACCGCTAAATTTCGAAGAGAAGAGATTTCTCAGGAATCAGATTTTTTTGGCTCTATGGATGGTGCGTCAAAATTTGTTCGCGGCGATGCCGTCGCAGGTATGCTAATTTTATTAATAAATATTGTTGGTGGCTTAATTATTGGTATATCTCAGCATGATTTGAGCTTTACAGAAGCTGGTCGTATCTATGTCCTTTTAACAATTGGAGATGGATTAGTCGCGCAAATTCCTTCTTTACTATTATCATTAGCAACCGCCATTATCGTCACCCGCGTTACAACCTCAGAGTCGATGACAGTCCAAGCAAAGACTCAATTGAGTAATCCGCTGGCTTTAATGGTTGCCGGAGGTATTTTGATCTTACTAGGTCTTGTTCCGGGTATGCCAACAATAATATTTTTAACTCTGGGCATAGGCGCTGGTGTTGTTGGCTATAAATTATCTAAAACTGCCGATCAACAGGGTCCGAATGATACCTCAGATTTGGCCGAAGTCGAAGCTAGTCGCGATCCGCTGCAAGAAGAACTAAACTGGGATGACATTAATCAAGTCGACCTTATTGGCTTAGATATTGGTTATGGCCTGATCCCTCTGGTCAATCCTGAAACAGGAGGACAGCTTCTTTCACGGGTAAAAGGTGTCCGCAAAAAACTCTCCGCCGAACTCGGCTTCCTTATTCAGCCTATCCGAATACGAGACAACCTTGATTTAGACCCTGATATTTACAATATTGTCATTAATGGTGTAGTTAGAGGAAAGGGAGAAATAAAAGTGGGCAAGGAAATGGCTATTAACCCTGGCCAGGTTCATGGCTCTCTCGAAGGTACACCAACTAAAGAGCCAGCCTTCGGTCTGGATGCTATTTGGATAGATCCGGCACAACGTGATTATGCACGCACTCTGGGCTATACCGTTGTAGACCCAGCTACAGCAGTAGCGACTCACCTAAATACGCTGTTACGAAACAATGCATCTGAGCTACTAAGTCATGATGAAACACAACAATTATTGGACAAAGTTGCTGAGCGGTCTCCCAAACTGGTTGAAGATTTAGTGCCAGGTAAACTACCCTTAGCTACGATAACAAAGGTGCTACAAAATATTCTTAATGAGTCTATCTCGGTAAGAGATATGCGAACAATTATTGAGGTTCTATCTACAGAGAGTAGTCGCACACAGGGGGTTGATGAACTCACTGCTGCTGTTAGGCCTCGTCTTGGAAGAATGATAGTCCAGAACCTAATTGATGTTAATGACAGTCTTCCTGTGATGACATTGAATCCATCGCTAGAACAAATACTGCACAATATTCTGCAACAAAATAGCTCAAGCCAAGGCGTCATCATTGAACCTAAACTTGCAGAAGGGTTGTTTAGTGCGCTAGCCAAGAATGCTGAAGAAGTTGAAAACAAGGGTCTTGCCGCTGTTCTTGTTGTTTCCCCTGCGATCCGATCTTGGCTCGCCAAACTAATCAGACACCGACTGAATGATCTCACTGTACTATCGTACAGTGAGATTCCAGATGACCAATCCGTCAATGTAGTCGCGACTATTGACGTTGACACAACTGCCGAATCTTAAGGAAAGCAACCATGGAACTACAAAGAATACTTGCTAAGGACTCTCGCAGCGCAATGGAGCAAGTACATCAAAAATATGGCATAGACGCTCTAGTTGTATCTAACAAGCGCGCCAATAACAAGACCGAACTGATTGTAGCCATTGATTTCGAAGATAACTCTGAGGTAATTCTCGAAGGATTACAGGTGGAAGGAGAGTCTATGGTGAACGAGAGACTTGCACAATATCCTACTTTTGATCAAGTTATGGAGACAAAAGTCTTTAAAACTACTCCGGACGACACGACCTCCATCAGGCCTTCAGTGTCATTTATGCCTAGCGGTGATGTCGCTGAAAAATCACCTACTGAGGCAGGGAATGAGACACGCGAGTATTTGCATGCTCGTGAAATTGTTGACTTAGTCAAAGAAGAGTTAGCTGTGCTGCGTCGGGAATTAAAGTTGTCTGGGCAAATGGAAGCCTGGGGGCGCAATCAATTTGTATCAGAGCCGATGAAACCTCTCATAAAAGCACTGGATCAGTCGGACATGCCCTTATCTCTGCAGGCGATGGTTGCAGATATTGTCAACCAAAGCGTAACGTATAATGAGGCTCTGGACGGTATTTCTACAACGCTTGGGCACAATATCGCCAACGTCAACATCCTCTCAGAAATGCAAGGCATTCATGTAATTACTGGAAGCTCTGGATCTGGAAAAACGCTCATGTCTGCGAGACTCGCTAACCAAAAAGCACTGGAGTATGGTGAACATGATGTTGCTTTGATAAGCTTTAAAGATACTCGCTTCGGAGCTTGGAGTCAGGTGCAACTTCTAGGAGCCCAGGCTGGAGTAGATACTTTTCGAGCCAATTCTGATGATGCTCTTGAACAACTAGTCGCTGAGCTTTCATCACGAAAGCTGGTACTTATTGATACTTCCGGGGTTGACGTCGCATCAACTATAAATATGCTTACGGACCTCTTACATGACGCAAAATATCATCTGGTTGTCTCCGCAGACGCATCAGAGGGAGGGATAAGTAAATACGTAAAAATGAATAACGGTGCATGGACATCAATCATGCTCTCTCGACTAACAAATGATATACAACCTTGGCCACTCATAAATGTACTATTGAAAGAAAATATAGCCGTTTCATTAGCCGCGGGAGTACCCTCGATAACGGACCCAGCGACCTCTATCAGCGGTGTTTCATTGCTCAAGACTAGTCTTTCGGAGCTACCCTTGAGTTTTGTTTGACTCCCTTAAGGGGATGAACGAAAATGAAGGGAACGGGTAGCCATTCAGACTAATTAACGTTTCTCGTAGCGAAAAGGTATAAACGATTGGATAGAACGCCCATGCAAATTATTGGAATAGCCAGCGGTAAGGGTGGCGTCGGAAAAACGACCATTGCGGCTAATCTTGCCGTTGCACTAGCTGCGCGCGGTAAAAATGTGATGCTTTTTGACGCAGATCTTGGCCTTGCCAACGCTCAGCTCGCTTTGGGCTGCAAAGCCCCTTATAACTTTAGTCATGTTATTTCTGGCGAAAAGACGCTCAAAGAAATTATTGTCGACGGCCCTAAAGGTGTCAAACTTGTTCCAGGAGCGAGTGGCATACAACATCTTGCCTCACTTAGCGCGACTGAATCTGCTGGAATTATCCATGCATTTTCCGAGTTAGAAGATGGTCTTGATTATTTTATCGTTGACATGGCAGCGGGGTTATCTGACTCAGTTATGACGTTCTTAAGTGCCTGTCAACATCGGTTTATTGTTGTCAAAAATGAACCGTCCTCTATCGCAGACGCATATGCCACGATAAAAGTCATGATGCAAAACTATGGTCTAGATAATATTTCTGTACTTCCCAATAGTGTTCCATCCCAGCGAGAAGGAGAAAGTTTATACCAAAGAATTAACTCCGTGATCAAAAATTTTCTAGGCAGTGAAGTAGGTTATCTTTACTCGATCTCAGAAGATGAAATGTTACTGCGTGCAATTAGAGCCTCCGAACCTATTTTATCGTTTTCTCCTGCAAGTACTGCAGCACGAGATTTTTCAGCTATGGCAGACGCTGTCGAGGCGCTACCAAAGGATAACTCAATCAATGGTGGCCTGCAGTTTTTTGTTGAACGCATGGCTGCCAATCAAGCAGCTTTAGGTGAAGATGTTTAAATGCCTGATTTAAGTATCTATGACAAGGTTCGAGAGGCAAGCCTACCGAACAGCGAACTCATGGACCATATTGGCTTGGTTAAGCGTGTCGCCATTCATCTAAAAAGCCGTCTGCCCGCTTATATGGAGTTGGATGAGTTGATCCAAGTGGGGACGATTGGTCTTATTGAAGCCGCAAAATCCTTCGACAAAAGCCGGGGTGTCGATTTTGAGGCCTTTGCTAGAACCCGTATTCGCGGTGCAATCATCGACCAAGTTAGAAAACTTTCATACCTACCTCGATCTGCAATGGTTAATATACGAGACCATAATGAAGCAAGTAATATACTATCCAGTGAACTTGGCAGGGAACCTTCGCAGTCTGAATTAGCTGCTTTTATGGGAAAAGACTTAGAAACCTTCCATAAAGAAAGAACGCATTCTCATCGTTTTCAAACGGTATCTCTGGAATCACAGCTACCAGATACGGTAGACCTGCCGTCCAGTGAAATCAATGAGCCTGAAACGGATTTTTCTAAAAACCAAGTAATGCTTGCCCTCACCGCTTCAATTGATTTGCTCCCAGAACGAGAGAAGACAATTGTTACCCTCTATTACGTGGAAGAAATGAATCTGAAAGAAATCGGCGCGGTACTTGAAGTCAGTGAATCCCGTGTCAGTCAGATACTTTCCTCAACAATCAAACAATTAAGATCGCACCTAACCTCTAGTTAATTCACAAGATTCAGGAGATTCTTCGCGAGAGCTTGCAAAGTTAGTCTTCAGAAGACTGAATTGAATAAAAAATAAGGTTAGGGTCCCGAGGCACTGTTACAGCCATCGGCCCTTTCTGCTTTTTCTGTAACTCTGTCTGGCGCTCCAGTACACTTAAGTACTTAGCTTTTTCAAGTGTTACCAATGCAGATACGTCATTATTAAGCGCTGTAAGATTAGCCAGCAGTTGTGATTCCACTGTTGTAATTTGCTGGGTTAGAGTACCTACGTCCCCTGATACCTTAAGGATCCCATCGTTCTGTTCGTTAACCGCTTGTTTCAAATCGGCAACCTCAAGAACTAGTTTATCTGTCTCAACCTTCATTCTCTTCGCTGCGACAGCTGGCATGGTATTTTGTATCTCCGATACGCTGATACCTGCTTTTTCAAGCGCAATACTTGATTCTATTTGCTTTATGCCGAAATCATTCTGCGTAGTGGCCAATGTTTCTATAATCACACCAATTTCTTCGACGCGTACCATCGCCAGACGAGTACTTTCATCCAGGAGCCCAATACGGCTTGACAACAAAAAGGTAAAAACGCTCACCACGAGCAAAAGTAGGGTCAAAATACCCGAAGAAATCATCACCAATCGGTTGGAAAACTGGCTCGTCTTTGACACAGTATCTGACAACGCAATCAACCTTTCTTCACTAGACTCTAAAGAATCCGTACTTTCTGTAGAATCCAGAGGCTCCTTTTCTTTACTGGCGATTGGGGTTTTTTCTTTCGCTTCAGTTTTCTTCTTATCTTTCATTGCCATGTTTAGCACTCAAACTATTATTAAATTTAAGGGTATAAGAGCTTTGTTTACTCCCTTCTTATCGACAGTCTGAGCTACAACTTTAGACAATATGAAGGTTAGCCGCCGAACTGCTGTGTTATTTGATCGCAGACTGCAATGTTTTAGCCGACCTTATCCAGTAATCTTTGGGCATACCCGGGCTTGACACAAATGCAATCGCCTTTTCTTTGGATAAAAAAGGTCCCGAAATAATGGCATATGTTCCATCTTCAGTAGTCTGAAAAGGCATTAACATTGAATCTTCCAGACCGTCGTTGTCTGCACGATATGTTTGCGCCGTTAACTTTTCCTTAAAAAGATTAAATTGCACAAAATAACTATCGGACTTGGCATTTGCGACAATCTGTCGTGGTTCCAAAAATTCTGGTGGAACATTGGCGTGAATAAGGGTATCTTTTTGGCTAGCAAAGGCAACTCTAGGTTTCGTGTTGGCTAGTTGTTGAACCAACTCTACTGATATATTTTTGTCCAAATTTTCAAGTTCTGGCATGGTCATAACGATCGGGTTACTTAATACAGGAATTATCGGCGGTTGCTGAACTTCGTCTGCTAGTTTTTTGTCTAAAACTTTGGTTCCTGAGCTAGTTTCATTTATGGATTTTGTAGAAGAAAACAAGGTAACCAAGTCGTTAATGTAATTCTCACCTGGTTGAAAATCAATGTCAGCAGTTACGATCCATGATGCCGCCATTAGAATGCTAACCGCAGCTATCTTGGGCCATCGGGCCGCAGACTGATCAGGCTCTATATTTGACTCACTAGTCGCTTTTATAGATGCGGACTCTTCAAGCCGAGACTCTTCAAGTTCAGGACCGAGAACATGATCTTGATCGGGTATATTTGGTGCTGTTTCAAGATATGCTCTCTCTCGATACTCAACAAATAGATCTTGATGGAGCCCCTCTACCAGGGCGTCCACTTCCTCTGTATAGCCAATAGACTCGGCTATACTGAAGAGCTGATTTACATCGTTTATCGCCAGATCACTCAAGGTCCAACGGTGTACTTTATGCCCAAAAAGATTTATCGCATGATCATTTTCTGGCCAGGCTTGAGAGTTAATAAAGACTACTAATTGCATATTGGCACCAGGGAAATCTGAAATGAGCTGAGACAGTAAGACCCATTGCGGCTGTTCAATCAGGTGTGGATCATTAACAACCATCAAAGTAACAGGGCTGTCGTCTTTTGCCGGTCTTAGGGCGTCATCTAGCGATACCTTTTCTATGATCTTATTGAATCGTTTTAATAAACTATCCGTGGTGCTGGGTAGCAGTACCTCTAAATTAAACAATTGCTGTTTACGTAGACGTGAAATCATTAACCGACAATAATGGTTCAACATAACTTCATTATTGGCTATGACAGCTAGACCACGCTTCTCTATAGTTAAAACATCAAGCGCATCAAAAAATTGGGTTTTGTCCTGTGGGCGATAAAATACATCACCTTGATCCAACCAGTCAGTGGCGTCTACTTTTGAAACTATTTTTTCTTGCATAATTAGTCAGAGCCTACTTGAGGCCTCCTTTGATTTAATTTGTGAGTCGACCATCAACGCCATAACGCATGCCCTCAGGCACATCTGGATTTGGCTTTTCAGCGGCCATTGCTCCAGGCCCAAGGCTGTTGAGGCTAAATACGTACGCAATCACTTGAGCCACAGCGTAGTAAAGTGTTTCTGGTACGCTGTGATTTAAATCAGTGGTGAAGTAAATTGCTCTGGCAAGTGGTGGTGCATGAAATATTGGAACACTCGACTCTGTAGCTTTTTCTCTAATACTTTGTGCCATGTAATCAACGCCTTTTGCAACAACCGTAGGCGCACCATTGCTCAGAGGGTCATAACGTAACGCTACCGCAAAATGTTCTGGGTTAACAACGATTACATCAGCTTCTGAAACAGCAGCCATCATTTGACCCATGGCCATTTCACGCTGTCTACGCCTTATTTGCGCCTTAACTTCTGGACGGCCTTCGGTATCTTTAAGTTCATCTTTAACCTCTTGCTTGGTCATTTTTAATTTTTTGTTATGCTCATAGAGCTGATAGGGCACATCGATAGCCGCAGCAATCATGAGGGTTAACGTGACATAAACAGTGCCTTGGCCAATTAACTCTCCCGCACTAGCCATCGCCGGCTTAACATGCATAAAACCAAGTGCCGTAAGCTCATCAAAATTATTACTTACAACCAGATATAAAGTTCCACCAACCAATCCAAACTTTGCAAGAGCCTTAGTTAAATTGACTAAAGCCTGGATACCAAACATCCGTTTAAAACCCTGAAGAGGATTTACCTTGCTTGCCTTAGGTGCTATCGCTTTCAATGAAAAATTATATCCGCCGATAAAACCAGCTGCCCCAATGGCTATGATAATAGCCAATACAAAAATCGGTAATATGGCGGACATGCTGTTTATCGCATGATGCCCAAATGTTGAAGGAAGCAAGGCATCTGCATAGATACTTTTTCGATCAAATATAAACCCAGACTTAAATACTTCGCTGAGCTGGAGTATCAACGTGCTTCCAAAAAGGTACATGAAGATGGCAACTCCAATCATCATTGCCGCGACAGAGAGCTCTTGCGAACGGGCGACCTGACCGTCTTCACGCGCTTTTTCCATACGCTTAGCCGTGGGTTCTTCTGTCTTCTCTTCTGTCGAGTCTTGGTCGGCCACTACTGTATTCCCAGGGCCTGGCCCATCACATCAAAAGATCGCTGCCATAACCATTGAATACGAAAACCAATGCTGGTCATTGACAGCGATAATAGAACCATCCCTGCAAGAATCATTGCAGGAAATCCCACTGCAAAAATATTCAAGGCTGGCGCGGCACGAGTAATCACTCCAAGACCAATATTGATAAACAATAAAGATGTCATTAAAGGCATGCCGATCAAAATAGCACCAAGGAACATCATTGAACTCCACTCAATGGTCAATTCGATAAGGGCTTGAACCGCGATTATCGCCCCAATGGGTAGGATCTGAAAGCTCTCTAACACCATTGATATCACTATAACGTGGCCGCCAAGGCCCAAAAAAATGAGCGTAGAACATATGATTAAAAATTGAGCCAATACGGGCACATTTCCCATATTTGGATCCACCATATTGGCCATACTAAGTCCCATTGAGGCTGAGATTGCTTGCCCACCAATAATTAAAGCCGCATTGACTATTTGGAGTAGCAAGCCCATGAGAGCCCCGATAAAAACTTGAGTAAATACTTCTCGTAGTCCGATAGCGCTAAACGGTTCTAGTGCAGGCCATTCTGACAATGGATAAATCATCCACGTCAGTACAATCGCTAAAAGTACCCTAATTCGAACTGACACCGCTCTAATTGAAAAGAATGGCGCAGTCAGCAAAAAAGCGGATATGCGAATCATAGGCCATAAGAACATATAGAACCGTTCAACAACTTCTGCAACCAAGAGCTCCATTACATGAACAGCATTGGAATACGTTCAAAAATTCGTCGGATAAAATCGACCATAATCGATATTTGCCAGCTGCCAAAAGCCATTAAGGCAAGTACCATGACTCCAAGCTTCGGGATAAAACTCAACGTCATTTCCTGTATGGAGGTGGCGGCTTGAAAAATACCAATGAGTAGACCAACGGCAAGAGCTACGCCCAATAGTGGCGCGGCTACCAACACAGCCACCCAAAGTGACTCCCGTCCTAACTCTATGACCTGTGCTACGTCCATAACGCCTCCACTCAAATAACGAAACTTGCGGTTAAAGATCCCATAATCAAGGACCAACCATCGACTAAAACAAACAACATAAGTTTGAAAGGCATAGATATCATCATTGGCGATAACATCATCATTCCCATCGACATCAAGACACTTGCTACGACCAAGTCAATTACGATAAAAGGGATATAGATTAAAAAACCAATGGTAAATGCACTCTTTAACTCAGATGTTATATAAGCGGGTACTAATGTAGTAAAGGGGACATCTGCGGGCTCTCCTAATTCACTATTCCTGGCTATTTCAGCGAACATAGCAATGTCTGTTTCTCTTGTCTGATTTAACATGAATCTTCTCATCGGCTTCTCTGCCGCGGCTAAGGCTGCGTCAAACCCAATCGTACCCTCTGAGTAAGGCTCTACTGCCTCTTCATATACCGTAGTAATCACTGGAGACATAATGAAAATGGTTAAAAACAATGCCAGTCCAAGTAAAACCTGGTTTGGCGGTGTCTGGGCCGTACCTAATGCCTGACGTAAAAGTGACAAAACAATAATAATCCTCACAAAAGAGGTCGTCATAAGAATTAGCGACGGCAGAAGCGTTAGCGCTGTCATGAGCGCCAATAGTTGCAAGGTTAAACTGTACTCGGTACTCCCGTTACCATTATCAATCATGTTTACAATAGGCATTCCCGTCTGAGCAGCTGCTGGCTGTATAAAGAGCCAAAGTACTAACATTATTAGTGGTTTGAACCTTGTAATAAATGTAGTCATTTTTTTAGTACTCGCGATAGTATCCCTTGAAAACTAGATTCTTTCTTAGTTGCCTCGGTCGCTGGTATTGAACATTCTGAAATCGCCTCGGGTTGGCCAAGATTGTTTGGTGGATTGGGAAAATTTCCCAGTCTTGTCATACCCTGGCCAGATATTCCAATCAAAATTTGTTCTTGGTTGACATTGACTAACACCAATTTTTGTCGGCCACCAAGGTTTTGGACTTCGATTACTTGAAGCCTTTTATTGCCTGCAATACCAATTTTTGGCCCCATCTTTTTTATCATGATTAACGTACCCACCAGCAGA
>Ga0307997_10001358_pt1 | contig 11508 bp, 7 predicted proteins | sample Davwhametageno36_FD_203165 | JGI IMG/M metagenome (GOLD analysis project Ga0307997, IMG submission 203165) | Marine microbial communities from Davis Island wharf, Antarctic Ocean - #36 | ecosystem: Environmental > Aquatic > Marine > Unclassified | place: Antarctic Ocean: Davis Island wharf...
TCGAAAACGAAGCCGGTTTAATGCCTGATGGCGCCGTTATTATCGCTGCAATTACTAGTTGCACCAATACGAGCAACCCACACAACATGGTCGCTGCGGGGCTGATAGCGCGCAAGGCGAATGAACTGGGTTTACAGCGTAAGTCCTGGGTTAAAACATCACTCGCCCCTGGCTCCAAAACTGTTCAGCTCTATTTACAGGAAGCAAATTTGCTGACCGAGCTAGAGCAGCTTGGGTTCGGCATTGTTGGCTTTGCCTGCACTACTTGTAACGGCATGAGTGGCGCGCTTGATCCAGCAATTCAAAAAGAAGTGATCGATAGAGATCTTTACGCTACAGCTGTTTTATCCGGTAATCGGAATTTTGACGGACGTATACACCCTTACGCAAAACAAGCTTTTCTCGCGTCGCCACCTTTAGTGGTTGCCTATGCCATCGCAGGAACAATTCGTTTCGATATTGAGAAAGACGTACTTGGCTTTGCCAAAGACGGATCTGCCGTTACTTTAAAAGATATATGGCCTGACGACGACGAGATCGATGCCGTTGTTCAAGCGAGTGTCAAACCTGAACAATTTCGGCAGGTTTACACGCCTATGTTTGAAGGCTCTCTTAATTCAACAGAATCAGTTAATCCGCTGTATGACTGGCGCCCACAGACCACCTATATTCGACGCCCACCCTATTGGGAAGGAGCGCTGGCAGGTGAGCGCAGTTTAAAAGGAATGAGGCCCTTGGCATTACTTGGCGATAACATTACGACTGACCACTTATCACCATCTAATGCGATATTGGCGTCAAGTGCAGCGGGTGAGTACCTCACTAAAATGGGCTTACCCGAAGTCGACTTTAATTCATACGCCACTCATCGAGGTGATCACCTGACGGCACAGCGGGCTACATTTGCCAACCCAAAACTATTGAATGAAATGGTTAAAGAAGGCGAAGACATTAAACAAGGTTCCTATGCTCGGATTGAACCAGAAGGACAGGTCACTCGTATGTGGGAGGCTATTGAAACTTATATGCAGCGCAAGCAACCACTCATCATTGTTGCAGGGGCTGATTATGGTCAAGGTTCTTCACGTGACTGGGCAGCTAAGGGTGTTCGGTTGGCCGGTGTCGAGTCTATTGTAGCGGAAGGTTTTGAACGAATTCACCGCACCAACCTTGTTGGTATGGGCGTATTGCCATTGGAATTTATGGCTGGTGATAGTCGAAAAACTTATTTCATTGATGGTACTGAAACTTTTGATGTTGAGGGTGAAATTACACCACTTTGCGCATTAACTTTGATTATTAACCGGAGTAATGGCGAACGTCAGACCGTGCCAGTAACGTGTCGTCTGGACACCGCTGAAGAAGTATCGGTATATGAAGCAGGCGGGGTATTACAACGCTTCGCTCAAGACTTTCTCGAATCAACGAAAGTAGCAGTATGACAATGAAGCACCGCTCTCAGATAAAAATTGCTGCTACCTATATGCGCGGTGGCACCAGCAAAGGGGTTTTCTTTAATATAACGGATCTACCTGTTCAAGCACAACAGCCAGGTGCTGCCCGTGATGCACTATTGCTTCGAGTAATCGGTAGCCCAGATCCTTACGGAAAACAAACCGATGGCATGGGCGGCGCAACTTCAAGCACTAGTAAAATTGTTTTATTGGCTAAAAGTACACAGCCTGATCACGATGTTGATTACCTATTTGGTCAGGTCTCTATCGACAAACCGGTTGTTGATTGGAGCGGCAACTGCGGGAATTTAAGCGCCGCTGTCGGACCATTTGCGATTAGAAATGGATTAGTTAAAGCCAGTCGTGTGCCCGATAATGGCATAGCCACCGTACGCATCTGGCAGGCCAATATTCAAAAAACAATTGTTGCACAAGTACCAATCACTGACAATCAAGTTCAGGAAACTGGTGACTTCGAACTCGATGGAGTCACCTTCCCTGCAGCCAAAATAGACGTCGAATTTATTGATCCAGCAGGCAGCAAAGGAGCCATGTTTCCAACCGGAAATTTAATTGATACGATTGAAGTGCCTGATGTTGGCACTGTAACTGCGACCCTAATTAATGCTGGAATTCCAACCATATTCATAAAAGCTCAGGATCTTGGATACAACTGCACTGAACTGCAGGACGACATTAATAGCGATACTAAAGCACTCGGTATGTTTGAATCCATACGCATTCATGGTGCGATGGCGATGGGTTTAGTCGATACGATTGAACAGGCGTCACAACGCCAGCACACACCCAAAGTGGCTATTGTGGGCACTCCAATTAATTACGTTGCTTCAAGCGCTAAGGCTATCTTGGCTTCAGATATTGATCTGAATGTTAGGGCCTTATCGATGGGGAAATTACATCATGCAATGATGGGTACAGCAGCCGTAGCCATTGCAGCCGCCGCGGCTATTCCCGGCACAACGGTTAATCAGGCCGCAGGGGGCGGTGAGCGCAAAAATATTTGTTTTGGTCACCCTTCTGGTACTTTACAAGTGGGTGCAAAAGTCAGTCAGCGTGATGGTGTGTGGTCAGTTAATCAGGCTAAAATGAGTCGTAGCGCCAGAGTTTTGATGGAAGGTTTAGTTAACGTCCCTGGTGACACGATTTAGCCTGAATTTTTTAGTTCATCCCTTTTTATAAAGCCACTTATTTATCTGGCAGTTTTTATGAGCGTTAACTTTAATAATTATTTCGGCAACTTTTTCCTTTAAATAATATGCGTGTTGTCCTTTCTACCCTAACTCAGCTAAGTTGATTATTTTCCGAAATATTGACTCGGGATAACCCTTTGCCCTTCAAAATTAATGCTGTGAGCAAACCAACGAAGCCTGCACCTATTAGCAAGGCGCGTGATTCACTCATCAAACCAGCAGAGGTTCGTTCTGCGAGTAGAACTGCGTGTAAGCCCGTGGCACCTGGTTCAGTTAATGACGCTTTTTTGCTAGAGATATGCTCTGGTACGGATATTAAATTTCGTTCAGGTATCGCAATTTGCGCTTAAAAGTTCCAACTCGATCCATACCAATCAAGTCTGAGTTGGAGCCTATATTTTGCCTGCCGCTCAAGCTGGGATGGTATTCGCCACAGGTAATGAGTGGATTCCAAACAACTCACTGCCCAATATTATTACCCTGCAATACATTACCTATTCTGGTTCATGCCCCAAAATTAACGGTGGCACGCCCATGATACGCTTGCATATCGGATCCACAAACACCGACGGCTTCAATTTTTAATTAAAGTGTCACCAGCAGCCACAATAGGTTCTGGTTCTTCTCGATAAGTCATTCCCTGATTCGCGGTATACACAAGCGCTCTCATTATTCTTTCCTAATTTGCTCTATTTGACGTGCCTATTTGCCAATGAAGTCACCATCGATATGTAATGTTTGGCCAGTAACATAGCTGGAGGCTTGCGAGGCAAAAAACAATGTGATGCCAGACAAGTCTGATAACTCGCCATTTCGATCCGTAGTGGTTAGTTTTGCGGCCCAATCTCGGGGCTCGTTACCAAACACTGACACGGTTAGCTCTGTTGGGAAGAATCCAGGGGCGATTGCATTGCAACCTATGCCGTATTGGAACTAGGCCTCAGCCATTGCTCGTGTAAGCTAACAAGCGCCCTCTTTAAAAGCGCCATAGGTCAGCACCTTGGGAAATCCTCGTAATGACTGCAGGGAGGCAATGTTAATGATCCGACCAAAGCTCTGGACTTTCATTTCAGCCACCAGTCGTACAGATCATCTCACTGAATTTCCAGAGGTTCGGGTGCATATTTGTCGCTGACTAAAACTGCTTCTTCTCGCGTATCTACAACAACAACTTCACCATAATCGTGCCATGCGGCTTCTGCTGTCGATCGGTTTGGTTCAGCCAGACGCTCAATATATTTTGGCATTAAATCGATTGTTTTTTGCGCTAGCTCTTTTGAGGTTGAAATTAACCAAGCCGGTGAATCAGGGCTTGTTCAGCCTGACCCGCAAGATCAGAAGCAACCATTTCTGGATCAGCATTTTCGTCAGCTATCACCAAAATTTCAGTCGAACCGGCAAATAGATCGATACCGACACGCCCAAATAAAATACGTTTGGCCATCGCCGCGATTCCCTGCAAGCCACCTAGCGCTAGTATGGTATCGGCACCGGCACCGGCTAAATCAGCAGCTTATTATATAGCGGGATAAATACCTCGATCGGGATGAGTTGGTGAGCAAGCAATGACATGATAAACACCTGCCACTTTTGCGGTTGTAATGCTCATAATGGCTGAAGCAATATGGGCGTAACGACCGCCGGGTACCTAACAATCTGCCGTTTGAATGGGGATCAGGCGTTGCCCTGCATATAGCCCGGAAGACAACTCAGTTTCGAACTCACCCATGCTCGCTAACTGTGCTTCTGCAAATGACTTTACACGCTGGTGGGAAAATTGAATGTCGTCCCGTTCGCGCTGTGTGAGTGATTGACTGGCAGCATCTATTTCTTCTCGGCTGACAATAACGTCATTGTCCCAACCATCCAGTTTTAAGGCATATTCCCACGCTACTTTTTCGCCACCAGCCTCAATGCCCTACGTCATTTCGTTCACTATGCGCGATGTGTCATCTTCGCCAGTGGCTGATGCTTTACTGGCTTTTTCATTACTTCATTGCTCATATTTTGTTCCCTACAATTTTGTCTTTAACGTTATTGGCCAGATATATATCGTCTATTTTGGGTGCTTCCCCAGAACAAGGTAGTTTGTAGGAGATGCACCACAAATTACCCTCCAGACATTATTCTGGGTAGCCAAAGCACCAATTGCGGAAAGATAAACAGCAAGATGAGACCGATGAGTTGTATTCCCATGAACTGCATCATACCCAGATAAATGTCCTTGAGATCCCAATCCGGTACGACTCCCTTCAAAAAGTAAGCTGATAAGGCCACAGGCGGGGATAGCCAGGCAGTCTGCAAGTTCACCGCGACCAGAATGCCAAACCAGACCATCAGGTCGTAACGATCCAGCCCGTGGATGTCCAACGCCTCAACTGTTGGCAACAAAATTGGTACAACGATCAGCACAATAGGCACCCACTCCAGTGGCCATCCCAGAAGGAAGATCAGTGCCATAATTACGATCAGAACGAGGTAAGGCGACATGTCTAGGCCAAGTAGCATCTCAGTCATCATCTTTGGCGTGCCCAAATAACTGAATTCAGCACCAAAGAAGTTCGATGCGGCGACCAAGAACATGATCAAAACTGTAATCTCCAGGGCTTTGACCAGGCTGTCAAAGAAACTAGGAAAGTTGAATTTACCGTAAACGATAGCTAACAAGATGGCACCAAAGGCGCCCATCGCTGCGGCTTCAGCAGGTGTTGCCAGGCCAAGGAGAATTGATCCCAAAGCAAAAGAGATGAGGATGGTGGGCGGCATGAGCCCGGCAAAAAACTCATCCCATAGGTCCGAGAAGTAGAACCCATTGTCTGACGCAGCGTTATAAATCGGTCGCCCCAAATACCCCAGAAGCAGGGTGAATGAGCCAAGGGTTATCGACCAAATCGGCAAGCTACCGTCCTCGCCCATAGTCGCAAAGATCATGTACATGTGGAAGATCAGCGTAAACGGAAGCACAATTTTGAGTAAATTCAAACGGCGGTATGCGGCATAGGTGATAGCACAGGTGATGCCCAAAACGATCAGGCCGCCAAATGGCATCAAACCGCTAAAAGCACCGCCCATGGCTAGGCCAAAGACTCGACAAACGGTCAAAACACCCAGGCAAATCAGCGCGACTTCAGCGCCATAAAATGGCGACGTTTGAGGTTGATCCTCTTCAGACAAAATTGGCCCTAGATCCGGATTCAGCCAGCAGCGTCCAAGTGTGTAGAGCAAGTAAAGGGTCGCCAGCATGGCACCGGGAATAAAGGCGCCACGGAAGAGGTCAAGGGTTGAAACTTCCAGAACAGGTCCCATTACGATTAGCATAATTGAGGGTGGTATCAGAATGCCCAATGTGCCGCCTGCAGTGATGGTTCCAGCTGCAAGCTTAACGTCATAGCCGGCTCTGGTCATAGTCGCACCAGCCATGATCCCAAGTAAGGTTACAGAAGCGCCTACAATGCCAGTGGCCGCTGCAAAGATCGTCGATACGATTAGCACAGCGATGAACAACGCCCCGCGAACGCGCGACATCATCATTTGGATCGATGCAAACAACCGGTCCATCAAACCCGCCGCTTCCATCACGATCCCCATCAGCACGAAGAGCGGCACGGCCATGAGCTGATCGTTCAACATGGTGGAGTTTGTATTTAGTGTCATCAATAGCGTGGTTAACTTAAAGTTAGCACCCCATATACCGAACACAAAGGCAAGAAAGATCAACGTGAAGGCAATTGGAAAACCGATAAAAATCACGAATAGCATGGCTCCTAGCATGATCAATCCGATGGTCGCTTTGTCTATGTTCGGACGGGCGGACATGAGGTCAGAAAACGATTCGCCACCTGGGATCGTACTCGGGTGGAACACCGCCAGAACGAGCCATATCAGTGCGATTACATAAACAGGTAAAGCCCGGACAAACAACCGTTCTCGCTCTTTACCCATCTTGTGAAAAGCACGGAAAATTTCAGGGAGGCCTTGCAGCATCAAGAGGAAGGCACCAACTGGCATCGCTAGGCGCGCAGGCCATAGAAGTGGTCCCCAGGCACTATCGACCTGCATGGTTTCACCTCTTGAAAAGGCCAGCCACCAGAAGTCTGAGGCGATAACGGTAAAAAAGATCATAGAAGGCATGAAGAACAACAGGTAAAGTGTTGCATCCACTGTCGCTTGTGTTTTTGCCGACCAATTTCGATATAAGAAGTCAGCACGGATGTGAACCCCGCGCATCAAACCATAGCCTGCGGCCGCCATAAAGAGTATCCCGGCTATCATACGACTAGTGTCATACACCCAGAGCGTGGGGCCAAGTCCGAGGGTTCGGGCAAGGTCTTCGAACCCAGCATTTTGCAAAATTGAAAAGGAATTTCGTGAAAGGACTTCTAGCACCACTACAACAAGGAGCGGCACGATGAGCAGGGCAATAACTTGGCCTACTCGGTAATTGATTACGTCAATAGCTGCCGTGATAGGGCGTTGCCAGGGCGTCATATCTTCTGGCGTTTCACCTGGGGCTTCGGTACGACGCTCAGCGATTAGTTCATCCGCAATCTCAAGATTTTCTGGATTTACCTCATCTACAGCCATGACCCTTCTCCCCGTATGTTTATGCCCATTTTGGGCTTATATAATTAAAACAGGGCCATGCCCCTAACAGAAACTTGGAAGCGAGGCCTAAATAGGCCTCGCAACAAAGTCTTTTTTTACTTGAGTGTTGCAGCGTGCGCGCGTCCCAAACTTGCGTTTGAAGTTTGTGCACCGGACCAGAATGGAACTACTGTGTCAGCGAAGTCCTTTTGCGACTGCCATACTTCTGCGAAGAATTCGTTTTCATCCGCAGCGGCTTGTAGCGACTTCTTAGCGGCCGCCATATACTCTGTGAAGTAATCTGCAGGTGTATCTTCAAGTATAACACCGTGATTATCCGTCAGATCTTTGAGTGCCTTACCGTTCTCATAGATTCTATAGGACAAGGATTTTGACAGCGATGCGTTTGCTGCCACTTCCAGTGCTTTCTTCTCAACCACGCTAAGTGAATTGTAGAAATCGCCATTCACATACATATCTGCGTTCACGACTACCTGATGCAAACCCTGAAGGTAATAGTGCTTTAGCACTTTTTGGAAACCGAAGACGGAGTCTGGCTTGGGGCAACACCACTCAGCTGCGTCGATTGTGCCTTTCTCAAGCGCTGGCAGGATGTCGCCGCCGCCCATAGCCACTGCTGGAACACCGATTTCAGCGTATGCGGCACCAACCATTCCTGGAGGTGCGCGGAAGCGTAATTTACGGAAGTCATCCATCGAATTGATCGGTTTTGGGAACCAACCGAGTGCTTCAGGACCTACTGGCTGCAGCATGAATCCTTTGACGTTTACACCCATTTCACCCCATAGACGGTCGTACAACTCCTTGCCACCACCATACTGGAACCAGCTCAGGAACGCGATGTTATCGAGTCCTACACCGGCACCCGCTATAGGTGCGCCAAACAAATTAGCCGCAACGTGTTTGCCGCCCCAATAATGTGTCCAAGCAAAGCCACCTTCAACCAGACCCGAATCAACGGCGTCCATGACGTCTCTTGGCCCAACAACAGCGCCTGCTGGCAGAACTTCGATAGTGAGTGAGCCGTTAGTCAGCGCAGCAACATCTTTACCGAACTCCTTCAACATAACGACTTCGTCAGCTGAAGTGGATAACACCGACTGGATACGCAAGACCTTGCTTTCCGCCATGACAGACGATGCCATGAGTGCCAGGACTGCTGTACTGGCGGCAATAGTTTTTAGTTTAATCATTTCTACTCCTCGTATTAAAAAAGCCTTCGTTATTTCATGCTCCGCGAAGCTGAAGGCGTTGCCCCGGAACTTACTGAGTCGGCGTTCCGACCCAGTTGAATGCCGTATACCGACAAAATTCAGCCTAAATGAGACTGTCCGTCCCGATCTTACATTTTTTTGCGATTGAGTAACAGGGCTAAATATACACAAGTTTCGTCTTGGTATGGTATTCCAGTGGCCCAACTTGATGCGGCCATACTGAAATAGAATCATTTAATAGGGTCATAAAGCACCACTAAACGAGACTTTTTTGTTCCATTTTTAAATGATTTATCCGATTGTCGATTTTAAACATATAGCGGTGAGAGATTTGTATGTCCATTCGACTTTATCATTGCTGGTCCCAGATCGGCTGCCCACGAATCTGGCGCACAAAGCGCTACTAGTCTAGGCTGGGGCATGTTTTTTAATGACTAGTTAGACATACCGGTCGTTTATTTTCAACGCGCAAAGTATCGGGGTTTTAGTTAGGCATGATGAATTGAGTTTAGTCGATTCTTCGATAATCCAGGAGATTGTATTTAGCAACACCAATGCTCGGACAACCATGATTGTGGAGAAGGCGGCCAACATGATTTTTTGCGAAAGTAGTAATTTGGTTGCAATACAGCCTATAAATTGTAAAAATGAGATTTTTAGTACCATTATAATAGTTTAAAAGCTATTCAGTGTTTGAAGAAAGCGGGAGAAACCGCGGCGACCGCCGAGCAATTGTCACCGGTGGCTCTATTTGTATTTCTCCTCAAGTAATAGTTGTATGACTATAGATTGCTTCAATCAATGTACTTAAGCAGAGATAAGCCTCGATGCTAATCTCTGCGTTTTCTGACAGTTTATCGTTTAATTTCGCCGGGGATTTTAATTTGTTGTTGTCTATCGCTGCTATTGTAATTGGCCTTGCAATTCTGGTTTGGAGTGCTGATCGTTTCGTTGACGGTGCTGCTGCTATTGCGCAGCACTTGGGTGTTTCTAATCTCATTATCGGCATTACTGTGGTTGGCTTCGGCACTTCTGCGCCAGAAATTGCTGTCTCGGTAATTGCGGTACTTGAAGGTGTGCCTGGTATTGCCGTAGGCAACGCGATTGGCTCGAACATTGCCAATATTGGATTAATTCTCGGCATTACCGCGTTGCTCGCGCCAATTTCTGTTCCGAGCAGCCTAATCCGATCAGAATATCCTCTACTATTTGGCGCCACTGTCGTATTCGCTTGGTGCCTCTATGACTTGCAGCTAGACCGTTTTGACGGTTTCCTTCTACTTGGCCTGCTAATAGGGATCATGTCGTACATGATTTATAGCCATCGCAGCGGAAAAAATGAAGAGGCGGCTGATGAAAATGAGGTTGGTGACGACCAGTCGATGTCTACCAAAATGGCCTGGTTCTGGATTTTGCTCGGTCTGCTACTATTGATTTTCAGTTCGCGCATCCTAGTTTGGGGTGCTTCGAATATCGCGGTCAGTCTGGGGGTTAGCGATCTGGTAATCGGTCTGACGATAGTTGCACTGGGCACTAGTTTGCCGGAGCTGGCAGCGTCGATCGCCAGCCTTAAGAAATCAAACGCCGATATGGCCATTGGTAACATAATCGGTTCTAACCTGTTCAATAGTCTGGCAGTGGTAGGTATCCCACCGCTAATTCACGGATTTAACGTAGATTCAGCTGCACTGCATAGAGATCTTCCAGTAATGGTGTTTCTAACTCTGTTGATGTTTGCTATGTCATTCAGTAAGAATCAACAACTAAATCAAATTGGTCGCGTCAAAGGAGCGGTGCTGTTAGGGTCTTTCGTGGCCTATCAATGTTATCTCTATTTTGAAGTTATGTCGGGAGAGTCCTTGTTTAGCTAGTAGCTAGGCAGCCAGCTTAATATTTATAAGTAATTAAGGGACGGTATACCTATTACTTCTCAGCTGGCTTTCGGCTTGGTGACTTATGCGATAAGTCGATATCGGCTATGTAACCAATAGTGGATTACGAGTAATTTCCATCCTAGATTCCTCTGTTAAATAAAGCAGGGCGCCATTAAGCAGTTGCATTAGTTAAGAAAAGACCCGTCATTTGCACCAGAAACCGTTTATCCGCTGAGTGAATCAGACCAGGTCAATAATTCGTTATTATCGAAATCTATTGAGCTTGAAACATTTGTCATTGTTCATCAATAGTCGATTTTATAGGCTCTTTTAATGGCTCAGCTGTCGATACCTCGACTAGATAACCAATCTTCATGTGTTTGAATCAGGTCGGCGCTATCGGCATAAACGGTTGATTTCACACCACTAAGTAAGTCAGTAAAGTAAAGCAATTCGAATCGTGTAAGTTACCACTACTGTAATCCATTGCTTTGGTAAAGCCATCCTCGACTACATTGATATGCGTTTTATAGCCATTGGTACTTTTGCGTTTTCCTTCTCGGCCTGCGGGAGGCCTAGCCGTTCTTTCAGTTAATGTTTGACTGTATATGAGTGTGGAACATGGCGCGGTGTTTAGAGCGGAAGATCATGCCGTATTAGTCAATATGCTCCAAATAATAGTTGAGAACAGAAGTTTTAACTAAACTTCATATTTAGCCGAATCTTGAATAATCATATCAGCTGCTTTTTCTCCAATCATAATTGTTGGAGCATTGGTATTGCCTGATATGATTTCGGGCATAATAGATGCATCGACTACTCTAAGATTGTCGATGCCATGGACTCTAAGCCTTTCATCGACTACTGCCATATCATCAGATCCCATTTTACAGGTGCTGGTTGGGTGATAAATGGTTTGGCTAAACTGGCGCGCCGTTTCGAGTAGCTGCTCATCTGTTTCGAACTGCCTGCCTGGCACGTACTCATCAATAATATGCGGTTTTAAGGCTGGTGCGTCGGCAATGCGCCTAGCTAGCTTGATGCCGTCGATGGCAACCTGGCAGTCATGGGCGTTTGCCAAATAGCCCGGATGGATTTCTGGATGTACCAATGGGTCTGGCGATTTTATTTCTACCGACCCTCGGCTTTT
>Ga0307997_10001360_pt1 | contig 11505 bp, 5 predicted proteins | sample Davwhametageno36_FD_203165 | JGI IMG/M metagenome (GOLD analysis project Ga0307997, IMG submission 203165) | Marine microbial communities from Davis Island wharf, Antarctic Ocean - #36 | ecosystem: Environmental > Aquatic > Marine > Unclassified | place: Antarctic Ocean: Davis Island wharf...
AGTTTTGGGGGAACATTGTTGGGAACACAAAGCTTGGAGATTGCTTGTTGGAACCAAGGACGTCACCTAAGTCTTATTGTGGACATTGGTGCATCTCGCGGCGAACGGCCGCAACGAGCCCAAACTTACCGGGGCTGCAACTGCAGCATTTTGCACCCGCAGAAGCTTCGAGACGACGAGAACTGCCCTTAGTTTCCCTTCGTCGCACTCGTCGATGTTGCTAGTAGCGTTACCAGATCAGAAGTTCAGGGCAGGCGCTGCGCCATTTTCTAACGCTCCATGGCAACCTCAGTAAATTGTTACATCTTGGTCAATTGGTTGTTTGACAACGGTTCCAAGACTGCAATGTTGCGCTGCGACCAACTCCGCAATGTATCTGATAGATGGACGACGTTGACGGTAGGTTTTGCGAAAATAAGTTGGTCAAAATATCATGGGAACTACTAATTTTGGCGTAGTGCTTTATGCGGCACAGTTTTGACGGCATCAATAGGCTTGCTAATTTGGGAAGAAACAGACCTATTTAGCTAACCAATTGGACGCGTATAAATGATAGCATCAGATTTTCTGATCTGAGCGCAGAACTTTTTTGAAGAGGTCAAACATCGTGCCCAAACTTACACCTACTGTGCGTCGGACAATGGATGTGTGCGTTTTCTACAGCTTTGGCTCTGCGCATGGCGGCACACTATGACTGCGCAAAAGATCGCCAGTGATGAGGGCGGCAAGCAAGACCTAATTTTTTCGCCAATACTTCGTCAGGCTTCCATTCTGATTGTTGACGACGAACCGGGAATTCGCAACTTTCTGGTCAAAACCATCAGCAAACATTGCGCGCACGTTGAAGCAGCCGCATCAACCGAAGAAGCTGCGGCCAAATTGGATCAACATCGATTTGATGTTGTGGTTTTGGACAATATTATACCTGGAAAAACGGGAATCGAATGGCTTGTTGAACAGCGCCGGATCGGCTTTTTTGGTGAAGCGATCTTGATTACGGCTTTTGCAGATCTTGAAACCGCAATTGATGCTTTAAGAGCCGGAGTGGTGGATTTTCTGATCAAACCCTTTCGTTCAAACCAGATACTTAGCGCGATTGCCAACTGTCTAGAACGCACAGCCTTGCGACGCGAAAACACACTGTTACGTCACGAGCTTGGGACTGCCGCCAATATCCTTCGGCACCGCCAGGAACTGGTTGGATCATCCGCAGAAATCACCGCTGTCAAAGAGTACATTGAAAAAGCGGCCAAGCTGAACTCAAGTATCCTGATCAAAGGAGAAACAGGCACCGGAAAAGAGGTGGCTGCGCGTATGGTGCATGCAGGTTCAGCCCGTGCAAATCGTGCATTTGTCTCTGTGACCTGCGCGGCCTTTCTTGATGAAAGCTTTTCACAAATCCTGTTTGGTAGCCTGCCTGATACTGACCAAAGTTATTCCCACGCAGACGGACTTTTGATGTCGGCAGAAGGGGGAACGCTGTTCCTTGATGATGTCGAAGAATTGCCTGCGACAGCCCAAGCGGCCTTGGTTCGTGTGATTGAAACTGGCCGCATTCAGCCCATCAATGCCATCCGTGAAGTTCCGGTAAACCTGCGGATTATTTCTTCGACGTCGAAAAATTTGCTTGATTTGGTCAAGGCGGATAAGTTCCGCGAAGATCTATACTATCGGCTAAACGTACTCAGCGTTGAAATGCCTGCTTTGCGTGAGCGGCCCGCAGATATTGTCGAGCTTTCGGAACTGTTTGTTGCCCGTATTGCTGTGGAACTTCACATACCAGCACCGGAATTGACCACGACGATAAAGCGCAAGTTGGTCAATCACCAATGGATGGGCAATGTCCGTGAGCTGCGCAATCACATCGAAAGGGGCCTTCTGAGTGACGATCTCGAAAATGGTCTGGACTACGTGACGCTTGACCATCAATCTGGAAATAACACACAAACGATGGCATCCGTAGAACGTCAGCACATTCTAGACACTCTCGAAGCTTGCGGAGGTAACCGCGCAGAAGCGGCCCGACGTTTAGAAATCTCGCGTAAAACGATCGACAGAAAGTGCATGTTCTGGAAAATTTGAGCATCACATGAAATCTGTTCGGCTCAGACTTTTGGTCTTGGCGTTGCTGCCACTTATGGTTCTGCTGCCAATTTCGCTTGCTGTGTCGATGGTTCGGTGGTCCGATAAGTTCGATGACCTGTTGATCTCTAAAGTTGCCAGCGATCTGCGCATCGCAGAGCAATATATGCAGCGCATTGTCACCATCCAAAGTGGCAACATTAACGCATTGGCTGAATCCGTCCGGTTCGAAGATGCGCTCCAAACCAACCCAGACATTTTCAGCTCCTTTTTAGAGAGCAGCCGCACAGACTTGGGGCTTGATTACCTCGTCCTGCGCAAGGCTGTGCCACAAGATTATTTAGCGCCAGAACATTTTGTCACTCAGCAAGCATTGTCACATGGGAATGCTGAATCGATTGAGATTTTTGCCGCAACAGATTTGACCAAAATCTCGCCTGATGTCGCAAGACGCGCCAGGATATCTTTGATCGAAACAGAGGCCGCCATTTTCACTGAGCGACAAGTCGAAGATCGCGGCATGGTCGTTTTGGGGGCGACCCATGTTGTCGTAGATAGCGTTGACTTCGTTCTTGTTGGTGGCACCGTTCTGAACAGAAATCTTGAGTTCATCGACACAATCAATGATCTTGTTTACCGCAGTGAGCCCGGTCAGCCTTTTCGAACGGGCACTGCAACGCTCTTTCTTGAAGATGTTCGGATCAGCACAAATGTCCGCTTGTTCGAGAATGTCAGAGCCCTTGGCACGCGGGTGTCAGAAATTGTTTACCGCACCGTTCTTGATGAAGGCGAAAGGTGGTTAGACCGCGCTTTTGTGGTCAACGATTGGTATATATCTGGCTACTTGCCCATTCTAGATGGCGACCGAAAACGCATCGGCATGCTTTATGTGGGCTTTCTAGAACGGCCCTTCGCGTCGCTTAAGATTACCACTTATGTTACCTTGGCATCGGCATTCTTTTTGGTGCTGCTAATTTCGGTTCCGTTCTTTTTGTGGATTGCGCGTGGTATCTTTAACCCACTTGAAAAAATGCAAGATACGATGGTTCGCGTCGAAGCCGGTGATCTTGATGCGCGCATTGAAGCCATAAAATCAAACGATGAAATTGGCGCTGTTGCGCGGCATCTGGATAAATTGCTTGATCAGGTTCAGCATCGCGACAGCGAACTGCGCGATGCGGCCGACCAACTTAACCAACGGGTCGATGCACGAACGCGGGAACTGCGCGAGACCAATGAACGGCTAGAAGTGACTTATCGACAGCTTGTTACTTCCGAAAAGCTTGCCTCAATCGGAGAGATCACAGCGGGCGTAGCCCATGAGATCAATAACCCTGTCGCCGTGATCCAAGGTAACATGGAGATCATTCGGTCTGAGGTGGATCTTGATGCCACCAACATCGCGACAGAGATTGACTTAATTGATGCGCAAGTGCTTCGGATCAACGCGATTGTCGGCAAGCTTTTGCAATTTGCGCGGCCAAGTGAGTTTGGCGAAAGCTTCGGCACAATTGACATGAAAGACCTACTAGAAGACTGCTTAGTCCTCGTGTCACACACCTTGGTCAAATCAAAAATCGCTGTCGTAAGAAACTACGGAGATGTCAAAACGATCGACATGAACCAAGTTGAGCTGCAGCAGATCATCATCAATCTTATGATCAACGCAGCACAAGCGATGCTAGATGGTGGTATCCTTACGCTACAAACCCGCCAACTGGAAAATGACAATAGGCCCGGCGTTCAGATTACGGTTTCAGACAATGGGACAGGCATTGATACGGCGTCCCTGAACCATATTTTTGACCCATTTTTCACGACAAAACAAGCCGTGGGAACTGGATTGGGTTTATCGATCAGCCAGTCACTTGTGCAGCGAGTCGGCGGAATTATTACCGTTAAAAGTGAAATTAGCGTTGGGTCGACATTTTTTATCTGGCTTCCCCAAGATGTAAATTTGTCTGACGAAGATGCAAGATAGGCGTAAAAAGTGGACATTTTGTCCGACCATATCTTTCATGGCCCGGTTTTCTGGTCAAAGTGACCAGTCCAAGCTCCAGAAGGTCCCACATAAGTATATGTTTTTATTAATTTATTTTATTGACATTTCAATACCTCCCCAGAAGATAAGCCCACATTTTACAGCCTAGCAGTCGCCAAGCGTTCTTCACCATTTTCTTTACGAAAATCTTGGCGCTGGTTGAAAGCTAGGCGCTACTGGGAGGACCAAAATGTCATCACAACCTGCTTCAGGCGCGTTTGCATTCTTGATGAAAGAGAACATCGTCGCCAAGCCCGGCTATAATCGGTGGCTCGTGCCACCTGCTTCAATCGCCATCCACATGTGCATCGGCTCTGTCTATGCGTGGTCGGTATTCAACCCCGCACTGACACGAGAACTGGGCGTCGTTGCAGCCTCTGCAGATGATTGGTCACTTTCATCCGTTGTTTGGATCTTCTCGGTCGCTATCGTATTTCTGGGCCTTGCTGCTGCGTTCGGCGGCAAGTGGCTGGAAAAGGTCGGACCTCGTTGCGTTGGCGTGACAGCGGCCACACTTTGGGGTGGTGGTTTCATCATCGGCTCGCTCGGTATTACTTCTCATCAGTTGTGGCTTGTCTATTTAGGCTACGGTGTCTTTGGCGGTGCGGGACTTGGCTTAGGTTATGTTTCTCCTGTTTCGACCCTGATCCGCTGGTTCCCAGACAGACGTGGCATGGCCACAGGTATGGCGATCATGGGCTTTGGTGGCGGTGCGATGATCGGTGCACCCCTCAAACAATGGTTGCTTGGCCTTTACGCCAAAGCACCCGAGTTTTTGGGGGCCGAAAGCACTCTGACTCTCGTAACTGAAGGCGGTCGGCGTTTTGCTGAAACAGCACAAGGCAAGATCGAAGTCATCGTGGCAACTGCTGCGCAGGCCGCGAGCCTGCCCGGTGGTGGTGATGCTGGCGTATACGCAGTGGGCACCGGTGATACAGGTGCGGCTGCAACTTTCATGACACTTGGTATCGTGTACTTCTGCGTCATGGTGTTTGCCTCGTTCCAATACCGCGTCCCTGCAGAAGGTTGGACACCCGAAGGATGGGTCCCTGCTCCTGCTAAAGGCGGCATGGTTACCACGAACAACGTTCACATTGATGAGGCACTTAAAACTCGTCAGTTCTGGCTGTTGTGGATTGTTCTGTGCTTCAACGTGACCGCTGGTATCGGCGTGATTGGTGTGGCCAAGACGATGATCAACGAAATTTTCGGCGATCTCGCATTGGTAACGGCAGCATTCGCAGGCACCTACGTTTTGATGATCTCGGTCTTCAATATGGTTGGGCGCTTCTTCTGGGCCTCAACGTCTGACTTCATCGGGCGCAAGAACACGTACCACTGCTTCTTTATCATTGGCATTATTCTGTATGTGTCTATTCCGTATTTTGCTTCTTCCGGCGGCATGACGGCATTGTTCGGGTTCTACGCAGCGACGATGATTATCTTCACGATGTACGGCGGCGGTTTTGCGACCATCCCGGCCTATCTGGCGGATATGTTTGGAACATTGCATGTTGGTGGTATCCACGGACGTCTGCTGACCGCATGGTCAACGGCTGGTGTGCTTGGGCCATTTGCAATTACCTACTTGCGCAATATCTCTAAAGACAACGCGATCACCGATTTGGTGTCCAAGATCGATCCGGCAGCCTTTGCCGAAAAGTTCGGGGCCCCCGTTGCTGATCTGTCCAGTTTGGTGGCAGCAAAATCCGTGACAATCGCACAGCTGCTGGACATTGCGCCAGCAGGCACTATCGATCCGACATCCAGCCTTTATAATACCACGATGTATTGCATGGCTGCTTTGTTGGTCGTCGGCTTCTTTGCCAACCTCATGATCCGTCCGGTAAACGCGCGGCACCATGTGGAAAAAACGCACCCCGAAGCCGTCCCTGCTGAATAGGCAATGACGGTCATGGCTTAGGCTATGCTTGAAAGTGGCGTCCAATGCGGATGCATCTGACGCCACTTTTGTACCCATACCAAGAAAATACAGGAATTCGGCGATGAACCAGCATGTTTTGAACAAAAGCAAGAAACGCGATGTCAGCCTGCCTAAGGGCCGGCAGTTGGATGATGCTGCATTGGCGCAAGTGGTCGAGACACTTGGTGATATGCCACCGCGCCGGGACCTGCTGATCGAAGCCTTGCACTTGCTTCAGGACAAATTTGGACATCTCTCAGCCGCGCATCTGACTGCCCTCGCTGAGCATTTTCGCTTGGCACAAGTCGAGGTCTATGAAGTTGCTAGTTTTTACCACCATTTCGACATCGTCAAAGAGGGCGAGACGCCCCCAGCCCCAATCACAGTCCGTGTTTGCGATGGCCTTTCGTGTGCAATGGGTGGTGCAGAAAACCTAATTTCCGATCTGCAAACCGCGCTTGAGGTTGCTCAAGTCCGCATTCAGCGCGTCCCCTGCATTGGTCGCTGTGATACCGCACCCGTCTGTCAGGTTGGAAAACGCGCAGTTGATGCCGCGTCAGTTGCAAAAGTCAACGACGCGCTGATTGCACCGTTTGATCCTGTGATCCCAGCCTATGAGGGCTTTGATGCTTACCGGCATACGGGCGGCTATAACGTACTTGGCAAACTTATCGACAACACTATTTACCCTGAGCAGGTCACCGAAGTCCTGTCAAACGCCAGCTTGCGTGGTCTTGGTGGCGCAGGTTTTCCCGCTGGACGGAAATGGGGTTTTGTAAAATCATATGCCGGGCCACGGTTGATGACCGTCAATGCCGACGAAGGCGAGCCGGGCACGTTTAAGGACCGATATTGGTTGGAAAACCACCCGCACCGCATGTTGGAAGGTGCCCAGATTGCCGCACGCGTCGTCGGTTGTGATCGCATCTACATCTACCTGCGCGATGAATACCCTGCCGCGTTGGAAATTTTGAAGACGGAAATCAGCGCCCTAGAAGCATCCGATCTGACAACAGTTCCCATGGAACTTCGGCGCGGAGCAGGTGCCTATATTTGCGGTGAAGAATCCGCCATGATCGAAAGCATCGAAGGCAAACGTGGCCTGCCCAGACATCGCCCCCCATATATTGCTGAAGTGGGTTTGTTCGGACGTCCGACCTTGAACCACAACGTCGAAACCCTGTTGTGGATACCCAAGATCGTCGAGAACGACGGCGAATGGTTTGCGGATCAAGGTTATAATGAAAATCACAAAGGTCTGCGGTCCTTCAGCGTGTCGGGTCGCGTGAAAAACACGGGCGTTAAGCTGGCTCCGGCTGGTATCCCCTTGTCCGAACTGATCGAACAACATTGCGGCGGTATGGCAGATGGTCACAGCTTTAAGGCTTTCCTACCCGGCGGTGCCTCGGGTGGTATTTTTCCGGCATCAATGAGCGATATGCCGATGGATTTCGGCACGTTCGAGCCGTTTGGCGGCCTGATCGGATCGCATGCGGTCGTCATCTTATCAGACCAAGATAGCATCCGTGATGCCGCGCTCAACACGATGCGTTTCTTCAAACATGAATCTTGTGGGCAATGTACGCCGTGCCGTGCGGGCACCGACAAGATGGTCGGTATGCTGCAAGATCCGGCTACGGATAATGCGCTTTACAGTGACCTGATGACCGTGATGGGCGACAGTTCAATCTGTGGTCTTGGACAAGCTGCGGCCAATTGCGTCCGCCATCTGATTAAGTATTTTCCCGAGGAAATGGCATGACCGACGCGCCAAAAATCACATTCACACTTGACGGTGAAACAGTATACGCAGGATCCGATGAAACCATTTGGCAGGTCGCCAAACGGACAGGCACCGATATCCCCCATCTATGCTGGAAAGACGCCCCTGGCTACCGTGCGGATGGAAACTGTCGCGCGTGCATGGTTGAAGTCGAGGGCGAGCGGGTACTGGCCGCGTCCTGCCTGCGTAAGCCAAGTGACGGCATGGTGGTCAATTCAGCGGGCGAACGCGCAGAAACAAATCGCCGTCTGGTATTTGAATTGCTGGCCTCTGACATGCCAGAGCGGGCAGTTAGCCCAGACCCCGAAGCCCATTTTTGGCAACAAGCAGAGATCGCCGGATTGCAGGCCCCCCGATTTAATGCAGGGCGTCCCGGCGCGCAAAAGAACATCCCTGTCGACAGCATCTTCCACGATGCATCCCATCCTTCGATTGCGGTCAACCTTGATGCGTGCATATCGTGTAATCTGTGCGAACGGGCCTGTCGCGACGTTCAAGTGAACGACGTGATCGGCATGGCTGGGCGCGGTACAGGCGCATTGCCTGTCTTTGATATTAACGATCCCATGGGGCTTAGCACCTGTGTGGCATGCGGCGAATGTGTGCAAGCCTGCCCAACTGGCGCGTTGATGGAAAAATCGCTGCTAGATGTAACTGCCACAAAGCGCGAAGTTTATGCGGAAAAGGTTGTCAAAACGCTTTGCCCTTTCTGCGGTGTCGGCTGCCAGACAGACGTCAGCGTCAAAGGCAATGACATCATCAAGGTCGATGGCCGTCAAGGACCTGCAAACCGGGGCAAGCTTTGCGTCAAAGGCCGATTTGGTATGGACTATGTAACGTCGCCAGACCGTTTAACAAAACCGCTCATCCGACGAGAGGATGCCCCCAAACGCGGGGACCAGTCGTTTGATATCACCAACCTAAATGATTATTTCCGTGAGGCCACTTGGGAAGAGGCGATGGAGCGTGCGTCAGGTAGCTTCAATACGATCCTTAAACGCGATACCGGTGCGGCGCTTTGCGGCTTTGGTTCGGCGAAGGGCACCAATGAGGAGGCCTACTTATTTCAGAAATTCATCCGTCAGGTCTTTGGCACCAACAACGTCGATCATTGCACGCGCATGTGCCATGCGTCATCGGTTGCCGCATTGATGGAAGGCGTCGGATCTGGCGCTGTCTCGGCCCCGTTCACGGCCCCTGATGATAGTGATTGCATCATCGTCATCGGTGCCCGTCCTGAGCAGAACCATCCCGTGGCGGCGACCTATCTGAAACAGGCTGCCAAAGATGGTAAAACGCTGATCGTAATGGACCCGCGCCGTCAGGGTCTTATGCGTCTTGCGACCCATTCGGTCGTATTCAAGCCCGGGCGCGATGTCGCGATGCTGAACGCGATGCTGCATGTGATTATCGAAGAAGACCTTTACGACAAGCAATATATTCAGACCAACGTGGATGGGTTTGAAGCGCTCAAGGCCAAGGTAAAAGACTTTAGCCCCGAAGCCATGGCCGAAGTCTGCGGCGTGTCCGCCGATGTTTTACGAGACGTGGCGCGCACCTATGCGAATGCCGAAAGGGGCATCATCTTTTGGGGCATGGGAATTTCCCAGCATGTACACGGCACGGACAACGCGCGCTGTTTGATCGCGCTTGCGCTGATCACCGGCCATGTCGGCAGACCAGGTACAGGTTTGCATCCACTACGCGGTCAAAATAACGTACAGGGTGCATCTGACGCTGGTTTGATTCCGATGTTCTACCCCGATTACAAATCAGCCGAAGATCCCGATATTCGCGGACGGTATGAGGATGTTTGGGGCCGCAGCCTAGACCCAGAAAAAGGCCTGACTGTCGTAGAAATCATTCACGCAATCACCGCTGGCGTGATCAAGGGCATGTATATTATGGGCGAAAACCCTGCCATGTCAGACCCCGATCAACACCATGCCCGCGAAGCGCTTGCGACGTTGGAACATCTTGTGGTGCAAGACATATTTATGACCGAAACGGCTTGGTACGCCGATGTTATTCTGCCCGCATCATCTCAGGCAGAGAAAACAGGCACCTACACCAACTCGAACAGACAAGTTCAAATGGGCCGCTCGGTCCGTGACATGCCAGGAGAGGCGCGCCAAGATTGGGCGCTTATCGTCGACCTGGCTAACCGGTGTGGGGCAGATTGGGCTTATTCTGGCGTCTCAGATGTCTACGCTGAAATGGCAAGCATGATGCAAAGTCTGGATGGCATCACTTGGGACCGATTAGACGCGGAAGATTCAATTGTATACCCATTGAACACCAAGACAGGCATCAGTGAAGATGTGATCTTTTACGATGGCTTCCCAACAAAGGATGGTCGTGCAAAAGTCGTCCCCACTGATCTTATACCACCAGACGAGTTGCCCGATGAGGCGTATCCAATGGTGTTGACAACAGGCCGGATGCTGGAACATTGGCACACAGGGTCAATGACCCGACGGGCGCCAATGCTGAACGCGCAAGAGCCCGAACCAGTTGTCTCTATGCACCCCAAAGACATTGGAGAACGCGGTTTCAAACGTGGCCAACAGGTGACCGTCGAGACACGCAGGGGCGCGATCACGCTGACCCTACGGGCAGATCGAGACGTCACACCCGGCATGTTGTTCATCCCGTTCTGTTATGTCGAAGCACCAGCGAACATGCTAACAAACCCGCAGCTTGATCCTTATGGCAAGATCCCAGAATTCAAATTCTCAGCAGCTCGGATTACGGCCATGGGGTAACACCAATCGGCAAGGGACACAGATCATTTTAAAGGTCTCTTGCCGCATGACCGCCCAATAATCAGCTGGGACCGAAGATTCCACATATTGGGACAGCAAGCCTTATGTCCGTTGAAGCCCAATTCACACTATCTGAGGACAGGCTTTATAGAGACGAAGGCCCTGAGAGCGGCCTTAAGAGTATCAAAGAAAACCGAGTTTCTGAATCATCCGTATTGATATTATCCGTCTCTCAAAGGCTACGCATATTGAGCAACCAGTCATTTTTTGCGAAGGTCTGCTTTACGACCATGCTGACGGACGGTTCTTCAAAATGGAAGAAATTTCGCAGTTGGAGCGAACGGCGGCTTTGTCCGCACTTTGATCCTTGGCTATCATTCCTTCGCTGCAAATTGTTCGAATGACTGGTTTTCACGCCGCGTTGCGACAACAGAATTTTAGCAGTTGCAGCAAATTCCAAGCTGCGAGCGCACGCAGCACAAAATCAACAGGTCTGGTGTGGGCTCGTTGCGGCCGTTCGCCGCGAGATGCACCAATGTCCACAATAAGACTTAGGTGACGTCCTTGGTTCCAACAAGCAATCTCCAAGCTTTGTGTTCCCAACAATGTTCCCCCAAAACTCCGCCAACACAGTGTTTGCAACACAGCACTAGCCAAGACTGTGTTCAACACAGCGTTTCAGCCCTAGAAATAGCGAGCAACACGGCAAAAAGTGTGTTTAAGGTGTGTTTTTGATTTTAGCAGTTTTCTGAAATTTAGCACTAGGTTAAGTCATTGATAATATTGACTTAAATGGTGCCCGAGGGCGGAATCGAACCACCGACACGAGGATTTTCAATACTGGTGGCGTAATTTATACAATTAAATTCAATGACTTGCGTGGTGATATTTGAGATGTGCTTAATAGTGT
>Ga0307997_10001369_pt1 | contig 11480 bp, 14 predicted proteins | sample Davwhametageno36_FD_203165 | JGI IMG/M metagenome (GOLD analysis project Ga0307997, IMG submission 203165) | Marine microbial communities from Davis Island wharf, Antarctic Ocean - #36 | ecosystem: Environmental > Aquatic > Marine > Unclassified | place: Antarctic Ocean: Davis Island wharf...
ATCGTTAATCAGGAGAACCCAATGGACGCATTCATTTGTGACGCGCAACGCACACCGATTGGCCGCTACGGGGGTTCGTTATCTTCGGTACGCACAGACGATTTGGCCGCCACTCCAATTGCCGCCCTTATGGAACGTAATCCGCAGGTGGATTGGTCCAGCGTTGATGACGTGATCATGGGCTGCGCCAATCAGGCTGGTGAAGACAATCGTAACGTCGCTCGTATGGCTGCATTGTTAGCAGGTCTGCCAGTCGCTGTACCTGGCATCACGGTCAACCGTTTGTGCGCCTCAGGTTTAGACGCGGTCGGAATGGCGGCCCGTGGAATCAAAGCTGGCGATCTGGATTTGGTCATCGCTGGCGGTATTGAAAGCATGAGCCGCGCGCCGCTTGTCATGGGCAAAGCCAACAGTGCTTTTGGCCGCGATCAAACGATGTATGACACCACCATCGGGTGGCGTTTTGTGAACCCAAAAATGAAGGCAAAATTCGGCGTCGATTCCATGCCGCAAACTGCTGACAATGTCGCCGAAGATCACGGTGTAAACCGCGCTGATCAAGATGCATTTGCTGCACGATCACAAGAACGCTGGGCCGCAGCCCATGCAGCAGATGCCTTTGCACTAGAAATCGCACCAGTGACAATTCCTCAGCGTAAAGGCAATCCCGTCATTGTCGACACGGATGAACATCCTCGGCCCAGCACGAATGCAGCGGGTCTTGCCAAATTGCGGGGAATCAATGGGCCTAATCTGACGGTGACTGCTGGCAACGCATCAGGCGTAAATGATGGCGCCGCTGCTTTGCTGATCGCTTCCGCCGACGCCGCCACCAAAAACAGCCTGCAACCAATGGCACGCATTGTCGCCATGAACGCAGCCGGTGTCGCGCCACGTGTGATGGGCATCGGCCCGATCCCTGCTTGTGAAAAGGTATTGGCCCGTGCAGGGCTGACCATCGACCAGATGGACGTAATTGAATTAAACGAGGCCTTTGCCGCCCAAGGCCTTGCTACCATGCGCGCCCTTGATGTCGCGGACGATGATCCACGGATGAACGCCCAAGGTGGCGCGATTGCGATCGGTCATCCACTAGGTATGTCTGGTGCCCGTTTGGTTATGACTGCCGCCTATCAACTGCAACGAACCAAAGGCCGCTACGCCCTATGCACGATGTGCGTGGGTGTCGGCCAAGGCGTTGCCCTGATCCTTGAGAGGGTTTGAGACATGTATGCACAAATGGTAAAATCGACAGGTAGCGTCGTCAAATCGCTTGACGAAATGGAGCCTCAAGAACGTGCGTTTCAGATGCGCATTGATGCGGGTGACAAGATCGAGCCGAAGGATTGGATGCCTGACGGGTACCGCAAGAACCTGATCCGCCAGATCGGGCAGCATGCGCATTCTGAGATCGTCGGGCAATTGCCCGAAGGAAACTGGATCACACGTGCGCCAACGCTAGAACGCAAGGCGATCTTACTGGCCAAAGTGCAAGACGAGGCCGGGCATGGTCTGTATCTTTACTGCGCTGCTGAAACACTGGGCGTGACTCGCGATGATCTGACCGAAATGCTGCTGGACGGTCGTATGAAATATTCATCCATCTTCAATTATCCGACCCTAACATGGGCTGATATGGGCGCAGTTGGTTGGTTGGTCGATGGCGCTGCGATTATGAACCAAGTGCCTTTGCAACGCACATCCTACGGCCCCTATGCCCGTGCGATGGTCCGTATCTGCAAAGAAGAATCGTTCCACCAACGTCAAGGCTTTGACATCATGATGAACATGGCGAATGGGACTGATGCACAAAAATTCATGGCCCAAGATGCGCTTAATCGCTTCTGGGGTCCGTCCTTGATGATGTTTGGCCCCTCGGATGAAAATTCGGTACACTCTGCCCAATCAATGGCGTGGAAGATCAAGATGAATTCGAATGACGAGCTGCGTCAGAAATTTGTCGATCAAACGGTACCGCAGGCCGAATACCTTGGGCTAACCGTTCCTGATGAGAACCTAAAATGGAACGACGAAAAAAGTGGCTATGATTTCACCCAACCCGATTGGGACGAGTTCTTTGACGTGTTGCGCGGCAATGGGCCAGAAACGGCGGAACGCATGGAGGCCCGCAATAAGGCGTGGGATGATGGCGCATGGGTTCGGGACGGTATGATGGCACATGCAGCAAAGAAAAAAGCGATGAAGGTGGCCGCAGAATGAAACTTGCAGAACTGAATGTTGGATACGCGGCCCACGCCTTAGACGATCCGCGTATGGCTGGCTTTATGAACAATCTGGACGCGATTAACGCCTTGGCTGAACGCAGCGCGGGATTCGTCTGGCGAATGAAGTCTGACACAGGCAATGCGACAGATATTAGCGTACCGGGTGACGTTGATATGATTTCCAACATGTCCGTATGGGACGATGTTGCCTCGCTTGGGGATTACGTTTTCAACACGGTACATGCCAAATTTTATGAACGGCGCGACGAGTGGTTTCAGGCTATGACGTCGCATCACGTTGTAATGTGGTTTGTCGAGGACGATCATATGCCAGATTTGGCCGAAGCGATGGACCGTCTGGCGCACTTGAAAGAACACGGATCATCCGACCATGCCTTTGGTTGGGATTTTGTGGATCAAAGCGCATGGCGGCGCTGTAAAATAGCGGCGGAGTAAGCAGATGAGCAAACAAGAGTGGCCCCTTTGGGAAATCTTTATTCGTGGTGCACATGGTCTGTCCCATCGCCATGTTGGCAGCCTGCATGCCCCCGATGCTAAAATGGCGATCAAGAATGCACGCGATGTCTACACACGCCGCAAAGAAGGCGTAAGCATTTGGGCGGTTGAAGCCAGTGCAATTGCGGCCTCCAGCCCCGAGGACAAAGGGTCGCTATACGATCCAGCCGATGACAAAGTGTACCGCCATCCAACGTTCTTCGACATTCCTGATGAAGTGGGTGCGATGTGAGCGATCTGTTCCAATCCCTACTGCGTATGGGCGATAATACATTGATCCTAGGCCACCGGGTCTCTGAATGGTGTGGAGTAGCACCGGTGCTGGAAGAAGACATTGCGTTGGCAAATACTGCGCTGGATATGATTGGACAGACGCAGCTTTGGTTGGGTTTAGCAGCTGAGGTCGAGGACAAAGGACGCGATGCAGACGCTTTGGCATTTCGCCGCGATGTTTGGGATTTCCGCAATCTACTGATGGTCGAACAGCCCAATCGCGATTTCGGGCATACGATGATGCGGCAGTTTCTGTTTGATGCATGGCATTGGCAAATGTTGGATGCGCTGAAATCCTCTGAACACGATCAAATCGCTGCAATTGCTGAGAAGTCATTGAAGGAAGTGACCTACCATTTAGAACGTTCAAGTGACACGGTCATTGCCCTTGGTGATGGGACCGAAGAAAGCCATGCGCGGATGCAAGCCGCGCTGGATCGGTTGTGGCCTTATGTGGGTGAGATGTTCCTAACGGACGCACATGATCTGATTGATGTCTCAGCGTTACGCCCTGCATTTGATGCACGGGTGAATGATGTTTTATCGATTTCTACCCTAACACATCCCCAGACAGATTTCACCCACAAGGGCGGCAAAACAGGCGCACGACATACCGAACATCTGGGACATATGCTGGCGGCCATGCAGTTTTTACCGCGCGCGTATCCGGATGCAAAATGGTGACTGAAAAACCATCTGTTGATCAGGTTTGGCAATGGTTGGGTGATGTCCCTGACCCAGAAATCCCTGTGATTTCGCTTGTTGATCTGGGGATCATTCGTGACGTTACATGGCAGGGTGACGTGTTGGAAGTGACCGTGACGCCAACCTATTCTGGATGTCCTGCAACCCGTATTATCAACCTCGACATTGAAACAGCACTTCGGGATCATGGTGTCGAACAGATCGCTTTGAAACGGCAGTTGTCGCCCGCATGGACCACCGATTGGTTGTCTGACAGCGGCAAAGCCAAACTGGAAGCATACGGTATCGCACCCCCACAAACCGCAGGTGGGCCATCCAAATGTCCCCGCTGCCAATCCGTAGCAGTCGAGAAAATCAGCCAATTCGGATCAACGCCTTGCAAAGCGCAATGGCGTTGCACTGATTGTCTGGAACCCTTCGACTATTTTAAGTGTATTTGAACATGGCACAGTTTTTCCTCCTATTAGTCACCGATATTCACCACACAATTCGTGATGCTGTTGTCCTAACCTTGGAACCTGAAAGCCCTGCGGACTTCACGTTCGTCCAAGGCCAATACTTAACGTTCAAACGCGACTTTGACGGAACAGAACTGCGCCGCAACTATTCGATTTGCGCAGGACTAGACGATGGCAAAATTCAGGTTGGTATCAAACGTGTGGACGGTGGCGCATTTTCCACATTCGCCAACACCGAACTGCAGGTCGGTGATACGCTGCACGCGATGCCGCCTATGGGTAAATTCCACACCTATATCGAGCCTAACAAAGCTAAATCTTACTTAGGCTTTGCTGGTGGTTCTGGTGTAACGCCCATTTTATCAATCCTTAAAACGGTTCTCACTCGTGAACTCGATAGCACTTTTACGCTGATCTATGCCAACCGCGCTGTTGGTACGATCATGTTTCGTGAGGAGCTAGAGGCGCTTAAGAACACATATATGGAGCGGCTAACAATCATCCATGTCTTAGAAGCTGGACAAGATATTGAACTGTTCAGTGGTCGTGTGGATCACGAGAAATGCACCGCATTGTTTAAGAGGTGGATTGATATTTCGACAGTAGATACTGCATTCATCTGCGGACCAGAACCGATGATGCTGGCAATTGTCGCGGCCCTAAAATCGCATGGATTGGACGAAAGCCAAATCAAATTCGAATTGTTCGGCGCGGGGCAACAAGGGCGGCTGGCCAAACAGGCCATCACCGCGCGATCAGAGGGTACAAAAGGCACTCAAGCGACGGTTACTTTCGAAGGGGCCGATTACACGTTCAAGATGCCCAAGGATCAGTCGGTCTTAGAGGCCGCACTTGCGAACAACCTTGATACACCGTTTGCATGCAAGGCCGGTGTCTGTTCGACTTGCATTGCCAAGGTGACCGAGGGCGAATACGAAATGTTAAGTAATCATGCCCTCGAGGATTACGAGGTAGAGGCGGGGTACGTTTTGACCTGCCAATGTTACGCTTTGTCGGACACCCTAAAGGTCAATTACGATCAACACTAAGGATCAGATATGCTGAACGTTCATTCCTTTGCCGCTGGCCAGTGGATTGCCCCCGGATCTGGTGCCCGTTCCATCGAAAGCGCCCTTACGGGCAAAGTAATTGCTGAGGCCGGTAATGATGCGTTGGATGTTCAGGGAATGCTTGAATATGGGCGCACGGTTGGCAGTCCTATCTTATGTGCAATGACATTTCATGATCGTGCCAAGATGTTAAAGGCCTTGGCCCTGCATCTTCGTGAACACCGCGATACGCTTTATGACTTGTCGTTTAACACCGGCGGCACGCAATCAGATCATCTAGTCGATATTGATGGTGGCATCGGCACGATGTTGGTTTACGTTTCTAAGGGACGTCGTGATCTGCCCGATGCGCAGGTTTATCTGGATGGCCCAGCCGAACAATTAGGCCGCACAGGCGTGTTTATGGGGCGTCATATTTGCACACCTTTGCAAGGCGTTGCCGTCCACATCAACGCATTCAATTTCCCCGTTTGGGGTATGCTAGAAAAGCTGGCACCAACCCTTTTGGCAGGCATGCCTGCAATTATAAAACCCGCCACCGCCACCTGCTATGTGACTGAAGCTTGCGTGCGCATTATACTTGATAGTGGAATTTTGCCGGATGGTGCACTGCAGTTGGTATCGGGTGGAATTGGCGACATGCTGGACCACTTAGACCTGCAAGATGTTGTGACATTTACCGGGTCAGCCGAGACTGCACTGAAACTGCGTAAGAATGACAATCTATTGCGCAATTCGGTTAGGTTCAACGCAGAACAGGACAGTTTGAACGCTTCGGTGCTAGGGCCAGATGCGAAGGTAGGAACCCCCGAATTTGATCTGTTCATAACTGAAGTTCAGCGTGAAATTACAACCAAGGCTGGCCAAAAATGCACCGCCATACGTCGCATTCTTGTGCCACAAGATGCTAGCGATGCGGTTGTTGAAGCCTTGAGTGTGAACCTATCCAAAGTGACATTGGGTGATCCGCGTGAAGAGCTTACAAGTATGGGAGCTTTGGTCTCTAACGCACAGAAAAAAGACGTTTTAGAAAAGATCTCTTTGATCGGATCAGAGGCTGAACGTGTGATTGGGGACCCAGACAACCATTCAATGTCAGACAGCAACGGGGCCTATTTGCCCCCGATGATCTATCGGTGTGCCGATCCAGACAACGCGAAACATGTGCACGATACCGAAGCCTTTGGCCCTGTCTCTACGATTATGGAATACCGCGACTTGAACCACGCGACAGCGCTTCTGAACAAGGGTAAGGGATCACTGGTTGCTTCCGTTATAACCCACGACGGTGACGTAGCACGTGAAATTGCGATGCGATCAGGTGCATTCCATGGCCGCCTGTATTTCAACAACCGTGATTCAATGGCCGAGGCGACGGGTCACGGTGCACCCTTGCCCCACATGGTGCATGGCGGTCCGGGCCGTGCGGGTGGCGGTGAAGAATTGGGCGGAACCCGCGCCGTTATGCATTATATGCAGCGTACCGCGATCCAAGGCAGCCCCGATATTCTGACTGCTATTGGTGGACAATGGGTGCCAAAGGCCACGATCCAAACCGACAAACCGCACCCCTTTACCCGCACATTCCATGACGTGAAGCTTGGCGACACGCTGTTAAGTAAATCACGCGAAATCACGCTGGAAGATATTGAGACCTTCGCGCATTTCACTGGCGATACTTTCTATGCGCACATGGATGAAGAGGCCGCAAAGGCCAACCCCTTCTTTCCCGGTCGTGTGGCACACGGTTACCTGTTGATCAGCTTTGCCGCTGGTCTGTTTGTTCAACCCGATCCGGGCCCGGTTCTGGCCAATACTGGCCTTGATAACCTACGCTTTATGAAACCTGTTCAAGCAGGCGATAGCATCAAGGTTCGATTGACCGTCAAAGCTAAAACACCCCGCAATGACGACTATGGTGAAGTTCGATGGCACGTCACACTGACCAACCAAAACGACGAAGCCGTCGCGGAATATGAATTGCTGACAATGAATGCTTACTAAGTCGCTATCAGACGCCGCAAGCGCATTAACCGCGTTGGGAAGCCAGCGAGTTTGGTCTTTGTTAGTGACTGTTTTTGGTGATCTTGCTCAAAACGAGGGCGACGTGATCGATGGACCTGTGCTGTCACTGTTGATGGCCGATATAGGCATCAAACCCGAGGCGACACGGGTCGCACTGCACCGCTTGCGCAATGACGAATGGATCGTGTCAACAAAGCAGGGGCGTACAAGCCAGCACAGTTTGACTGCACGGGGGCGTCGCGAAAGTGCGGCGGCCAACCCACGCATTTACAACCTCCCCCAGCAATCACCAGAAAACTGGCAATTGGTGATCTTGGAATCTGCAGCGGCACGGAACCGCACATCAATGGAACGTTTGGGGTTTGCACCGCTTTTGCCCCGTGTATTTTTAGGCGCAGGCAACAATAAAGCGCCACAAGATGCGATTGTCTTGAGACCAGATACCGTTCCAAAATGGTTAGCAACACAGTTTGAGCCAAAGGATTTGCGGCAAGATTATGCGGCGCTTCATCAGGCATTGTTGGGGATAAGACAGGCTTTGGCAGGCGCAAATTCTTTGACGCCACGCGACACTGCTGTCTTGCGATGTTTGATCGTACACAGCTGGCGCAGGCTGGTTTTGAAACATCCAGACCTACCCCGTAATCTATATTCAGAAAGCTGGCGCGGCCATGAATGTCGCGTATTGGTCAGCGATTTATTGATCAAATTGCCCAAACCAAACTTGGGCCAAATATTGCTAGACTGAAAGCCACGCTTTTCCCGCGCCAAAAGCCGCGCTATAGCGGTGTCATGACAAATCATCTTCATATCTCCGACCTGCCTGATGAGCTGGACCTTGGACCCGAAGTCGCCATTGATTGCGAAACAATGGGGCTACATCCCCACCGTGATCGTCTGTGCGTTGTGCAGTTGTCTGGTGGTGATGGCCATTCCCACATTGTGCAGATCAAAAAGGGACAGATTGAAGCACCTAACCTTTGCGCAATCTTGGAAAATCCAGATGTCCTAAAATTATTTCATTTTGGACGTTTTGATATCGCTGCAATGCAAAACGCGTTTGGTGCGGTCACCGCCCCCGTCTATTGTACCAAGATCGCAAGTCGTCTGATCCGCACCTACACAGATCGTCACGGATTGAAGAACCTGCTGCACGAGCTGCTGAGTGTCGACATCTCCAAACAGCATCAATCCAGCGATTGGGGTGCGCCAACACTCAGCAATGCGCAATTGGAATACGCAGCATCGGACGTTTTATACCTACACCGCTTACGCGAAGCTTTGAACAAACGTCTGATCCGTGAAGACAGGATGGAAATGGCCCAAGCCTGTTTCGACTTTCTGCCTATGCGCGCGAAACTTGATCTGATGGGCTGGCCTGAAACTGATATTTTTGCGCACTCATGAACCTTATGCACTCACCGCTTTTCGGCTGTGGGCCTGCCATTCTAATGTAGGAATAAAAAATGGATCGCTATTCCCGCATGATTGCATGGCTTAAAGTGCTATTGCCCTTGATGGCACTTGCCTTGTTATCCACCCTGTTTCTTCTGTCTCGCAACGTAGATCCAATGGCATCTATCCCATTTGCCGATGCAGAGATCCAAGCCCGATTGCGCGATCAACAAATCACTGGGCCGTTCTTTTCCGGCTCTACTGCACGAGGTGATCAAATCTCGTTCTCAGCCGGTAAAATGGGCACAGGACAAAAAAATGGCGCGACCATAGCCCAAGACTTGTCAGCACAAATTGATCTAGCGTCGGGCGCACGTATCGTTTTTTTTGCTGACACCGGATCCGTCGATTTAGTTGGTGACACTTCTGTTTTATCTGGCAATGTGCTGATCACCACGTCTTCAGGATACAAAATAAATTCGGACAGGTTGATATCAACTATTTCCTCTTTGCATGTCGAATCTCCCGAAAAAATTGTGGCTGAAGGGCCTTTGGGCGCACTTACCGCGGGTTCCATGCAAATTGGAACACCAGAAAATGCCGAAACTGCCCAATTGCTTTTCACAAATGGGGTTAAGCTGATATACGACCCTCAAACCAAATGAGAAAAATCGCTGTGACTATATTACGCCCTCTACTAATTTGTATAACGCTGCTTGGCAGTGCACCTGTTTTTGCACAGGGAACCAACGTCGTTTTTGGGACCATTCGGCAGGACACAACCGCACCAGTTGAAGTGACAGCTGACAATCTGGCTGTAGATCAAGCAACTGGAAAAGCCGTTTTTGACGGGAATGTACTGATTGGCCAGGGTGTGTTGCGATTGTCAGCACAAAAGGTCGAAGTTGTTTACCGTGCAAATGTCGAAGGTATCGCTAGTTTGACAGCAACTGGCGGCGTAACGCTAGTGTCCGGCGCGGATGCTGCCGAAGCCGAACGCGCTGATTATGATATTGATTCGGGCACCATCGTGATGACTGGAAATGTCTTGCTAACCCAAGGCCCAAGCGCACTAACCGCACAAAAGATGACGATTAATTTGAAAGATGGTTCGGCGCGCATGTCTGGGCAGGTTAAAACAATCCTTCAAACCGGCAGCAACTAATGGCCAAACCTGATTTGAAATTGGCTGAAAATCGTACAGGTTTGTATATCGAAAACCTGCGCAAATCCTATCGTAAAAAAGTAGTGATCCGCAATTTCTCTATGCACCTTAATCGTGGCGAAGTTGTAGCGCTGTTAGGTCCGAATGGATCAGGCAAAACAACAACGTTCTACTCCGTTGCGGGACTGGTCACGCCTGAAGGCGGCAAAGTTGTGGTTGATGGTCATGACGTAACAACCCTTCCAATGTATCGTCGCGCACAACTGGGTATTGGTTATTTGCCGCAAGAAATGAGTATTTTTCGCGGGCTTAGTGTTCAAGACAACATCAGTGCAATCCTAGATATTACGATCTCTAGTCGAAAAGAACGGCGCGAACGACTCGAAGAATTGCTTGGTGAATTTTCGATTGAACACCTACGCCGCGCGCCCGCATTGGCGCTTTCTGGTGGTGAACGACGGCGCGTCGAAATTGCGCGATGTTTAGCCGCTGATCCAAAGTATTTGTTGCTCGACGAACCTTTTGCCGGTGTTGATCCAATTTCTGTAGGCGACATTCGGAACCTTGTTTCGGACCTTAAGAAACGCGGAATCGGTGTGTTGATTACGGACCATAACGTGCGGGAAACATTAGAAATTGTTGATCGTGCTTATATCCTTCACAACGGCAAAGTTCTGATGTCAGGCACACCAAATGATGTTGTAGAAAACGAAAATGTACGCCGTGTCTATTTGGGCAAGAACTTTCGCATCTCTTAAGACATCAAGTAAAATTTGACGGAAATTTCATTATTTTTTGACCGCTTTTCATTGACAGACAGGCCTAATTTCGGGCTGAATGAAGTTATGGCAAGAACGTTGATACGACCTAATCGACTACAGGCCCAGCTTTCTGGGTCGAAGTGTCTTCGAACGACGCTCATGTCATTTCCAAGAAACTGATCCTATTATCCATCCCACTTTGGGCTTCGTGATATATTGATCGTTTCGTCCATCTGAAGGAGACAGAATGCGGTATCAAATCAGCGGCAAACAAATCGACATTGGCACATCACTGCAAACGCATGTGAAGACTGAAATGGATGAAGTCGTCCAAAAATACGCAGAACGACCGACCGACGCATTGATCGTATTTTCGAAGTCAGCACATGAATACGCTTGTGAGGCAACGGTACATCTATCGACGGGTTTAACTGCTACTGCAAAAGCCAAAGCAACTGAGATTTATGCCGCCTTCGATACCTCCTGTGCCAAATTGGAAAAACAACTGAGGCGCTACAAACGGCGACTGAAAGATCACCACAAAGACCGTCGAGAACCGGTTGAACTTTTCGGCGGTTCCTCATATATCCTCGCATCTGAAGAATCTGGTTCTGAAAACGCAGAACCGGAAACGTTGCAGCCGATAATCGTGGCCGAGATGGAAGCAAAGATTCCTTCACTCTCGGTTGGTGAGGCTGTTATGCAAATGGAATTAGCGGGCGCCCCGGTCTTGGTGTTCCGTAACGAAGGCAAAGACGGCGTTAACGTGGTGTACCGTCGGGATGATGGCAACATCGGCTGGATCGACCCTTAAACTTTAATCGGCGGGTAACACGCCACTATATAAGTGCGAGCAGAATGGATTTTGCGAAACTTCTAAAGCTGGA
>Ga0307997_10001374_pt1 | contig 11448 bp, 8 predicted proteins | sample Davwhametageno36_FD_203165 | JGI IMG/M metagenome (GOLD analysis project Ga0307997, IMG submission 203165) | Marine microbial communities from Davis Island wharf, Antarctic Ocean - #36 | ecosystem: Environmental > Aquatic > Marine > Unclassified | place: Antarctic Ocean: Davis Island wharf...
CATATCCAAGAGCGTTGATCACTGCCGCAAGTTCTTCTTCTTCCAAACTATTGCTGCCATCTTCATCTGCCAAGGTGAACGCTTCATAAATTTGTTTGTGTGGATAGTTTTGCCACCACTCGCCAAATTCTTCTAGTGTGACGTCTCCCGATTGATCTTCGTCACACATGTCATAAATTCCTCGAAGCTCTTCGTGAGTGAAGTCGTAACCGAGATCTCTGACAACGGTAGCAAGCTCCTCCTCGCCCAAACTCCCACTGCCATCTTCATCTGCCAACGTAAACGCGTTATAAATTTGTTTATGTGGGTAGTTTTGCCACCACTCTCCAAACTCTTGCAACGAGACTCCTCCAAAACCATCACTATCACAAGCATCAAAAGCCTCTTCAAGTTCGTCCTCGCTCAGAGCACAACCAAGTTTTTTAATCAGTACATCGAGCTCATGCTCCTCTAAACTGTTGCTATCATCGTCGTCGGCTGCAACAAACGCGTTGTAAATTTGTTTGTGAGGGTAACTGTGCCACCACGCGCCAAACTCTTCCAACGTTATTCCTCTGGATCCATCGTTATTGCAGGATTCGTAGATGGCTTGCACCATTTCACTTGATCCAACGTTCCCGAGAGCGTGGATTAAAAATGTCAAATCACTCTTTTCCAGACTATTCATTCCAGTCACATCTGCTAACGTGTACGCGTCTCGAATGGGCTTTGGTATTGTGGTCATTGTTGTTGGAGAGGAGGAATGATCATGTAGTTTCAATGTAGCTAATCTGGAGACGATCGATGAAAAGCTGAAAAAGAACTCTCGAAGATTTCGAAAATTACTGTGGGATTCTCGCCTGAAAATTTTGGGTTATTACCTCGTTGACGAGGAGAGGCGAAATTAATTTTGCTTCCTCCCTCGATCAAAATTATAATCCCTTATGATGTTTTGCAGAACAGGCCTATTCCTCCTCCTTTCACTCACGGCAACATCATCCAAGTTAACCCCGGAGGACATTCCAAAATCGTGTGATGCATTGATTGCAGCCACTGGCAAGTCTACCGTGTCGTACCTTGCCAACGTTGTGGCATCCGTTGACGAGTCATGCAAAGCTACTTGCGTCGCTTCCATTTGTGACGCCTCCTCCGCTTCCGCCGCCACCTCTTCCACTGCCACCACACCACGATTTTTGGAGACGTCCATCAAGCTGGTCGCAGCAAAAAAGACAGGCCTTCGCGCTAATACCAAGGCTGCCATCCAGCAGCTCCTGTCCACAAAGGAGCTTCCTGAAAATCCAGGTCCTGGATGTCTTCATAAATGTTCCGGTCACGGAAGTTGCCTCTCTGATTGTCGAAACGAGGATGGGAAGGAGTGTCTCCAGGATTGCAAGAATTTTGATAGCAAGCTCCTGTGCGTGTGCAGCAAGCGCTGTGTGTGTAACTCGGACTGGGGTGGAGAGGACTGTAGCCAGCCTCTCCAGTGTGATGCTTGCAACACTAAGCATGGCAAATGTACTAATGGAAATTGTCTTTGTGATTCTGGTTACGAAGGAAAAAAATGTGATAAAAGAATTACATGTTTGAAAGGTCCTGGTGGTTTTGAGTGCGGAGGTGACACACGTGGAATTTGTGATTATGGTGAATGCACGTGTAAAGCTGGGTACGAGGGTGACTCGTGCCAGGATCCAACACCGTGCAAGAATGGATGTGCGGAGAATGGAATGTGCATTCGTGGGGTGTGCTCCTGCTTTAAAGGATGGAGTGGTGAAGATTGCAGTGCGTTCTTGGGTGGCAAACCTTGCTCAACAAACCCAAAGGAGAAGAAGACGACTTGCAGTGGACATGGTGTGTGTTTCGACGGGCAGTGCATCTGCCACCCTGCGTTCAAGGGAAAGGATTGCAAAGTTACTAAGCAGTGTCCTCGGAACGGCAGAGATGGACCTAAGGGAATGAGAAACAAGCAGTGCTCCAATCGTGGAACATGCTTTATGGGAGAGTGCATTTGTCGTCCTGGTTTTAGTGGAAATGATTGTAGCGAGGAATTACCTTGTGATTGCTCCGGTCACGGTGTGTGTCACAGTGGGCATTGTGTCTGTAATCCTGGCTTCAAAGGCACCAACTGTGCGACTGAGGAGTTTTGTCCAGGCAAGACAACACAAGCACCACAGGGATGCTCCAGTCATGGTGTTTGTAATGATGGTGCATGCTTTTGTTTTGAGGGTTTTGGTGGTGTAGATTGCGCGTACGATTTGAAGGAGGGAAAAGAGGCGGAGCGTCAAAAGAGTTGTGTGAATCCAGATCAAAAACCAAAACATGTTGGTCTAGCAAAGAATGCATTGTCATGCTCGGGTCATGGTGTCTGTGGTTATCAGATGCGGAGCAAACCTGTTACTGAGAAAGATGGTGTTGAGTTTGGACGCTGTCTCTGCATGCCTGGTTATGGTGGTGATTATTGTGAGGAGGAAAAGAAATGTCCAAGCTCATGTAGTGGCCATGGACTGTGCGTTGCTGGAATATGTTCATGTCGTCATGGCTACGAGAATGCTGATTGTGGTAAGGTGAACATGGGTGTGGAACTCTGTCCTAATAATTGTGGTGCACATGGCACATGCATGTTGGATGAATGTTTCTGTGAGCCTGGTTTTATTGGTGCTGCTTGCAATGTCACTATCCCTTGTCCTTCTACTGGTACGAATGAAAATGATCGTCAAGTGTGCGGTGGTCACGGTACATGCTCTCGTGGAAAATGTAGTTGCTCTCCTGGTTATGACGGTGAGTCATGTGACAGACGTGCGACATGTCCAAACGATTGCAGCAAGCACGGCGTGTGCTACCAGGGTGGATGTCTGTGTGAACCTGGGTATGCTGGTAAGAGCTGCGAGACATCTCCTGGCTGTGGTGACAAGGTGTGTGAGAATGGTGGCCTTTGTCGTTCTGGTGGATGTTTATGTCCGAACGGTTACACTGGTACTATTTGTGAAAGATTGGTACCAATGGCACCCGTGTCTGCCAGCACTGTCAAAGTATGCCCATTGGACGAGGCAGGTTTGGAGTGTGGTGGCCACGGTAAGTGTCAGGATGAGACGAAGAAGTGTCAGTGCGTTGGTGGTTGGTCGGGCGAAAGTTGTGAAGAGCCAGACATGGAGTCGCTCCCGTCCATTGGAGTAGAAGGGGAGGAGGTGAAGGAGGAGGAGGAGGGGGCCGTCGAGCTGATGAAGGAAATGACAGCTGAGGAGAAGCAGACCGCAGAGGAAAAGAAAGCGACACTGCTGGAGGTTGAAGAGGATCCAGATCGAAAGCGTGAGCAGCCGTGCGTGAAACATGTTGACAACAACTGCGACGAGTTCGCCTGCTCGGCCGTTGGTGGCACTTGCTACGACGGCGCCGGACTCGGATGCGTTTGCCCAGCAAGCGTCTTGAATGACGTGTGCTCCAAGGTGCTCACGTTGTCGGTAGAGTCCAAGAGCACCAAGATGGAAACTCTTTTGTCGTCTGGACTGCAAGCAAACCTGCATCAACGATCTGCAGAGTCGGTGAAGGGTCAGCATGGCAGCAGTGGGTGGAATGTTCTGCCCGCCATTGGTTTCATGATTACCTGTTGCGTGCTCGTTGTCGGTGTTGTTGTTGCGGCGGTGATTCACAGCAAAAGACAAACCTCCAGTCCTTCCAGCGCAGAGCTGGACCAGCGATCGCTCATGGTGAATGATGCCGAGCAACGAAATCATGGTTCGAGAGGATCACTACCCGTAGAGAACGCACAGCTGCCGTTGGTCAGTGGATTTGTTTCGCGAAGATGATACAAAAAAAATATATGATTCTGACCCGAAAAAAATTAAGATCAAAAAAAGAAAGAAAAAAACTAAATTAAATTCAAAAATTCAAAAAAAAAAAAATAATAATAATAACAATTCAGGAAGCGGAGAAAATACTACAGCAACAACGTCAGTCAGTGGCAAGATAAGATGTCGAGACGTGGTGACGCTAGATTTAAATAAATAAATTTATAAAAGAAGAAGAGAATGAAAAAAACAAATGTGTTTTAATTAAACATCTAGTGTAGTCCAACTTTTGTATTTTTTTGGTCAAAAAGCAAAAACACAAGTGCGCATTTTATAAAAGATAAAAGCAAATTTAAATTTTTGCATAGGACATGATGATAGTTTCATGTTAAATATATTTAAAAATTCGATAAAATTATATTTTTTTGTACAAATGTATAATTATCTAAGACCCATGTCTGTTTTGTTTTTACTCAAGTTCAACAGTACCACCAACTTCCTTCAGCTTGGCCATCCATGCCTCGGCTTCCTCCTTCGCCATTCCAGTACCAATGACATTAGGTGACGCTTCGACCGCAGCTTTGGCTTCCTTCAATCCTAAACCAGTCAACGCACGCACTTCTTTAATAACTTTAATTTTTGCCTTGTCATCAAAACCTGTCAGCTTGACATCAAAAATTGTCTTCTCCTCTGCTGCTGGTGCTGCATCTCCACCGGCAACAGCACCCCCACCACCAGCGGCGGGCATTGCCCCCATTGCCATTGGCGCTACGTCCGGCAGACCAAGACGATCCTTCAACTCAGCAACCAACTGCGACACCTGCAGCAAATTTAGCTGCGTAATTTCGTCGACAACTCTGGCCACGGTCGCATCCAACTCACCCTTTTCACCTGTAGCTGCTGGCATGGCGACTTCCTCACCTTCAGTAGAAAAAAATCGTTTTGTTTGAAGTGCGTTCGGTGCGAAAGATGGCTGAATGGATCGTGTCATGAAACCAGCTTGTGAGAAAAATGTGGCTGGACTGCGTGCAGAATTGGGCTGCTGCTGCGTGCGCCGCAAGGTGGCGGCGGTGGTGCGAGTGGTGTTGAGGAGAGCACGTCGAAACATTGTAATGGTGGTTGGAATGGAATACTAGCGTTTAAAAAATTATATCTGTGGTTATCAAGAAATCGGGCTGATAGCCCTTTACTTTTCCTTAGTGTTTCAACTAGCAGTTGCTATTGGCAATTCTTGCTCACTTTTTTTTTATCATCCAACATCATTCATTTCATCCCATCATCCAATCATCCAATCCACACGAGACATTCAAAATAAGCACACCGTACCTTCAACACATCATCCACATCCTAGTCTAATATGATCAACCTTTTTTTCCTCTCTCTTCTTTTCTCCTCTCTCGATCGTATTTCCTCCGTTTCTCTTCTGACGGAGGCCGAAGTATCACAATGCGTCACCATGTTAGGATCGTTGAAACCAGAAATAAGATATCAAACACTTGGAGTTGCATGGAACAATTTGGCACCTCACGAACGTGCACATGTCCTTCGAACAATTGCTTTGTTTGAAAAGGAGGACATCTCAGGAGATGAGCTAAGTTATTTGGCACAGCAAGATGACATCGAGGTAGTGGCGGATTTGGATGACGAGCACCAATGTGTTCCACGAGCGTTGAAGACTGCACCAACATCCATTTGGAAGACGATGTCAGAAGCTGAGAGACATCTGACTCTGCACGACTTGCGAACGTCGTTGTAAAATATAATAAAGTGCACGTGTAAAATATTTCTTTAAAGTGTTATAGTGTATTAGTATTATCGATAGTAATACTTCAGTCAGGCTCATTGTCTCTGATCAGTCACGGCTGGTTTTTCTTCGTGTTGACACGCTTCACTTTGCAGCAACTCGTGTTGAAGCAACTCGCGTTGACGCACATGATACCATATTCGAGGTGGTTCAAAAATTACTCCGTACATAAACACTCCAAACAACCCTGTGACTAGAACAGAGCGTACTCCAATGTTTACACGAAGTGGAACATACGGTGGACCTTTTTTTAGTTTGTTGCGAATCCAACCCATGGATTTAGTCGCAGATAGATTTTACTTGTTGTTTGAAACTTTGTGCTGCCAAGCTCACGCTGTTTGGATCCTGCATGCACAGACTGGACTTAGACTGGCATGTAAAGACTGTGCAGGTGTTAGTGTGGTAGCAGAAGCTGTGAAGATTTGTTTGCCTTTAGTCTGTCTGAAATTTCCTATCTTTTTACTGGTTATGATTCAATTGAAACAGGCGGACATGGTTCGAGGCGAGGTGTAACCCAGGTTTTTTTTTTGTGCCGACCTCACCTCCCGCCACGTCCAACTCCACAAACCCTTTCCACTCAACAATCCGCGGCAACCACCCGCAACCACCCATCCAGCAATCAAATGCAGTCCTCCTCCCTCCTCCTCCTCCTCCTCTCGTTCTCCTCCCTCTCCACTGCTGCCAACATGCCACCAACAACAACTTCAAACGCGTACGTTCCCACCGCACTGAAAGAAATAGACTATATGCCTGATCCAAAGGAGTTCTGGACCGACTACGTCGACGCTTGGAAGCCAGTCATGATGCGTGGTGCGGCACTGTCCATGCCGGCCATGCAGTGGGCTGGTGATGCCACTGAGTCGACGGAGAGCAAATTACGACGAAAATTTGGCACAGTGACAGTGCGCGTGGAGAGAGAAATTGAAGAGAGAAGCAAAGAGTATGATATTCAAAACGAATTGAATCCATTCCAGTCTACTACCATCAATCACTTTTTTGATCGCGTCAAGAAAGGTGACGATGGCTACGTGATCTCTGTTCTCCCTGCCTCTATGGCAGATGACGTCATCGTGCCCCGCTGTATGCTCTGCGGAGATCGAAAGTTTTCGCACTGGAGCTCGCCGAGAAGATGGATGACAGCCATTGAGGAGACGGGCCTATGGATTAGCACGGAGGGCCAGACGTACTCACAGTTTCATTTTGATCAGCCTCATATTATCAACTGCATGGTAGCTGGTCCACCCAAGACGTGGCGCTTTGTTAATACCAAAGAGCAGCATCAGAATGTATATTTAGAAAGACAGTATTACACTGGTGATCCCAGCAACAACGAGCCGTGGCATCCAACAACTTCAAATCACTCGCCGTACCGACTGACAGACAAAAAGCTGCAGCACATTCCACACGAAATCATCGTGCAGCGTCCTGGCGACTGCCTGTTTGTGCCACACGCCTACCTTCATCAAGTTCATAAAAATCCATCAAAAATTACTGGTACCGTCAGTATTGGCGTCAGCATCATGTGGAATCATTTAGAAAAGTATACTGATTCTGCATGTCGTAAGGAGTGGCCCGTTGGTCCAACGGCACCAGCACTACCACTGTCACTATTTGATCAGCACTGGTGGTTTAGTGGGCGACAACTGGTACCTCTCGGGTACGAGCTGCCCTACACGCTGAAGGAGAACTTAGTGTTGTTCGTTCGCGAGCACTCAACGGACGGTGGCATCAGTCGTTTAAATCTGAAAACATTTTTAACACTTTATGACGATGGATCGGAGCTCAAAATTATTGTTGGTCATGAGATTTATGAGGGAGTCGTCGAAATGTTTCACCATGCCGACTGCGATGGAAATGGAATGCTAGACGAGGACGAGGTATCATGGATTCCACGTGCTGAGCTTCAGCATCTTGCATCTTGGCTTGATTTTGCCTCATCGTGGCCTGATCCTTATCAAGTTCAACCCAGGTCAATGATTGTCTCCAACGCAAAGAAGTTGTACGACATTGATGGCATTGATCACGTGGAGTCCATTCGTGAGACCTACTGGACGTGTGGGAGACGTAGTGCATATGGATTGGAGAGTGTGGATAGTCTCGTGGCGGCAAGGAGCCAGCACTGGTGGCTGGCACCAACCGAGGGACACATGAGAGATGTATTTTCACTGCCACAAAAAAATAAACAAACGGTTGAGGAGGTGAACGAAACGAATTATCCGTCTCTGTCTGATATTCGAACCAAGTACTTTCCACCAATGGATTTAGAGACTGAGTGGGATGAGGTGGCATGCAACCAGGCTACGTTAGATATTTGTGGTCGAGCGTGCTCTTTGGAAGCAAAGTGTCTTGATCAATGCAGTGAGACTTATTTGGAGGAGCTCACTAATCTTTGTATGAAAAAACCAAACGTTGGACGTCCTCTTGTTTTACGTGGTTATGCAAAAAGAATGCCGGCGTGGTCCAAGTGGTCGTCGGATATCAAGCTCCGCGAGCTGTACCCAAATGCAATGCTTGATGTCGAGAGAGGAAACAAACAGGAGACACGAACACACGTGCAGCAGTCGCTGTCCCTGTCTGACTTTGTAGATCAGTATCACAACGAGTCCGTGTACGCAGTCGCGAGCCTTCCTATGGAAATGAGTCGTGACATTTATCTTCCAGAGTGGGTAGAGGAGGGTGGATACACTTCACATCTTCAAACGAGCATCATGTGGTGGAGCAGTGGTGGGACAAAAAGTGTGATTCACAATGATGATCAACACAACATCAACTGTTTGTTTGCAGGAAAGAAGCGCCTTGCTTTTTGGTCCCTCCATGACAGAGATGTGATTGAGACAGAGGAGTGTGGTTGGTTAATAGCGGAGAATGACGTCTCACTTGGATACGGAACGTATGCTGGACATATGAATGTTACTCATATGGATCTTGAGAATTATCCTTGCTGGTCCAAGCTCCAGTGGTTTGAGGCAGAGATGGAGGAGGGTGACTGTCTGCTGATTCCTGCCAAGTGGTACCATCATGTTGATTCGCAAGAAATTAATGGAAGAAATCTTGCTGTTAATATGTGGTTTGGAAGCAGAGAGGATGACGTAAGAAATCCAAGCGAAGATTCTACGACCTCGACGTCATTCAATAACATTCAAGAAGTGGAGGACGACAAGGAAGATGTTGAGATTGAGTCCGATGCATCCATCTCCTCCATGGAGACGCACCATACCACTGCCGACGCTACCACTACCACAACATCACAACGACGACCACTGACGCCAGCGGACTGCGAGTGGGAAGAGTGGCCAGACGAGCATAGCGTCGGAAAACACCTCAATGTTCCCTGTGATCGCACGGGAAGATTCGCACAGGAGCGCTTGAATCGAGAGAAAGATAGACAGGCAGGACAACCTCCAGATTCACCAATAAAACATCAGCAATCGAATGATCCAGCGGTGATGGGGAGGACCCTGAGCAGGACGCTGGACAAAGTGTTGGCCGAAAGAGTAGAAGAACGGGCTCGGACATCTCCTTATCAAAAAAATCAGTCCGCGACAACAGCACGATCGAAGCTGTTTGAAGAGCCGGACGAAGCTGAATTTTTTGAACAGGAGGTGGGACTTGAGCCAATCAGCTACAATGGAGAAGATCCTGAAACTTCGGACAACGTGAGAAAAGCTCTCCTTCGTGGTTTTCCCGTTGTTGTTCGCAACGCTATGATTAATATGCCCATGGAGACATGGACGTGCCGCACAATTGTAGACTTGACAGTCAAACATGCGAGAAACGGGTACACAGAGTTAAAAGGTGGTGAGTTGCCGCAGCGTCACTACTCGAACGGCATGGGCAGCACTACGATTAATCCGTTGAGAAATCCTACGTGGATGATGCAAACGACACAAGTCGATGATCGCATGAAAACAGCACTTGAGATGCACGAGCATCAGCGCAGAGACGACGACGATGACGACGATGACAACGACAACAACAACAACAACAACACTCCAAGCCGTCGTGTGGGTCCCACCAGCGTGCCCGGCTACTGGTCTCTCAAGGACAACAGTGACAACGACGAGCTGTTAAATCACATTCGATCAAAGATCAGCGTTCCTGATTGGATGAGAGGTTGGGGTGTGGAGAGTGACTTTAATAACACACCTGAGATGTGGTTTGCGACGAAGAACGCTGGTGCGAAGCCGCACCAGGATTCACACTGCGCGTCAACAATCTCGTTCCAAGTAGCGGGAAGAAAGAGATGGAGAACGGGACCAGCATTAGAAGTGAAGAATGTCGTTAATATTGTTGGTTCGTACGATGGTTATGTGGACTCCAGCACTTGGGTGCCGCAGTTTGAGGTGATACTGGAGCCAGGTGATGCCATTATTATTCCCTCGAGTTTCATTCATGAGACCAAGCATGTGCATGAATTAAAAGGTAAAAAACAGAAAGGAGGGAAGAAAGGAGGAAGAAACCAACAAGATGAAGAAGAAGATGGATGTACAATGTCTATTACTCATCAATTTCAGACACCACCACCTGCTCGTTATCTTCGCGAATTTCTTCCTCGTCTAATGCTCTCTCCCTCTGTTATCAACTGTGGCATTGGTGCAGGTCCCGTTGGTGGTAGGAGACATGGATCAGCTTACCCAGTTGGACATGGACTTCGGCAAAGTTACAATCTTGGGAGTCTTGGTTGGAAATCGTTTAATTATGAAAAAAGTTTGAACGGAGCCGAGGCGACAACAACTACAGAGAAAGAGAGTAAAAAGTTGTGGAGATCGTTGTCGCGATATGATCAAGACAAGAGTCAAAGCATTGCGAGGAAAGAGATGATCGTGTGGATGAAAGAGAACTCGTTGTTTTCTCCTAGAGATGTAGATGGTGTCATGGCATACTTTGATGTCAATGAGAATGGTGTATTGGAGAGAAGTGAGCTTATGGAGCAGTTTGAGCGTTGGTTAGTAATCACAAAGTTTGCAGAACTAAATCAAAATTTTATGGACACGCTGCGCATTAAAAGAAGAGCATATAGATGTTCAGTGTGTGGTGTGGAGGATAAAACAAGTGATATGTGCTTTGGTCCCATCCGACAATTTGAGGAGCGAGCACGGGAGAGGTATGCCACCATGATATTACGAAATGGGAGGAGCAGCAATGGAGGAGATAATGCGGCTGCGGCTGCTGCTGTTGCTGCTGCTGCTGCTGCTGTCTCCTTCGTCGAGGAGACAAGAAATGACGCGCAAAACTCGAGAATGACCATGAACTGCAAGACGCTGATGGAAGATTTTGCAAAGATGTTGCTTGTGGGTCAGGTGCCTGGTAAGACAGTGTTTGAGAATGGACAACATCCTGCCATGGTGAAGAGTGGCACGCTGGCCAACTATCTTGATCGTGATCAGGAGAACGAGAGGGAAACACCATCGGAAGGCGAAGAGGAGGAGGAGAGATATCACCACGAGGAAGAAGACAACGATGAAGATGAAGACGACGATCGACCATCAACACCCGCTGAATTACCACACAGTGAGAACGTGCCCAATCAGATTGATGATGGTGGTGGTGGTGGTGGTAATAAAGAACCAGAAGAGTATGAGCTCTCCACAGTTTTTTTAGAGTTGGATGAGATGACGGCGGATGAAGTTGCCATTTAAAATATTAAATAAAAAAAACATCAAAACATCATGGCATCATGTGGTGTAACTCACATAACGGAATTCTTGTTGCCTCTCACCCAGATGTGAGAAGTTAGATAAAATAGAATGTCACCTTGTAATATAAAGCTTAATAGCACACACCACACCCGTGGTCTTATATTAGAAAATTGGATTCGAAACTTTGCTATTTTTTGTTCCATTGAATTTTTCATCAAACCCTCTGAGTGGCAAATTAAAATAA
>Ga0307997_10001377_pt1 | contig 11438 bp, 9 predicted proteins | sample Davwhametageno36_FD_203165 | JGI IMG/M metagenome (GOLD analysis project Ga0307997, IMG submission 203165) | Marine microbial communities from Davis Island wharf, Antarctic Ocean - #36 | ecosystem: Environmental > Aquatic > Marine > Unclassified | place: Antarctic Ocean: Davis Island wharf...
CCTTCAACGTGCCTGGTGATTCGAAGTTTTCAGTTAAGGCCAAGGACGACGGAGCGGACTATTGCTGCTCCTACCTATAACGGAGCCGGAAGTTTCGGCTTCCCATTCGCCTGAGATTGCGCGATTTTAATTGTTACATGATTACGACTACAGAAGCGCTCGCAGAGGCGGTCCGTGATGCTCAAGAAGCTGGCGCGGTTGGTATTGACACAGAATTCATTTGGGATCGAACGTTTTACGCGACCCTAGGTTTGGTGCAAATCGGCTACCCAGATGGCCGCTGTGTGCTCGTCGATGCACCGGAAATTGAGGATTGGACGCCGTTCGCGGAGCTGATGTCAGATGAGAGCGTGGTCAAGATTCTTCATGACGCGCAGCAGGATCTGACGATTCTCTTCCGCGCGTGTGGAGGCTATCCTAAGAATATTTTTGATACGCAGCGTTCGTCAGGCTTTGTGGGGCTGTCATCGACGATTTCGTTGAGCGAGTTGCTGAAAACTTTGGAAAAAGTTCGTCTCGATAAGTCAGAAACGCGTTCAAACTGGTTGGCTCGGCCATTGACGACTGCTCAGCTTGAATACGCGGAGGATGATGTGCGCTATTCAACTCGCCTGATGGATAAGATTATGGCTCGTGCCGAAACGCTCGGGCGGAAAGATTGGATTCTCAATGAGATGAAGATGTATGAGGTGGAATCACTGTATGGTGAATCCGACCCAGAGCTCGAAATGCCCCGTGTGCGGGGTAGTGGTTCGCTAACGAATCAACAGCGTAATATTTTGCGGGCGCTCGGCGCCTGGCGTGAGGTCAATGCACGTCGTCGCAACTTACCGCGGAGTTTTATATTGTCCGACGAAGTGATAGTTAAGTTTTTAAAGCATACTCCGAAATCAATCGACGACATCCAAGCGACCAAGGGCTTGAGTGAGCGCGCGGTCGAGCGTAACCGGAAGTATATCTGGGAGGCCATTCAACGAGGTATTTCGGGAGATTTGCCGGAGTTGTCGAACGGTCGTCATAATGGGCCTGCTCCAGATGATGGCTATGAGGCACGCGTGGATTTAGCCTTAGCGTTCATCAAGGGTTCGTGTCTCGCGGCAAAAATCGATCCACCTCTGATGGGGAATCGTGCCGAGGTGACTGCACTTGTGCTTGAAGCAAACGACGCCGATTTGGAGCGTCATCGTATTTTGCGTGGTTGGCGTGGAGAATTCTGTGGTCAGCACTTGCTTTCGATTCTGCAAGGAAATGGCTCGATCACGATCAACACGAAAACACGGTTGCCTGAATATAAAGACTAAGAGTCGTGTTTAGCAGTGTGACGTGGCGTCTGCGCCCGTAAGGGGCTACTTATAAGTGTTTTCAGGCAGATTGCCGACCAAGCTGAACTAAGGACTTGCCCTTGGGCGGGCCTGCGGGCAGCTGATTTATCTGAAGTGCTTATTTGAAATGAAGCGGTGCAGATCGCTTCGACTTGGCGAACGCAGTAAAGTTCACCATTCGGTTATTCTAATGACCCCTATTAGATAAATTTTCGTAATCGAAAACTTTGTCGGCTTGCATCTTATGCCTTGGTCGACAGCGTGGTGGGCTTTCTCATGGACGCCTTACCAAAATCCCCCAAACCTAGACTCGCTGTCATTGACTATGGCATGGGGAACTTGCGTAGTGTGGTCCGTGCATGGGAGTACGTGGGGGCCGATGCGCGTCTGGTCGACAGTCCGGATCAGCTCTCCAATGTAGATGCTTTGATTTTCCCAGGTCAGGGAGCCATTGTTGATACGATGCGACTGCTCAAAGAGACCGGTTTCGATACTGCGATTCGCGAGTGGATCGCTGCAGACAAACCCTTTTTTGGGATTTGCCTAGGTCTGCAGGCCTTGTTCGAGCATTCGGAAGAGGGTGATACGGAGGCGCTAGGCATCTTTAAGGGCAAGGTGAAGCGGTTCCAGATGGATCCTGCTTTTAAGATTCCCCATATGGGCTGGAACTCAGTGTCCTTTCAATCTGGGGATCCGATGCTCGCCGGACTTGAGAGTGGTAAAGACCAGTTCTACTTCGTGCATAGTTATTACATCGCTCCAGAAGATCCATCATTAACGCTATTTGAATCTGACTATGGCGGTCGTTTTGTGTCCGGTATTCGTTCTGGCAACTGCTATGCTACACAGTTTCACCCCGAAAAGAGCCAAGCAAAAGGGTTAGATCTATATCGCAATTTCCTGCGACTTCTGTAAGCCCCTTTTATACCTCGTTCACTTGCACACCCTTTTAAATCAAAATCACATCACAAAATCATGGAAACCACTGGTACACTTCGACTCGGCAATGAAAATTTTGAATTCCCCATCATTGAGGGAACTGAAGGCGAGAGGGCTTTGGATACCCGGACATTGCGCGCTAAAAGCGGTCATATCATGTTTGACGAAGGGTACGGCAACACCGGTTCGTGCTTAAGCAAGATTTCGTTCATCGATGGGGAGAAGGGCATCCTGCGTCACCGAGGATACCCGATCGAGCAGTTGGCGGAACAATCGACCTTCTTGGAGGCGGCGATGTTAGTCATCTACGGAGAATTGCCAGCCGGCGATGACGTGGCTGTATTTCGCAAGAAGATTCGCCAAAGTGCGTCCATTCACACGGGAATGCATAACCATTTCGACGGCTTTCCGAGCGGCGCGCATCCAATGGCTATATTATCTGCGATGTTGAACTCATTGGGTGCGTATTACCCAGAGATGTCGTCGAATGATCGTGAGCAAGATTTGGCACATTTCGACGACACTGCTGCTTTACTGATTTCCAAAGTACGGACGATCGCGGCGATGACTTATCGGATGAAGCAGGGATTGCCTTTTGTGTACCCTGACCACACGCGTCGTTACGCTGAAAACTTCTTGCACATGATGTTCTCCGAGCCTCACAACAACTACATCGACAGTTGTGGTGCGGCCGACGCGCTCGACCTCTTCTTGTTGTTACACGCAGATCACGAGCAAAACTGTTCGACCTCAACGGTACGAATGGTCGCATCGGGTGGCGCAAATCTTTTTGCATCGGTTTCGGCTGGGGTGTGCGCGCTCTGGGGTCCGTCTCATGGTGGTGCCAATATGGCGGTCATCAAAATGCTCGAAGATATTCACGCTTCGGGCGATGACGGTTCGCGCTTCATTGAAGCTGCGAAAAAGGGTGAAGCCAAGTTGATGGGCTTTGGTCACCGCGTGTATAAAAACTACGATCCCCGTGCGATGATTTTAGGTAAGAGCGCGGAACACGTGCTGTCAGGAATCGGTATCGATGATCCATTGCTCGACATCGCTAAACACCTCGAAAAAGCGGCGCTCGAAGATGAGTATTTTGTGAAGCGCAAGCTCTACCCAAATGTTGATTTTTACAGTGGTATTTTGCTCAAAGCGATTGGTATTCCAGTTGAGATGTTCACGGTGATGTTCGCTATTGGCCGGATGCCAGGGTGGATCGCAAACTGGAAAGAGATCGCAGAAAATCCCAAAAGCCGGATTCACCGTCCGCGTCAGATCTATACCGGCGAAGCATTGCGTGATTTCGTTAAAGTCGGCGACCGATAGCCTTTGGGCGTAGTTGCGCTGCAAAATTTCTTCGAGATTTGGTGTTCGGTCAGTAGACGTTATAAGATTTAGAAGTCTGGTAGCTAGGCGTCGACTGCTTCTATAGAATCCTTCGTAGTGCTGCCCAACGCCGATTTTGCGGCGACGAGTTTGGCAGGATTGCTGGATCGTCTAATCAGAGAGCCGCTCGACCTGGCCTAGTGGCTCAGCAGCGGGGTGCAGCTTGCTGGGTGGGGGTTCTTTTTCGGTGGTTGGGTGATCCTCTGCCCTGTTCATCCTGACATTGCCAAGACTTAGTAAACCCACATTCTTCTCAAAATGAATCAAAGGAAGGGAACTAATCGACCGAAGAAGCTGAAGCATCACCAGCGGTGTATACTTTGGCTCGCGGTACTCGTCGTACGACTCTGGTCGCGGACCCTCCGCTTCCGTTGGGGCAGTGATGTGCAGGCGTTTATGGATGCTCCAGCAGTGCCTTCGATTGTAATAATGTGGCATAATCGGTTGTTTGCGGTGCCTGAATTCTTTCGCCGTTATTTCAGTGAGCGCAAACTCGCAACCATCATCAGCGCCAGCGCCGACGGTGGTTGGCTTGCAGGGGTGTTCGAGCACTTCAAGATTTTGCCTGTTCGGGGCTCTCGCTATGGGCGAGGGGCACAGGCATTTCGCGAACTCCTTGCTGCGCATGAGGGTGGCTACGATATTGGCGTGACGCCTGATGGATCACGCGGGCCAATGTATGATATGAAGCCAGGTGCTTTCGCTGTCGCGATGAAAACGGCTGCGCCGATCATTATGCTGTCCTTCAATTATGGTCCGGCATGGCGTTTGAGGAGCTGGGATCGGTTCTTTCTGCCGTTGCCATTTAGCTGCTTAAATGTAAAAGCGGTGCATATCAAAGACGTCACTGAGCTGGGGACAGTTGATTCAAAAGAGGCTGCTGCCATTTTGAAAAAACAACTCGACGCAATTACTGTGGATGAGTTAGTCGATTCGCAGGAGCGACGAACCTAACAAAGAGTGGCTCCATCACGTAGGTCTGCGGGACGACTGAGCTCGCCGAATCCTAGAGATCGTGAGCGTGGCCAGTCAATCTCGATCAGCTCTCGGGCCAAGGGCTTCGTTGTCGAATATTAGCAGAATTAATGAGTCGACTGCTTTTTAGTCTAAAATAAATACCTTAAAACTTGTAGCGCCTAGTATTGCTTCACTACTTTCTCTCCGTAGCTTTCCTGCTTCTCCTTTAACTTTCAGCTTCTAATTTTTCTCCATGGCACTCATCGTTCAAAAATACGGCGGCACTTCAGTCGCCGATGTGGATCGCATCAAGAATGTGGCCCAGCGTGTGAAGGCGACGTATGACGCTGGCAACCAAGTCGTGGTAGTCGTTTCGGCCCGCTCGGGTGTGACAAATGAATTGATTGCACGCGCAAAGGCGCTCAATCCAGATCCAGATGAGCGCGAAATGGACATGTTGCTTACGGTGGGCGAGCAGGAGACGATTGCGCTCACTGCGATGGCACTGCATGCGATCGGCGTTCCAGCGGTGTCTCGTACCGGCAGTCAGGCAGGTATCGTTACGGATCCAGCCCATACGCGCGCGCGGATCACTCAGATCACCGGAGGTGACTTGAAGGAGCAACTTGATGCTGGCAAGGTAGTTATCCTGGCTGGCTTTCAAGGGCACTCCCCTGACGGCCAAATAACAACTTTGGGCCGTGGTGGGTCCGACTTAAGTGCGATTGCTATCGCTGCGGTGTTGAAAGCAGACCTGTGTCAGATCTGCACCGATGTCGACGGAGTTTACACTGCCGATCCGCGGCTCGTGCCAGATGCGCGAAAGTTGGACGAAATCTCCTACGAAGAAATGCTCGAACTTGCGAGTAGCGGCTCGAAGGTCATGCAGAATCGCGCGGTCGAGTTTGCGCAGAAATTTAATGTCATTTTTGAAGTCCGCTCCAGTTTTAACAACAACCCCGGAACTATTGTGAAAGAAGAAGTTGCCTCAATGGAAGATGTCGTGGTGAGCGGCGTCGCTCTCGACAAGAACCAAGCCAAGATCGTAGTCAGCGATCTACCTGACCGTCCCGGAACTGCTGCGAAGCTCTTCGTGGCATTAGCCAATGCGGGCATCAGCGTGGATATGATCGTGCAGAACATCGGTCGTGATGGAAAAGCGAATTTGACGTTTACGGTGCCTCGTGATGACATCTATCGCGCCGAAAAAGCGGTGGTTGAATCCTTCCCAGATGAAGCCGCGGGCAAGCTGTTTGAGGCGAGTGATATCGCGAAAGTATCTGTAGTCGGAGTCGGGATGCGTTCGCATTCAGGTGTGGCTGCTAAATTATTTGCGGCGCTCGCTGAAGGAGCGGTCAATATCCAATTGGTCAGTACGTCTGAGATTAAGATCTCGGTCGGTATCGACCCTAAGGATGCCGAGGAAGCGACTCGTATGGTGCATGCCGCGTTCGGCCTCGGAGCATTAGGGCAGTGACTGGTGACTGGTGAGTGGTGAGTGGTGAGTGGTGAGTGGTGACTGGTGACTGGTGACTGGTGACTGGTGAGTGGTCTAGATTTTCGCTGGCGGGCGCAGTGGTTAAAACGCGCTGCAACTTTGTGGCGTCTCTTTTATCTTAGCCGCTTCTTCACTTGTGCTCGGGTAAGCGCCGACGCCATAGCATGGTCCTTTAGTGAGCTTTCAAAATAATTCTCGCGGTGCCGGATCGCTGGACATTGGATGGTTGGGTGAACCATGTTTCCATTTTAATGGCTGCTGCCGCGGCACTTCCAAAGCGTGCAGAGCTCAGTGTTTACATTGAGGAGGTTGAGGAGGCTGAAGCTCGTGGCTATTTTTTGCCGGACGAGGATGAAAGGTTACGGGAAATTTATAGCCGTTACTTGGCAGTCAGGACTTCACTGCTTCAATGCTTGTCAGAACTCAGTCGTGGTCGCTGGTCACATCGAGAGTTGGATGATGTTCGCCAATTCATTGTGGCCTATGCGACGGCTTGCTTATTGGTTCGGGCTGCAAGCTATCTGGTCGATTTAACTGAAGAGGCTCCGATTACTCGTAGGAAATTAGATGAGCCAGATCTGTGTTATCATTTGGAGGCCAAGACCTTCACCGGGATTTATCGGAATTTAACTTCACCCCGTCGCTGGTGGGGCTTTTTTGATGCGACGACTTTTTACCATAAAAACCGCGCTGCAATTTGTGCGCTGGAGTCTGATCTGGAGTTGGGACCGGTCGTCGCTCTATTAAAATCCGAGGAGGGAATGGTGGCACTGCGGCGAGACAACTTGTTGGAAAAACGCCTCAGCTATCGGTTACACTCTTTCTTGCGCCGAAATCAATCGGGCTATCGTAAAACGATGTTCAGCTTATTTAAATTGAGCGGCCGCAGTATCGCGGAATTGAAGCAGCCCTTCGCGAAGCCAGTCGGGGTCGGTAAGCGTGTCGACGATGCGGTGCGGGCGCGATTGGAGGAGTTTCTTCTGCCAGGCGACGTTTTAGTGACTCGGCACGATGACGCGCTGAGTAATTTATTCCTTCCAGGATTCTGGCCTCATGCGGCATTTTATATCGGCAGTCATCGGCAGCGGGAGGCGATAGGTGTGTCCAGTGATGTAGCTATCGGGGACATGGTTCGTTTTTTGGAGTCTAAGCGTGACGGCGTACTGCTACGTCCCGCGGAGGACACGTTGCAGGTCGACACATTCGTCGTGCTGCGGCCTACGATTAGCGATTCAGAGATTGCCGAGGCTATTCAGCGCGGCTTGAGACACGTAGGAAAACTATATGATTTTATTTTTGATTTTACAGCATCGGATCGCCTTGCCTGCACCGAACTGGTATATCGCTCGTTTCATAGCGTGGGGCCGGTGCAACTATTATTGCAGCCGCATGCGGGGCGTAATTGCTTGTCAGCGGAGGACTTGATCAATCAAGCGGTCGGCAACGGGTGGTTCGTTCCTGTTTTAGTTTATGGCTTGGTTGGCAACGAGTGGTCGGAAGGGCGCGAAGCGGTGGAACTGTTGCAGGGAAGCTTTGCTTCCACTTTTTGAGGTGTCGCTGGTCTGGGTCGGATTTGAACCAGTCGGAGAGTTGCCGTAAAGGGTGGCGCACTGTCCTTCATGCGTAGAGGCAGCGATCGGCGTTCTTCCTTGAGGTTGTTCAGGTTCTTTTTTAGGACAGGCCTGTTTCATCTTCACTTGTTGGTTGACTCTCCGTGCTAACATACAGACTTCAGAATCATGCAATTCATCAGCACACGAGGCCAAGTGCCCCCAGTTTCTTTCTCTACTGCAGTCGCTCAAGGACTGGCGCCGGATGCAGGTTTGTATCTACCCCAAGAGCTACCAGACCTCGCTCCATACCTTGAAAAATGGGAAGGGTTGAGCTATGCGGATCTGTGTAACGAATTCTTTGCGATCTTTGCGACCGATATTGATCGAGTGGAGTTGAGCGACATCGTGCAGCGTTCTTATACAAAGTTTGACCACGAAGCGATCGCTCCGATCGTTAAATTGAATGACGACTTGTTTGTGTTGGAGCTCTTCCGAGGGCCGACATTGGCCTTCAAAGATTTCGCGCTGCAGTTCTTAGGCAATCTCTATGAGTCGCAAATCGCGCGCACGGGTAATCCAATTGCAGTGCTCGGCGCAACTTCCGGCGATACCGGAGCTGCGGCGATTCATGGTCTATTGGGTAAACCCGGAGTGACGACTTTTATCCTTTATCCAGAGGGGCGTATTTCGCCTTTACAGGAGCGGCAGATGACTTGCACTGGCGCGGACAATGTGTTTCCGCTAGCGATTGAGGGTAGCTTCGATGACGCGCAGACTGCGATGAAGACGGTCTTTGAAGATCGAGAGTTTGCTGCAGAGGTAGGCCTTTCTGCTGTCAACTCGATTAATTTAGCGAGGATTCTTGCGCAGTGTGTTTATTACTTGTCGGCATTTTTTCGCCTTCCCGCCGACAAGCGTGAAGAAGTCATTTTTGTCGTGCCAACCGGAAATTTTGGTAATGTATTAGCTGGTTGGCTGGTACAGCGCATGGGGGTGCCGATCAAGGGCTTTCGTGTAGCGACGAATCAAAATGATATCTTACATCGCCTTTTTCAGACAGGAACTTACTCGCTGGACGCCGTTGCACCAAGCTTAGCTCCATCAATGGATATTCAAGTGGCTTCAAATTTTGAGCGCTTCTTGTATTATACAGAAGGTTGCGACTCCGCTAAGGTGCGCGAAATTATGAAGACCTTTAAGGCTTCTGGGAAATATATTTTCAGTGACTTTAAGCCGGCGGGCTTTAGCAGCTCACGAATAGACGATGCAGAAATAGCGACGATCATCGAGCGGGTCCACCGACAATATGGTTACGTCGTAGATCCGCACACTGCTTGCGGATTCGTTCCTGATGAAGCTGAAGACGGCAAAGGTCCAGAGATCGTATTGGCGACTGCGCACCCGGCTAAATTCCCCGACACTATTAAGCAGGCGATTGGGCAAGATTCGACGCACCCCTCTCTTGAGGTGTTGAAGAGCCGCAAAATAGTCAAGTATAGCGTCGAGCCGACACCAGAGGCCATCAAGGCCTTTATGCGTGAACACATTGTTCGGTGACTGGTGAGTTGTGACTGGTGACTGGTGAGTTGTGAGTTGTGACTGGTGAGTTGCTTGCAGCCGACCTTCGGTCGATTTTCGAACCTAGGTTCACCCGCTTTGCGTCTGCTCGCGGTTCGGCCAGCAGGGCGCAAAGCGGTTGAAACCGCTTTTATCGCTTTTCGGGCGCTGGACTGATTATTCTTTGGCGAGCTCGAGCGAGCGTGCTTTAGCGGCAGCGAGTGCCTTGTAGACCAGACCGCGAAGGTCGCCTTCTTGTAATGCGTTCAGGGCCGCGGCGGTCGTGCCGTTTGGCGAAGTCACTGCATCCCGTAATTCCTCTGGAGTGCTTTCACTTTCTGCTAGGAGCATTGCTGCGCCCAGTAGTGTGTCGATGGCGAGTGCATCGGCGAGGCCCTCATCGAGTCCGCACTTTACGCCCGCTTCGCGGAGTGCCGCAGCAAATTCAAAAACGTAAGCGGGGCCACTGCCACTAAGTGCGGTGACCGCATCGAGATCAGATTCCTCGACTTGGTGGAAATTACCCAGTGAGCTAAGCGCGTTTTCGACAATAGCGTGATCCTTTTCAGTGAGTTCACGAAGAGGGGCGAATGCGGTGACACCTGCGCCGATTTGCCCTGGCGTATTGGGCATGGTACGGACGATGTTCCGAGCGTTGGCAAAGGTTTCGCTGAGGCGAGCGAGGGTGGTGCCGGCTAGAACAGAAAGCACGAGTTTGCCCTTTGCAGCGTTGGCGAGCGTAGCGTCTATTTTGCCAAATTGCTGTGGCTTACAGGCGAGAACGACTGCTTCGGCTTCGTAGAGCGCTTCAGTGGGGTCGGACAAATAGTGTATGCCAGTTTGCTCCTCAAGTTCTAGGCCAGAGGGGCCGCCGCCGCAAGTGCAGGCAATTTCCTCTGGTAGGTAGTGCTCTTTTTCAATTAAGCCACGAACGATGGAGGACGCCATGCGTCCTGCTCCGATAAATATAATTCGAATACTCATAATAATTTTCTTATAGAGGGTGGATCATCGTCGCAGTGACGCCACCCTCGGGATTTGGTTTTAGGCGGACGTCGCCGCCGAGGTTACGTAATGTGTGCCGAGCGATCGTGAGGCCCATCCCACGGCCGACCGATGTTTTTGACGTAGTAAAAGGCTCAAACATATTGTCTTTGACTTCGGCGGCGATTCCGGTGCCTAGATCAATGATTTCGATGGTTAGGAATGAGACGCTGTGCTCCTGACCGATGGTTGCGATCACACGTATCGTGCGCGTGTGGTCTTCAGCATCTTTGTCATAGCTCTCCCAGGCGTTGATCAGAAGTTTGCCGAGGAGGATTTCAAAAGTTTCGGCATTGGCAGCCATTTGGGTACTATCATCGAAGTTGATCTCGAGATCTACGGCCGTCTTGACGTTGTGATCTTTTTTAAAGCGATCAATACTGGTTTCGATGAGCTGCGAGATTAAGTTGGGGACGAGCTCGATTCGCTCGTTGTTGGCAATGGTCCCCAGCTGGCGGATGATGTTCACCATACGAACGACGGCGTTATCCATGAGGCCGACACTGCGTTGAACCATTTTGGGACTGTCGTAGCCATTCTTGATCAAATCTAAGTAGCCCACGACGACGCCTAGCAGATTGTTTAAGTTATGGGCGATCCCCTGAGTGATCGAACCGATCGCGACTGCTTTACGCACGTCGCCCAAGCGTTCTTGCAGGTCGATATTCTCTCGAAACATTTCTTGCAGCCTCAGCTGTGTGCGCACACGGGCCATTGTTTCATCGAGATCGATCGGCTTGGTGATATAGTCGACCGCACCTGCTTCGAGGCCCTCAAGCTTTCCCTCTTTGGAAGCTTTGGCAGTAATGAAGATAACGGGGATGGTTGCCGTTTGTGGATTTGCTTTCAGGTGCCGGCAGGTCTCGATACCGTCCATCTCGGGCATCATAACATCCAGTAGGATGAGGTCGGGGATTACTTTTTTGACCGTCTCTAAACATTCGCAGCCATTGTAAGCGACGAGTACTTCCATGTCTTGACGTTCAAGTTTACGTTGGAGCAGCTTAATGTTAATGGGCTGGTCGTCGACGACAAGGATTTTGGGAATACGTTGGGTGCTCAAAATAATTGGGATTGGTCTTCGAAATTATCGAAATTATCGGAATGATTGACGATGCACGCTTAAGTACGGTAGGAATTGTGGACTATTACTTAATTTGTTCAGGTAAAACAGCAAATTCG
>Ga0307997_10001382_pt1 | contig 11405 bp, 20 predicted proteins | sample Davwhametageno36_FD_203165 | JGI IMG/M metagenome (GOLD analysis project Ga0307997, IMG submission 203165) | Marine microbial communities from Davis Island wharf, Antarctic Ocean - #36 | ecosystem: Environmental > Aquatic > Marine > Unclassified | place: Antarctic Ocean: Davis Island wharf...
AACCATCGGCGATTACATGGAAGCCTTGCGCCCATTCATCAACGAATTACAACCATCTGATTGCGATACCGAGTACGAGGGAGAGGCGGTAGTCACCGTAGGGTTCAATGACATGTGTGCAGTGTCAGGACAGGTCGGGTACGACCCGATCATAGCCCTAGTGGGATTTGAATCAGGTGGACAACATCACGTAACCCTCGCTCTACGCCCAAAACACAGTAAGTAATCTAAATAGTATGGGTGTGTCGTTGACACACCTGTACTGTATACAATACACTCCGAATCCTTGAGACACCAACTTTGGGTGTTTTAATGATGCGATGTGCATCACAACCAACAAGAGGAGTTTAGCAATGACTACACAATTTACTGGGTGCGGAGTAATCGACTCCAAAGGGACGTTCTTGCACAAGTGCGGCCACGGACTTGGTACAGACCGATGCTCTATCGGTTTGATGGAAATGGTTCGCGACAGGGAGCATCCAGAAGGACGAGTTGTTACATGGGCGCAAGGCGAAGGAACGCCTACCGTGTACCAAATTGTACCGTTTACTTCAAAGGAGGAAAAATAACATGATTTTCAACGCCACCATCACTTGCACCGTCACGTTCGAGTCCGTGGTTGAAGCCACTGACCAAGTGGCTGCAAGACAAGAGGCAGTGGGGCAATGGGAAGACTTGATCTGCAATCAATGGGACGACCCATGGCCGGAGCCGATGATCGAAAGTGTACTGATCGAGAAAATACAGTAACCACAAACGCCCTACGGGGCAGGAGATTACATGAATAAAATCGAACCAATTGCGCGATCAATATTGGCGCAAATCGAATCCCTCGCAGTAGGTACGGGTTTGTGCGTGGTTAAGGTTGACCGCGATGTTTTGGTCGTCACCACCGCCAGTAGGGATTGGTATCTCTATCAAAGGAGCGCAACGCAAAACGTAGGAAGGGTGAGCATTGATACGAAAGCCTTCATTGTTTCAAGCAAGCATCCGAAATCTACGGACTTCGCTCAAGAGAAGCACGAGACAGGGTGGCAGTTCAATACGCCCTCTTCGCTCGCGCATGGATTCACTGCGTTAGCTGCACTACATCACTTACTAAGTGAGGACTTGGATGAATTTGTCCACGGGGAGATTACGAGAATCATCCCTGTAGCAAGCCAAGAAATAGAGCTAAGGGAAATGAACGCACTGTACAAAGAAATCCGCGAGTCCGATTCCGATCAAATCATTCACTGAGGTAATCATTATGAAACAAATCTTGATAGACATCGTAAGCGGCGTAGTTCTTGCCACGTTCTTTGCGTTTGTTTTTATAGGCTTTGCGTTGTAGGCGTTTCCTACCCACCGTTCCAAAGGAAGGAGTTATGAAAGAGTCGGCAATTCAGTTCGGCTCTTTATCCTTTTCCACAACAAAGTGAGACACACATGAAAAATAAAATAACAGAAGCACTGATGAAAATGGGCAACCCTAGCGCCCCTGACATTACGCTGATGATGACCCTAGCAAGCTCATTACATCACAAATATACATCGTCAGTGACGCGAAAGATGCGGCTTGATGCTATGTCGCAGAAAACTCTGCACGTTTTCAAAAATAGCAGCCATAGCGGTTTTGCGACCCTAAAAATGAAGGAACGCCTCAATGAGGTGGCTAAAAGACACGCCGGGGCAATGAAGCCTACCCTGTCCAGTGTAAGGGATTACACAAGCAAGCTGGCTCATTACGCCCTAGCAATGGGCTTGATGTCAGAAGAAGAATATGTCACAGCCCTGATTTCCCCTGACACAAGTGGTAGGAGTGAAAACATAATTGGTTTGTTTTGTGCCGTCGATAAAAGAATCGTAAATTTGTCGTCCGATTTTAAATTACCGGGGACGAGCTTGGGTGCAAATCCCGATTACACCGACATGGTGGAAATTTTAGAAGGTCTTTTGCGTGAGTGGTATTTGTGGGAAACAGCCGCCATTGGCGACGATCCTTTGGTTGAATCTGGCGAGGCTGCTGCAAAGATAGTCGCTGCCGTAGATGATGGCGATTCTTACGTGCCAGAAACCGATTGTTCAGGGTTCGATTTACGGGAAACGCTCAACGTATTTGCAGTGCATCACAAGTGTGAGCTGCTATCTAGGGATAGAGGCGGTTGGGTTGGGTTGACATCTGATGACGCTGTTCTCCACAAAGTCTTTTCCCAAATGCACAAGCTGAAAGGGATAAACAAGGTGTTTATCTCATCCATCGAGAAGCTATCCAAAAATAACGAGGCTCTGAGCAAGCTGGAGGTAGACGGCGTAAAACTGACCAAAGGAGAAAAGATGGCGATTAATGACCTTCACAGACTATCTGTAGAAGATAAAACCACAACCACAACCACAACCACACCAGAGAAAATTATGAAATCAACCAAGTATGATTCAAGCAAGATCGAGACACCGTTGTTAAGCATCATCAACTCTGCCATGAGCAGTAGCAAGATGGGTTCGTTCGAAGAATTGTGTGAAGAAATCAACTCAAGAATTGAGGACAACACTTACTTGACAGAAGCCCTCAACAAAGCTCGTGCCGCTGCTGCCGCAGTGAAGATGGCTCCCGTAAGTATAGATGCGAGTACCGACGGGGTTGTACCGAAAGGTGAGACAGTTGTTCGGACGGCTATCTCGATTCTGGATGAGCTTGGCATGGAAATACCTGCCAAGGAGAGAGGGCAATTTGACTTTGAAGTACCCTACTTTGTGTGGGAATCAGCCCACCCTCATGTTCCTGTGTTTGATGTGGATTACCAATGGCGTTGGGACATCCTGCTCAAAATACTATGGGGTATATCCAAGAACATGAAGCCGTGGATTCACGGTCACACTGGAACAGGTAAGACCACCCTCATAGAACAGGCATGTGCAATATTAAACTGGCCTTTTGCTCGTATCAATTTTGATTCTGAGATTACGAGAATGGATTTGATTGGTAATGCAGGGCTTGAGACTGATGAACATGGAAACACCATCACCAAGTTTGTCGAGGGCATATTGCCTCAGATGCTAGCTCAACCTTATGTGATTTGTGGTGACGAGTTCGACTTTGTAAGAAGTGACATTGCTTACGTGTTTCAGAGAGCCTTGGAAGATAAGGGCTTGCTACTCACAGAAGATGCAGGGCGATTAATACAGCCGCATCCTTTCAGCCGCATCGTAGCCACTGCCAACACCCAAGGTCAGGGTGATGAGTTTGGCTTGTACCAAGGCGCTAGGGTGCAGTCTCAAGCCTTCTTGGACAGGTTCCAGTGCTGGATAGAAGTGCCGTACTTGGATTCTGATAAAGAGAAGGCGTTAGTGTCTGCGAAAGTACCATCGCTGCCCGAAGCAATGATAGACAAGATAATCAAGTATACATGTGAACACAGAGAGGCGTTCAAGCAAGCCGCAATCCTCAAGCCAATGTCGCCAAGAGGGGTCGTTGCAATGGCGAGAGCCATCAGTGACTTTACTTCATACACAAGTACGGCGAGCGAAGGTGTTCGGCTGGCACTTGAGTCTACGATCTTAGGGTCGGTAACACATGCCGATGCATCCAAGATTAATGAGTTAGTAGATCGGACGTTCAACTAATGCAGAGTCTACTGGATTTTGATGGCAAGAGAGTGAGCCTACTACGTGAGGCATACGAAGAGGCTAACAAGGATGGCAAAGACACCTTCCAATTTGATAACAATGTGCTTGACGTTCGGTACGCCAAGTTCATGTTGGAGTTTTTGGATATTCAAGCAGAAGCAATTCGCGGAGGTAGCAAATGATTAAAACATTGGAAGATAAATACGCAGACCGTACATACGACCTGACCACAGCCGATGCGTCGAAGCGAGACATTGAGCTACTGCTTGAGCAAAAAACGGGCGAGAGGATGAAGGCGTTCGTCATTGTTCAAGCAAATCGGCAGGAGGACATGCTACGTGACAGCGTGAACGCCCTGTTTGTCTCGTTGCTTGCGGTTTTTCTAGCAGTTTGCCTCGTAACCAACCTGTTTGAAGTGGCTTACAGCACGATGATAATCCTGGGGGGAGTTTTGATCTACATGTTTCACCAAGTCTATCTCCGCTGGGTAGTAGCCAAGGAGAGAGACAGCCAAGGAGAGATTAATGTGATGATGTTTGATCGCAATAGTAAGCTCTCAACAGAGCAAGAGAGAAGTAAGTTAGCCAGTAGTGTGAGTAATTCAATCGGAAACCTTGTGGAGAAATCAAAATGAGTAGAAATCTAACAATATCAACAGTGCCAGACAACGGACTTGATACGCAGGAGTTTATTCAAGCGCAGACTGCGGCAAGTCGAGTCTTTGGTAGAGATAAGGATGCGAAAATAATCTTTGAGGGTAACTCTGCCTACGTCCGTAGTGATGGGGCGATTTGCTACCCGTCATTGGCCGAGGGTAGTAGGATGACCAAGGAGAATGTGCTTGTATCCAGAGGCTATGCCGATCACGAATCGAGCCACAAAAGGTACACCCACATGAACACCGTAAAGAAGTTCATAAAGGATTGCGAGGCCACCGACAATGGCCTTCTGCGTAGTACGGCCAATGCCGTAGAGGATTTACGGGTTGACCACCTTGCAATACGTGACTACTCAGGAGCGAAAGCAAACCTAGAGGCGACTTGTGAGAGTGTGTACAACGAGTTCCTTGAGGCTGTCGAGGAGAATCCTGAGTTGGGGCAAGACTTCAACGTGACTATGCCATTGATGATAACCGCCGAAGGGCGCAAGCGTATGGGTTACAACGCTCCCTCGATACAGAAGACCTTGGATGTAATGACCCCAGAGCAGCGCAGCAAGATCGAGGCGTATGTTGACCTCGCTATCGAGTGTCGTAACCCTGACCCCCTACGAGGTACAAAGGAGACAATCGCAGTTTCCAAGGCCATTGTGAAGGCGAAAGCAGAGGGTGATGCACAAGAGGAAAGTGGAGCAGATAAGCCTAAGAGTAGTGGTGAAAGTAGTGATGATAGTAGTGGTGATGGGGGTGATGAACCAGAAAGCGATGAGGGTGATGATGAGGGTGATGGTGATGATGGGGGCGAGAGTGATGGTGATGACGAGAGTGATACAGACCCAACCGAAACTGATAGCTCGGACACAGACATCAAGTTGGGAGGTAGTAGTAACCCAATAGAGTTCGATGACATGCGTGAGCGTTCACTGACTAAGACGTTCAAGAATCATGTCAAGAGTTCCGACGACACCTACCGACCATTTAGTACAGAGCATGACCAATACTCCCGATTGGGAGACAGCACCTCGATGGGTAAACACATGGCTAGTATTGCTTCGATTAGCATGTACGAAGATGAGGTACGCAAACTGAGTGGCAAGACTAGCACGATGGCTAGGAAGTTGGAGAGGGCATTACTCAGTACGCAGAAGAGGGATTGGGAAGTTGCTCGTGAAGTGGGAGTGCTTGACCCGAAGCGTTTGAGTAGGGTGGTGACGGGTTCGAGAAATGTATTCCGTATGAGAGAAGATCGTAAGGAGGTTGATACTGCCGTATCAGTAATGATAGACCTGAGTGGGAGTATGCATGGCCGAGAGGTACTACTAGCAAAGCAGGTAGCTATCGCCCTGTCGCTCGTCATGGAGAAAGCTGGCGTGAGCTACGAAGTATTGGGGTTCAATAACTACTACCTGAATGATGGCAATGGAACTGGTGTTGGTGCTGGTAATTTCAGCAACGACTTAGTGGGTGGGTCAAGTGTTCGTAAAGAGTTTTTGAAAAGAGCTAACGAGGCGATGCTAAATGCAAGAAGAAGTAGAAAAAGTACTGGTGGTTTCTCAAGGTATGAGCCAGTGCAAGTGTATGAGTTCAAGGGATTTGATAAGCGTCTTGTGCAAGAGAGGCTTGGGCTAGGTGTCATTGGTAGATTAGCAGGTGGTCACAACTCTGACAGCGAGGCCGTTAGCATTGCGTCGGGACATCTAAAGCGTCGGCCAGAAAAGAAGAAGATATTGTTTGTGCTTTCGGACGGCCAGCCAGCCGTGAGTTGTGACTTTGGGACGAATCACTTGGCGCAACACCTACGTAATCAGATAGAGCAAGTAGGTAAGCATGGTATTGATTGCGTAGGGATTGGGATTCGCTCCGAAGCGGTGAAGCATTTTTACCCGAACTATGTTGTGGTGAACAACCTCGATGACCTGCCCAAGCAAGCGTTCGACCAGTTGGCTCGGTTGCTCGTGGGTGATCGATTCAAGGTAGACAATTCCGAGTTGATGGGGAGTAACAAAGCGCGATGAAAACACCCGATAAGGTAGGTATTGTCAGGATGCATTGGTTTGCATGGTATCCCAAGGTCGGCATGTGGCCTAGCTTCTGGGTAGCAGTCGCAGCGAGAGTCAGGGCCAGAGGCATTAGAGCAAAGGATCGCGCTGAAGTGGTTAAAGTTTGCAACGAAGTATATACATTAATGAAACACATGAGGACAGACACATGAGCAAAGATGATTTTAATTCTAAGGTAGGCAAGAGTGCGTTGGATGGTTTGTTGAATCGTAAGAAGCCGGAGCCTGAACCCGTCAGTACATACGAACCATACGACAGGTATCCAACTGGTACTGCGTTCGGAGGTTACGATGATGACCCGTTCGCTACTAGAGGTCGTTCGTTTGAGCCTAGCTACCAGAGGGCTAATGAAGTTAAGAGTTCTACGCCTAAGTGGTTGCAAGGCAAGTCAACGTCAGCCCGTAAGGGTGATGTTAGTGGTCATCTAAAGTTCGATCAGGACGGTAAGTTTGCCGTAGTAGGTGAGAATGCTGTACGCAACGTCAAGGTGGCAATCCGCACGAAGGTACTGGATGAGTTACGGGTACGTGGTGTGCATGTAAAGCTAGGAGAAGACCATGTGATTGACCAGTTTATTGAGGGTCTACTGCTTGGTGGTACGTGCCAAGTCAAGCGAAAGCAGGGTGCAGGATTCTTGACAATCAAGAGTGATGATTTGATTGACGAGAGTTCTGACAATCTCGAATTCGATTTCCCATTATAGGAGGGTAATATAAGATGAAGACTCACACTGACGGAGAGCATAGATGAATAAGCCGATGGATGTAGAAGCGGAAAGATTAACGACCATGTATAAGCATCACATTAGATACGATTACAAAACAACAGCAGCCCATGATAGCAACGAGGAAAGATTTAGAAAAGAATTTGCATTCTTATTGAGCATACCTGTTTCTGAATTCTCCCAAAGCGTTTGGGATGATCTAAATGAACTGTTCTGTGGAGGGTAATATGAAAAAGAAAATATCGGAAGGGTTTACTACGCAGTGCTTTTTGCCCAATCCAAAGTGGGATGTTTTACTCGATGCGAAAGATACTAAGCTAGAACAGGAGGGTGTGGAGATCGCCATTCGCTTGGTGGATGGTACGGATTTGGTTATGGCTCCCGATGGCAAAGTGATGGGTGTACATGACGGTGATTACATAGCGGTGGGAATTCAGTTAGCTTGGCAAGAGGGCAGACTGATACCTTATCCTTTTGTTGCTCTGATGGTGATCGATTCAAGTGGATATGACAGCCATCGGTATAGTGTCTCTTGTTCTGTGGGGATAGACGAAGAGATAATTATCACGCAGAAAATGCCGACAGCCATGATGATTGAAGTATTTTCCTCGATGCAAGCGTTAGAAGAGCATCCTCTGCTGGGTGGAAAGACACACCTTTACGATTGATTTGTTGTCAATTTTTGAAGTAAACGGTACAATGTTGTACGGTATACAATACAGGGGTGACACCTTGAACCAATAAATGTATGCCTTTTGAAACGAACAGGAGAAAGTAATGCTAAAAAAATCAACCTTGCTGTGCCTGATTAACAGATACAAAGAGCAAGTTCACCGACTTATCTGCCACTTGAGACCCTATCAACACCTCAAGTTGAGGCGATTGTACCTTTTTGACCTGCACATTTCCGAATCCATTGCCTTTTGTGGGCGCTATGCTATGAGGAAACTGTTATGTACAGAACAAATATAGCGTTCAGATTTATAGGTCATCGTAGATTGAGTCACTGCTTGCTGCTGACTTGCGAGGACTGGACTTCAAAAACTAAATACGCTTTCAAGATGACTCAATCTGTTGGCAGTAGCTTTGAAACTTTGCAAGCGAAGCACACATCTAAATGCGGATCACGGTATCTCAAGGTTGGTATCTGGTTCAGCTTCTTTTTTGATCGACTAAAGATCAACTAACAATAAGGTACATATAAATGCAATATTATTAGATTTTTAATTCAGTAATTCAAAGGTGTAAAAAATGACGGAAGAAGCAAACGGTACGATAAGCAGATTGAGCGACAAGATTACTCGCTTGGAAGCTAAGGTAGATTTACTCATACAGATAACAGCGAGTCAGTCTGTAAAAGTAGAAAGCAAGGCGTCGATAGGTGTGACCCTTGAGAAGTTGACAACCAAGCAACACGCAGCATTGCAAATGTTGTTTGCTGGTAACTCAAATGCAGACATTGCAGAACGATTTGAAGTCAGTCAAAACACAGCGAAGGTATATGTTAGAAGCATTGCTAATAAGCTCGGTGTTAATACTCGTAATCAGATCGTGCTTAAATGTTTTGACGACTACAAAGACATAGAGGAAGACGAGTACAGATTGCTCAGTGGTGGACTGCCAAAACATTGGGCTGAAAACTACGAAGCACCCGATGCATACAAGGCGTTGTACGCCATCAAAACGAGGTAAGACAATATGAATATTGAAAGGACAGATATAAAGTATTTAGACGGTATTAAGTATGTTCGAGTTTATTGGGCAGACTCTAATTTATTTGAAGATATTGACGCTGACATTTACGAAGAGTGGAAAGAAGAGTTAGGCCACAGCGAAGAAGAGGTGTAGATATGGGTAGAGTGACGTTATTAAATAACGAACAAATGAAAAAGCGAATCAGTAGGGAGTACACGTTTAGTGATGCGTGTGACTCCTACATTGATCACAAAAGGGAGTTGGGGGCGACAGATGTGGCTAACATCGGGCGACTCAATGAAGTCTTGGCTGACATAAAGCTCAATGAGATCAGTCGGCGGTTCATTCACAATCAAATAGCAGAGCCTATGTATGCTAGGGGGTTAGGTAGCGGCACTATTCGTCGTTTCCTGACCACTTGCCAGACGGTACTCAACTACGCGCACTACATGGAGTTGACCGATAATCATGTGAAGGTGGACAAGCCATCGGAAGGTGCGCCAAGGGACGTATGGATAACCATTGATGAGGTTGATCAGTTCATTGGTCATTGTCATCCGAAGTTTAAGGCTTTTGCTACGTTCTTATTCTTCACGGGTTGTCGGTTGGGTGACGCATTGAATTGTACTTGGACTCAACTACATGACGACTGTGTGTTGTTCACCAGCAAGAAGGGTAAGGGCATACCACGGAAGCGATACGTGCCATTACACAGTAAGATTTTATCGTGTATCGGTGAGCCACAAGACAAGGGGTACATCTTAAAGCTCAACGGTAGACGATGGAATAAAAGTGAGGTCTATCCTTTTTGGAATGCAGCCGTTGAGTTGTGCTTGGCTGACACTAAAAAGGGCAGTGCCTCGTTCGAAAGGTTCCACGGTATCACGCCGCACGGAGCGAGACATACCTTTGCCTCTTTGTTGATAATGAATGAGGTATCGGAACGTGATGTAGCAGAGTTGCTGGGTCACTCGTCAATGGACATGATGAAAAGATATACCCACTTGAGTACCACGCATTTGAAAAAAGCGATACTCAAGTTGGGTGTTTAATCGTTGCACCCATTAGGTGTAACTTAGCCACTGCTTTACTATCTTCTTTCTGCTGACTAAAAATGGCGGAGAGCGAGGGATTCGAACCCTCGATACGGATTAACGTATACACCCTTAGCAGGGTGGGTGTCTAACACCCGATAGGGTAGTAAGGTAGTATTGCAAGGTGTCTCCAGCAAATGACTGTGATACACTTTGTAAAAAAAAGAGATCAGAGGTTGATTTAATGTTTGTTAATAATAATAACTTTGAGAAAAATTTACTGGATAAAATTATGTTGAGACTTACCGCTGCTGAAAAAGAGTTGATTAATAATAGTTTAGAGAAAGCGATTGCCTCTCTTATGATTACCGTTAAGTCTCCAGAAATAAGTCCAAACTGTCGTGATGAAATTGAAGATATTGTTGATGCGCTTCTTGATATGAAGGGTTAAAATAATAGCTCTTCGAAAGAAGATCATGTGTGTTGTGAGGGCGGCTTTCGGGTCGTCCTTTTTTTTATCTAAGCCTCTGCTCCTTTTGCGATCTGTTATGTATCGCATCAAACAATCTTCCCGTATTAGCCCTCGAAAAAGTATAAGCGTAAGCATACGCTTCCTTTAATGTCATACCTTCTTTTGTAACCAACGTGTGAGCATTCTTAGTAATTACTTCAACGCTCCTCCCTGCCTTTAGCACCACACTAATCATTTAAAATGTCCTAGTGAAACTCCCCATGCGCGGTAGAAAACAGTGAAGTCATCTAGTGATATGAGTACGTAAGAGTCTCCTATCTTTTGCCTCGACCTTCTGTTTATTACGACAGGGAACTCGCCCAATGTCGCGTTGCGCAGTGCTTGAGCGTATGCGGCTGGAAAAGATAGCTTCTCCACTCGCTTGGCCTCGACTGCCAGAGAGGGTACGCCCATTAGATCACACGCACCTACCGTATCCTTCATTGTTGGGTCTTTTGTATACAGCGAACGGTACACTTCAACACCAAGTTCTTCGCTGAAGTATGCACACAGGTCACGTTCAAACTGATCGCCCTTTGCTTTAACACCTTTTATTGCCATTAGTCTGGGTCATCCCAATCGAGTTTGTTTTTGCACGGAGTGCAGATGAATTTATTTTTTGGTCGAGGAAGGTTTGATTTGCAGATCATGCAGGGTCGAGACCATTTGACTACCTGACTACGCCTAGATGCTACGTGTTTTTCTGAGTGTAAATTTGCTATGCCTTTTGCAACAAGAATTCTTTTTACTGTATCGACACAGACGCCAACATGATTCGCTAATGTCTTGTACGTCTGTCGCCGCTGGGTGTGAATCTTACCGATGTCTTCCATCACAATCGGGTGATTGCTACGTAGCCACCTTACCTGCTCGGCTGTCATGCTGTTCGCCTTTGCCATACTCATGCACTCTTTAGGTGTGTTAAGTATAGCTGCGGTGGGTGTCATTGTCACCTTTTAGCTTTTAGGTGTGTTCTTAGCTGCATATTCTCTTGTTACGGTGTCAATTTTAATAGCTAAATCACTCCCTTGTTCCACCTCGAACTTAGTTATTCGTACCTGACCGAACGCAGCTTGCAGTTTTTCAATCACATCGATCATTTCTTTCGGCATCA
>Ga0307997_10001385_pt1 | contig 11388 bp, 11 predicted proteins | sample Davwhametageno36_FD_203165 | JGI IMG/M metagenome (GOLD analysis project Ga0307997, IMG submission 203165) | Marine microbial communities from Davis Island wharf, Antarctic Ocean - #36 | ecosystem: Environmental > Aquatic > Marine > Unclassified | place: Antarctic Ocean: Davis Island wharf...
CCAACGGGGCCTTTAAAATGAGATGAGCAACATCAGTGATGCTGATCATCTCATCCATTTACAAGGACTTTGAACGTAACATCATCATTTTTTCGATTTGCATGTCTTCATAGGTATAGGGAATGCCGCCAACACCAAGACCTGATTTTTTCAATCCTGCAAAAGGCATCCAATCGACACGAAAGGCGGTGTGGTCGTTGACCATGACTGCCGAAGCGTCAAGTTGCGTATAGCAATGCATTGCAGTATCAATACTGGTGGTCAATACGGACGCTTGGAATGCTACATCGAGACTATTCGCACGGCCAATGGCTTCGTCAATATCGTCATAGGCATACACACAAATAACCGGGCCAAAAATTTCTAACTGACTTACTTTACTTTGCTCTGATGGCTCAAATAACACGGTCGATTGGTAGCTAGTTTCTGAATTTAAATTACCACCCACCAGACACTCAGCCCCCTCGGCAATGGCTTCCTGTACCCAGCTATGGACTCGAGTGACTTCTTTAGGACGAATTAATGGCCCTATTGCACTCGACTCTAGTGTTGGGTCACCGATGCTCATCTGTGAGCCAAATTCAGCTAATTTTTCTGCAACTTGACGGGCAATACTTCGATGAGCAAAAACTCGTTGAACCGACACACAAACTTGACCTGCATGGTAAAAACCACCCTTTGCTATTAGCGGCAGTGTGTCCTCTAGATCGGCGTCTTCAGCAATAATAACAGGGGCAGCACCGCCATGCTCTAAAGCACAACGAGTGCCTGCGGCTAATTGCGAGCGCAACATCCAACCAACATTAGCACTACCAATAAATGAAAAGAATGCAACACGTGAATCTGTTACTAGCTGTAACCCAACATCGTGATCACTTGTCGTGACTGCTTGACAATGTGATTCAGGTAAACCCGCCTCACGAAGTATTTGCACAAAACGAAAACAAGACAACGGTGTATCTTTCGCTGGTTTGATAATAACCGGACACCCACTCGCAATGGCAGGCGCAACTTGATGGATAATTAAATTCAATGGATGATTAAACGCACTCACCGACATCACCACACCTATCGGCTCACGTCGTGTAAACGCCAGTCGATTAGCGGAAGCAGGATTCAAGTTCATCGGAATTTCACGACCACTTTCAGTGCGCAAGCATTCCACTGAGTTACGAACACCATCGATAGCACGAGCAACTTCAACTCGTGAGTCAACTAGTGGCTTTCCACCTTCACTAGCCGCAAGCATGGCTAACGCCTCGAACTGTTCACTCATGATTTCGGCAGTTCTTTCCAGTATTTGAATTCGCTGTTCGGGCTTTAACCACCGCGATTTATCCAAAAAGACTGATTGAGCTGTTTTCATAGCAATGTCAGCACCATGCGTATCGATAGTTGGCACCATTCCGATATCAGATAAGTCCCAAGGTGATGACACTCGGTGTTCTTTATGGACGGTCGCACCAGGCACCATTAATTTAAATTCTGTGGTCATAGTAGATCACTTATTTTCATTGGAGTTTCCTCATTTTATAATTTGGCCTAATTTAGTCTAGCCATTGATTTGGCTCTTTTTTATATTATTAGCGATTAAGTCGTTATTCGCTGGTAGTTTTAATCTTGAGTTTGAGATTTACCAGATGAATTGTTATTGGATGGAAAACCCAAAGTTTCTCCCCAACATTTAAATGTACGATTAAACAGAAGAGTGGCTTTCAATTGATCGAGATAAAATTTTACACCCTCACTTTTAATTCACTATTTTTTATAGTTTAACCGTGTGAATTAAACATCAAATTACAACATAAATTGCCATAACACAACAGGCCCCGTTTGGAAGCCTTTTATAATTAAAGACAGATGGGTTAAACCCAGTATAATTCCTAACTGAAAGGGGCGTTGGTATCGTTTACCCAGACAATAAATTCTAACCACTGTGTATTGAACTGTTGCCTAAGATCAATTTAAATTGATCCAATAACTTAGATCATAAAAGTAATCATTTATTACTCTAATTACTGTAGCGATATCAAAAAATCAGGGCTAAAAATGGATAATATATCAGACTGGATAGTCAATAACGGTATTGACTTGGGCGTTAAGACTGCCATCGCTATCATCATATTTATTGTGGGTAAAATCATCGCTCGAATTTTGAGTAATATACTCAAAAAAGTACTGACCAAGTCTGGTACAGATTCAATGCTAATCAACTTTTTAAGTGGTATTTCTTATAGCTTATTAATTGTAGCTGCGGCACTTGCCGCCTTAGACTCTCTCGGTGTCAACGTCACATCACTTATGGCCATTTTAGGCGCGGCCAGCCTAGCAATTGGTTTAGCACTAAAAGACTCATTATCTAACTTTGCAGCGGGCGTTATGATCATCATTTTTCGACCATTCAAAATCGGTGATTTTGTCACTGCGGGCGGTGCGGCGGGTGTAATAGACGAAATTGGATTGTTCGCAACCCTAATGCATACCGGAGACAACCAACGTATCATTGTTCCAAACTCAGCTATTCTGAGTGGCAATATTACCAATAGCAGTACGTTACCCACACGTCGTATCGATCTTGTTATTGGTATTAGTTATAACGACAACATTGGTCAGGCACGGGACATTATTATGACCATTTTAGAATCGAACGAGCTTATCTTGAAAGACCCAGTACCGCGCGTTGCTGTTGCAGAGCTGGCTGATAGCAGCGTTAACTTGAATGTTCGCCCTTGGGTAAAATCAGCTGACTACTCGAGTGTTCGGTCTGAATTGCTTGAAGGTATTAAGGTTAAACTGGATGAAGCGGGTATTAGCATTCCCTTCCCACAGCAGGATATTTACCTGCACAAAATTAAAGCCACATAGAAAAATTCCAACTAAAATGTCGGACTACTTTCAGAACATTACCCCCCTAATTTACAGACTATTTTGGGTTAGGGGCTAGGGTAATGGAGAGAAGTAAGCAATCTTTTCGTGTAAAACGCCGTCTTCGCTGACTTTCAGTAAAGCACAACCTTGTAAGTCAGTACCATTGGCTTGCCACCAACACCAGACAGTCACTGGACTCGTGTTGTAGTCAATCACAACATCGCTGTAAATTAAAAACGGGCAAGCATTTTCTTCTGCACCCATTTCGACCGCTGCACTTTTGAAATCATTTACAAACTGAACCAACTCATGCCGTTTAATTCGCCCCGTATTCGGATCATCATAATGAAAACTATCTGCGGTCACCGTGAGGCTTAGCTCACCATCAGCTTGTTTCCAGCCGTTGAGATAGGTTTCAATTATTTTTTCGATTGCCAATATGCCTGCCTCTAAATTACCCTCTTCAGAGTGAAGAGGGTGTTGATTCAGTTAATCCTTGTAGGGAGCCGGCATTTCATCTGAATCGATGCCCGGTACATGCGTAATACCTGCTTGCTGCTTCCAATCAACCGGATAAGCCGAATAAAAAATAACGCACTTATCATCACATTCATAAATTACGTGATTGTCTTTAGGTACAAACATCATATCACCCGGGTTTAGTTCATAACCAATATCTTCAACAACTAAACGGAATGTGCCTTGGAGACAATAGATTAATTCATCACAAGTTAAATCCCATGGCACTGAAATTTTATTTAGCGCATTGATACCACCACACATGCTGGTACTGGTTGCAATGGTGACAAATGGTTTAATGAAAGTTCCATTTTCGGGTAGATTATCGATACGGTCCTGAATATCTGCGATTCTGTATACGCTTGGTGCAGTCATTGTCATACTCTCCTGTTGGTTAAGTTACGTGTTAATTTATCTAACATAATAGTTCTGAAATCGATTGATCCAGAAGCTGTTCAAATTTAGGGTCATTACCCGGTGATGCAACACAATGTCCCCAGGGTGATGAGTAGACACGAAGTTCTGCATTGCTGATTTGTGCGGCCTCAATTTCGTTATCTTCGACTCGAAAATATAGATCGTCATCACACGCGATAATAATTGTTCTTGCCTTTATTGCTTTAAGCGCTTTTACAAAGTCACCTTGGTAGGCTGGTTGTGCACTAATGTCACCTAGCTGCCAAGTCTTTAACTTGCAAAGTAAATCATTGGCATCCCAATCTAGATGATCTTGTTCCCAATCTTGCAGTAAGGCCTCGGCGCTATCGAAACCTTTCAATCGGTACATTTGTTTACGATAGAAAGTCTGTGAAAAAGCCCAACCAGCATAATTTCGGCCAAATGCTTTTAGTCCTTTTGCAGGCGGAGTTTTGTAATTGCCATAATCGAAAACAGCGTCTGCCTGAAGGCTCGCTTTGATACCTTTGAGGAAGACAATATTGTGTTCAGATGTCCTTGACGAAGCACAAAAAGGTAAAATAGCCTTTACCATATCCGGGTACTGAGCGGCCCATTGAAACGCTTGGCAACCGGCCATCGACCAGCCAACCACTAGCGCAATTTCAGTTACTTCTAATAGTTCAGTGAGGAGCTTGTGCTGCGCTCGCACATTATCGAATAAAGTAATTGTAGGAAAATTACTCGCATTAAAGGGGGGCGGGGTGTTACTGGGTGACGAGGAAATCCCATTGCCAAACAAGTTGACTGAAACAATGAAATGCGCCGCTGGATTTATAGCTCTATTTGCACCAAAGAAACCTTCGTTACGTTGATGGCTACCGGTATAAAAAGTCGGTAAGACCACAACATTATTTTTTGCTGCATTTAACTCGCCATAGGTTTTATAAACCAACCGCGCACAGGTGAGGACGCTACCTGACTGAAGTTCAAAATTAGGAATTTCATATGTTTGGGCGTTTATCATTTTATTTATAACCCCTGTTGAGCGAGGAAGAGATACAGCCTCTCTTCCTCTGACGATTAAAAGAGTCGTAGGTATTCTTTTACTTCCCAGTCGGTCACTGTTTGGTGGTAACGCTCCCACTCATCGTCCTTGTAGGCGAGATAAGATCGTAACATCACGGGCCCCATGACCTGCTTGGCTAGCTCATCATTACGCAATGCCTCCAGTGCAATCATCAAATTACGTGGCAACCTGCGAATTCCTGCTTCTTCAAACTGTGCATCGGTCATGTCATAAAGATTAAGATTGCAAGGCTCGCCTGGCTCCATCTTGTTCTGAATACCTTTAACAGCACCACCAATCGACATACCTAATCCGAGATAGATATTCATACACATATCTGCCGCGCGGTTTTCAATACAGTAACGGCTTTGTGGTAAACGGAACTGCGCTGCACGATTATTGAAACCATAAGTAATATTAGTGGGTGCCCAAGTAACGGTACCACCTTCAAAACCACCTACTCTAGGTACGAGACCGTTATAAGAGTTAACAACTGGACAAGCAATTGCTGTAATGGCTTCTGAGTGTTCGATCAAACCACCAACAGCCCAACGTGACTCGTCGCTCCAGCCATCTGTTTCATTGCCAAAAATATTAACACCAGGCTCATCAGTCTTTTGAAGGGACAAGTTAATATGGGCACCCGAACGCCAGTCACCACTAGTTGGTTTAGGCATAAAAGTAATAAACATGCCGTGTTCCTTAGCAACTTCTTTTAATAAGATGCGCAAGAAGGTATAGCGATCCGCCATTTCCAACAAGTCGGTGTAATGGAAATCGAGTTCAAATTGTGAGTAGCCACCTTCACACACTACGTCATGCATGTTCCAGCCCATCTCTTCAAGGATATCAATCATATCTTTTAAGAATGGCATCGAATCAATCGATTGCTCAACATCATAACCAAAAGCCTGACGACGAGAGCGCAAGCCTTTTTCAGGATCATTATCAAAGGCCTTAACTGGCTGACCGTCATCATTAAAACGCATCGCAATAAATTCTGGCTCAATGCCAGCATAACCAACATAACCGGCGTCCATAGCATCACGGATTTGACGTTTTAGCGCCTGACGTGGACAAACGTTATAAGGCCTGTCTTCCCAAAACAGGTCGGCAAAAATAATAGCCATGGTTTTGTCCCATGGGCAAATATAAACCGCATCTAAATCAGGCACCATGACTTGATCTGAATCCGCAGGTGATAGTTCAGGTACAAAAGAAATAGAGTGAACCGCAAACTGAGGGCCTTTACCCATGCACAATTGTTCGAAATCACTCATTGGTACTGGCTTAGTTTTTGGCAGACCAAATAAATCTATCCAGCTCGAAAGTACATATTCAACGCCAGCATCTTCTAACTCTTTTCGAACTTCTGCAACCCGCTCTGCCGTGGGTAAGGCTTCGGCGAAGGTCTCTACATAAACAGTCATATCGTGCTCCTATTATATTATTTGATGCAGTAAAAACTCACTTGAAATTACTGCAAGCAGCGCTATTTTTCAGCTCCAATTCTGTTTTAGGAGGAACTGGTTTTTGAAATTTTTAAGTCCTGACATGGTTTCACTGGAGCCAATATCTAAATGCCCATGAATTTCTTCATCTAAAAAAGAAAGGAATCCATTTCGATCATTACTAACGACTTCAACTAATAAGTCATAACGCCCGCTCACCCAAAGTATGTAGATCACATCATTTGACGCCGCTAGTCTTTCTGATAGTGCCTGCACGGTATGTCCAGCAGCCACCTTAATACCTAACACGGCATCACTTTTGTATTCAGCGGCGACTGGGTCAGTAATTGCGACGATACGTAACATGCCCGCTTGTTTCATACTGTTAAAACGATTGCGAATCGTGCCTTCAGAAACCGACAGGCTTTTCGCTATCTCTGAAAATGCCATCCGTCCATCCGATTGAAGCATGGCTACTATTTCACGATTTAATTTGTCTTCACTGAAAAAGTCTCCCACGACACCCAAGCTGTCTGGCACAGACTCAGATTCATCTAACGGTTCTACTACTCTGATACCACGAGCCATATGAATTTTTAATCCTGTTATCAATTTGTATTAAGACGCAGCAATCATAAATATGCATTACGCATTAATCAAGAATTTATTTACTTATATCGTAATTTAAATATAGATTTTTTACGAATTATGGAATAAATTACATCATACATTAACGCTTACAACAAACCAGTGAGAGTTTTACGCAATGAATCAAATTTTAAACATAGCTTTGCTAGACAAGTTTGATAGCGACAGCGTACCCAAGCGCGGCCTGCCTGGTGCAGCCTATGTCAACGATGCATTTAAACAGTTAGAAGATGAGCACCTGTTTGCTAAATCATGGACATTTGTTGGATTCGCACATCAACTCCCAAAAGCAGGTGATGTTTATCCCCTTATCATCGCCGGACAACCCATTTTTTTAATTCGAAATGAAAACAACGAGATCAAAGCTTTTCATAATGTGTGCCGCCATCGAAATCTGCAATTAGTCGTAGAGACGACAAACTGCGGGCGCATGATTCGCTGCCCTTACCATAGCTGGAGTTATGATCTTGCTGGCAACCTTAAAAATACGCCTTTTTTTGGTGGCGAAGCAAAGCAACCCTGCGAAGACTTTGATTTAAAAGAGAATGGTTTAGCACCGATTAATTGTGATGTTTGGCACGACTGGATTTTCATTAATTTTGAGTCCAATGCAGAGCCATTCGAAGACTTTTTGATACCCCTCAAAACCATGCTCGGTGATAACGATGTCACGCAATACAAAGCGGTTGCCATTATAGAATTTGGTGAAGTCGCCTGTAACTGGAAGCTGTTAATGGAAAACTTTATAGAGCCATACCACGTGCAGTTCGTCCATAAAAACACCACGAGTCAACCGCTCGAAGATCATTATGCCGTTGCAGAAGGTCATTGCCTTGGAAGTGCAGTCGACCTATCTGACGAACAAGTTGCCAACGCCGGAGAAGGCACTCTGGGTGTCACATCAAAATATCTGACATTATTTCCAAATTTTGTTTTGGGGACCTACCAACCTGATCAGTTAGGTGTCCATTTGAACATCCCCATTAATGCCGGTAACACGCGTCAATCTAGGGTGATCTATATTCACAAAGATGCAGAATATAGTGAAAGCCAGATTCAGGGCTTAAAAAACTTATGGCATAGTGTCCACCTTGAAGATCACGAAATGGGTGAACGCTTACAAATAGGACGCCAATCACCTTTGGCCGCATCCGGTGGCGTGTTATCACCCTACTGGGAAATTAGCGTTAGAAAATTTCAAGAATTGGTAGCAAATGCAATCCGTCCCGGCTTAGACAATTAACCCTTCAATTATGACAAAGAGCGCAAAATGAATTCGATTACAAAACCAGACTTTCGGCTTGACCATACGATGATCCGAGTGTTTGACCAAGACAAAACCATGGATTTTTACACCCGAATTCTAGGCATGAAAATCCTACGCCAAAACGAATACCCCGATGGCCGATTCACTAATACCTTTGTTGGTTATCAAGGTGAAGATGATGGTACATCGATAGAAATGACCTACAACTGGGATCAGAAAGAACCTTATGATATGGGTAATGCCTGGGGACATTTTGCGTTAAAGGTATCGGATGTTTACGCAACAGCTGAATATTTGAAATCAGAAGGGGTTGAGTTTATTAGAGAACCCGGTCCAATGAATGCAGGCACAAGAGTTATTGCATTTTTTAAAGAACCAAATGGTTATGTATTTGAGTTAAACGAACCAACAGCCGAATAAATTTCCAATTGAATCACATGCTTAGTTACCTGTCGGCTTCATAGTCGACAGGTATAGCCCAATTATTAGTCTTTATGACGATAGGTATCTTAGAATAGTCAACTGACCTGCTGTTTACCGTAAGTTTCTTGTAGAAAAAAGGTGCCAATGAAAGCAAGTGATGTCACCACTAACAAGCTGGTGAATGCGGTAGTAAAAGCTTGTTCAGAATAGACTCTAACGCCCTCCACTAAGCGGCCGTCCCAGCTTTTATCTAACAACCAACCAATCAACGGCTGGACTACCGCCCCGGCGCCGACAATAAACATGTTCATTAACCCAAGGGCCGTGCTGCTAAAATTAGGGCGATTGAGCTCTCGGACTGAGCTAAAACCAGCGGTCATCGTGCAACCACCAGCACCAGTTAAAAATATCAAACACATAATCATACTGGTGGCATTTGGGGTATAAAATATGAGTACCGCAAATGACAATAAACACAATAACGCACCGAACATCATCACAGGGTTACGCCGACCTATCTTGTCCGATAACCAACCCACAAAGGGAGAAAAAACAGCCCATCCAACAAATATCATCGAAGCAATACCACCCGCCTGAACTGTTGAATAACCATGAACAGTGGTCAACCAAGGCACAGACCAAAGCGCACCAAAACCAAGCATAGTGGCGGCTAAACCGAATCCAATAATGGCACAAATCCACGTTTGTAAATTGTTTGAAACCAACTTCAAACCATCTAATAACTTAATCTGACTTAATCCACCTTTAATCAAATTGGCTTGATTGGTTTCACTGCTGCTACAGGCAGCTAACTGATCAGCAGAACGACGTGGCACCAATAAAAATAACAAAATTGACAACAAGATCGCAACGCCAGCCAAAACCGTCATTGTACCTCGCCAACCGAGTGATTCTACCAAGTGTCGCAATGGTGCCTGACCAAATATAGCACCACACATGCCAACAGATTGCAGTAAGCCTGCCAACAAAGTGTAACGCGATGATTTGAACCAATAGCCAGCAATCGCTAGGGTACCAACAAACGCAAAGGCGACTGTGCCACCGATTAATGCTCTACCAATCGACGCAGTCACAATCGAATCGCTCAACGCAAAGCCGATGGTGGCAAAGGCACATAACCCAGCAGCGGCACTCATTAATTTCCTAGGCCCAAAACGATCAGTGAGCATACCGACCGGCAACTGAATCGCTGCATAGGTATAAAAATAGAAGGCCGATAATGAGCCGAGTGCAGTGGCACCAACGTTGAATTCTCGCATTAATTCCGCCGTCATCACGCTTGGCGATACGCGCTGAATAAAGGCATAGCCAAAAAATAAAGCACCCAGTGCAAACGCAATAACAGCTTTTGAAGTAGTCACTTCTGACGCTAACCCTGCTTTCAAACTTGACTTAGAGCCTGTTGTAGAAACCGATGGAATTGACAATTTAAGCAACCACTACAAGGCAGGATACAAACGTTCACCTTCTACTGTAATACGGTGCATGAGCCGACGCTCACCCTGATAATCATTCAGCGCACAATGATGTGTTGCTCGGTTATCCCAGATCGCGATTGAACCTTGCTGCCACTGAAATCGACAGGTAAATTCATTCTGATGGGCATGTTGATACAGGTAGTCAAGCAGAGGTTGCGATTCCTGTTTACTCCAACCTTCAAACTTAACCGTAAAGTCACCATTGACATACAGGGCAGGCTTGCCAGACAGTGGGTGTTTAATTATTACCGGATGGGTGGCGTCCTGAGTCGCGTCAGCCGTATTACCCAAGCGGTTACCAACATCGTCTACATCTAAATCGATGTAAGCTGCAGCGCCAAAAGAATGCCGACTTGAATGCTCCGCACGCATTCTCAGCAAGGTCTCTTTCATACCATCCGATAAATGGTCGTAAGCGGCGTACATACTCGAAAATAACGTGTCGCCACCCATCTTAGGTATCTCGCGCGCATATAAAATCGACCCCATTGCTGGCACTAGGTCATAGCTATGGTCCGTGTGCCAAGCTGCTCCAATATTTGACTTTTGATTCGGTTCTTTACGGACTTCAGCAATGATCGGATGCGTATCTACAGCCTGAAAAAAACGATTAACGTTTATTTCACCCCAACATTTAGCAAACTCGATATGCTGATCCGGTGTTAAATTCTGGTTACGGATAAAGATTACGCCATGCGCCACAAAAGCACGTCGCATCTCTAAAAACTGTTCGTCACTCAGTCCATAATCGATATCAATATTTCCAATTTCAGCACCGACAAATCGGCTAACGGGGGTAACGGTTATGGTGCTGTAATTTTCTGTCATGTTATTTTTCTACTCAGCTTCATTAATAGAAAGCAATTGGTTCGCCCAGCACGACTTAATTTGGCATTAAGTCTAAACATCGTGTGCTTAATGTATAAACGATAGCTTTTTTGATGGTACGGACGAATATTTCAACTTCATTTATCGACTACCTCAGTGGTGTTGAAAACACCGCGGATGATTGTCCATAGCACTTAAAGGAATCATCGATATTGACCCTGTTAAGTACTCGGCACATAAGACATCAAACGACACATTCTTTCAAGCCTCATATCCGCTGATATCATGGTTTTATTGTGCTTTCAGTTGATAATGTACTGCAGGCTAAATTGGAATTTTCTGATAACTCAATCTCTGGCTCAGAACGATGCCTAGTTAAATATTGCTGAGGGCGTTAGATTATGCTTAATGAAAACTGTT
>Ga0307997_10001386_pt1 | contig 11388 bp, 10 predicted proteins | sample Davwhametageno36_FD_203165 | JGI IMG/M metagenome (GOLD analysis project Ga0307997, IMG submission 203165) | Marine microbial communities from Davis Island wharf, Antarctic Ocean - #36 | ecosystem: Environmental > Aquatic > Marine > Unclassified | place: Antarctic Ocean: Davis Island wharf...
TTCGAAGCTTTCATTCAAAAGTGCTTCAAACTCGTCCATCGTGTTAGCCATGTGGCGTATATTTCCTAATCTACATATTTGATTCTGGCCGTGCGGTTGTCTCCGCCGGTCTTTGGGGTTTCATTGGTCGAACGGTTCGGCGTCAGGAAATACAAAAAAGGGTCGGCAAAAACCGAACCCCGTAAATATCTTGCCCAACGGTTAACCCGCCTTTTCGACAAATGCGTGATTATGCGAGATTCTGTAAAATTGCAAGGGCTGTTGACGATCCGCGCATGATCCGCCACCCCTTGCAATGTTGGCGCTGAGAGACGAATTGGCTGACCTTCGTCCCCCAATTGGAAACGCTAGGTCAGCCATGTGCCATCCACAGGTCGTCCTTAGCCGACAGAGCATAAAACAATCACCATCAACAGTATGTAAAGCGCGATACCACGACCGATCAGAACGATTGGCCAGTTCTTGAACACAGTCGCAGGCGCGATCGCTTTCATTTGATAGATTAGGTCAGGCCATGTGTAGGAACGAAATCACCTTGGGTAAATACGGCTTTGATGCGCCCTTCGTCATCAACCACTGGCAAGCGGCGAAAACGTTCGTTGGACATGATGCGCAGCCAATCGACCATGTCATCGGTCTCGTGCGTGATACGCGAATCAGGCGTCATTATGTCAGACAAGAGCGTGGTTTTAGAATCCAACCCTTTGGCCACAAGTTTGTTCATCACGTCACGCTCCGTCACAACACCCAAGATCTTGCGTTCACCATCAATCACAACCACAGATCCAAAGTTCTTCTTGGACATATCCAAAACCGCATCAAACACTGTCGTTTCGGCAGTAGCGGTCAATGGCTTTTGCTTGGAAGCATATTCCGGGCGGTCCATAAGGCGGTTGCCGGCACGGGTTGCTGTTTTTGGCATAACTTAAAGATCCTTAATTCATAGCTTGCATTGACGACGAAGAGCCAGATCAGAATATTTCCAGCCCTGCTTGTCGTGTTTTTATGCGGTTAAAATCACCTTATCGATTTCGCTCGTATAGCCAAGACAGCCGCATGAGACGGGTTGGGGGACGTCGCACTGCATAGCAGAAAGTTGGGAACTTTCACCAAGATGGGTAATTTTTCTTAGCCGTATTTCACAGCAATTTAGGATATCAAATCTAACCAAAGGATACATCAATGACGATTTTACGACGCACATTGCTTCCATCAGGCGGCGCATTTTTAACAGCTGCCGCATTGAGCGTAACGACGTTTGCACTTGCTAGTTCTGGCGGTGGCAAAGTCAATGTCCAAGACATTAGCATTACCGTTGTTTCAGAGGGCGACGGTGCACCAAAACCAAGCCAAATTAAAGTCCCCGATTGGAAATGGGACTACCAGAAACTCTCCGAAATCATGACTTCATCCCTTTGCAAGGGTTCTGGTGGCGAAGACCGCCTAAGTGAAATGTATCCGTGAATTTCAAAACTATGGAAAGTGCCCTTCGGAAAGCCAACAAAGGCGAGGGGCTTGTTAAAGGTGAAAACATCGTGCGTGCTCAGCTGAAACACCCAAAATGGACCATCACGATCAAAAATGTTATCAAATTCTGAGAGGTATCTAAAGACTGTCCTGCGAGTTTTATGAAAGAATCCACAGAGCAGTGTCTGCTGCTACAACCTTTGTGTGATTGCAGCGATCGCTTGCGCCATGGCATCGGAAATACTTAGCCCTGATGTGTCCAGAACATGCGCATCTTCAGCAGGCTTTAGTGGTGCCTCGACCCGCTCCATGTCACGTGCATCGCGGGCGCGCACATCTTCAATCACATCGTCCAGAGTGACTGTATCACCCCGTCCAGCTAATTCATCGTAGCGACGCTTACCGCGCACTTCGGCGCTGGCTGTAACAAACAGTTTTACTTCGGCTTGTGGGCAAATCACCGTACCAATATCACGCCCATCCAGAACCGCGCCCCCTGCCCGACGCGCAAACGCGCGCTGGAAATCAAGGAGGCCTGCGCGGACTTCTGCGATAACCGCAACTTTGCTGGCAGCTTGGGCAACTTCGGCTGTGCGCAAGCCCTCGACGTCTAAGTCTTCGGCGCGCAGTCCAACAGCGGCTTCAATCGCATCGCTGCCGGTCATGACCTTTGCACCCACAGCGCGGTATAGCAGCCCTGTATCAAGATGAGCACATCCGAAATGCGCTGCAACTGCCCTGGAAATCGTGCCTTTTCCTGCTGCGGCAGGTCCATCGATCGCAATTGTAAATGGTTCGGTCATGCCCAAGTTTGTCCTTGTCGCCATAGCCATAACACCACTGCCAAAGACAGCACTGTGAACAGCCATTTTAGTTGTGTCATATCACTCGCACGAGAAACCGTTTCAGCGTCGAGCGTGGTTACTTGTAAAATTTGTCCGACCAATGCGTTCTCACGCAAGTCAGCAATCACATAGATCAGAGGGAAAACGACCGCAGTGCGCCAAAGTGTACCACCCAGCGTCCAAATGATCGCAGCAAAGGTTGCGGCCAGCAGCGGAGGGACGATGGTGTCCAATGCGCGGAAAGGGCCGATGTAAAATTGACGATTTCCCAAAGACAACAACGCAAGATATCTGTTTACAGCCTCAACGTCATAGCCGTTAAGGCGACCATCGAGCAGGCCAAAGCCAACACTTAAGTAAATTTCTGAAAAAACGATCAGCGATCCAAATCCAATCGCCGAAGCAATTGCCAAAATCGCAATTGTTTTTGTCTCAATCACCATCACCCGTCGCGTCTTAAGTCAGCACCCAGGTAGCCCATCAATCCCTCGAAAATCGGGAATGAAGTTGCGATTGGTCCACCGTCGTCAAGTGATACGGGGTTTGATGCTGCCATGCCCATGATCATGAAAGACATCGCAATGCGGTGATCAAGGTGGCTGACACATGTGGCCCCACCCTTGACGTTGCCATGGCCCAAACCACGTACGGACCACCAATCTGGTCCCTCGTCGACTTCGACACCGTTGGCGCGCAAGCCCGTTGCCATTGCATCAATACGGTCGCTTTCTTTTACGCGCAGCTCTTTGACACCCGGCATGTGTGTTTTGCCTGTAGCAAAGGACGCAACGACGGAAAGCACAGGGTATTCGTCGATCATGCTAGCAGCGCGTTCCGCTGGAACCTCAATACCGTGCAGATCAGGTGAGAAACGTGCGCGCAGGTCTGCAACAGGTTCGCCACCTTCTTCGCGTTCATTTTCATAGGTAAGGTCTGCACCCATTTCACGTAGTGTTGTGAACAACCCAGCGCGTGTAGGGTTCAATCCGATGCCTGGCACCAAAACATCCGAACCCGGAACGATGATCGCGGCACATACTGGAAAAGCAGCGCTGGATGGGTCGCGTGGAACCGCGATGGTTTGTGGCTTCAATTCTGGCTGGCCCGTCAGCGTAATAACACGGCCTTCATCCGTTACTTCAGTCGTGATTTCAGCGCCAAAGCCAGCAAGCATACGTTCTGTGTGATCGCGCGTCGCTTCTTTTTCGATGACGACCGTTTTTCCAGGCGCATTCAGACCTGCAAACAGAACCGCTGATTTCACTTGCGCGGACGGCACAGGCACCACGTAACGCACAGGAACAGGATCTGCGGCACCAACAAGTGTCATTGGCAAACGGCCACCTTTGCGGCCAACGCATTGGCAACCAAATTCAGCCAAGGGATCAGTAACACGTGCCATTGGGCGGCCATTCAGGCTGGCATCACCCGTAAAGGTCGCTGTAATTGGTGATGTCGCCATAACGCCCATGATCAGGCGCACGCCTGTTCCAGAGTTACCGCAGTCGATGATATTTTCAGGTTCTGCAAAGCCCCCAACGCCAACGCCGTGCACTGACCAATTTCCCTCACCCAGATCAGTGACCTCAGCCCCAAAAGCACGCATGGCTTTCGCGGTATCAAGGACGTCTTGACCTTCTAACAATCCGCTGATTTTGGTTTCACCGACACTGAGCGCACCTAAAATCAAAGACCGGTGAGAAATTGATTTATCACCCGGCACTTCAGCGTGACCATTAAGTGGCCCACAAGCGTAGGATGTCATCGGAATTGGGGTGCCGTGGCTGGACATATGCAGTCTTTCAAATCGTCTAAAGTTAGCGCCAGACCTATCGTCTGCGCAGACTTTGGTCCAGTCGAAACGCGAAATGCCTATTTACGGATAAAGGTCATGTAATGCGGTGTACGATCTTCGCGCAGCGCTTTTTGCTCGTAACGCGTACTGATCCAATCATCCCACGGTACGCGCCAATCTTCTGGTCCCTCAGCCGTCCATTCAAACGGCTGCTTTGGGACTTCCTGCATGGTTTGACGCACATAGTCAGGAATGTCAGTCGCAACGCGAAAAATTGAACCTGGTTTCAAAACGCGAGCAAGGGGTGCCAGATGTTCTTCGGTTACAAAACGACGACGATGGTGGCGCGATTTCGGCCACGGATCAGGGTAAAGAAGAAATGCACGATCAATCGCAGCATCAGGCAATACGTCGAACATATCGCGCACGTCACCCGGATAAACCGCAAGGTTTTTGACACCCGCTTTTCTGATCTTGCCCAGAAGCATCGCAACGCCATTGATGTAGGGTTCGCATCCAATGATGCCAACATCAGGGTTTTGGCCACATTGATGCACCATGTGCTCGCCGCCGCCAAAACCAATCTCAAGCCACGTAGGTTTACCACCAAACAAGGCCTTCAGATCCAGATTATTACGATCAGGGTTCACATCCCAATCGACTGCCCCCGGGGACAATGCATCAAGGTCTTCGGCCAAATAGCCCTCTTGCGATTGCTTGAGGTGCTTGCCTTTGAGGCGGCCATAAAAATTGCGGTGTGGGCGTACAGGTTGTGTCATGGGCGCGGTTTATCCAGCGCAACGCATCAAGGCAAGCGTATGATAGGGAACGGATCGATGAATACCATCAGTTAGCACGCTGTAAAAACGGCAACGGGCAGCGTCAAGGATGATCGCTGCCCGTCTGAAAAAATTATGTAACTAAAGTTAAACGGCTTTTTTCAAAGCTTCTACCAAATCCGTTTTCTCCCAGCTGAAACCACCATCAGCTTCAGGCGCACGGCCAAAGTGGCCATAGGCCGCTGTCCGCTCATAGATTGGTTTGTTCAGACCAAGGTGCGAACGGATGCCGCGTGGCGTCAGGTCCATGACGCTATCGATCGCTTTTTCGATCATGGCATCGTCAACTTGGCCCGTGCCGAATGTATCGCAATAGATCGACAACGGCTTGGAGACGCCAATCGCGTAGCTCAATTGAACAGTACATTTGTCAGCCATGCCAGATGCGACAATGTTTTTTGCCAAATAACGCGAAGCATATGCAGCCGAACGGTCAACCTTTGTTGGATCTTTACCAGAGAATGCGCCACCGCCGTGCGGTGCTGCACCGCCGTAAGTATCAACGATGATCTTACGGCCTGTTAGACCTGCGTCACCATCGGGTCCACCAATTACGAACTTACCAGTTGGGTTAACATGCCATGCGGTATCAGGGGTAATCCAGCCTTCAGGAAGAACCTCAAGGATATATGGTTCAACGATCGCACGGATGTCAGAGGATTCAAGATTTGGATCAAGGTGCTGTGTAGACAGAACGATTGAAGAGACACCAACTGGTTTGCCGTCACGGTAGATCACCGACAACTGGCTTTTAGCGTCTGGGCCCAAAGCTGGTTCAGTCCCATTCTTACGGACCTCAGCCAAACGGCGAAGGATTGCATGGGAATACTGGATCGGAGCCGGCATCAACTCTTCGGTTTCAGTTGTTGCATAACCAAACATGATGCCTTGGTCGCCTGCGCCCTCATCTTTGTCTGCCGATGCATCGACGCCTTGTGCAATGTGGGCTGACTGTTCGTGCAATAGGTTGGTGACCTCAATTGTATTCCAATGGAACTTGTCTTGTTCGTAACCGATGTCTTTGACACAGTCGCGTGCGATTTGATCAATACGCCCCATGTAGTCTTTAAGTTTGGATTGATCAGACAATCCAACTTCGCCACCGATGACAACGCGATTGGTTGTTGCAAAGGTTTCAGCTGCAACGCGCGCTTCTGGTTCTTCACTCAAGAACGCATCCAACACCGCATCTGAAATGCGATCACACAACTTATCAGGGTGGCCCTCTGAAACGGATTCAGAAGTAAAAGTATAATTTTTACGGGACATTATAGTGCTCCAATGTTTTCATGTGTACCACGCCAGGAAGCCGTTGTGGGACATCAAGGCTTCGCCTATCGTTCTGTCGCTGGGGGGTCAATCATTCGCGACTGCGGCCAAAAGTCATTTTTTGCAAAAGAGTTATGAAAACCACAGATAGCAATAAGATCATGATCGGAAGATCCCCAAGCGCGCTATAGACTGTCGGTGGCAACGGTTTGGGCAGCAGTCCATCCACAAATCCCGCTTCGTTCAGTGCAAGGCTGTTTAACACGCGCCCATATGGGTCGATCATAGCGCTAATCCCAGTATTCGCAGCTCGCGCCATTGGCAAACCTTGCTCAATCGCACGCATTTTAGCCTGTGCTAAATGCTGCTTTGGCCCTGCAAATGTACCGAACCATGCGTCGTTTGTGAGCTGAATAAGAAAGTCAGGTCTGTCTATAGCAGCCCCAACATAATGCGCGAAAACGGCTTCATAACAAATCAAAGGAAGCCCCTTCCCCAGCGCGCCAAAATCAAGGGCTTGTGCTCCCGCCCCCTCATCAAGACCATCCCCAAACATATCCGCAAAGACGTGCAATCCCAGCGCAGACAAGACTGACCGTAAAGGCATGTATTCTCCAAATGGGACCAGGTGGTGTTTGTCATAAGTGGCTGTGATTTGACCGATAGGATCGAGAACCACCATGCTGTTATATAATGTAGGCCCATCAGCACGCAAAATGCCTAAAGCAACTTGCGCACCACGGCCAGCTTCACCAGCAGCCTGCAAAACTCCAGGTGCATTGTGTGCAAAATACGGCAACGCTGTTTCAGGCCACAGGACCAAGTCAGGTACATCGCCCGCCTGCGTAGATTGCAAGAGACGGTCGATAAAAATGCTAAATTTCGCTGGATTCCACTTATCGCGTTGTGGTGCGTTCGGTTGAACTAGGCGCACAATGTGCTCTGTTAGTAATGCGGGACCTGTCAAAGGAGGGCTAAGTGTGAGTAGCAACCCAACAAGACAGGAACCTATGAACACAACATTGGAGATCTTCTTTGATTGAAAGATTGCAAATGCTCCAGCACACATTGCGAACATGACTCCATGCGGACCAACTAATGACAGTGACTGCCCCGCAAGTACGTCCACCAGAGCCTGTGGCGGTGAACCCCACGGGAAACCTGTGAAGACATATGCCCGTAAAAGTTCGACCAAGGGCCACGTCACAACCAATATCCAAACTGGTCCCAAATAGCGAGCCAGTCCGAAGGCCAGTCCCCAGAATAGTGCCATGCCACCCGCCATCAAACCCAAAGCAAATGGTCCCATCCATGCGGTTTGCTGTGCATCCACTTGAAACGGGGCTGTTATCCACTGCAGCGTGATCAGGAAATAGCCAAAGCCAATCATCCAGCCAATATGTGCGGCATGGCGCATGCTGGAAGAGGTTAACATGCCCATGAAACCCAGCGCCATCATAACAATTATTAGCGGTGCTATGGCAAATGGCTGCTGAGCCAAGGCACCGATCCCACCGACAAAAATCGCACAAAGGCTTTGCGCCCAAAGCGGCAACGCTTTGACGCGATCAATCATCCCGCGTGATCAGGCAGGCAAACACGAAGGCGTTTAATCCGGCGTGGATCTGCATCAACAACCTCAAATTCAGTGCCATCAGGATGCATCACGACTTCACCGCGCGCAGGAACTCGTCCTGCTAACATAAACACAAGCCCACCAAGCGTTTCGATGTCTTCACCGTCAACGTCTTCGTGTTCAGTCAACGACAGGTTCACTTCGGACTCAAAATCCTCAAGCGGTGTTTTAGCAAGAGTCAGATAAACGCCTGCCTTTTCGAGGTTCCAATGTTGGTCTTCGTCGACATCATGTTCGTCTTCGATCTCGCCAATAACTTGCTCGATCAAATCCTCAATTGTTGCCAACCCATCAACACCCCCATATTCATCAATGACCAAAGCCATGTGACGCCGTTCAGCCTGCATTTTCGTCAGCAAAACGCCAATCGTCATCGAAGGCGGCACAAACAGCAGGGGCCGAAGCATCTTTGCAAGATCAAATGCACCGCCACCACCATTGAAGCCGTGGGTCAAAGCGAGGTCTTTAAGGTGAGCGAATCCCACGGGGGTATCCAGCGTTCCATCATAAACAGGCAGTCGTGTGAGGCCGCTCTCTTTGAACTTAGCAACAAGTTCTTCCAGAGACACATTTATAGAAACAGCGATGATATCGGCTTTGGGCAAAGCGACATCTTCGACCCGCATCAGGCGCAGGTTCAACATGCCATGGCTGTACTTGAAACGTGCTGGCTGGGGTGCCATTTCGACTTCCTCCCCAACGTCCTTCGCGCCGAACGAAGCAATGAAACGAGTCAAAATTCCGCCCTTGCGCTTCGGCGTTTCTACAGTTTCAGATGGTTCCAAAACCGGAACAGCACTCGATGAAGTGGTCGTTACATTGTCTGACTGCGCGCGTTGCGCTGCGCCAGACGATCCGTCGTCAGTGTCGCCCATTGGGTTCCGTTCTATAGGGGCAGAGATTTCTGCCGTTAACCATGACAGATGATCTGCCTATCTTGTACAATATGGGTCATCTATGCCCATTTTTTCAAGTATTTCTACCTCTAACGCTTCCATCAACGTGGCATCTTGGTCACGCACGTGATCATAACCCAACAAATGAAGCGTCGCATGGATCATTAAATGCATCACATGGCCTTGCATTGCCTTGCCCGCAGCAATCACTTCGGATGCACAAGTATCATAGCTAATTGCTATGTCGCCCAACTCAAGGCCGCCCATTGGATCATGTGCCGGTTGGCTTGGTAAATCACCTGCGTCCTGTGCGCTAAGCTCTGCGGCTGGCCAACTCAAAACGTTCGTAGCTGTGGGTTTTTCACGAAAATCCGCATTTAGTTCAGCTATTCGTGCGTCGCCACAGGCCAGAACCGCCACTACCACATCCTCACCGTCAATTCCAAGACGCTCCAAAACGCCAGCAACTGCCGCATTGGCAATCGTCTGTAGATCAACGGCGAGCCAACGATCATCGTCAAAAACGATATCTACTTCTGCCATCAGCTAGACTGCTTATGAGGTTCGTCTGCCTCATAAGCCTCGATAATAGCAGCAACCAAAGGATGACGCACAACGTCTTTAGATGTGAAGTAATTGAAGCTGACCTTCGGAATTTTGCTAAGCAACCGTTCCGCGTCTGCTAATCCTGATGGTACGCCACGCGGCAGATCTATTTGTGTGCGGTCACCCGTAATTACCATTCTTGATCCCTTGCCGAGACGGGTCAAAAACATCTTCATTTGCATCGTTGTGGCATTCTGCGCTTCATCCAAAACAACATAGGCACTGGACAGTGTGCGGCCACGCATGAAGGCTAAAGGTGCAATTTCAATTATTTTTTCTTCACGTAGTTTTGCCAGTTGTTTGCCCGGTAGAAAGTCATTCAGCGCATCATAAAGCGGCTGCATGTAGGGATCTACTTTCTCTTCCAACGCTCCAGGTAAAAAACCCAAACGCTCTCCTGCCTCAACGGCCGGACGCGACAAGATGATCTTGTCAACCTTACCAGAAAGGAACATTGAAACACCAACGGCCACAGCAAGATAGGTTTTACCTGTTCCAGCAGGTCCAATTCCGAAAGCCAGTTCGCTTTCAAACAAGGATTGCACATAGGTTTTTTGTGCATCGGTGCGTGGTTCAACCAGTTTTTTACGGGTCTTGATTTCAAAGCGCGCGCCCACGGGCATTTCCAATTGATCACCTTTGACCAGATTACGCTTGCCCGCGTCTTCATCTGGGCCACCCATACGCAGTTCTCGATCAACATCTGCGGCCTCAACATCACGGCCATTGACAAGGCGTTGATATAACGCGTTCAAAATTTCAATCGCGCGGTCACGTGCAAGATCGTCGCCGATCACAACAATCGAATTTCCACGCCGCACGATCTGCACTTCGAGCGATGTTTCAATTGTTGTTAAATTGCTGTCGAATTCCCCACAAACATCCATCAACAAACGGTTGTCTGGGAATTCAACCCGTGCTTCGGGGTTCGAAGGTTTAGAACCTGCTGGGTCTAGAGGTACGTCGCTTGGGGACAAAAATGTGCTCCTGATTCATGGGTTATATGTCTTTTCCCAAGGGTGGCTTGTTCACAGAGTAGGTACAATAGGGCAAAAGCTGATTTCGCCCTTTCCACACAAAAAGGCCGCGGCGAATATCGCCCCGGCCCAAAATTAAGTAACTAATTCAACTTTAGATTAGATCACCGAATCTGGACCCTGATTTGAACGGGCCAGTCGCAGTGTTTGATTCCGCAATCCCTGAGCAAACAGGCTTACCATATTTGTCGAGACGTTGGGACAAATAGCCCTCAACACCGTCACCAATAATCCAGTGGTCACATCCATTTGGATCAACCAAAACACCAGCACCGAATTGGCTAAGGTAATTTTTTGTCAAAGCCACGGTCAATTGTTTGTCTGTTTTGTTGCCGCTTCCTGCAACCTCACACGCGCCCAAAGAGGCAACCAACAAACAGGCCGTAATAATTTTTACAAAGGTTATTTTTTAGTTCTCTTGACGAATGCAGATGATTTCAACGCGGCTATTCTTTTGCATGCGTGTGCTGTTTTATTTGAAGCAGCAGGCATACGCTCGCCATAACCGCGGACGTCAGCAATACGTGCGCCAGCGCTTTGTGCAATCCGAGCAACAGAAGAACCACTGTTGTAAGAGAGCTTCATGTTGTACTCATCAGAAGCGCGCACCTCCGTGTGACCTAAATTGATATAGCTGGTTGCGCCAGCCTGTTGGAAGAACTGAGCCAAACGCTCACGCCCAATAGCAGAAATCCTTGCGCTATCGGTCGCAAAAAAAACAGATCAGATTCCATTACGCCACAAACATTGCCGCGACTACAGACAGGAATACCCTGGCGGTTGGTGTGCGGAGACATGTAGCCCTCGACGCCATCATCCATAACCCAGTGTTCACATCCATCTGGATCGATCCAGATTGCGGGAGCATATTTATTGTTCTACGCTTTTATCAGACCGAAAAGACCTTGCGTAGACGCGCTTGTTCCTACCAATGACAAAGCGATTGCCGCTGCAGCTGTCCCAGCCAGAACGTCACGTACGGCATTAAAAAACTTATA
>Ga0307997_10001389_pt1 | contig 11385 bp, 14 predicted proteins | sample Davwhametageno36_FD_203165 | JGI IMG/M metagenome (GOLD analysis project Ga0307997, IMG submission 203165) | Marine microbial communities from Davis Island wharf, Antarctic Ocean - #36 | ecosystem: Environmental > Aquatic > Marine > Unclassified | place: Antarctic Ocean: Davis Island wharf...
CATGACCACTCGACTAACAGAGTTAGGGGCTGGGTTTGCTGTACCTGTAATAGTGCGATGGGCTACATTAAGGATGATGTAGAGGCGGCTGCTAGGATGATAGACTTTCTTAATAAGTCTAATTCTGCATAGCGGGTATACCTATTATCTGAGTACTACTAAGTAGTACCTCATGCTATAATATAACAACATATTAAGGAGTTATATTATGTTTACTAAATTATTACACAAGCTACAGGAACATCAGATGCGGAGAGTTGCCTATTGGCAGTTGCATAGCCTTAGTGACCGTCAGTTAAAAGACATGGGTCTCAATAGAGGGGACATTCGTCGGATAGCATATAAGGAACCCATCTAGTCGGGTCTTTGCCTTTATCCTTAAAGGGTCAAAGTGCTATAGACCCCCCTATAGGACATTGACCCTTTAGTAGCCTAGAGCTACATCCCCATCCCCATACTAGGGTGACTTAGTGTTATCTATATATAAACCTCTCAAGCACAATTAATTATACCAACTAAACTCACTTCTGTCAATGTTTAAGTGTTGAGACCGACACTTAATTAAGGGATTGCCTTATACTTGTATTAATGGTACAATGTATGGATCAGGCATTCTAAAGGAGTGTCTATGAAAACTTTAAACCTCTACTACATCAGAGCAGCCATAGAAGCGAAGACGGGTCAACGTCTATCCTTCGCTAAGATTAGGCGGCTCCTAGTAGAAGAAAACCTTATCACCAGACAAGAACTACAGAGGCAACCAATGGCCTATGAGTTTAGAGGATACGGGACGTACTTCTTCTCAGAGGAAAACTCTGTCCACGTACCGACAGACCCCCAACGATTTTTACCCGAATATAGTATTGAGGATGATTTTGATGAATAAAGGATACGCCAACTGTGGTGCCTCTGTGGAACCCGCTCAGATGAGTAAGGGGGGTTACATGACTAAAAAGAAGCCAGCCTACAATATGGGCGGCATGGTTACTAAGCCTGCTAAAGATAAAACTATGGTCGGGGCTTATAGTAATATGAAAATTAAAGGAAAGTGACCTAAACTTCCGACTAAGGAATGACCAACTATGGACCCTATTACGATTATCGGAGGGGCCACTATGGCATTTAATGCTATAAAAAAGGCCTTAGCGTAGGCCGTGATCTGCAAGATATGTCGAGCCAGTTGTCTAAGTGGGCCGGGGCTATGTCCGATCTGTCCTACGCGGAACAGAAGAACAAGAACCCCCCTTGGTGGAAAGCTCTAGGAGGTTCAGTCGAGGCAGATGCCTTGGAGATTTTTACGGCAAAGCGACAGGCGGCTTCCATGAGAGAGGAGCTAAAGAATTGGATCAGTTTCCAGATGGGGCCATCCGCTTGGGAGGAGCTTGTCAGAACTGAGGGCGCTATCCGTAAGATGAAAAAAGATCAAGAATACAAAAAAGCTGAAATGCTCGAAACCATAATAACTTGGTCTATTACAATTGCTATTCTGCTACTCGGTGTAGGAGCTATTGGCATCATTTTCTACGTCATAAGTTAGCGAGGTTGAAGTGGCTACTAAGAAAATACCTGCCTCAAAAAAGTATGCGAATGGCACAACCTACAAGGACAGTGACGGCAAGACCCATAAGCGTACCTCTGCCAAGGGGACAAAGCGTGGGGATGCCTACTGTGCGAGGTCCAGCGGTCAGAAGCAGACGGAGAAGGTGAAGGTCCGTCGCAAAGCTTGGGGATGCCGGGGCAAGAAGTCTGTTACTAGTTAAAAAGGAATTTTCATAACATGGCTAAAGGTCAAAAACACTATTTTAAAAATGGCGATGAGCATACAGGCGGCTCCCATAAAATGCCTAATGGCTCTCTGCACTCAGGCACAAGCCACGGTAAAACCAGTAAGCCCCTTTTTCATTTTAAAGATCTAAGTGACCAAGCCCGAAAAAAAGCTCGCCCACCTAAAAAAAGTAAGGGGAATTAAATGTCTCTCTATAAAAATATTAATAAGAAGAAGGCGGCTGGTACTAGTAACTCTAAAAAAGACAGTACCATTTCTCCAAAAGCTTATGCAAACATGAAGGCTGGCTTTCCGAAAAAGAAAGCTAAGAAGAAATGATCCTTGGATTTATCCTAGCCTGTAGCGTTTCCACTGACGTTAGTACCTGTCAGATTATTTATTACAACCAACAAGAATTTTATACCAAAACAGCCTGCCAAAATGAAATGAAAGACTTAGCCAAATACACGGCAAACCGTCTTCAAGTATTAACCCGGCCCTACTGTTTCACACTAAATTTACCAATTTAAGGACCAACTAAATATGGATGAACGACTGTCTCGGGTAGAGGATAAAATTGATAAACTTTCTGAGGCAATAGTTGAAATGGCTCGAATGGAAGAGCGCGTAGTCTCTGCCTTCAAGCGCATGGATGCATTAGTTGATTATCAGAATAAGATGGATTCCCGCTTAGATGCAATGGAGAGACAGTCTCTGATCCGAGGCCAGAAGATTGCCTTTGCTGAGAGGTTCTTCTGGATGATTTGCACAGGAGCCGTGGGCTTGGCCTTCGTATTTATGAGGTAGTTATGGAAGACACTAAAGTACTAACCGACAAACAGGCTCTATTCCTTGAGTTGCTAATGACACCCGAAATTCGTGGTAACATTCGTAAGGCTATGAATGAGGCGGGGTACTCTGAGGGTACGCGCATCTCCACCGTAGTCGAACCTCTCCAGAAGGAGATCAATGAGAAGGCTAACATGATGCTTGCCATGAACGCCCCTAAAGCTGCGTGGGGCATGGTAGACGTTCTGGACAACCCAGAGGCTATGGGAGCGCGTAACGCTATTGCTGCATCCGCTCAGATATTGGACCGCACTGGTCTAATTAAAAAGGAACATATTGAAGTCAGTAACACAGGCGGGGCTATGTTTATTCTACCACCGAAGTCCGAAGATTGAGTAAGTGGCCTGACAGAACACGACCCAATAAGACGGCTAAGATACCTTACGCCTATGTAGCCTCTGAGCATGACCCATTAGTGCTTGTACCTAATCAGGAGAAGGCAGACTTCGTTAATCAGGCTATGGATTATCTTGATGAGGGTAATAGCTCGCGCAAGGTGGCAAATTGGCTGATTAGTAAGACAGGCGATACGATCACCCACCAAGGTATAATTCTAATCTGGCAGAGGTTTAGGGGGAAAGGCACAGAGAACCCCTCCAAGCGTCTAGCTCAGATGGAGAAGACCCGGCGTAAGAATAAGCCCAAGACCTTAGAAGATAAGAAGCTTGCCGCCGCCAAACGTAAGCAGACAGACGCTAAACGTAGGCTGACTATAGCTAAAAAAGGTTTGGAAGAGTTAGCACCAAAGCCAATACAGGCCACAGGCAATTTAGACTTTGATGCGATAGAACAGCAGAAGCAAACGCAAGAGGTTGTCTTTGCGCCTAATATCGGACCACAGACAGAGTTCCTAGCTTCCAGCGAACAGGAGGTACTTTATGGGGGCGCAGCCGGAGGGGGAAAAACTTATGCCCTACTCGCAGACCCCATGCGCTACTTTAATAATCCTAATTTCAATGGGCTAATACTTCGTCGAAGTACAGACGAACTCCGCGAGATTATATGGAAGTCCCAAGAATTATATCCTCGGGCGTTTAAGGGAGCCAAGTGGGGCGAGAAGAAGTCTCAGTGGTCATTCCCTAGTGGCGGAAAGCTTTGGCTTACCTACCTAGACAGAGATCAGGACGTACTCCGCTATCAGGGACAGTCTTTCAGTTACATAGCTGTGGATGAGCTAACCCAATACCCTAGTCCATTTTGCTGGAATTTTTTAAGAAGTCGCTTGAGAACCACTGACCCTACGCTCCCTATCTTTATGAGGGCGACCACAAACCCCGGCGGAATTGGAATGGGATGGGTAAAGCGCACCTTTATTGACCCGGCCCCGGCAAATACAAAGTTTGTCGCTACGGATCAGGAGAGTGGTGAAGACCTTGTGTACCCCGAAGGACACGCAAGGGCAGGGGAGCCACTATTCTACAGGCGGTTCATCCCGGCAAGACTATCCGACAACCCTTATCTAATGGAAGGCGGTCAATATGAAGCGAACCTACTATCTCTACCAGAAATGCAAAGAAGGCAGCTTCTGGAGGGGGATTGGAGCGTCACGGATGGCGCGGCTTTTTCAGAGTGGCGGCACAAGGATCATGTCATTGAACCATACGATATTCCGCCTGATTGGACCCGATTTAGGTCATGTGATTTTGGCTACGCTAGTTGGAGTTCAGTTCATTGGTTTGCTATTGACCCAAGTTACAGCACACTGATTTGCTATCGGGAGCTTTATGTAACCAAGCACACAGGCCGAGACTTAGCTAAGGCCGTACTAGAAGCCGAGGGCAGTGAGAAAATTCAGTATGGTATTCTGGATAGCTCATGCTGGCATCAACGCGGCACCCTCGGCCCTTCGATAGCAGAGGAAATGATTTCTCAAGGCTGTAGGTGGAGACCCAGTGATCGATCTAACGGGGCGAGAATTGCAGGGAAGAACAGACTGCATGAACTTCTTAAAGTAGATGAGGAGACGGGGCTGGCTGGCATACAATTCTTCAATACCTGCCGACAGGTCATAGCAGATTTTCCTCTCATACCATCTGACCCCAAAGGTGGTGATGATATTGACCCTCGAACCTCCCAGCAACGGCACACCTACGACTCGATTAGGTATGCAGCCATGTCCAGACCAAAGGCATTTAGCCCCTTCGACATGGGCCGAGGCGTACCTCAACAAAGTTGGCAACCTGCTGACTCAGTATTTGGATATTAAAAATGGCATTAATGGATAAACCACTACCAGATGACGTAACCGACTCCGATCTGGCTGTTCCCTTAGACGAAACTGGTGACGTAGAAGCCGAAAATACCGAATACTCTGGCGCAGTTGAGTTTATTAAGTCTCAGTTTAAACGCTCAGAGGATGCTAGGCGTGTAGATGAGGAGCGTTGGCTAGACGCCTATCGCAATTATCGAGGGCTATACTCCTCCGAGGTACAATTTACGGAGACTGAGAAGTCCAAAGCCTTTATTAAGGTGACTAAGACCAAGGTTTTAGCCGCCTATGCCCAAGTTGTAGACGTATTGTTCGCTGGATCGAAGTTTCCTATCGGAATTGAGGCTCGACAGTTCCCAAATAACGTAGCTGACAGCATTTCCTTTAATCCAAACGAATTAACCAGTGAAAAAGTCAAGGAACAGGTTGGCGTAGACTACCAGATACCTAATAACATTGTCCGACCCGACCTAGCTAAAGATTTAGGCTTATACAAAGAGCAACTAGCACCCATCGAAGCTGAATTAGAGCTAGGTGCAGGTAATATGCCCGGTTCCATAACCTATGAACCTGCAAAACGTGCGGCTCAGAAGATGGAAAAGCTGATGCACGACCAATTAGATGAATCGGAAGCCCCTAAACACCTTAGATCACTGGCTTTTGAGCTTTGCCTCTTTGGAACTGGCGTAATGAAAGGCCCATTTGCCCAGACGAAGGAATATCCTCGCTGGACACAGGAAGGTGACTACGATCCGCTCATGGAAACCATCCCAAAGATGGAATACGTCTCTATTTGGGACTTCTACCCAGATCCTGACGCGCGTAACATGAGCGAGGCTGAATATACCGTCCAGCGGCACCGTATGAACCGTACTCAGTTGCGTAATCTAAAGAAAAGACCTCACTTCCGCGAAGACAGCATAGAATTAGCTCTAGAGTACGGCCCCGACTACGCTCGAAGCTACTGGGAGGATACTTTAGAGGACGATGGCGCGACTACAGGCATGGAACGGTACGAAGTTCTGGAGTATTGGGGCATTTTAGACGCTGAATTAGCCGAAGAAGCCGATATTAAGGTACCTAAAGATTTACGCAAACAAGACGAATTACAGGTGAATATATGGGTCTGTAACGGTCAAATCCTTAGATTAGTTCTAAATCCGTTCACTCCACGGCGTATTCCATACTTATCCGTACCTTACGAGCTTAATCCGTATTCATTCTTCGGAATAGGTGTTGCAGAGAACATGAGCGACACACAACTGCTCATGAATGGTACAATGAGGATGGCAATCGACAATGCCGCTCTGTCTGGCAACCTACTAATAGAAGTGGACGAAACTAACCTAGTACCGGGACAAGATTTGTCTGTGTACCCCGGCAAGGTGTTTCGCAGGCAGGGGGGTCAAATTGGCGCTGCGATACACGGCACCAAGTTCCCCAACGTCAGCCAAGAGCTTCTGATGATGTTTGATAAGAGCCGACAGCTTGCCGATGAGGCCACAGGTATTCCATCATACTCGCACGGCTCTGGAGCAGTTGGCGGAGTAGGCCGCACAGCTTCTGGCATGAGTATGTTGATGGGCGCGGCTGCACAGAACATCAAGGCAGTGGTCCGTAATATAGATGACTACTTACTCAGCCCACTGGGTAAAAGCCTTTTCGGGTTCAACATGCAATTTAATTTTAATCCAGAGTTCATTGGAGACCTCGACGTAAAGGCGCGTGGCACAGAGAGCCTAATGCGTAATGAAGTGCGTAGTCAGCGGCTTCTGCAGTTTATGCAAATGACACAGAACGAGCAGATGGCTCCCTTTGTGAAGTATGACTACATTTTACGTGAACTAGCATCCAGCATGGACCTTGATGAGGATAAAATCCTTAACGATCCACGGGAAGCAGCTATCCAGCAAAAGATGATGGCTGACATAAAAGCCCTTATGCCAGAGCAGCCAGCACCACCTCCACAAGCTGGTCCAGAGGGGCAGGGTATCCCTCAAGGCGCTCCCGTACCACAATCACCGGAACCGGGGGCACAGGGCTTCACAGGCGGCGGCGGTGGAGACAACGGCGGTAATGCACCACCACCTCAACAAGCTCCTACTCCTGTCCCACAAGGGCAGTTCCAATAATGTGGGTTCTTATGTTCTTCCAGCTAATAAACAATAAACTAAGCCACTATCAGATTGGGCAGTTTCCAACTCAACAAGAGTGTACTCAACAGCAAGACAGGGCCGGGGTTCTTGTTACAAACAGCAATATAGCCCTCTTCTGTTTCGAGGTTACAGGTGGATAAACAGTTTTTTATTAATCTTCTGCCGCTGGTAAACGATAAGCATCAATTTCAAGCTCTTAAAGAGTATGCAGACGGTAGAGTGGCATCCCTTCTACAGCAACTCTCAATAGAGAGGGACATGGAAAGTGTCGTGAAATTGCAGGGAGCCATAGCAGAGCTTAGACGCTTTAGTACGCTTCGAGAAGAAGTTATCAAAGGAGCCGGGAAATGAGTTTTTTAGAGAGATTTATAGCAGGCAGTGATAGCTTAGAAGCGACTTCGGAAGCAGAGGGCTGGGCAGCGGAGAGCAAGAAGTATGCGGATCTGGTTCAGATACCTGAGACTACTTGGAAGGACGTTGGCAATGTAGCCTTGGACTTCACTCCCATCATTGGAGACATCAAGGGCGGCTATGAGACAGTAGCCATGATTGGCGAGGAACTAGATAAGGAGAACCCCAACTGGTATCTCATAGGCGCTATGGGCGGTCTAGGCGCTGTAGCCACTATCATAGGATTAGTTCCCGGCGCAGGTGATGCCGCAGCCACGGCTATTATGTCTGGTGCTAAGATGATGCGGGATAGTGCAGGTAAAGTAGTAGACGCCGTACCTAAATATGATCCAACTACTTTAGGTTCTATGGGCGGCAATATGTTTGCAGATAGAAAACCTGTCAATAAAGCTAATAAAGGTGAATTAGACCCTGCAGGTCTTTCAAACACAAGACTTGATAATTATGCAGATGAAATTCCTAAAGACAACGTATCAAAAGGTAACTTAATAGATAAGAAGCCTTTAACTATTGAAGAGCTACAAGAAAATAATGCGGTCTTAATGACAGCACAAGGAGATCGCGCTGCTACAGACGAAACTCTATATGGCGTTGGAGACGTTGTATTTGATAACCCTGTAGATTTGCAAGGCGGTAGAGGTTTTATGCGTAACCCTTATACTGGCCTTTGGGCCTCGGATGATAAGGTTGCTGGAGGCATTGCCCGCTTATCTGACAAAATAGCAGATGATGGAGGCACTCCCTATGTAACTTATGCTTCTATGGCAGGTCAGTCTGGTGACTTTAATACTATGATGAGTGATACCGTCATGGAATTAATCAATAAATCTGAAATCAAACCTCAGAAAGTAAAAGAATATGATGCGTGGGTTACAAATAATGTAGACCCTGAGTGGCCCGGAATACTTAATTCGGAAACCAAAGAATATTTGAATTTGCTTCCCGAAGACGGCGGCATGGGTGGAACTAAACGCCGACTTCTTTGGCAAGAGTTAGATAAAAAACATTATCAAGAAGCAGGTTTCCCACAAATGGGGCTTGCTAGGGTAGGTATTACGGAAGATGGGCTTCTTATGTCACCTAAAATGCAGACATCTAGTGTGGGCAGGGTAAATCCTACTGGAGAGTTTTTATATGGCCCCCAGAAAAAACATAACACTTACAATCGACAGATTCCGGGGGAATACAGGGGTGAACTAGAAGATGTTCCTCTGCAACTACTCCAAAGAGAGTTCTTTGAGAAAAGACGTTCTGGTGGATTTAAAACTCAAGATGATCAAAGGTCATTAGTTTTTCAATCGAACACTACAATGCCTACAGATCAGCAAATGGTTGATGAGGTAAATACTTACAAAGCATTAATAGATGATTTTGAAAAAGAACAATACCTTAGAAGTCTTCCATCAGGGGGTGGCCCCCAGCCAGACCGAAAAATTATAAGATTTGGTGATAATGGAGGACCGCCGTTAGATGATCAAATGGGGGATGTTTTTGGACCTGAGTTAGAAATAGGTACAAGTAAATTTAATGTAGAGAACCCAGAGGTAGTCCTTAAAAACCACTCTCTAGAAGACCTTGAGTCAATTGATCTAAGCAGAAGTAGTGCGGGTGGACCTAGTAAAAATGCAAAGATTAATGCTCCGATAGAAGAGGGTGCTGAAAAATCAATTCGCTTAAATCTTAGCTCTAAGATAGATCCAGATGGACCACCCGCCCCATTCAACAGGTTACAAACAGTACACCCAGTAAATTCTAAGGGTAATCCTGTGTATGGAAAAGCAGATTCATATATGCCAGCGGTTACCGTAGAGAAAGGTACTTTTCATGTGGATCAAAATAGACGCCGAGCAATAGCCGAGGACGGTATGAAAGTCCCTGCTATGTCTGTTCAAGGTAAGGTTACTTCGCAGCGCAATGTCCTAAATGAAATGGACGATACTGTAGTAGAAGTTGGAATTAACCCAATGGATAAACATTTATTTATAGACATGAAAACAGGACAAGCGGTCAAGGGGTTTGATATTGCTACAGTGTATAGAGATAGAGTTTATGCCAAAGGCGTAGAGTACTGGAAAAAAGCTGATGCGCCAGCCCCATTACCTGCAAAGGGTGATAGCCCCATCAACAATCAAGTTAGATATAAATTCAATCTCGGCGGTCTGATGACTGCTCAATAAGTTTATCTAATAGATCAGATATTTTTTCAATATGAGTAAATACCTCAAAAGGTGCATCCTGATCTTCTGGTAAACACATTTTAATAGCTTTTTCAATTTCGTCTAAGATCATTTCTTTCATTAGGTTCCCCTTAGCTAAAACCTACATACACCCTTAGCCACAAGGCCACAATACATGGACGCAATTACAGAACATCACTACCTCAACATTGCTCGAGGTAAGACGGGTAAAGACAAGGACGGTAACATGCAGACCGTTGTCTCAACCATTGTAGAGATAGATGGCGTCGAGACCCTTATCCCGAGGCTGTGGGATGGAGAGGTCCGGTCAGTTCAGCAGGCAACTAAGTTTGCAGTCGAGTCTGGGGTAGAGTGGCCCACTGCCAGCGGAGACAATGCCATCATCGAACTACAAGAAATGGATGATGACATACACGAAGCCTTTACTGACCAGACTTCACCAGAAGAGGCGCAGTCTATCTTAGACAGCCAATACGAAGAGACAGGCTTTGCTAAAGGCGGTCTCAACTTAGCCGATGGCATGAAGGGCCGCTCGGATGAGGATAAAGAGATTGCCGACGAAAAGGAGCAAGCAGATGTCTCTGAGGGTGATACCGATGAAGATGGCTTTCTAAGTATTGGCGAGAGAGAGCTTCAACTCGCATTACAAAAAAATGAATTAATAGATGAGGAAGATATGCCAATGAAACTTTATCATGGTGGAATGGCTTGCGGCTGTGGCGGCGAGTGTGACGGTTCTTGCAGCATAACTGGCTATGATGAGGTTTCGGGTAACCCTATCCCTATCGGGTCCACTGCTGAAAATGTCAGGGACGATATCGACGCTAAACTAAGCACAGATGAATACGTTCTGCCTGCAAATGTAGTCCGGTGGCACGGCCTCAAATATATCATGGATATGCAGCAAGAAGCTGAGATGGGTCTAATGTCTATGCAGATGGAGGGGCTTATTCAACATGGTCAAGAGGAACCCAGTGGCGAGGGAATTGAGGACGCCAAGGTATCGGATGAAAGTGATACCAAACAAGAAGAAGAAGGGGCGGAAGCCGAAGCACCCGAGGTCGCTACTGTCAAAGTAGAGGACCACCTAAACGACGATGAGGATGAAGAAATATCCCCAAAGTCAAAACCACTGCCATCAATATCGAAAAAACGGAAAATTGTATTTGCTGGTATATAGATATGGACACCCGGAGAACCGGACCCAGAAAGTAATTTATGGAAAATAAACAAAACTACTCCCGCGCACCAGAAGCTGACGATGATTTATCATACAGCGAAGAGATGGCTAAACAACAACCTCAACAACCCGTGGAAGAATTAGATGCCGAAGAAGAGTCTTATAAGAAACGCTATCAAGACATTCAGCGACACATTCAAACTGTACGGGACCAATCTGCACAGCAAGTGGCTGACGTTCAGAAACAGCTTGATGCAGCGACTAAGCAACAAATTAGGTTCCCCAAGACAGATGCCGAAGTGGATAATTGGTCTAAAAAGTACCCTGACGTTGCCAAAATCGTTGATACAATCGCTCGGAAGCGAGCTAACGAAGCTCTGGCAGAAGGTGAGCAGCGTCTTAAAAAAGTAGAGAACTTTGAAAAAAGTCTAAACAAGCAGTCTGCTGAACAACAGCTAATGCAGAAGCATCCAGACTTCTCTAAAATACGCCAAGATAAACGCTTCCATGCTTGGGTAAATCTACAGCACCCCTCCATTCAAGACAGCGTCTATAAGAACAATACGGACGCTTCATGGGCCTCTAGCACCATAGACCTGTTTAAAGCTCAGACAGGA
>Ga0307997_10001390_pt1 | contig 11382 bp, 9 predicted proteins | sample Davwhametageno36_FD_203165 | JGI IMG/M metagenome (GOLD analysis project Ga0307997, IMG submission 203165) | Marine microbial communities from Davis Island wharf, Antarctic Ocean - #36 | ecosystem: Environmental > Aquatic > Marine > Unclassified | place: Antarctic Ocean: Davis Island wharf...
GTCATTAATTGTAATATTTCGCGAGATCGCGGACCCGTGATGAGCATAGAACTGAATTCGTCAGTGAGATTCTCGATTTTCACGTCGAAGCCATTGGCGTTTGATTGCATCCAATGTAAATCTTTATGCTCAGAGCCAATTGCTGAGACCAAATAGAAGCGGTCCTGTGCTAAACGAGTGATCGAAAATTCACTCATAATGCCACCTTGCTTGGCATGAAATAGTGTCAGGCTGATACGGCCATCTTTTGCGGGCAGTTTATTACAGGATAAGTGGTCGAGGAACCGATAGGCATCGGGCCCGGATACCTCATATTTTGATGAACCCGACAGGTCAATAATGCCAGCCGCTTGTTGTACTGCTCTACACTCTTGTGCAACTACAGCGTGTGCTTCGGTGTGAGACCAAGACAAACTTTCACTTCGAACTGCGTCGGTTTGAAACCAGAGTGCTTTTTCATAACCTTGCGAGGCACCATGGATGCAGCCTTTTTCCAGTAGGCGCACATACAGTGGACTCGTTCGGCTGGGCCGACCATGCGGACGATTAATGTTTGGCGCCCCGACGGCATACATTTCTTCATAGGATTCAATGGCTTTTATGGTGCAGTATTTTTTATCCGCCCAGTCACCAAAACGGCGGCTATCAAGTGGCGCCATATTAATTTCGGTTTGGCCGTGTACCATCCACTGCGCTAAAAATTTACCAACACCGCCCTGTGCGATTCCGATACTGGCACCACAAAGGTTCCAAAAGTTTTGCAGACCAGCCTGTGGCCCAGCTAAAATATTATCATCTGGGGTGTGGGTTATAGGACCGTTAATGACGGTTTTGACACCGACGTTTTCAAATTCTGGGGTTAACTCGAAACACCGTTCTAGGAATGGCATTAACCGATCCAGATCGGGCTCGAATAACTCACGATCAAAACCCCAGTCCATGCCCTTCAGTGCCCAAGGTTTTGAACCCCACATTTCATAGGGGCCAACTAAAAAGCCATTGGCTTCCTGACGAATATAGGCTGAACTGTAAGAATCACGACAAACGGGAAGTTCCCAATCTAGTGCTTCAATCGCAGGATGGCTTTCGGTCACGAGGTATTGGTGTTCTAGATTGGTTAACGGTACGTTAACGCCCACCATGGCACCGACTTCACGCGCGAAGCAACCCCCTGCATTAACGACGTGCTCAGCAATAATAGTGCCTTTGTTGGTAATCACTTCCCATTCGCCCGATGGTAATAGGTTAATGTCCGTCACTTGAGTAAAGCGATTAATTTCAGCACCATTTTCACGCGCCAATTTCGCTAAGGGCATAACAACTGAAGTTGGGTCAACGTGACCGTCGTTAGGCGTACTGACAATCATACGGGCTTTGTCGAAGTTCATAAAAGGGTTGAGTTTTTGTGCCTCTTCTTTGGTGATAATGTTGAACTCAAAGCCTACATTTTTAGAACGACTTTGCAGATTTCGGAACCAATCTTCCTCTGTTTTGGTGAAGCCTACCCGAATACTGCCAGTTTGATGGAAGGTTGAAGCGAGGCCCGTTTCTTGTGGCAATATTTCGTTATATAGTTTGATGGTATAGTCATGAATTTGTGACACAGTCATGTTACCGATGAAATTAGAGCAAAGGCCTGCAGCATGCCAAGTGGAACCACTGGTTAGCTCACCTTTTTCTACCAATGCAATGTCTGTCCAGCCTTCTTTGGTCAGGTGGTAAAGTAGATTTACACCGAGCGAACCGCCACCGATAATGACTACTCTTGCGTGACTTTTCATTTTGATACCTTCTAATGCTGTTTATTCTAACTATAATTATTGATAATGGTTATTACTCGCACTACCTTGTCGTGAAACCTAGAGTAGTGCAAGTATAAATATCGTTTAATTATTCGTCTAAACTGTCGCGACCAAAAGCTTCTCTGGGTAAAAATATGGGAAACTGGTCACGGACTTGACGGTCAATCTCGTCACTGATATGAGTCGGGTGGTAGCTGCTTAAAATTTCATTTTTCTTCGCAATGGCCTTATCCAGTAAAACAGGTTTGCCTTGTTCATCCCATTGATTTGGGCTCAAGCGATCGCCAAACTCTGGGTATATATATTCAGTTTGCATGACCTCTATGGTTTGATCCGCTCCCAAATAATGACCCTTCTGGCCCATACACACATCTTTTAAAACTTCGAAGCTGAGTGATTGCTCATTGACTTCAATACCACGTGTTATTCGTAGGGCAGAACCTAGTACATCATTATCTATTAATAGTGACTCGGGGCAGGCACTGAGAAGGCTAGCGTACATGCCGGCCGACTCATAAACAATGTTAGCCCCTGATGTTGCAGCACAAGTTGTGGTGTAAGCGCGTTCGGCACCGCCTTGAAAATCAGGAAATTTAGAATCAGACATACCGCAGGCTGTACCGGTCGGTAAATCGAAGTGATTTCCCATTTGTGCACAAGCAGATGAGAGTATGGCTTGCTCTGGTGAGCCTCCGCTCATAGCACCAGTGCGAAGGTCTGATACAAATGGCCAAGTGCCTAGAATAGCTGGCGCTCCAGGTTTAATGGCATTGACATAAACTAGGCCACCCAGGCACTCAGCCCAAGCTTGCGCAACTGCTCCTGCAAGGCAAGCAGGAGAAGTCGCTCCTGACTGACCGGCAGAAAGCAATAAGACCGGCATTCCTCCTTCGACTGCTGTTCTGACACAACCCAGTGCTTCTTCAGTAAATTTCATCGGGGGGACTACGTGACAACAAGAGATACTTACAAAAGGCCGTTCGCGCCATTTGTCTTCACCACCAGCTATGATGTGCAGCATCTTTAAGGTGTCTTCAAGATGTTGCACTTCAGTCCAACTGGCACCCACATGTTTAGTCGTGCCACTGACCGCATTGTAGGTGGTATTAATGTCCATCGCTCTGTTATCAAGGATGTCTCGTAAAACACAGGTACGTTGGAACATATGAATGTTGTCACACTTATCGACAATACGAGCCATGTCGTACAAATCTTGAGCTGTTGACTCACGGTATTCATTTTTAACCGTATCAGCAATTAATACAGCGGCACCTGCAGTCGAAAAATGTACTTTCTGGCCGGTCAAATGCATATCGTGTTTTGGGTCTTGACCGTACAAGGTCAAGTTACGACAGCATTTGTCCATTGCCTCTTCGACGACTGCTTTTGGGAAGCGTAAGCGACCATCTTCTTCACTATAGATAGCGCCAATTGCAACGCAGAGTTCAATGCAATGGGGCGTTGCATCAGCAAAGCCTACTTCTTCTAATATTTTAAATACGGTGTCATTAATAGCAGCAATATCGGTGTCTTTTAAGGGACGATATTGGCCGCCTTCCATACCTGCGTGTACCGGCTTTAAATCGTCTGCGAGCGCTGCTTTGCGCATTGCAATTTTGGCTGCTCGGCTATTTGTTCTTCTTCCCATAATAAAGGACCTTGAATAATTGTTATATGAATAGAACCACTTTTTTGAGGTATTTTGTTACTAGCCTAAATGACTTGCAAACGATATTTTTTATAGCTTGCATTAGAAAAAATAATGACTAAAGTTAGACCTATGGCACGTAAATTACCCCCTCTTAATAGCCTTAAATCGTTCGAAGCGGCTGGCCGGCTGCTCAGTTTTACTTTGGCTGCTCAAGAATTAAATGTCACTCAGGCAGCAATCAGTCATCAAATTAAGCTGATAGAAAATTTCTTAGACGTTTCGCTATTCTATCGACTACCCAGAAAGCTTGTCTTAACCGATCAGGGCAAAGCGTTGTTGCCAGAGGTTATCGATGCCTTTGACATACTCGCATCAGCCATTGCAACGGTGAGTAAGGACCCTGACAATAGTTTGCTCAACGTGCGCCTTGCGCCATCCTTTGCTGCGAAGTGGCTGTCTCCTAAACTGAAATACTTTTGGTTGCAAAACCCTGAAATTGATTTGTGTCTGTTCCATACCCATGCAGCGGTCGACTTTGAGCGAGAAAACATTGATATAGCGGTGACCTATGGCAAAGGTGATTGGCCTGGCGTTGTGTCTGAAAAGTTACTCAGTTTAGATTTCTCACCTGTTTGTGCCCCTTCTTTTTTGGAAAATGATAAATCGCTGAGTGATAAGAATAACTTGAAGTATTACACGTTGTTGCATGATGCAAATTATGAATGCTGGAATGAGTGGTTGAAGCTTGCAGATGTAAAAAACACGCCGTCAAACAAAGGGACTATTATTGATGATACCAATGTTTTGATTCAGGCCGCGGTTGACGGGCAGGGCGTGGCTTTGGGTTCCACTACGTTTGTACAAGACCATCTTGAGGCTGGACGACTCATAAAGCCGTTTGATATTACTTTGGTGAATGACTTTGCTTATTATATTGTCTATCCAAAACCCCATCTAAATAATCCAGCCGTTCGGGCATTTCGGGATTGGCTGGTCGAACTGTTAGATGATAATGAGGTTGTGAGTTTAGGTTAAACTCTATAAATAAAGCAGGTATTATGTCAGTCATTTTTTTGTGATCGACTATTTAGGAATTGCCATGGAATTTTCAGCAGACCACTTGCGTAAACGCAATCGTAGGCAACGAGCAGAACTCAGTAAAGATGCTTTGGAGGAAGCTGCCTTGTTATTGTTAGATCGAATTTCGGTTTTACCTGAATTCATTAATGCCAATAAAATAGCGGCTTATTCTGCTATCAATGGCGAGATTAGTTTGAACCCAGTGATCGACCTAGCGCTTAAATTAGGCAAGCAGGTTTATTTACCAAACCTTGACCTTAAATCACTTCGTTTTTCGCCCTATTTTGAGGCTCAAAAAATGCGTATTAACCGCTTCAAGCTTCCCGAACCCGACGTAACCGAGGCTGAAATGCTGGCACCCGAAGCGTTAGATCTAGTATTAGCACCACTGGTTGCTTTTGACCCACAGCGTAATCGAATTGGTATGGGTGGAGGCTATTATGATCGCAGTTTCGAATTTAGAAAGCAGGTGGGGCGAGACGTGCCTATTCTAATCGGTGTTGCGCATGAACTTCAAAAAGTGGACAAATTAGTACCCGAAGCGTGGGACGTTCGTCTTGATATGGTAATGACCGATATTGCAACCTACCTGTAATTGAAGGCAGTGTGTTGGGCTATGAAGTGGTGAATTAAAAAGTAATAAAGAATGTTTGGATTTTCAATACCTACTAGAAAAATTTATTCACCATTATCGATTCAAATTCAACGTTAAACTGCCTACCGTTTGAAATCGTTTAGGCGTAGTATTAATTGACACCCACCAAGGAAGAGGAGAGTTTCAATGAGTAATCACGTACAGGCTCAAGCTATTGTTATGAGTTTACAGCCCTTTTTTAAGAGAGCAAAGGCAGAAAATCTTTGGTTTTATTATGATTCAAGCGAATCTGACGAAGTTTGGGCATCACCCGAGTATCTTCGATTGATGCAGAGTCAAGGGCGTTTGCTGTTGTCACCTGAACACTGGGAGTTACGTAACCCAATGGGTTATTTGAAGTCGTTGCATCGCCAGGCTGAAAAGCTCATAGAGGAATACAACGAAATGGCTGAACGCCTTCAGTTGCCTAATGTATTACTGCTCGAAAAACAAGACATGCAACCCAAGGTTGAATCCGCGCTACCTCAGTAGTAACCAGCTCACTATAACCCTATTTATTTGAAGTCTTATTTCACTATTAATTACGGTGTATTTCTTAACATACGAAAATAACAATTGATGATCCAAAATAGGAGCTAATTGATTAGTTTAATAAGGCTGTTAGAGTTCATAGATTATGGGTTTAAACGTTGCGTTGCATTAATTTTTATTCGATTAAAATTCAAATATCGGAATCTAATCAAATTGTTTTTTTTCTCTTTGCTTTTTATGCTTTAAAATTTTTTACAAGTCTATAGGACGATCCAACAGCTTATTTTCTCACAGCTATTAGTGATTGCCCTGACCATTATATTGCTTAAAAGTTATCCGTCTTTCTATTTTTATCTGGCAAATTGCATTCGTTGTCTATTTTCTACCACCATCAATAAACCTATATAAGGAAAGTACTCTTTTAGCTATTTCTGAAGCGTTATTTGATGACGTGACGTTCAGATATCCATCTAAGATAAACTTTCTATAGTTTTTAAGAAATGAGTATCTGTTCTTTTATAAAATGGAGTACTGGAATATTCAAATGGGTTATTCCATATTTTACCTATTCTAAAGTTATCTGGGGCATTACCTCTAAATTTCTGTTGAGGAATAAATTTATGCGTCTAAACTAGTAGCGTTTAAAAACTATTATTGACAAAATGTAGTTTCGTAACGATACTATGTACTCTTGCTTTTTGACACGCTATAGATTTCTAAACGATCGTGTTCAATTAGCCCACGAACGAGTTCAAGGAAAAAAGCGAGTTAAAGTGATTATTCACGGCAGGCCAGACCGCTTTCTACCCTACATTCTTTAGGTTACTTCGTTGTTCTCCTTGATTACTTTGGAACTCAAATTATGGCAATTACATTTACCGAAAATACGGCAAAACAAATTCACCGTCAGCTTGAAAAGCATGGCAAAGGTGTTGCGCTTCGCATTGGTATAAAGACAGTAGGCTGCACAGGCTTAGCTCATACCTTTGCTATTGCAGACGAAGTGGGTCCCACTGATCATAGCTTTAAGGCCCACAACGCTTGCATAGTAATCGATTCCGAAAGTTTGAAATATATTGATGGTTCACACATTGACTTCGTTACCGAAGGCCCTCGACAGCTTTTTAAATTCAACAATCCAAATGTCGACAGCGAGTGCGGCTGCGGTGAAAGCTTCAACATGACGGCAGAATTTAAATCAATTAATGGACTGACAGCTTGAGTGTGTTGACAGAAAGCAGTCTATCGAAGGTACTGGCGCCGCTGGTTTTTTCCGATAGTGCGGCGGTTAAAGTTGCCGACCTGATTGCTCAACAAGGGAACCTAAAGTTGAAGTTACGTGTTTCGATTGAAGGTGGTGGTTGCTCAAGTTTTTCTTACGGCTTTAGATTTGACGAAAACACGAATGAAAATGATACAACGATATCTAAAAACGGAGTGTCGCTGTTAATTGATTCAATGAGCTACGAGTATCTGATGGGTGCAGAGATTGTTTATAAAGAAGATCTAGGCGCTGCGCAGTTTCTGGTAAAGAACAACCCGGCCGCTATTTCTATCTGCGGTTGCGGGTCGTCCTTCTCAGCTTAATTTAGGAGCAATAATATGAGTGAAGTACTGCAAGATCTCGTCAACCAGCCCTATAAACACGGCTTTGTGACTGACATCGAGTCTGATGTGGCCGAGAAAGGATTGAGTGAAGACACCATTCGACTGATTTCGAGTAAAAAGAACGAGCCTGAATGGCTACTTGAGTTCCGTCTTAAGGCTTATCAAGCATGGCTTAAGATGGAGGAACCCACATGGTCCAACATACACTATCCAAAAATCGATCTTCAGGCGATTAGCTATTATGCTGCACCAAAACAGAAACCTAAGCTTAAAAGCATGGATGAAGTTGATCCTGAATTGCTTAGGACCTTCGAAAAACTAGGGGTACCGTTGCATGAACGTATGGCGCTAGCCGGTGTGGCGGTTGATGTAATTTTCGACAGTGTGTCGGTTGCGACCACCTACAAAGACAAATTGGCTCAGGTTGGCATTATATTTTGTTCGATGTCAGAGGCGGTGCTGGAGCATCCTGAACTTGTTCAAAAGTATCTTGGCACAGTGATACCGACTAATGATAACTTTTTTGCTGCGCTTAACTCGGCTGTTTTTACCGATGGTTCGTTTTGCTACATTCCCAAGGGCGTCAAATGTCCTATGGAGTTATCGACATACTTCCGTATAAACACTGAGGAAACGGGTCAGTTTGAACGGACTCTCATTGTTGCAGAGGAGGGGGCCTCAGTCTCTTATCTTGAAGGCTGTACTGCACCTGCCTTTAGTTCCAACCAGTTACATGCTGCGGTGGTTGAACTGGTTGCACTCGATGATGCGGATATCAAATACTCTACGGTGCAAAACTGGTATGCCGGTGATAAGAATGGTTTGGGTGGGGTTTATAACTTTGTTACTAAACGTGGTATGGCCAAGGGTGTCAATTCGCGGATTTCATGGACGCAGGTTGAGACGGGATCAGCCATTACCTGGAAGTACCCTTCCGTTATTTTACGAGGCGACAACTCGATTGGAGAGTTCTATTCAGTTGCGGTTACCAATAATTATCAGCAGGCTGATACAGGTACCAAGATGGTTCACATTGGTAAGAACACGCGGAGCACCATTGTCAGTAAAGGAATTTCAGCTGGGCATTCTAACAACAGCTACCGTGGTCTAGTCAAGGTTGGCCCCAAGGCAGACGGAGCACGCAACTTTTCGCAATGTGACTCAATGTTAATTGGTGATCAATCGGGTGCCAACACCTTCCCTTACATTCAGGTACGTAACAATAGCGCTCAGGTCGAACATGAGGCATCGACATCAAAGATTGGTGAGGATCAGCTGTTTTATTTTGCGCAGCGTGGCATTGACGCTGAGGCAGCCGTGTCGATGATCATCAATGGATTTTGCAAAGAAGTATTTCAACAATTACCGATGGAGTTTGCAGCTGAAGCGACCCAGTTACTCGGTTTAAAACTAGAAGGGAGTGTCGGATGATTAATAAAGATAGCAAAACCATACTTGAAGTTCGCGGATTGCACGCAACGGTCAACGGTGTTGAAATTCTAAAAGGTCTCGACTTAACTGTAAAAAGTGGCGAAGTCCATGCCATTATGGGGCCAAATGGCTCTGGCAAGAGCACCTTTGCAAAGGTGCTTGCAGGCCATACAGCCTATGAAGTTACAGCAGGCACTGCGATGTTTGAAGGTCAAAACCTGTTCGAGCTAACGCCCGAAGAACGTGCTCGTGCAGGTGTTTTTCTAGCCTTTCAATACCCCATTGAGATACCTGGGGTGGCCAATAGCCAATTTCTGCGACTGACTTATAATACAGTGCAGGCACAGCGAGGAAATGAAGAGCTTGACCCTTTAGAGTTTGACGACTTCGTACGTGAAAAGATGAAACTACTTGAAATGAGTCCTAATTTTCTTGATCGAAGCGTTAACGAGGGCTTCTCTGGTGGTGAAAAGAAGCGTAATGAAATATTACAAATGGCTTTGCTTGAGCCTCAGCTAGGCGTCCTTGATGAGACCGATTCTGGCCTTGATATTGATGCGCTCAGTATTGTTGCGCATGGTGTTAATGAGCTCGTAAATAAGAACAACGCCATCGTTTTGGTAACGCACTATCAACGACTGCTTAATTACATCGTACCCGACTTCGTGCATGTCGTAGATAATGGCCGCATTATAAAAACTGGCGACAAAGAATTGGCGTTAGAGCTTGAAACTCGGGGCTATGACTGGGTTGGGGTTGAGTACCAAGCGGCGAATTTGGCGATGGCCACGCAGGGTGCGGCATGAGTAGGGTTACTTCTATCCGACGACCCCCAGCGGGTTATATAAAAATGTTGCTGGAAGAACAGTCGCAGTTGCCAACCAGCCCCTTAATGGGTGTTAATCAGTTGCGCTCTAAGGCTGTTGATTACCTCGGTACGCTAACGCTACCCACCAAGCGTGACGAGGCATGGCGTTTTACTGACATTTCTGCCCTGACCAAATTGTTGTTTCAGCCGGTCAGCCCAGTAATTAGTTTAGAGAACACCGACGTCGAACACTTTTATCTTGAAGAAGCGACGACTCGACTAGTGTTTGTCGACGGTGTTTATGCACCAGAATTGTCTGTCATGACTGAAGAGTCTGGTGTAACAGTGGTAAAACTACCATCGGCAGATGCAATTCATGCTGAACTGATTGAGTTACACCTTGGCCGTCATGTTGACCTTGAAGACAACGTATTTGCTACTCTTAATACAGCCTTTTTGCATGATCCGGCTATCATTACAGTAGCGCGTAACACGCCTTCTTCTGCCCCCATTCATGTCCTGTTTATAGCAACACAAACTGGGGTCGCAAGTTATCCGCGCTGTTTGGTCGTTGCCGAATCTGGCAGTAGCATGACACTAATCGAAGATTATGTTGCACTTCAGGGTAGTAACTATTTTATCAATCCGGTAACGGAAATAGCGCTGGCAGACAATGCACGCGTTAACCACATTCGGGTTCAGCGCGATAGTCCTGAGGCATTCCATATAGCCAATTGTAGTGTGTCCGTTGGTCGTTCAAGCAACTACCAATCAGTTAGCGTTGCATTGGGTTCAAAGATTTCACGCTATAACCTTAACGTACTGATGGACGAAGGTGCAGAGTGTGCAGTCGATGGCCTTGCGCTTATCGCCGACAGTCAGCTGTCCGATACCCATAGCTGCATCGACCATTCACAACCCCACGGTGTCAGTCGTCAGTTGCACAAATGCATTGTTGGTGGCAAAGCCCATGCGGTTTTTAATGGCAACATCATGGTGCGTCAAGGCGCACAAAGTACGGACTCAGTTCAGTCGAACGGAAACCTATTACTGACCGACAAGGCTCACGTTGATACAAAACCCCAATTGGAAATTTTTGCTGACGATGTTAAGTGCGCGCATGGTGCAACCATCGGTCAGCTCGACAATGAGGAAGTGTTTTATCTGAAAAGCCGTGGGCTGTCCGATAATGTTGCTCGAAACCTACTGACCTATGCCTTTGGCGCTGAAATTATCGACCGTATTTCTATCCCGTCTCTTAAGCACCAGCTCGAACAAACGGTGTTAGAACAAACCAGTATAAAGCTATGAGTTTAAGTCAAAACCAATTTACGTTGCCCTCTTTTCCAGTATTTGACGTAGAGCGTATTCGATCAGACTTTCCCATCCTCCAATTAAAAATTGAGGATAAACTGTTGGTCTATCTTGACAATGCTGCATCGAGTCAGATGCCTCAGTTAGTGATCGACTCACTGGTTCGTTATCAGACAATGCAGCACGCTAATATTCATCGCGCTGTGCATTACTTATCTGAGACTGCGACAACTGAATATGAGGCCGCTCGGGGCAAGCTAAAGCGTTTCATCAACGCACCTGAAGAACGCGAAGTGATTTTTACTAGTGGAACCACTGATGCGATCAACCTAGTAATGCACGGCTACGGGCGTCAATTCATCAAGGCAGGCGATGAAATAATTCTGACCACGCTTGAGCACCATGCGAATATTGTGCCTTGGCAGATGCTAGCCGAGGAGACTGGTGCGAAAATTCGTGTGGCGCCGGTTAACGATGCTGGTGAAGTGTTGATTGAAGACTATGAAAAACTGTTCAATGTTCGTACTCGTTTTGTTGGCCTAATACATGTTTCAAATGCTCT
>Ga0307997_10001391_pt1 | contig 11381 bp, 1 predicted proteins | sample Davwhametageno36_FD_203165 | JGI IMG/M metagenome (GOLD analysis project Ga0307997, IMG submission 203165) | Marine microbial communities from Davis Island wharf, Antarctic Ocean - #36 | ecosystem: Environmental > Aquatic > Marine > Unclassified | place: Antarctic Ocean: Davis Island wharf...
TGAAATCATGTTTTCGTCGAAAGAAAATGTTGGAGGCACCATTGTCTCGCAGAAGGCATTGGGGACACAACGGGATTATTCATTCTGGGGCATATCCAGTGGAGACGCGACAGCTCTGTTTGCAGCGTGCACAGATGAAAATGTGTTCCAGCGTGGGACCACTCCTGGAACAGATGGAAAAAATGTCAAAGATTGCAGTGGAAACAACAACAACAAAGTTGCTTGTATCGGAACTGTAGCATCCTCTCCGCTCACCAAGTGTGTGTACAACGACGACACCTCCCAGTGCGAACCAAGACAGCAGTCTCTTCGCTACGAAATTGTCCAAGAATCAACATATCCAGAGGCTCCTGCTGCAAACTCTGTGATTGTCGGAGTAGATAAAGAAAGTGGCGAGATTTCTTTCACTGCTGAATCAACAAAACCGAATTATGAAGATTTGATCTACCCGGACGAGGAAATCCACTGTGATCTTGGTGCACCAGTTCGATCTGGAAAAGGGGAAGTCGATACTAATCCTACCAATAAATACAGATGGATTGGACGATTTCCAAACGGTGTTAAAGGAATTTGTCGAATGTTTGACAATGATTTAAAGAAAACCACCGGAAAGAAGGAAAAACTTTCCTACCTTGATGCTGCGTCTTTGTGTGCGAAAGGAGGTGGGAGACTCCCACTTTTCTCCGAGCTCGTAGCTGCGGCAGCTCAAGAGGACTCGGTTACCAGGGAGGGTGGGGACGGGACTGGGGTGCAGGGGGAGCCGGCGAATCCTACCAAAGGAGGAACGCAGGGCATTGGGAAATACGGTCTTCGTCCAATGAACATTCTGGACACATGGAACTGGCAGACTCACGACCCATATGCGGGCAAGCACGTCTCAAACTGCAGAGGCCACACCACAGGTGCGTCCATCCTAAACTGTCAAGATAAAGCGGGCATTGACTCGCCAGTCAAGGTGTGGACGTACAACGGTGATCAAGCAGTATTTTCTGCTGGGGGAACGATTTCAACGTCTGATTTGTGGACCAACTCAGCAAGCGCATCAACTGTTACTAAGAAAGTGACAGGCTTCGCTCCACAGGAACAGCTGCCTGTTCTTTGCTACCGTGGGACTGGTTATGTCAACCCAAAGTGGTACGGCAATAGCAACACGCTAGACGCATATTCTCAGAAGGCATCCAAGCCAGTTTCAGGATACTCAGCTTTGATCCGCTGCTCAGATACTGCCGATTTTACCATCGATGAATCAAGGATGGAATATTACCAGCAAGCACAAAATGATGACAAATATGTTTTCATCGAGATCGTTGATGAACCAGAAAGTCCCTATTTCCAAGATGAGATCAGAGAGTACTCCATTTTAGAGTCCCAAGCAATTGGGAGTTTCGTCTTGGATGTTCAAGGACTGGATCAGGATTCAGGGGAAGGTCAAAGTCTCGTCTTTGAGCTCACAGGTGTAGATCCTGTGGTACAGATGTTTGTACTCGGTTCACCTAAAGTCATACTTCCATCAGACAGAGAACGATCAATTCCTCTGAACATCAAGTTTGGTCTTGATTATGAGTTACAATCCATTCACACTATGACTGTCAAAGTGACAGACGTGACAGATAGAACGTCCACGCAAACGTTAAAAATCCGTTTGACCGATGTCAACGAACCACCTGTATTGCGTTTGTCGTCCGCTCCATCCAACGAAGCTTTATCTGATCCTGCGTTAATCGCAACGTTCACAATGAAAGAGGACGCACCAAGTATGTACAAGGTTGGGAAAATGTTTGCGTGGGATCCAGATGGAAGTACCACCTTGTTGTTTACTCTGTCAGGAGCAGACAATCAACACGACGGGAGCAATATTTTTGAAACCGAAGATCTTCCTTCCGATGATCCCACCATAGAAGGAGCTGGACCTACTGGAAAGATCTTTGCTAGCTGGATTGTGCTGAGAGAAGACAGTGCCATTGACTATGAGACTCAGCAAACGTACACACTCGATGTGTCAGTCTCTGACGGCAGCTTGAGCGACACGGCAAAAGTTCGCATTGATATTGAGAACGTCAACGATGTCACCGTCGACTCGGTCCGTCTCAAGTCAAACAACAGTACTGAGATACAGACGGAAGGAAATCAATACATTCTTATTACCGGAACAAACTTTGGCATCAAGTCCACAGTTTCTACCAAAGTTCCAACTCTGAAAGTTACGTATGGGAGACTTGATATGGACGTTTCTCGCACGTTTCCAACGACTTCCCCAATCCCGGCAGAGTGGTTTGAAGCAACGGACTGTTCCGTAAACGGATTAGGTGACTTTAACACAGAAATAACGTGCAAGACAACACCTGGACACGGAGCAGTTCATGCGTGGAGAGTCGAAGTTGCAACCAATGGTGTCAACGAGGGCGACGGAACGTCAGATAAGGCGGTGACCACCAGCTACATTACTCCTGTAATTACAGGTATATCTGTTGTCGGTCCTCTAACAACAACTACACTTGGCACGAGAGGTGGCCAGACTGTCACTCTGACGGGTACCAACTTTGGTGCGAAGGTAGGTCTTAACCTGCAAGGCTACTATGGCAAGGGAGGCAAAAATAATTGGTACTGTGCCTCAAATTGCAAAGTTACTGTCGCCAATACAGAAGCAACGTGCAACACGGTTGCTGGAATTGGAAAAAATCATGTTTGGAGGCTGGAGATAAAGAATCATCAGTGGTTTGGAGCAAAGTCAGCAAATTCACCAGCCACAACTACCAGCTACATGGTACCGTCCATTACAGATGTTGCCAACTGCCCTTCATGCACAAATCCTGAACGCAAAGAATTTACCACTTACGGGAATCAAGACGTGTACATTAACGGGGACAATTTTGGCCCGATGGCAGACTCATCAGATAATTGCCGCCCATCCGACATGGGTGCAATCACAATCAAGTACGACAACTTGTGGAAGAATAATGATCTGCAGGTGCACTCGTACCATCAGAAGCTAAATTGTGTGGTGACAATACCGCACGTGCAGATCAAGTGCAAAACGATGGCTGGCGTGTCAAAAGATTTTATTTGGACAGTGACAGTGTCAGAACAAACCAGTGCACCGTCGTCGGAAGCAGCAGGACAGACAACGTTCTACTCTATTCCCATCATTCAAGAGCTTCGTGGTTCTGGGGCGTACGCAGCAAACACTGAAGGAGGACAAAAATTTTATCTCGAGGGTGACTACTTTGGACCAGCCACATCTTGCGCAGGCTCTAATAAACCAGGGGACTACAACTGCATTAATTACATCCACTTTGAGACTATGGATGCTGTAGTGTCACCCTCAATTCGCAAAATATTTGAGGGTGTGAAATGTTTTGTCAAGAATGCACAGACGCTGATTGAATGTGAGACGCCCGTCGGAGTCGGAAAAAATTTCAAGTACGAAATTATGGTGGGCAACCAACCGTCACTGTACAACACTGGGTTAACAAACCAGGCTTCGGCAGATAAAGAAAAACCTTCGTACGCTCGTCCTGTTGTCAGTGTTTTGTCGCGCTCGCAAGGAGCCAGTATCACGCCAGGTTCACCCATGGATGATGTCGACACGAGAGGTTTTGTGGTTGATCAAACTCAAACGCCGCAGTACGTAAACGGTGTCATTCCAGAAACTATTTTGATCTCTGGTTTGAACTTTGGACCATTGAACAGTGGAACGTGCTCACAAACTGGTCGCCCATGTGCTTCAAACGCTGTTTGCTTGGGAACTGGCGAAACATGTACCAACATGAACTCTATGGTTGCTTGGAATCCAACTACGGCAGTGTACGTCGCAAAAAAACCTGATCCAGGATCTAACACGGTAGACAGTTATGTTGCAACTAACTGCATTGTTGTGGTTGCGCACACACAAATGAAGTGTGACGTTGCTACTGGTGCTGGTCGGTCTCACGAGTGGACTGTCACTGTCGGACAACAGGACTCGCTGACACCAACGTCTAGCTACCATCAACCAATTCTTAATACCGTCACAGGACCTGGTGCTGTTGGTGGGAAAACAAACGGAGCCCAGTCCGTCCAGCTCAACGGCTTGAACTTTGGTCCTTATGCTGACGGAGCGAGTGTTACATACGGCGTGACAGGAATCGAATATACGCCTACGAATTGCAAAGTGGAGTCTCACTCATTGATTACGTGCAACACAGTTCCCGGCATTGGCCCGAACCTTTTTTGGCAGGTTACTGTCCGCCAGCAGGCTAATGAGCTTATGGCGACGACCTCGTATGCTGCACCATACATACACTCGATTACACCAGCAATCGCGAGTGCTGATGGTTCGGACAAACGTATTTTCTTAGCTTATCTGAACGTCAGTAACTCAGGTCTTGCTGATCCTTTGACGCGACGCAAAATTCAATTTGACATTGAGTGCTGCCAGACGACCGAACTTTGTCAAATGAATGCAAACTTGTGCGGTTCTTACGAAATTGAAGAAAAGGCACTAGGTCCAGAGTTGACTCGTCAGGAAGGCAAGTTTGACATCATTGCGTTTGATATTCCCATGTTGATGAACCAGAAAGATGCTGTGGACATTCCAGTGTCTTTAATTGTGTACCCTTTCAATCGTGATACAGGGACAGCGAATCGTGGTGCTACTGTCCGGTCCAGCAACGTAGTTCTTTTCAGCTATGACTCGCCTGTCATTGATCAGGTGGTGGTTCTTGAGCACCCAACAAACCCCGATCAGCTCCTAATTTATATTATTGGACAAAACTTTGGCTCCATTAACATAGGGGAATTTCCAGTCCCTGGAGATGAGATGAAAGTGTTGAGTATCCCCTATGATGATGGTGGCGCCCAAGTTGCTCCCACAGAAATTCCAATGCAGCTTGGCGAACCAATAAAAAATGGAGCTGTAATTCGATTTGTACAGAAATGGGACAGAGGTGCTGAAAATGAACGTTACGACAAAATTACTTTGGTATGGGCAGGTCCAAAAGAAGGAAAACTTCAAATTACACGTGGGGGTGAGGACTCAAACATCAAAGAGTTCAAAAAAATTACACCACAAATCAGAGACCTTAAATTTTGGGAGCTTGAACCAGTACGCAAAGAGATTTTTGACCTACCAACACTTGGAAGCAAAACTAATGGTGAGGGTGGTGACAAAACAATCCAAATTGATTTAGTCTGTGGCCATTGTGGCACAGAAAATATGGTTTGCACGCCAGGGGCTGGAACTTGTCCTGATCCTTCTGCACTCAAATGCCCTTGCAAAGATGTTCCAGTGCATGGTGTTCCTGCCGACGTTGAAATTTGGCTTGGTTCAACCAAGCTGAGCGATAGACAATTGCAACAATGTCCCATCGTTCCAGGCGCGTATACTTACACTAGCAGTTCCTCTCAGTGGAAATTTACGTGTAATGTCCCTGCATACCAGGGTTATCAAGTGGATACTAGAATCAAAGTCTCTGGATTGTGGTCCGAACCAGACATTTCGAAGTATCGACCTCCTGTCATTGATTTCCTTTCGCGCTCTGTCGGTGGAACCAAAGGCGCGTCCAACTTCAATAAAGAGAACTACGTAACGAGTGCAACGCAAAAATATCTTGAAATTCCAACGAACGGAGACAAGATTAAAATCACTGGGCATGATTTTGGAAAACCCCACCATGGACAAGAAACAAACGTTAATACCAAGTATGTTTCTTTCGATGGTGTTGGTTTCATGCCAACGCCCATGGCACCGGCCCATGGAGGTCTGAGCATTGATGTTCCTCCAGGTACTGGCTCTCGCATGCGACAGGTTAACGTGACAACTGGTCAGTTTGCCAATGATATCCAAGTATCCAACGCAATTGAAGTGAAATATAGAGCACCCACTCTTGTGGCTCACTTAGTACCTCTGTGGCGTTTTGACGATTACGGGAATGCAGGTGGCTACGAAGTTACGTTGTTAGGATATGATTTTTCAACTTCAACAACAGAAAATCTCAACAAGACGATAGTATTTTTCAAGGGCACTCCTTGTGAGGTAACCTTCACGAGCTACAAAATGATTAAGTGCACGCTCGGTTTCATCACAAGCACGACAGGTAACACCATCACCAGCATCGATGTTGCTGATCAAACCACCAGTGTCTACGTGTCAAATGAACGCAAAACACTCGCAAAAAATGCCATGAGTGCTGGAGAGTACACGCAAGATGATCTTCTGATTGACGATCGAGTAACGTATCGTGATACTACATTTAAAGCCCAAGTTGACAAGTGTGTCGGTGACACCTACGGATCTGATGGTCTGTCGGCTGCACTTGACGCGAGTCGCGATAAATCAATGGACACACCGTTTGCTGAAAGAACACCACAGCAGCAAGTTGTAGCCATTGTCAATGCAAGTACTCTGTCTCAGAGTCAAAAGGAGCGAGCGCAGTGCGTTGCTTTGGTGCAGCAGGCGTTCGACAAAAAATGCAGTGGCAGAGAAACGGGTGAAAGCAGACAAATCTTAGATACAGCGTACACGTGGGACGACAAACCTGGGAAAACAGAGTCTCGCACTAAAAAATGCTGGTGGGACGTCGGACCAGGTGCAATTAGTGGTGGCTATGGACCCTCACCAACCGGACCGGATGGACAAGGCTCTGGTGTTGATGATGGCTTCAAATCTGACGATTACGTTGGCAGGCCAATCATTACCCGTATCTACCCAACGACAGAGACCTCTGTTAATATCATGAAATTAAACACCCAAGGAGGTGTCCAGCTGACAGTCGAGGCGTTCAATATGGATCAACAATCTACCCGCGCAGTTCTTGTCGACGATAACAATGTGTGGCCCGACATCTGGGTCAACAACGGTAAAACGTTGCCACCTTCGTCATTTTACTTTGATGGTCTGCGATGGAACTTACAGCTGATGGTACCACCAGGGCAGGGTTTGACCATGCGTCTCAAGTTAATATCTACTCGACTTGGTCTAGAAAGTGTCCACTCTGGATTTGATATTATGGGATTTGCCGCACCAAAGTTTAATGAAACGTATATAACAAATATTCTGAACAGCCCAACTGATAGTTGTCAGGAAAATCAATTCGAGTCTGAGCTGTCGTGGGCCGCTCGTATTGATAACGTAGGAAAAAAGAAACGGGCAGAGAATCCAGGCAAGTATCGTCGCAAATGTCAAAAGCATTTTGAGATTAAGATTCGCGGCATTAACTTTGGTAAAAACACAACAACCTTAAAAGTTTGGATAAAAGGAACTAACATGTTATCCATGAAAGATGACGAAGCAAACGTGAAAGATATTATCTTCCCAGTATTTGATGGTTCTAAATATCAGACGTCCGACGTCTCTGAAAGAGGATTTGCCGGTTGCGTGTCATCGTTTTGTTTTCAACACAAACATAACGAGTTGATTTTAATGGGACCTGAGGGGTACGGAGCTGACTGCATACTGTACATATCTGTCGCGGGTCAGCAAATTAATATTCCTTTTAGTTTTCAGGCACCTGAAGCGGACTACAGTGAGCCTAACCCTTACAGTGCTAATGGAGACAGCATTACTATTCACGGACAAAACTTTGGTGGCGTCGCTTCAAATGCCCTCGTGATTATTGATGGTGAACCCTGTAAAAGTGAAGGTAAGGACTACGCTACTTGGTTTCCTGAACATCCAGTGAAAGGACTTCCTTATATTTCTTGCAAAGCATCGCAAACGATGGCAGGCATTGCAAATATCAGTGTCTTTGTTGCTGGTCAGCAGTCACGAATTGTACCAATTAAATCTGTGTCGCGAGCCGGTGTTCGTAGTGTGTGTAAAGATAGTGAACTTGAGGAAGATATTGATTTAAAGACTGGCCAATCGAAAGCCTACTGGGGCAGAATTGATCCTGCCAGAGAACTGTGCACAGCATGTCGCAAGGGTAGTGGTTGCATGAGTGATACCTACGCGCCACCTTTCTCAACTGCTGAGTTTTATATTCAAAAGTTAGATATTTCTGGCGGTCGCAACGCTTTGTACTCGACTAAAAATGATCTCATTTCTGTTCGAGAGCGGAGGGACTATTCGCGTGCCGTTGAACAGCAGTCCGTATCACTTCGCGTTTGCCCTCCAGAGCGGCTGTTGGATCCAGTACTAGACGCAAAGATGTACGAACGATTTGAGCAAGCTGTCATGAACAAACGTGATTTTTGTTTAACTGTCTTGCCGTGCAAACCAGCAGCAGCTTGCATGGGAAAAAATGTTTGTGCTGAAAAGTATGAAGCAAATTTGCTGCGTTGCAAATTGCAAAGATCCACTAATCCAGGGGCCACTGAGGACGATCCACTACCTACACCGGTGGTACAGCACTGCAATCACACGCTTCAATGCCGCATTAAATCAATGGGGCGTGACCAATTTAAAGGCAACGGTGAGACGTGTGCACTTGCCTTGGTTGACGTTTGCCGTTGTCCCACAGACTGGGAGCTGAGCACTACTTACAATCGTAAAACAGGATCTCCCGTGAACGCCAATCTGCCATCTGTCACTTCATCATGGAGCGTTGGAGGAGCGTCTGAAACATGGACCGAGTATGAAAACGATAGAATGGGAGGCCACGAATGTATAAAACAGTGCGTTCGTGACGCTGGAAAACTTGCATCGTTGGTAGAGAACGGCTGCCTCGAGGAGCAACTTCAAAAACGACTTGGCGGTGGCTACCCTGATTATTTTCACGAGGAAGATTCAGCAACGTGCGTGCCTCGTGGTTACTGCGTCAACTCTACGGGCTTTAAAGGTGCAACTTGCCTAGCCGACAAAGATTGCGATGAAGGCTTCTGTCAAGTCTTTGGTGAGTGTGAGTGTGAAGCATCTCCCCGTTGTGTTGAATGCACTGCAGGAACTCACTATCGCCGCGATGGAAAGTGTGAAGAATGCCCTAAAAACATGATGCTTGTGTTTGTTGGATTTTTCGTTGGAATTGTTGTTCTTTTGGCCGGAATGTATTACTTAGACCAGCAGGACTTCAACTTAGCTTTTGTCTCGATTCCAGTCGACTACTTTCAAGTGCTTGCACTGTTCAGTCGTGCTGACATTCGTTGGCCACCAGCACTATTGGAAATACTCTACGCGCTGCGCTTCTTCAACTTCAATATTGATGTTGCCACTCCAGAGTGCCTGCTTGTTGGTCTCTTTACCTACGAGCACAAGTTTTACGCCACGCTGCTGCTGTTACCATGTGCTGGAGTTGGTCTATTGTTGACTTGGGGATGGCACTGCATCTTCAACAAGTATGTTTTGCATCGTTCCATTGACAAGCTGTACAGCTCAAAACTTGTCGGCACGTTCCTTTTGTCCGTGTACTTTATGTTCTTGAGCGTTACTACGCGTGCGTTAGAAGTCTTCAATTGCTCACCAACGGATCCGGACGATGGTTGGACATATACCGATTTCACAGACAAGGCATGCGACGGCGGTGGTTTATGCCGATGTGGTGATCCAGAACATTTGCCTTGGAAGCTGGCACCATTCGCTATAACTTCACTTCTGTTGTACACATTAGGTTTCCCCGTGCTGTTGTTTTGGATCCTACGATGTGGTGGGCGCAAAAACCTCATTAAAGAAGATCAAATATTGCGCGCTGCTGGTGTTGGTGATACACTTAGCACCAATAATCGCGCATTCTTCATACGCGTCAAATATCACAAAATGTATTGTACGTTTGCATTGTGTTTTACTGATTATTTTCGGACCTCTTTCATTTTTTTCCATTTCGTTCTCTCGTTCCAGTTTGTTTTTTTTGGAAGATCTCCAGCTCACTCCTCTCTCTTTCTTTTCTCTCTCCTTTCATCAATTCTTTTTCTCTTTTTGTTTTCTGTTTTCAGATTATTTCAAACCAGGAAAGACATACTGGTTGCTGTACATTTTGACTAGAAAAGCGGGTATTGCTGCTTGTGGGCTCATTTTCCGCACCAACCCTGGATTCATGCTTGCTGGAGTCCTGTTGATCTTATTTGTTTGCTACATGGTGCAAGTCAAGCACCAACCGTACATGAGCACATCGCAACGCGCCTTGGTTCTTGCGGAACACAAGATCAAAGTTGCAAGTGGTGACAAATTGCATATGGGTATTGGTATGAGCATTACAAAAGCAATGCGAGGGGAGGGCAATGCAAGAGATCTCGCTCGCGCAAGAAAAGTAAAAGTTCAATTTTCGGCTAACTCCATTGCTATTGGTGGTTTAGAGAGCAAAAGATCTCTTAAAAAAATGACGGGAGATGACAAAGAGCGGGCACTGAAAGTGCACAAGAAACACAAGGTTCTGAAAAAGCAAAAAATTAAAGAATCGCGCCAATTCTTTTTCGATTACAACACAGTCGAACAAATTCTTCTTGCATGTGCCATTCTGGTGTGCGTTGCTGGAGTCATGTTTGAAAGTGATCGTTTCCAATCAACGGACGCCTCCGGCAAACTTCGCTACGGATGGATGCGTGACTTTGTCACTTTCTGCATCGTCTTTGTTGTCATATCGTCGCTGATTTATCTCGTCGTTGTGTCCATGAGTGAAATAATTGGGTACACACCAAAATTTGTCCAGAAGTTGTGTGCTAACAGAAAGAACCACGCTCTGCTCTCTGCCGCAAGTACAATTCAAGACCAAGAAGATAACCAAATAGAAATGAACTTCGTCAACCCAGCAGCATCAGCATCCCAGGTGGCGGATGCGAAGGAGATGATCATCTTGCAGAAAAAATTAGCAGAACAAGAGCAAGTAAACGCCGATCTTGCTGCTGCACGGATGAAACAAGCAAGGGCAGCAGCTGGTACAAAAAGTAAGGACAAAAAAGGAAAAGGAAAAGGAAAAGGAAAAGGACGTGGAAAGAAGAAGAAGAATGACTTTGGGGCTAAAAAAGCGTACTTTGACATCAATGGAGAAGCAGAAGCACCAAGCAAAGAGGATAAAGGGGATGTCAACGAACTCATAATGTCAGTGAATCCAGCGGCTAAAGGCCACAAGAGTCGTCCTTCGTGGAAACAGGTGAACGATCCGGGAAGTGGAAAAGATTACTACCACAATGTTTTAAGTAATCAAGTCTCTTGGGAAAAACCTGCCGATGATCTCATCATTCAGTCAACTGACGCTGAATAAAAATAGTGTGTACACACACGCAGTGTCAGTTTGATGGAGCGGTTCCATCAACATACAACGAATAAATGAAGCGCCAGCACATTTGTACATGAATAAATATATAATCGCGAGAGGGAAAAGAAAAGAATTATAGAAAAAATAACACACAAAACAAAAAACTAAAACAAGAAAACAAAAAAATTAAACCAAAAAAAAATTAAACAATACGCAACACAAAAACCAAAACCAAAAAGAAAAAAAGTTGATATTGATATTGATAGTATCACTGATACT
>Ga0307997_10001392_pt1 | contig 11376 bp, 3 predicted proteins | sample Davwhametageno36_FD_203165 | JGI IMG/M metagenome (GOLD analysis project Ga0307997, IMG submission 203165) | Marine microbial communities from Davis Island wharf, Antarctic Ocean - #36 | ecosystem: Environmental > Aquatic > Marine > Unclassified | place: Antarctic Ocean: Davis Island wharf...
AATATTGTAGTCCTCTAAATCTTCAAGAACGCGTAGCTTGAGACGATTAAAATTTTCAATCACTTGAACAGTTGTTCCATGACTCTCGTCACCGTCAGGGTCGGACAAGATATCTGTCACCACTGGTCCACAACTTGCACTCTCACTATCTTCGACCAGAGCACTCATTGAGTTGCCAAGATTTGCTTGAAGCTGATCATCTAACATTTGATTAAACTTGATCTTATCCTGATTCGAATTAAGACGATCAGCAAAGACCCGCTGGGATTCGTGAATCCATAGCTGAAGATAGAGATCAGACGACACGAACTGAGTACTCTTGGCACGGAGCATGCCCTCAATGACTTTGGACATGTCACGCATGTTAAAAATGTACACTGGCTTTGTTGGTGTTGGCAAAAAGGATTCGGTGACCATTTTGTACAGTCCGACAGTTGACAACACAACGTTGCTGCACATACTTTTAATCTCGTCATCAAAGGCAGGATCATCACCGTTCGTTGCCAGGACACGAGATGATAGAATGCACTCAAAAATACGACGGAGCTCCGCCTGCTCAGGAGCAGCAAAGTTAATGACGTGGAAGCGACTTTGAAATCGTTGTGATATGACGCTGCGGCCACCACCCGGAGGTCCCATGGCGCACAGGAGCTGTGTGTCCAAAATGTAGCGGAGTGTTTGCTTACCACGATCGTACCAGCACTCGTAATCGACCCATTGACGAAGTAGCTCTAAAAAAAAGGGGAAAAAGGAAAATGTTGGTCAGCGCTTTAAAAAAAACGAAAAAAAAACAAACAAACAAAACAAACAAACAAAAAAAATCGACAGCAACCGGACGTACCTAGTGGTGGTTGCGATCCGAACTGATCCTTTGTTGGCATGTTGAGATCGTCAACAAAGCATACTAATTTTTTGCCACCAGATGGACCAAATTTCTCTTTGGATCTCTTCTCCATGACACTCTCAATAATATCCTGCGTTGCATTCGACGTCGTTGCAGAACTGAAATATATTTCAAGCTTGGAAAAAGTTTCTCTCGGCAACTTGTTCAACAGCTGCTGAGCAAGAATCGTCTTTCCAGTTCCAGTGTGTCCAACAATGAGAGTGTTCCTCTTGGCACCCGTCAGGATATCAATAACGGTGGAGTTCCGGACTGTGTCAATGGTTGGTACAACAATCTTGTAAAAAGGCATGGTCATGGGTGGCAGGTATGACTGTGAGACGCGGTCGCTCCACGGTTTAAATTCACCCGATTTCTGATCAACGAAATAATCAAAAATGGTATTAGCAGCTGGAAACGTCGAATCAATGTCACGCATGACATAGTCTAATCTTTTTCTGGAGGGACGATCAGCAGCTGCCAAGAGCGACCATACGGTGCAGAAACAGAACCACTTCTCTATGTATGCTTGGTGTGCCGGCTTGTCTGCCTCCATGGCAGTCGATCGATGCTCAAGAGCTATCCCTGTGTTTGGATCGTTGGAGAAAGCTTTGAAAAATCGGCATAAGCTGACGATGCCGTTAAACGTCGAGATTGGCACCAATTCATTGACGTCGGAACCCTCCTTCGCACGTACCATGGGCTCCACGTACTTGACAAACAGTGAAGTCAGGAACGCCTTGTCCTCATCCACTTCTGTCTTCGTATCGCCGCTCTTTGCTGCGTCTGCTCCTTCTCCACCCTCACCACCAGCACCAGCACCACTGGCATCTGCCTTCTTTCCGACACTCTTGTCTTCTTCGTCACCCTCTTTTTTAAAGTATTCCGTCAACCAACTCGCGACATACGGCTCATAACCAAGACTTGCCTGGTCCATGTACACCATCCCAGCACGCGACACTGTGGCTGGTGATGCTACAGAGAGATCACGCACCTCAAACAATAGGCTCATTGTCGACGACATCTCAATGCGATCGCTGTTAATTAGCGTCAGCACCTTGTTATCGTCCATGACTGAATTCATCGATTCAATCCACAAAGTGTCGACAGGACCGTCTAACAAAATCCATTTTTCAATCGGACGCTCGTCAGCAGCAGCATCACGAAACAAAGACGACAGGACACCATCCATCCACTCAAACGTGGCTAAATCGTAGGCACCATAAATCTCGTTGAGATTCAATGATTTTGGATTTAGAATGATTGGACGAACGGGCATGTAATCCTTGTTCCCTGATTTTGCAAGTGCGGTTCGAGCTGCCGCCAAACAACGCCACGCGGTACTTTTTCCGCTTAGTGTCAAACCAACCATCATGTTACAGTGACGCATCTCCATACTTTCGTACAGCTGAATTGTTTTGCCAACAATGAACGGCATTGCTTGGAGCGGCATGCCATCTGAAATTCCCTCCAGACCACGTCGGAGTGCGCGCTCGATGGTAACCTGGAGCACGCCGTAGTCGGGATCCGCCAGTTCTAAATCAGGAAACAAATCACCCAATAGTAGTTTGAACAAACGTAAATCGTCTGTAATAAATTTTGGTACGTTCATGTCTCTTAATGCACGCAACAAGATGGCATCCTCCGCCATGTCCGGATCTGATCGCTTCAGTGCACCAGCAGCGTTCAACACTGCCTTCAACGAGCGAAGACCGTAATCGTAGTGATCCTGCTTCGTGAGCTGCTGAATCATCAGCGAGTACAGCGTTGTCGTCTTCTTGGCAAGAAGTTTTGACTCTTCAAATCCATTCGCAGCGAGCATGACCTCAGCAATTAGAGCAAGATCTGGTACCATCATTGCACACGGACGCATAAGTGCCTTTAAATTGTCTGGAAGCTCCGTTCTGCCAGCGTAACCAGGGTTCATGGTAATGAAAATACCCAAAGACGGATTGCACTTGATAATGGTGCCCTCAAAATCAAAATGTGACTTCTTCGCTGCCAACGCCGCCATAATCGTCAAAATTTGTTGCGCAACGACCGAAAGGACCTCGATCTCGATACGATTAAACTCATCAAAGCAACCCCAGCCACCTGACTGGACCAGCCCACTAAACATTCGACCCACTGACTTGTAGTCCAAACCGTCCGAGCAGTTAATCACAATGACATATTTGGCTAAATTCTTACCCATATCCTTCACTGTCTCAGTCTTTCCAGTACCTGCCGGACCAAGTGGATTCCCCCCCCGATTCAAATAAAGTGCGTTGACCATCGTTAATATGCAACGATCGGTCAATGGCGTCACGACCAGACGTCCATTGTTCCCCTGGTACTCGTAACTGTACTCGAGCTGCGCGTTCGTTGAATGCACAGTTGTGTTTCCAAACTCAGGGTAGTTAGGATCATCCTTGTGAAAAACGTATCGGAGCTGCATCAGCCATTCAAAATCATTGACGCTGGCACAATCTGCTTTGATCATTTTGTCTTGCGTGTCGCGGGAATGAACTGGAAAAAAAAAAGGAAAAAAGAAAAATAAGTGTTAAAAATTAATATTAATTCTCAATCACCACGTCAGCACACACTGAAAAAAAATATAAAGGAATAGTAAATAATAATTTTCACGTACTCTCCATAGTAATCAATGCAATAATTTTATTTCTTTCAATTCTTGTGAGTTTCCCACGAACCATGGCCGCAAGCTTCACAACGTACTTGGCTTGTTGTTTTTTTAGTTGTTTCATTGCTTTCTTCTTGCCATTTTGAATTTGATTCAGTGCTCTCGTGCACTCAGCCGTCCACATAATGCCACCCGTTGTAATTAAGAGCTGACCGTGATACAACTTGACCCACTTTTCTTTCTTTTTTGTTCCCTTGTATGCAACAATGGCATCACGCAACCATCTGCGGACAGCAGAGCGCATCATTTCCTCCACAGCACCTAGCCACAACTCCACAGGACCATCGACCACTACGTTCTCATTAGCAAGCAGCTCCTCGCCGTCTGGTGACACCATGCCAACAGCTTCAACAGTCAAATTATTCACACCGGGTGTGTGAGGATCAATTAGCTGCAGCTTTTTTACGCCAACAAAGCATTTTTTAATGTGCTTTTGAACCTGCTTGGGATCTTTTTGTTGTCCTAAAATTTCAAGCAAATCGTCATTAGACAAAAAGTAAAATCTTGGAAACACCATTCTTTTTGTCTCCAAGTAAGCGTCTAGCTGCTTTTGAATGACTTGCAAATTTTCGTCGCAGTCAATCAACGTCTTTAACAAGCCTGGTGCTCCACAAGCCCTCAGAGCATTTGGATCTTTGTACATTTCTTTGGTGAAGCGAATGTACGTAGCGTTGACGGTATCAAACAGCTGCGATTCTTTCGGCAGCTGCTTGCGAATGTCTTCGGACGCCATGAAAATGCTCTCCAGGTACATCCACTGGCGCTGGACAGTCAGTGCGAGCTCAATTACTTCGCTGATGTGTGACAGCGCGTCCTCCCAATGATCTATCTGTTCGCGGAAGGATTGATAGAAACGTGATGCTTTCATGGTGCTGATAGAGACTTGATTGTCCTCTAACTGTGCAAAGAGATCCTCAACGTCACGAATTTTGTAATAAATTTCTTTATGATCACTCATTTCAATGTTCACTTCTGCCCAGATTCCATCCATTTCATTCAGTGCGCTCTCGATGCCTAACTCTTTGTTGGCATTGGCTGACAGCTCACCAATGAAGTCGGCGTGCAAATTGACACCCAGAGTAAACACCTTCTCCAATGTAAAATCAGGTGAATTTGGATCAAAATCTTTTTTCATCTCCTGACGAAGAAGATCCCAATGTCTTGGTCGCAAGCCTGGATTTCTCAAGTCTTGAATAAGTGGGAGCGTTTTTAAAAATTGATCCACACGATCTTGGACAGATCCAAAGACTTTCCAACGGGAAATATCACGCTTCATCTTACCAATTTGTTTACGATACTGAAGGGCCATGGTATTCATTGATTCAACGTTCAGCTCCTTAAACTTTCCATCCTTCCACTTGTTCCAGTTCTGATCAAAAGAGGCGGCAATTCCCCAAATGGCCTCCAACTTGCTTAAGTCTGTCTCCGTATCCTCCACATTTTTAATGGTCGGTGGTTCCAAACCAAAAATTGCAAGACCTGGCTTTAATCTCTCCAACGATGCTCGTTGCTCAGCCACTGCTTCTCTTTGTCTTTTACATACCTCGAGCGCCTGCTCAGGTGTCAGCTCGTCGTTATGGAACGGTAGCACCTTCTTTGCATCTGCACGCGACTGCGACAACTCGGAAGTGAAAGATCCCAATGATCCCACCAGCGTCTCCCTCATATTCTGCTTCGCTTTGGTCAAATTCTTCTTTGCCTCACTCAGCACCGTAGTGAAGTTGTCTCGCTTGGGTCTCAACTCGGAGAGACTTGCGAGCTCCTCGTCCGAAACTTGGACATCAAATTTAGCGAGCGATCCGTACTTTTTCTCAACAGGTCCAAACTTCCCATCAAACGCTGCCGCACTCTCTGCGTTAGTCGTGAAAGACTCCAGCATTTGGAGCTTGTTGCCCAGCTCCTCTAAATTTGTTGGCTGGTTTGTCAGCGACACGGTCGCTTGATCCATGACGTCATTCAAAGCTTGGAGATCGCTCTTGGCGTTAGAATTGAGGAGCGATGTCAGCCGACTCTGCCAGTCGACGGCATACATCGCGAGTTTTGACTTGAGCTCCGCGTAGTCAACGCGAATGAACGTGATGTTGTCACTGACGTCCTCCTGCTGGATGTCTAACTGTTGGTCGCGGTATCGCTGGATGTCAATTTCAAACTGCTCCAGCGGACGATTTGCTTTGGCGTACCTTCGAATGAATGCGTCTCGATCCATCTCCCACAGCAATCGATACTTATCCCAGTACGCAAGCACCTTGTTCAGTTGTGATCCAGACGCCGACATTCCGTTCATGATATTTACCAGAACCTTGAGGACGTCTTCATCCTCGGACACGACGTCGTAGAAGCTCTTCATTGGCTCCATGGTGGGAGACGTCTTCGTCACCGACACGACGGTGCTACTACTGTCCACTGCTCCCGGTCCCTCCTCCTCCTCGGAAGCAACTGCAGACGCTACTGCGGCAGACGCGGCGGTGGGTGCAGCGGTAGACGATGCAGAATCTTTGGTCTTTCCCTCGCCCTCCGCAGCGGCGGCGGCGGCCTCTTCCGCTCTGCGTGTCATCATGGCGTTGTAACCAAGCCTTGACTTTTGTGGATGAAACAACCGCTCAATTTTTTTCAACACCATGAGCAACTTTTTTGAAATGACATTGACCATTTGTGTCAACGTTATGATCGTAGGACTGAGCTCAATCTTTTGCGTTCCCTTATCAAGCACTACGCTGACTTTGAACAGCGGCTGCGGCTCTGATCTTGCGTCGCCATTAATGGCGCGAGACAAATCTTGGAGTGAACGCTTTGCCGTGCCACGCAGCGCGGCCTCGACACGCTGATCAATGCTTCGCACCAGATGCACCCATTCTCTCTGCACCTCGGGACTCTTGCTGTCAGCAAAAGAAGGACGCAATGCTTCGATGGTATCGTGAATTGTCTTGTGTGCTTGCTGGAGCTGTGCCGTGACGTTCTTTCGATGTGTCTGCTGCTTCGCCTCAAACTCACCCTCCTCGTACACGGTGTTCTTCTCGATCAGCACGAGCTGCGTCCGTTTAATGGAAAGACACGTCGAGTGAATCAGCGCCATGCCAGTCTTGTAGTCCTCCACCACCTTCATAGTGTCGTCACACACAGTCTTGCATGCGGGCACGAACCAAGTCTTGATATTCTTGTGCATCCAGTTCAACTTGACCAGACCCTGCGCAACGCGACGATCCATCTGCCGCACATGGTCCGTAAACAGATGTCGCTCTCTCGTGTCCAGAGAATCCACCACTCCGTTGTAGCCACGAACAATAATCATGATGTGCTCGCGTAGCTGCCTCAGCCTCTCGTTCTGATTGTTGGCAAGATCGTGTGCTACATACGGAATTGGCATGCCCTCGAATGTGTCCCATAAACGTACCTCATTGAACAGACGAAGAAGATTATGATCAAAGTTATTCTCCAATCTTCCTGTGGTCTTGTTCTTTCGCGCAACCTCCTTCATTCCCTCTCGGTACGAGGACACAAGCCCACCACCGCCGTCTCCTCCATTGGATAAAAAATCATCCTCTGGTCTTTGCTGGCGTATCATCAAATGTCCGTCCAATCCTTTGGAAAGAGAAGAACCCTCCTGTCCCTTGTCGCCGCCGCTGCCACCACCTCCACCATCGACATCACCGTCGTCGTCCGGTGCCTCCATGGATTGAAGCCAGTCCTTGTACTTGGTCTCAATGTACTGATCTAGCACCTGCACGAATGCGTCGCATGAAACCTCGACCTCTGACCACTGGCGGACGCTCGGGAGCCAACGTCGTGCACTTGACAGCTGCGACCAGTCACTGACAATTCTTCTCTTCATTCCTCTCGCCCACGACGCCGCTCCTGCAAACACTGGTTCGTCGTCCATCAACGTAGGTGCGAGACGATTCCGATCAAACCGCTGCCTAGAGTTGGCGACCTGAGACTGGAAGAGAATCAACGTGCTTTCTGTTTTCTTCTCCAGCGCCTTTCGAACGGCCTCTTTCTTCGTCAGCTTTTCAAACGCGCTTAGCATGTCGACGCAAGCACTGATGGTCTCTAAACCTTCGAACGCTCCACTCATGACGTTGCTCATCATTACCTCAAGATCTTTGACGCCGTTTTTAAAGCCATTGAAGTCCGTGTGCCACTGCGTCTCCTTGACGTCAAGGACGTCGTATGTCACGCTGCGGAGCACCGACATGTACCGCTCGAACTGCTGCGATAGGCCAATAATCGCTCGCGAGATGGATGGACCCTGCATGCCACCGAATACAGGAAGACTGGTGGAGGAGCCGGCAGTGGTGGTGGTGGTAGTGGTGGAGGAGGAGCCGGCAGCAGATCCTCGTCGAGAGAACTGAATCTTTCCATCGCAGACCTCCTCCAAATCTTTGCAACGCTGGACAAACGCGTCAATTTGTGCAAAGATGCTCGATTCCTTGAAGTCCCAAGGCTGGCGCTTGCTCTTATTCTGCAGCAGCGCAGCGTTTCGATATGCCTCTCTCCAAGCCTCGCCGCATTTGACCGACTGACGAAGAGCGGTCAGCGACTCGTCCACTGGTGACGTGTACTCTTCATCAACGACCTGCTTGGCCGTCTTTTTTCTGCTCTTGTTTGCAAATGAAGCATTGCCGATCTGACCCGTGGCGCTGTCTCTCGTACCAAAAACACCCTCGAGTGGAATCGAAGCGCAGCATCTTGCCATGACGAAATTCGATACTTTTCTCAGAAGTCCCGTCAATCTTTCAGCACGATTGTAGTGTCTGGATAAATTCCAAATCATTCGAACGATCATCATGAGCTTGGGGAGAATCACAACGACCTCGTCGGGCGATGCCTCCTCAAGCTCCTGGCAGCAGGGTGCTAGTGCAGACAAGAACTTCAAATTATCCTCAGCCTCCTGTGATCCAACGTGAATAATGTTGGCGAGCTCCTCAAATGGTGCCAAGTAGTTTGACTTGACCGCGCTCAAAACTTCAGCGATTCTACGAATTTTTGGATGCTCGAGCTGCATCCGAATACCAGACAAATCAAGTGTCCTTGACTCCCAAAAATGGATCTCGTCCAATGGCGTGGCTGTCTCTGCGTCAGAATTCATTGAGTTGTCCTGAAGATTCACTACCTCCTTGATTTGCCGAGTCCATCGAATGACCGTCGACTCCAAACGCTGCACTAAATCTTTGTCGCCTCGCACGACATCCAAATTTTCCAAATCGACGACTTCCGATGGGAGGTACAAGACAGTCTTTCCATGCGCCTGGTGGACGGTCTCCGTCAGTGATGCCATGAATCGATGCATATGATCTGTCAATGACTTGCGCACGCCTGCGGGCAGTGACTTGTCTCCGGACACGTGTGGTACGAACAGATTGCTCATGACACGAAGGAGCGATGCCATTGCCGTGCCACTACAGACTCCGAAGACAATCTCCTTCTGAATTGTGGACGGTGTAATGACTACAGATGGACCACGGACAAAGTACTGGAACTCAAAGGCATCGCTCGGTCTGGGGACACCACCAACTCCGCTCACTCCGTCCTCCTTGTCAGCTCCACTGCTGCTCACTCCATCGATCGTGAGCACAAGTCGATCCAACGAATTTTTTGGTACAAACGCAAATAATCGAGTCGTGGACGGTTGGTACAAAAAATCAGTGACAATGCTGCTGTGCACATCATCCTTCCACATGGTGCTGGCATTGTATCCCGCAACTTGGATCCGCGTCTTAATCCACTTGATCATTTCATGGACGCCTTCCATGTCAGTAAAGTAACCACCACTATCCGAAGCGGAAGCAATATGAATTTGTTCCTCGGCATTTTTTGACTCGCTTGCCACAACGACATCTCCTGTTGTCACAGTGGCATTTTTTGACTCGCTTGCGTCAGCAGTCGATTCCAAGTCCACTGTGACTGCAGCGATGGTTGGGACAATTGGACTATCCTCAGATTTACTGAGTTCCTCTTTTTGATCAGACATGAAGTTTTTTGGTTCAAAGAAACGGAAACGAAATAGAAAGGTGATAGATAAGTATTTAAAAATTTGAATCGTTTTGCTGGAAAATGCTGTTGGCCAGGTTGGCCAGTTGGAAAAAAAAAGTTTGAAAATATCTTCGAATAGGGATCGACCAGTCGACAAAAAAACCAGTTTCAATTTTCAGAGGTCGAGGATGTTTCATGCTAATGCTCTCATTGCGAACGCGTAGCAACTCCCATCCATGGCATCAAAGTATGCTTACAAGCATCAACAAACTCTTGTCCGAACCAACAGTGCCACCAAGATCCAAGCTCGTGTTCGTGGTGCACGCGCTCGTGATCAATCAAAAAAGCGTACAACTAACACTAACAAGAACTATGTTCGACAACAAAGACGACAGCTGCAGTTTGATGGAGAGAGGAATACTCTCGTTCGAACCAACAGTGCCACCAAGATTCAAGCTCGTGTTCGCGGTGCACGCACTCGCACTACCGCTCGCCGCCACAAACAAGCGGTAGTGGAGGACATAGTGGATGATAACGACAGCGTTCTGAGCAGCACGGATGATCCAGAACTCGATCGACTCAAACAACGGAGAAACGCTCTCAGAACCAAGTATCGTGATCAGAGAGAGAGAGGTGAGAACGGAAAGATGCAGCTGACGTTGCTGGACTTTGACATTGCAGACAAAGAGTACAGGATGGCACTGGCTTACCGCATTCAGGCGGCGAAGGGAGTCGAGAATCGAGAGTATCGCGGCATGCTCGCTTGCGCATGTCTGCCGTGTTTGCTGATTCTTCAATTCCTTTGTTGCACATCGACAGGAGCGGTAGGCGAGAGAAGAAAAACGGTCAAAGAAAGAGACGAGACGATTCAAAAGTTAAAATCGCTTGGAAACGATTACATGCAGACGAAGCAATTAAAGATTAAAAAGACACCAAGAGTGAGGCAGATGAAGAGGTGACAGTGACAGGAGAATATCAAATTGAAAAATATATTTAAAAAATTGTGGCCACTTTGGCACACAAAAAATGACACATACATGTGATGTAGTAGTGCTATTGTACCCCCAAACACCAGGGGTAATCCAAAACTGTATCTAGTGGAGTCACAAGTGCCTAGAGTGAAAAGTTATCTCAAGTTGACGAAATCATAGAGCAACCGGAATCAGCTGTATGCTCATGCATATTTATACATTTTTTCATCTAAAATCTGGGAGAGTTTGAGTTTGTTTTTCAATGATTTTCCCGGGTGTACCAGTACAGTAGTATTCTGTAAATTAAAAGCATACTTTCAAAAACCACCAGCGAACGGTACGGTAGCAAAAATGAAGAGACATGTACAACAGCAAATCACACAAATTCATCGGTCATTTCTGTTGTACACAGACACGACAGCAGCCTTTTTAACAGAAGAGCGCATGCAAACAGCCAACAGCAAACAGACCACCAAGAATCACAGCTGCACCTTTCGGGTTTGGAAATCGATCCCAGGGCATTCCTGTCTTCTTTGGTCCGCTCCACTTGACCTTCTCTCGTTTTTTTGGAGATCGTGGATGCGACATTTTCGTCTTTTGTTTTGATTTTTATTTTTTGTTCTATTACAAATTCTAAGGGAATCCAAATAATCATAAAAAAGTTCAAAAATATCATTTAAATATTTATTAAATAATCATTAAAATAATCATTTTGTCACAGTATGCTATTTTTGCTAGTAAAATCCATCTCATATAGTTTAAAATGAATTCTAACGTGAAAAAATAATCATTTATATTTCGAATTACTAGTAATCTAAACACCCTAGCCTGCTTGGGGAACGTAACCTAGGCCTCCCTATACTGCTAGACCGGGG
>Ga0307997_10001396_pt1 | contig 11359 bp, 12 predicted proteins | sample Davwhametageno36_FD_203165 | JGI IMG/M metagenome (GOLD analysis project Ga0307997, IMG submission 203165) | Marine microbial communities from Davis Island wharf, Antarctic Ocean - #36 | ecosystem: Environmental > Aquatic > Marine > Unclassified | place: Antarctic Ocean: Davis Island wharf...
CAGGCGTTGTATACCCCCTGGTTCACTTGAGTAGCTGTAGCTGTCTCTCGGTCAACACATTCATAATCTACACCTGCAGTATCTTGTGATGACGTAAACGGTCCTATTAATCGGTTCCGTCGATCCACATATATCATTTCTGCAGTAGGTTTTTTGAGATCACCGCCAATTACCCATTTATTGAGATAATCTTTGTAAATAATCAAAACCTCATAGTTGCTCGCAGCTGGAGGAGTGCTTAGACGTACACTGGGTAGTTGCGCTAATGACCATAGTTCGCCGTTATAACGAATATTGCTGCTGGTGTCTTGAGCCACTAGTTCTTGAAGGGGTAGGCATACTACAAAGATGCTGCACGCAAAACGCAACACTCTGCACATTGAGGGAAACATAAAGATTACTGATATTTTATGTAAGAGCTTGATCATCTTGTCTCTTTATTGATAGACGACTGATGCCGTAGCAAGCCATTTCGCAAAAGTCTAGCAAACCAATTGGGGTTTTGGTAGCATCAATTAGCTAGTACACATGTGTCTCCATCTTCTTGTTTCAGAATATGCACGCGTTTTATCGCGCCGGGAGTGATTAGGATGAAAAGGAATCGGGCTGAATTGAGCACTATTAGCGTGTCCGCGCTAGATGTTTTTGCCTCTGCACTCGGTGTTTTTATTATTCTCACTAGTGTGTCGCTTCCTTTTATATTTAATACTTCGCAGTCCGCTGAAAAAAACTTGTCCCAGGCTGAGCTAGAGGCGGAAATAAAGTCGATATCAGATCACACTGAGGTGGTAGAGCGACTCCTTATAGAGATTGTTTCACTTAAAGCAGAAATCGAAGAGTTACAACCATTATCAGGAGCCGAGGCTGGAATTGAGGAAGATGTTACCAAAGCATTGGCGCTGCAAATAAAATCGTTAGAACAAACCCTTGAGAGGACAGAAACTACTCTTGAATCTGCTCTGCGGGACCGAAAGACAACGGAGATGATTCCGCCCATTGATATCGTGATAGCGTTTGATACCACTGGGAGTATGCAAGATGAACTTCGATCTCTGCAAGGTGGAGTCATCTATTTATCACGTATCCTAATGAAGTGGTCGGAGTCGCCGGCTATTGGAATTATCGAAATACTTGATGAATGTGAGTACGCCAACAGGAAAAAATTCTCCTTGCAAGAGATTAATGCTAACTCTTTAGGGCATTTACAACGATTTGTACGCTCTATTGGACAAATAAATACGGGTTGTAATCTTTATAGCTGGGAGGAAGGTACGCACTTTGCGCTGCGAGAAGCGATAGCGGAGAATTGGCGGCCGAATGTTGAAAGAAGGGTGATTATTTTGATGAGTGATTTTCCTCCTTATCCATATGCGATGAGTGAAGTTAAGCAATCGATAAAAAATTTCGCTAGTAAGGATAGTCAATCTGTGTCTATCGTGCAGCCGGCGAATGCTGGTGCTACAACTCAGCATGTTAAGATCATGAAGAACCTTGCGAACTTAGGTAATGGAGAGTATATCGATGGGGCTGGTTCAATAGTTGGTGCGATTATTTTAGCGCTTTAGGGAGTTCAATATGGCTATTAAAAAAATTATAACAATTGGCCGCAGCGATGAGTCAGACTATCGAGTACATAGTGAGTCCGTGTCCAATGAGCACGCGATGCTCATAGTTTCAGATAGTGAGAAGTGCTTGCTCATTGATTGTGGCAGTACTAATGGAACTAGGCTACCTTTGCAGACCGGAGCAGATAGGATTTCCCAATCCGAGGTTAGTTTAGATAGTTCAGTATTTTTTGGAGACCATGAGCGGCGAGTTGAAGATATTGTAGCCAGCCAACGATCTACTCGACCTCCAAGCAATAGAGATAACTTTACTCGCTTTAGAGACCCTGTGGATGGTTCGATTAAGAAAGGGCCTCGCTCATGAACCTTAAATCACTAGAGGAAAGAGATCGGCCGATTTTTTTAGTCATCGGTGCCGCTGCGGCTTCTATCTTCCTTATGCTTGGCTTGGTAATGTTTGATAGAGAGTCCCGAACTAGTGCACTTTTATTTGATCTTACCGGCAAGCTAGGAGTGTACCCTTTTACCGTGCAAGGTTTTATGTGGCTCGTATTTTTTCTCGCACTAGCAGATGCAATTTACATCTATCTTTTTATTGGGAAAGATAAGGCTGGTTTACGCGCACATTTACTTCCCGAAGAAAAGACAAAGATGATCAGCAATCAAACGGCTAAAAATATATACAGCTCAATCAGCACGAGGCTAGAGACACCCTCAGCAGTATCCTTTTTGGTCGCTAAAACTCTAGATCAATTTTTTGTCTCTAGATCGTTAAGTCGTGCAAATGAAGTTTTTGATAATTCAGTACGCTTACTTTCTGATCGTAATGATCTAAAACTGTCCTTCATCCGCTATGTTGCATGGTTGTTGCCTACCATAGGATTTATCGGGACTGTTATAGGCATTTCCCTTGCCCTGGTGGTAGCGGCAGAACCACCCATGGAGATGAATAGCGTCAGTATGAGAGATTGGATGAGCGCATTAACTGGAGAGCTGGGATATGCTTTTGATACCACATTACTCGCGTTGGCCCAATCAGCGATAATTGTGTTTGTGCAAAGTCAAGTTCAAGCTCACTCGGAGCGGGTTTTGATAGATTGCGAAGAATACTGCCTGGATAATTTGATCAATAAGCTGCTAGATCCGAGAGTTTAGTGATTAAATTTTTCTCTAATCAGTCTGTATAATCTCAACGGTTACTTTTTGCGGGTTACCACTGACGCTTTTTAGAAAAACTTCTCCATTGATCCCGCCGAAGCTCTGAGCATCCGCTTTGGTAACGGCTAGCCCTTTTTCGGTCTTCACTCTAAATGGTTCATCTGCATATAGCTTCAGTTGATAAGAACCATTGGGCTTTTTCCGAAGTCTTTTAATTTCAGGTAGTACATTTATTGGAGTCCACTCAGCGGATTCAATTCCAACTATCCATGACGTTTTCTTTGGCTTGAGTACGACTGGCTTAGGAGGATCGATTCCGATTGTGGGTGGCAACGCAACGATCGGTTGAGGAGCCTCTTTAGATTCATAAATGTTATAACTTATTGTTACCCAAAAAAATAATGCAACTGCCGCAATCCCTGCGATAACTGGATTTTTATCGAACCCCATCATTTTATGCCCAGATGATGAAGTTTTAATGCTGTCGTCTATTTGTTTTTTAGCTGCTTTCTTTGAAGCATCTGCCTTTGTTTTTTTGACTTTGGACATCGAGGCTGTCGGCTGTAGCCATTCATCAATTGTCTGCGGCCGATCCTTCGGAATTGGCTCCATCCCCCAATCGATTTGCCGTAAGAAATCACCAGAGTAATCAGATAGTGAATCATCACCAGCTAATATATCACTATTATTGCTTAAGAGTCTTGATGGGGCATCTTGGGGCGGCTGACCCTTAATTATGAAGTAAAAAGTTGCTGCTAACGAATAGATATCTGTGAACGAACCGCAAAGATCATTGCCTCCATCATCATCCATGTCCTCCTGAGAAGCATACTGCTCGACAGCCGAATAACGAGGTGTGAGTAATGCAACAGTACTTTTTCCCCCAGCAGTTTGCCGTGCAGCACCGAAATCAATAATGACTGGCTCGCTATTGGAGTGGCGAACCAAGATGTTTGCAGGCTTTATGTCTCGGTGGTAAAAGTTGGAGTCATGTATCGGCTTTAAAGCTTTTAAACAAAGACTTTGGAAAATTCCTTCTACTTGTTTAGCGCTGGTAATTCTATGTGATGTAGCGAAGTCATCTATCTGCATTCCGTCAATAAATTCCATCGCTAAATATGCGGTTTGATGCTCCTTCCAGTACCGCATTATTTTGACGATGAACTCGCTAGAATACTTGTGCTGTATTGCCGCCAGTGTAGTTCCTTCTAATAAGAATTTTTTCAGACCCCAGGCAAATAAATCGTCTGAGCCAGCCGTAGCAAGGACATCAAACGATTCAGGATTACGTTCTGCCATTCCTTCGGGGAAATATTCTTTTACCGCTACGATAAACTTAAGATGAATATCCTCACATTTGTAGGTAATACCAAACCCTCCTCTACCGAGTGTTTCAACAACACGATATTGGTGACCTATTATAGTATTTGGTGGTAATTCGTCTTTCATATAGTCATCTTAACTGTTTTGGTAGGCTACGGGGTCTATAACGATGAGTGTCGTATTATCCTGTTTGGTCGAGCCTTTCTTTTCAATTGCATTTATTAGTTGGGTCGCAATCTCTTTAGGCCCTTTTTTAAGATTAGCGAGCATAACAGATTTCACCTCGTCACGAGAAAGCGTATCCAAACCATCAGACGAGAGAACTAGGTATTTAGACTCGGCCAGTGAGAATCCTTTGTCGTTTAGATCGTATAATTTAATATTATCGCCAGTCAGTGCGCTTCGAAGCTGTGATACCTTTTTTTGGTACTCCGGACTTTCCTGTTGTAAAACATCCGAGGCCACAAGCTCGTCTAAAACTGGTCTCATAGAATGATCTTCGTTTAGAAGATGTAGTTCATTATTGTAATCGAGAGATAAAAGCGGGCTATCGCCAACGCTCACCCAAAAAGCATTCTCGCCTATAATAATTAGCGCTACTAACGTCGTCCCCATACCTTCTAGGTCTGCATTTACCTTTAAGCACTCAGCGATGTTGAGGTTAGCTGCAGACAGCGAATCTCTGAGCGTCCTACCATCTAAAACGTCGCAGCTCTCGACCACGAGTTTTACTGAATCAATGGCCGTCTGGCTCGCAACCTCACCGCCGGAATGGCCTCCCATTCCATCTGCAAGAACAAAGCAAGCTGGGGTTGGACTATTCGGAGACTCAAAGCCATAACAAATACCATAGCTGTCTTCTTGCTCATCCCTTTTGCCGATTATTTGCATTGCAAAGAAAGGCGCTGTTTTAGTTTGCTTCACCATCGGAGATAGATCTCCTATTCCCAGTCGAAGGTTTCGTCGCAAAGCGCAACAAACCGAAATTTCGTTTGCCCAACCTGAAAAGACATGCCTGACACTATGTCTAGCCGCTCCAAAACAGGTTGGTCATCGAAATATACAAGAGTTTTTCCGCTACCGGGCAGGAGGTAATATCGTCGATGTTTTGGGTCATACACAACGGAGAAACTTTGCCCTCTAGAAATTTCTTTATCGTCAAAAGGTATCGTAATACGGGGTTCGTCACCTCGTCCCACACCATTGTTACCAATACCTATTGTCAAGACGGTACCTTTGCCTGGGCCAGCTGTAGCTATTAACCAACCAGTCGGTGGATCACCCATAAGATCTAGTTGGGATTCGGATTCGGTTGATTTGGTATTCGGCCGATAAATTTGGGTTTTATCACTTTCTGGCTTAGCGGTAGATACTTTAGTCGCTTGTCCAACTATTCGCGTTTTGTCATCGTCTGAGCCCGAAGGCGCCGAAGTTGCTCGCGAAGCTATCTTTTTGAAGTAATCGTCATCTAATCTGCGTGTTTTGTTGTCGTCATCCGAGCCGTTACTCATTTTTTCTCTCCTTAATACATTTATATCTCTTAGTGTATATCAAATTTATACATCTACATCAATTAGCTAGTTATCGTGAGCGTACAGGTAGCTATGCAGATTTCGTCACCGAATGAAACTTTAATATATTCGAAAGGCTTAAGCTTTACACCATTAACGCTGGTCCCATTAGCCGAGCCCAAATCTCTAATAAGACAGATTGTCTTTGTAAGTTTAACTTGAAGATGGGCTCTAGAAATATTCTTATGCGCAATTTTAAAATCAGCAAAATCTAGAGACCTACCAATTATGAAGCCTCTATCGCTGTATGGAGCTCTTGCTTCAAACGCGAAGGACACTGGCGCGCCTCTCTCATCAAAGCCAGACATACGAAACAATGTCCTCGAAGCCTCAGCTATCCGCTTTTCAGTTGGGTGAGCCGCTCCAGGTCGTAATGGGAGCGGTATATGTGACGAAACTGAGCTCTTTTTCCGAATGTATAAGTAGCCACAGCCTAAGGCCATAAGAACAATTGATAGCCAGATGAGACTCTCGTTTGCACTTGAAGGAGCCTGCAGTTCCTCGACTTGAATTGGAGTCGGCGAGTCTTCCGCTTCAACTGGCTCCAGCACCTCTATTTGAACTTCAGAGTTTGGAGGTTCCTCTAAGTTACATTTTTCAATTGATTTTAGTCCGACTATTCTAGGGCTCAGAAGTTTCAATAGCCCATCTGACCCGATGGCAAAGAAATCAGGATCATCGGTTTTCTTATCAGAAGCTACAGTACCAAATGTATTGATACCGACAACGATGCCACATTCGTCTAGAAGTGCTCCGCCGCTATTGCCAGCGCTTATTTCTGCGGTATGTTGAATTAATGGATATTTATTATCACCTGAGCCTTCAAAAATTCGCGAGACGATTCCGCTAGTCAGTGTCGCATCGAACGCTTGAAGTAGAGATTCTCCAAAGGTCTCCATATTATCAATCTGCTTGGCCGGATAGCCCAAAGCCCAAACTTTATCTCCTTTGCCAGGCTTTTCTAATAGCAAGGCCAAAGGTTCTACAGCTGAGGGTTTTGTTGCTTTTAAAACCGCCGCATCATGATCCCGGATAACCCATACAATGCGAGCGTCCGACCCCGGATATGGCGGCATTGATTTTCCCAGAATACGAATTGTATCAATATTCGGGTCAGCGACTACATGTGCATTTGTTAAAATATGGCCCGCATCGGTGACAAAAAATCCTGACCCTGACCCTAAACCATTACCCTCCTTATCGTATAAAAGAATCAGAACCGTAGCTGAATCCGCCTGGTCTATTTCTATAGCCCAGGACAGCGGGATGCCAAAAATAAGTAACAGGAATCCTGCCCAAAGTCGCATCGGCGTTACCTTTCTTGGAACTCTACAGCAAATATACTAACCGCAAGTTCGAGTTCATCTCCGTTATGAAGCGCCACTAACTGAGCTGGTTTAAGCTTAAGACCATTAAGAACAGTTCCATTTGCCGAACCCAGATCTTCTAGGTACAGGATCCCACCTTTTTCGGAAAGTCTAACATGTGATCTCGAAAGCTCAGGCGAATCGATAACGAAATCACTATCTGCAGCGCTTCTGCCTATTACTACTCCACGCGTTCGAGCTATCAGCTCTGCGGGTACTTTAATACCAACGGCGTCACCTCTAATTAAAACATCGAAGGACAAAAGAGCGATAACCTCTGGTTCTGCAGCTTCATCTAATGCTAATTCGCTCTGTCGCTTGGATCGCCTTAAAAGCATAACAATACCTATAACCAGTAAAAGCCCTAGCGCGATTGCCCCCATTAGTAATAGTTTTTCCTGTTCCGCTTTTTGTTGCTCTGCCGCCTTTATTTTATTGACTTTGCGCAAAGCCTCTTCGGTCGCTAAATTTTCCGCTTCTTTAGCAATTTTAGCCTCTTCTGCTAATGCTTCTTTCTCGGCAGCTTCTTCCTTTGCTAGATCTAGTGCGGCTTGTTTTTCATCTAACTCTTTCTTCGATTTCTTTTCGGCTTCAGCGAGAGCTTTCTTAGAAGCCTCTTCTTGTTGAACTACTTTTTCGCGAGAGACTCTTAATGCTTCCTCTGCAGCTTTTTGCTTCGCTAGTGCCTCGGTTTCCTTCTTAATAGTTCCGGCCTTCAGCTTTTCACGTTCTATTACTCTTAGCTCTTCATCGAGCACGCGTTTATCAATCTCACTGGGACATACCGTTGTTGAGATCAATACCCCGTCAACTCCATCTATAGCTTTTTTGATTAAGCTTAAAGAGATCGCTGCGGCTCCGTCCGCCGTTGCATCTTGGTCATAGATCCCTATAAGTTCACCACAATTATTGAATACCCCTGAGCCTGTCAGTGAGAGAAGAGTTTTCGACATGCTCATATCTGTTAGGCCAGTACTAACATTTACTAGCGTACCTGACACCGTATCGCCGGCGTGCCGAACGACGTGAACATTACGCTTACTTTTCCCTGTAGCTTTTGACAGGAGCGCGGGCGTAAGGCCACCGGTAGGGAAAGAAAGTAGAGCTAACTGCCCACTTGCGAAGGTGTCTACTACGGTAGCGTTCTTGCCAGAGATTGTAAGTTTCACTGAAAGCCCGGACACGGACTTAGCAGTTGCCAATAATAAGTTGGGGGTTAATGCGATAGCGTCTATATCACGAGTGCTGCCTAATATACCGGCAGCTTTCACAAGCACGATGCTCTTGCTAGCGTCCTTACTCGAAAAGTCAGAATATCCTGCAGCCAGGCTGGATACTAGCGAAAACATCAAAAGTGATAATGCTGTGATCGAGCGAATTTTCATTTAACTATACCTTTGGTTTAAAAAACTTCTCTTAATTTTATGACGCGACTAAGGCTCTACGTAATACAGGTTTATGCGCAGATTGGTATTTAATAGCTGATAATAGCATTGGTTAGCTAAATAAGGCTACTATATGACTTGCAGTCATCACGCGTCTAATAGGAAAACGCTATGTTAAGAATTGCACTCATCTTTTTTGTTGTATTCGTTGTGCCACAGGTAGTTCTGGCTAAGGTATTAAAGACCCCCGAAGGCGTCTACTCTGGAACTGTCAGGAATGGTGCCCCAAGGGGCGAGGGTGTGATGACATTTGATAACGGTGATATCTACGATGGGGAGTGGCGAGGCTGGGATCCGCACGGATTTGGCACATTCACAAGGAGTCAAGGGGGTTATAGCGAAGGTGAGTGGAAGAATGGAAAATTTCATGGCTGGGGCTGGATCGTTAAGGCCTCAGGCAAGACGACCTATGGTAACTGGACTGATGGTTTGCAAAACGGGTCAATGGATGTATCCCTTCCAAACGGCGATAGGTACAGTAGTCTTTGGGTGAGTGGGAAGCTAATTGGAAACGTGTCTTATGTTTTTGCAAATGGTGATAAATACGAGGGGTCTCTGAAAAACGAAATACCTTCTGGGAGTGGTACGTTAGAAAAAATGGATGGAGATCAATACGTAGGGTCGATGTTAAATGGCAAACCGGACGGTTACGGAAAGTATAAAGACTCTCAAACAAATACTGAGTTTGACGGCATCTTCAAAGCTGGTGAAAAACATGGGCCAGGATTTTTGCTAAAGCGAGATGGGTCTGCTTGGAAAGGAGTCTGGGTGGGAGATAAGCCAACTGGTGTAGGCACTCATACCGATGTTAGCGGAGAATCTTATAGCGGGCTATACGCTGAACTAAAATCGGTAGTTATTACTCCAGTATTAACTGTGGCCTCAAAAAAAGTAGCGTCCCAGACTAAATCTACTCAAGACCCTGACCCGATTTGCAGTGAGTATGCTTTTGATTTGTTAGTCGTGAAGGATAGTGCTTGGAACGAACTTGATTTTAGTAAGAAAAGCGGAGTCAGTTACTGTATAAAATGAATAGCGTTGGCTCGGTATTTATTTATCTTTATTATCTTAGCAGAAAAATATTCTCACCTTCCACTCTTACCCGCCAATCCAGCGACAGGCGACTTAAATCTAAATCATGAGTAGTTATAGCCGAGAATAGTTAATTGTTTGATAATTTGGTATATCTACCTCTATCTTACCAAATAGTTCTTCGAACTCTGACTTTGTTAGCTCTCCGCCATCTTTGAACCATTGAACAACATCCCACTCAGTAACTTTTTCCCAAGCCAAAGCATCCTCTTGAAGGTAAAATCCGCCACAAGAGTCATCACCATAATCCACGAGAACCGCCGGTCTACCCTCATACTTCCAATAGCTATCAATTGTCCACACTATTATCTCTCTTTGTTTTGGTGTTCATTTATCCTCAACCCATGAGCCATTTTTAAATATTATAGGTTTCTCACAGAAAGAACCATCTTCACCTAATTCGTCTAAAACCTTTATATACTTTGCTCTAAGTTTATCTTGTAGTTTTACCTCTTCAATCAAATGAGCTTTGGATAGGTTGTGAGAGGCATCTGCGATCTTAACTTGCAGTGCAACCTTATTGCCTTTTAGTCGAGGTAGATAATGTTCAAAATAATCTTCACCTGACCTTTTCGTCATAGCAATGATTGATTGAAAAATTTCATTACTGAATGAGGCCTTGATGTCAGCTATAACGGCTTCCTTAAACTCTTTAGGGTCAGCATCTTCAATTGCATCATGTAGTAGCCCAACAACCTCATATGGTTCTCCGAGCTGCGATACGCGTAGGGCGATGTCCGATACATGCGACATATAGGGGTAACCCTTTTTGTCTACCTGACTACCATGAACTTTTAATGCTATTTCTGACGCTTTAGATATTAACATCGAGTTATTGTGCATCTGGAGATAACCTATTGGGGGTTATTATGGTTTGTACCGTTGCAAGTTTATGATTAATAGTGGGGTTACTCAAATGTTAATGGAATCCAATACATTCAAGCGTATCAGTAATACTACCTAACAGTAGGAGTCCCTTCGGACAAAAAGGGAGGGTACCCCCGGGGTGGGGTCGGCATATCTGAGAATTGGGGTTTTATTGCTAGGAATTACGAATTATCTACCTATCAACACCCTTATAGTGGGTAGGTTAATGGGTAAATATTCTTCATATAAAAAAACCCCTGTAAAAACAGAGGTTTAATTAAGGTATATGGCGGAGAAAGAGGGATTCGAACCCTCGATACGCTATAAACGTATACACCCTTAGCAGGGGCGCGCCTTCAGCCACTCGGCCACTTCTCCGTGATAGTCTTGGTAGGATCGAAAATAGATTGCTTCAGAAACAACTATGCCGCCCTAGACCAGCGGCGGCATGATATCACACTGACAGAAAAATCAAACGTCGATGTCACCGTTTTCGTCATTTTCCGTCGAATTTACTACATCTTTTTCATTTTGAATGCGCTGATAGATTTCTTCTCGATGCACAGCGACATCTTTAGGAGCATTGACACCCAATCTAACTTGATTACCGCGCACACCTAACACTGTTACGGTAACATCATCGCCAATGACTAACGTTTCCCCTACTCTTCTGGTGAGAATTAACATGCCTGTCTCCGTTAACTTTGGTCATCGTATTGAACAACCATTATTTTTATTATAGTAAATATTAGCACTTGTGTTCTAGGGGACGTGGTAAAAACCTGCCTTGAAGCGAACTTAACAGCTTATCCTATAGAGTTATGAATTAACTATCCATAACATCAGACTTTCCTAGCTCAAATGCTGAATGCAGACTACGAACAGCTAATTCTAAATATCTCTCTTCAATAACAACGGTAATTTTTATTTCTGAAGTCGTAATCAGCTGGATATTAATTCCGTCGTTTGCC
>Ga0307997_10001406_pt1 | contig 11336 bp, 10 predicted proteins | sample Davwhametageno36_FD_203165 | JGI IMG/M metagenome (GOLD analysis project Ga0307997, IMG submission 203165) | Marine microbial communities from Davis Island wharf, Antarctic Ocean - #36 | ecosystem: Environmental > Aquatic > Marine > Unclassified | place: Antarctic Ocean: Davis Island wharf...
CGGTGGTGCGACTGGGATGAGACAACTGAAACCATAAACCTATGGGAGCCAGGCCGATGAATGACTCAGAGCTAATGCGCCTGGATGGTTTCAACGATGCAGTAGTAGGTCACACCTGCAACCTGGGCCACCCTGTACTAGTTTACGACATGGACAAGATTATTGAGATTCTGGAGCATGAGCAGGGAATGGAGCACCACGAGGCCAGTGACTACTTCTGGTTTAACGTGGCTGGCGCCTACTTTGGTCCAGAGACCCCAATCATCATGTGCCTCGATGAAGGAGATTATTTTCATAATGATATTAACAACACGAGACCGTAAGCAGCTGACCCCTGAAGAATTTGATGCGCCTAAAGCGGGCTATGACATTCTCCAGGTCGGCGATGAGGAAGACTTACTACGCACGAGCTACTGCCGGTGTGTCCCAAAGAAAACGAACTGGATGATGCCGTGTCGAGACTGCGGCAGGAGAATCAGGATATGAGTATCAATATGGCAACACCAGCTGACTGGAATAAGCTGCGGCAGGAGCACCCTGCGCTGCAGAGGTATGCCCAAGACGCACAGGAAGAACACGACGAAATCTATGGTGGCCCTGAGGTCGACCCAGTGAACCACCCTGAGCATTATACCCAGGGCAATGTCGAGTGTATCGATGGTATCCAGGCGGCCTTAGGTGGTGACACAGAGGCCTGGAGAGGGTTCCTGAAGGGCCAGGTTATTAAGTATGTCTGGCGAGAAAGCTTAAAACACGGCTCAGGCGAGCAATGTGTACAGAAGGCTGACTTTTATCTGAAGAAGTTATTGTTAAGTTATCAAGAGCAATAGCAATTAGTGTTACAAGGGTAAAGGCAATCATATAGTTCATGTGGTGTATCAAGGTCCTCTCTGGTTAGGTGAGGGCCTATTATAGGAACACTAGAGAACTAGGCTAATGCCGATTGTCTATGGCATGTATGCGATAAATGGATAGCACAGTAAGGTGAAAGGGGCTCAGTAGTCATTGATTAGGAGCAGAATACTATTGTCAGACAAGTCTATGCATGGTTGAATAGGCACCTTGCTGCATAAAAGCGGCCGCCTACCAGGGCGTTGACCGTAGTTGGATAGAGCAAGCTATCCTGGTCTCGTCCCTGGTAGACGACACGCTTGCAGTTTACTCCCCTCTACACGCAATAGTCCAGTCCCGCACCTACCCAAAAGGGGTGGGTCTACCTCCTGAATACCCTAAGTTACCTACCAAATAATTATGTCCACCTTTAAGAGAGATACGTCTGTCTGCGGCGTCGGCTGATACTAACGTCGACTAACGCACACACGACCCACAGTTTATCTCAAGGCCTCCCTGGTTATCATGTGTCTCCCCCCTCAGTTCATGGGATGACTAAGGAGGTCTTGGGTAATTATTACAATTAGAATATAAAACACCAAGACAACTCAGGATAAGGCCAACACAGGCATGTCGTGTTAAAAGCTAAGGCTCAACTGCTGTTGTCTATTGTTCTATAGTCACCATGTGTATGTTCTTTAGTAAACATGTGTATCGATACGTGTGTTGACCAGGGTTTACTTAGGTGGACTTGGGTGGACTTAGGTTTACTTAGGTCCCGATTTGTACACAAGAAATCAGCCGTCGCGCCAATAAAAATCTCAGATAACCAAATGTCAAATGGATGTCGGAGTAGGGCGGTAGGCAAAGGTCAATAGATAACACATCGATTGACGTAAGAAACCCAGTAACCACGCGGCCTGCAGCCTATGAGCTCAGGAATCCAGGGACTCCAGCCCAGAAAATCAACCCCCCGCACCCAATGTCTGACGATGACTTCAAAAACGCCGCTTAACCCCGCGCTTGTTGTTGTTGTTGTCAGCCTCTTAATAGCAGGGTCCCCCTGAGAAAACTAAAGGTCTACCACCCATGCCCCTCGAATCAGCCACGTATATCAATCAGCTACTGGTTACTAACCCCGAAGCTACCGATGCGCTGTCCCAGGCAGACGAGCACCTGCGCCTCATCAAGTCTACGCTCCAGGCCACCTTCCCTAACATCACGGGACCTGTGACCAAGACCCAGGTAGAACTTGATGCAGCAGCTGCAACCTCAGCAATCATATCGGATGGCTCAGCGCCTACCCTGACTGCAGGCATTACCGCAGCATCTCTCAAGACACTTTTAGCAGTCTCTGAGCCAGCGATTGTCTCTGACGGTAGCACCCCGACGCTAGGCGCAGGGATGACTGCCGCTGCTCTCACTACTTTGTTGGGAGTCACTGCCCTTGTGGCATACCCCGTGGGGGCTGTGTATACCTCAGTCGTAAGTACCACCCCCGACACTTTGTTTGGAGGTACCTGGTTACCCATAGGCGTGGGTAAGGTCCTGGTCGGTATTGATAGTCTCGACAGTGACTTCGACACCGTAGAGGCCACAGGTGGCTCTAAGACCCACACATTGAATATCAGTGAGATACCCGCCCACAGCCACGATGTGTTGTACCAGGAACTCGATAACCTGGGGCAGACCACGCACCCTGCAGGCACCAACCCAGGTGACCCTACAGCCACCATTGCCACCCAGGACACTGGGGGTGGTGGTGCCCACAATAACTTACAGCCTTACCTGGTTGTCCACATGTGGAAGCGTGTTCTTTAACAACAGTAACAGGAGCTAGTCTATGCCGCAGAATCTGCCTATTAGAGGTCTAGGTAATGCAGGTGTAGTTACCGATATCCCACCATCGACACTGCCCCCTGAAGCTTTCACCAGGGCTAAGAATGTACGCTTTGATGAAGGTACTGTGTCTAGGGCCCCTGTCTTTAGAAACATCCAGGACAGCCTAGCCATAGCCCCAGCCTTTGTACATGGTATTACTGCAGCCTCAGCCTCCAGCTTCTCCTCGGTTATCTTAGCCTCGGATACTTACGAGCTACGTGAGTATGTAAACGGTAGCCTGGTGTCGCGCCAGGGCAGCCTAGCGACAACCTCGACCAGTGGCCTACGCTACACAGCGACCACTCTGGCTGACATCACGTACTTAAACAGAGCTGACAAGGTACCTGGATATATGGCCCAGGGCGGCACTCAGTTTGCTGCGCTCCCTAACTGGGATAGCACCTGGAGAGCTGCGTCCGTAAGAGCGTATGGTGACTTCCTGCTGGCTCTAAACACCACTGAGAGCGGCACTGGGTACAGTACTCGAGTGCGGTGGTCTAACCCAGCCCTGGCAAACTCTGTGCCTAATTCTTGGGATGCATCTGATGCCACTAAGAGCGCAGGTTTTAATGACCTGGTCGAGATGAAGACCCCAATCCTGGACGGTGCATCCTTAGGTACTAACTTTGTTATCTACTCTAGAGACCAGGTGTACCTGATGGAGTTTACGGGTGGTGCATTCATCTTCAACTTCAGAAAGCTATTTACCGATGCAGGTGTAATCAACCAGAACTGTGCTGTCGAAATTGAAGGTAGGCACTTTGTCTTTGGCACTGATGACATCTATACACACGACACTCACTCTAAGCAGAGTATTGCCGATGAAAAAGTTAAGCAGTACATCTACTCAAGTCTTAACACCGCCAAGACCGACAAGTGTTTTGTCCAGGCTAACCCTCTCCTGGAAGAAATATATTTTTGTTATGTGTCTGGCGATGATATGGCCGAGTACACCAGTGGTACAGAGTGTAACCGCGCTGCAGTGTTCAACTATAAGAATGGCACTTGGTCTTTTATGGACCTCCCCAACGTGTCCGCAGCTACTGCAGCATCAATACCTACTGCCTCGACATATGCAACCGTAACTAATAGCTACGAGACTAATGGTGGTACCTACTTTAGCCAGGAAGCTGGTTACGACTCCCACACATTATTTGCAGGCAAGAGCAACACCCCCGATGGCATCAGCTCACACAAGCTCTACGGCCTGGACCTCACGGGTAGCTCGAGCATGCTCTCAGCTCCATATGATTCCGAGGCTAACAAGGCACCCTTTGTGGAGCGTACAGGTATAGACCTCGATGAGATGATGCAAATCTCAGCTTACAAAGTAATCTCCAGAATTTACCCCCAGGTGTATACAGAATCCTCGAACATGCAGTTTCAATTCAAAGTGGGCGCCTCGAACCTACAGAACTCAGTACCCACCTATGAGTCCCAGGTAACTTTTGACGCATCGTATCAGCACAAGATTGATTCCCGAGCAGCTGGTCGATACCTGGCCTACCGCATGGATGTCCTGGACACCAAGAACTTTGATTTCTCAGGGTTTGATGCCGAGATAACCACAACTGGCAGGAGGTAAGCCCCATGTCCCAACAGCTACCTCTAGGGTACAAGCGCAAGCCTGTGCCAACTCTGGGCGACAGTCCTGAAATCATTAAGTCTTATGTGGCCGACGAGCTGCAGCGTATCGAGAATACCCTGGCACTGAATGGCCAGGAAACCAAGACAACCCAGGACGGTGTTACTGAAGTCAAGCAAACAATAATTGACATCAACAATACCGTAGGCAACAACACCGCAGCTATTACTCAAGAAGCCGTCACGCGCACAGGTGAAAACTCAGCATTTGCCTCTCTCATAACCACTGTGCAAGCAAATGTTGCAACTAACGCTGCCTCTGTTGTAACCGAAACAACAGCAAGGGCAGATGCCATTAGTGCCGAAGCTACCGCACGGCAAGCTGTACAAGCCAATGTTGATACTGTGGCTGCCTCGGTTGTTACTGAGGCTTCGGCTGCTGCAACTGCCAATAGTGCAACTGCATCACTGGTAACTGCTCTCGATGCCGCAGTCGCTACCGCCAATGGCAACATCAGTAACAACTACAACATCTCAGTTTCTGCGGACAATGTTCTGACTCAGAGCATCAACAGTTTAAGTTCTACAGTCGGGCAAAACACAGCAGACATAACAACGACGGCAACAACTGCTGCAAATGAGAACAGTGCAACTGCCTCGTTGGTTACAGCCTTGACAGCGACTGTTGCCACAGCTAACGGCAACATTGCCAACAACTACAACATTTCTGTGGATGCAGACGATGCTTTGGCAACTAGCATATCTACAGTCTCAGCAGCAGTTGGTGTGGTGGCAACCTCAGTCACCACAGAGACTACTGCTAGGGTTCTGGCCGATGGAATACTCGAAGCCAAGTATGGCGTTTCTTTAGATGCCAACGGCTACATCACTGGCTTCTCGCAGAACAATAACGGTTCTAGCGGAACCTTTAAGATTACCGCAGATAAGTTCCTTATTGTCGAAGGGGCAGTTGCAGGAGAAACGGGCGCGACAGTGTTCGACATCACGAATGGCCTTGTGACAATGGAAGCGGCCCACATAAAGAATCTGACAACAGGTAATATAGTCGGCACTGTTAACCCCACCTCAGCCTTCTCAGGGAGTGCCAGCAAGAACTTTGGGCCTACGTCTGCTGGGTTTGTTGAGTTGATGACAGTTGATTGCCCAGGCAACGCTGCGAAAGCTCACGTACCTAGCATTAACATGGTATTCGACGCGGCATTTGCCACAGATACTGCCTATGTAAAACTCGAATCAGCCACTGTCACTGGTGGTAGCGCAGGCTCTTATACAGAGGTGCAAACTCTGCGGCACAAGACCGCATCAGGTGGTAACTCTTGGACGACGATTCCGGTAGTAGGCAGCCTAAGTTCATCCACAACCTCCACGACCAGGTTCCGTGTCAGTATCCAAATGTACAGCGACAACGGCACTGGTACCACTAATCAGTCTCGCAGTGGAACAGCGCACTGGTCAGGCACAACTACAGGTATCGTGTAATGTTTTATAGTCGAATAGAAAATGACTTACCCGACGGAAGTCCACAGTTCCTCACGGACGAGCAGCTTGGACAGATTGGAGGGACCTGGGTGGAATACGTGTTCTGCAGCGACCCCATCGATGAGCTTATACAAACCTACGCTAACGTCTACGACGCTGACCAGGAACGTGTGGTCCAAACAATTGTTTCCTTAGAAAACCCGCGTGACCTTATTGTTGACAATGTCAGGGTGACTCGTAATGAGCGCCTGGCAGCATGTGATTACACGCAGATGCCAGACGTAACTTTTAACGCTGGTGTCAAATCATCCTGGGCAACCTACCGCCAGGCACTGCGCGATTTACCAGGCGCTATCCCAAGCGATATAGCGTCTCTGGACAATGTTGTGTGGCCAAGTTCACCATCGAGTTAGAGGTGCCTAATGAAAGTGCCTGTAATCGAGTCAGATAATTTTAACGTCTACTACGAGCACCATGACGGCTTAACCTGGATTCACTGTGACGTTTTCCTTTACAGCAAAAGTGTCAGAGAAGAGCTGTTAATGGGCATGCGTCTTTTAATGACGTTACGCGAAACACCTCTCATGGCACTACATGAGCACGGTGATTTTAAACATAAAAAATTCTTAAAGATGCTGGGCTTTAGTTACCAGCAAACAAATCTATGTGTCGACGGACAGGCCCGAGACATTTACCGGAAAGAGGTTATATAAAATGGGTGCAGCAGCAGCACAAGTTGTAGGTTCAGTAGCAGGCGGGCTTATGTCACGCCGAGCCGCCAAGGACGCGCAATCAGCGCAGGATGAAGCCAACGCCAACACAATGGCAGGCTACAATTTTTCGCAACCATACATTAAGGATTCTTACGACTCTGCAGGCAACTATCTACAGAACGTACAGGATGCTGGTGCCTACATGGGCGATACCCATGCAGGACCAAACCAGTACCAAATGATGGGCAACCAGTACATGGGTAACATGGGTGCCGCAGGTGGTCAGGGTGCATTTGATATTAGTCAGCAAGGCAAAAACTTTGCGGCAAACTACGGTGACCTTTATAAGCAGTCACAGCAGGACAACATTGGCGACAGCTACCAATATGCCCGTGACAACAGCGGTGGAATTGTTGACTCAGCCATGCGCGATGACTTTCGCAACCTCACTGAGAACCAGCTGACGGGTAACAACATGAATGCCTCAGCAAGTGGCAACATGAATAGCAGCCGTGCAGGTATTGCCGATGCCAACCTGATGCGTGGCTTTAATGACCGTAAGGCCGACATGACGGCCAACGTCGAAAATACCTTATCAGGCCAATACATGGGCCAAAAAAATAAGCAGTTCAACAATGCCATGAATGCCAATTCTGGACTCCAGCAATCCTATGGCCAAGGCATCAATGCCATGAACCAATTTGGCAACATGATGAATAGCGCGGGCAACAACTTGCAAGGCTACGACCAGGCGCGTATGAATGACGAGCGTAATCGATTTGAGCGCAATCGTGACTTCGGATTAGATAACCAAATAAAGTACCAGAGAGGAATCCTAAACAACGCGGTGTACAACTCATCGTCAACCACTCCGAACATGCATTCACCCGATGCAGCATTCATGGGTGGGGCAATGCAGGGCGCTGGTATCGGTGGCGACATGTTCGGGAAGTATCAGGCCAACAAAGCAGCAGCTGCGGCTAATAATACTAGCTCATCTGGCGGGGGGAAGCTCTAATGCCTATCCAACGCGGCTATAACCAGCAGAGTTACCTCCCTAACTATTTCCCACAAGACTACACCAGTCCCCAGGGCATGAGTCAGATGCAATCTAACATGGGCAACCTGCACATGTACGGACCTGATGGTAGTTTATTACCTGAGCACCAGCAAACAGTCGAAGACCACATAGCTGGCGTCACCATGAAACCTGACCCTAACGGACGCTATGCACAAACGCCTCCACCCGTGCTCGGTACACCAGCAACTGGAGCAGCTACGCCTCCAGTGCTAACACAACAAGGTCCAGCACCTATTGTTGAATCTGTCGGCCAGGCACCAATGGACCCACAGCAAGCCGCAGCATTTGAAGCCGCTAATCCGCAAATCTATGACGACGACACTGAGGTCACCTCAGGTCGCCGCGATGGTACTCAGATGGGGCGGGCCAACAAGGGTAGTGGCTATCAAAAGATTGGGCTCAACGAAAGACTGATACGCCTTGGGGGTGCCATGCAAGGCGCCAGCCACCTTGGCGGCAATGCCGCTATGGGCGCCTTCGGTAAAGAATACGCCAACATTCAAAATTCAGACCGCTCAGGTTTAGCAGCCTACGAGCAAAGCCAGATGGATTACCAGACTGCCCTGGCGAAAGCGCAGGGTGACGGTGGTGAAGCGCAAGAAACTCTTATGCAGTACGACACAGCTATTGCTGAGATGGACTCCCTGTATAGCGAAATTGCGGGCTACGGTGATGACTTGACGGGTGTCAAAGACGGCACTGTCGATGCGTGGCTTGAAAATATGTCTGGCGACCCTAAGGCTTACACCAGGTTGCGTATGGAACAATTCCGCGTCGACCAGATGTTACTTTCTATCGCACAGACCAAGGGTGCAGTTTCCGATAGAGAGATGGCGATATTTGCTAAGCCAATGCCCACGATGGTGGCCGACGAAAAGGTTTGGTTAGACTGGATTAAAGCTAAAAGAGATGCAACGGCATCAGTTAGATATCGACTAGCGAATGGCGTCAGAGTTTCAAGTTCGCCCGCAGCGTCCAATCCACAAGCGACAACACAATATTCGCCAGAAGACCAAGCAATAATTGACCAATACAAGTAATAAAAGGAATGCCCGTATGTCTGGACAGTTAGAACAAGCAATTATCAATGCCCATAACGCAGGTGATTTTGCAGCTGCAAAGAGAATGGGTGAGCTGCTAAAGCAAGAAGCAGCAGCTGGTAATAATATGCAGGTCCAGCAAGGCGGGCAATATCAGTCACCTCTGCCTAGCCCACATGCCAACCAGGCACCGCCAAAAGACAATGCGTTTCAGTACGGTGTCGACCAGGCTCAGAACTTGTATGGTGGATTTGCAGAAGGCGTTGGTCAAAAAATTGGAAGCGAGACAATGGTCGCGCACGGTCAGAACGTGCAGGCGCAGCAAGAGAAAGACATCGCCAAAGGCGACTATCAGTTTAAGTATGATGGTTTCAAAGACGCTGTTGAAAAGGACGGAGTTTCCGGATTTGCATCTCACGCTGGCTCAGCGGTAGCAGCAGGCTTACCTACAACAGGCGCAACTTTAGTAGGCGGTGGTTTGACTGCCGCTGCAGCAGCATACAGTGCCCCTGCCTGGTTAGTTGCATCGCTGGGGGCGGCAACTACTGCTACAGGTATTGGCCTTGGAATTGGTGAAAATGTTCTTGAGCAGAAAGAAAAGACAGGAAAGTTTGACTCTGATGTAGCTATTGGAGTCGGTGTAGTCAGCGGCCTTCTTGACCGCCTGGGTGTGCGTAAGGTTTTTAACCTGAAAGACCTAGAAAAAATGACTTCCCAGCAAATTGCAGACACCCTTCGTAAAAAAGGTATGGGCGAAAAGGCTGCACAGTTTTTAAAAGGTATGGGCGTCGAGGCTGCCACAGAGACAGGCCAGGAAGGCCTCAATATGGCGGCAACGGCAACTCAAGGCGGTGAGTACACAGGCGAGGAAGTACAGCAGCGGCTAACTGATGCAGGTATTACAGGCGGCCTAATGGCTGGCACTATAAAAACAGGTACAGGCACTTTAGGTGCAGCAACTAACCTGGTCCGAGGAAGCAACACAAGCTCAGCTCCTGCAGACCAGGAGGCCACAGCTTCTTTTGCTCAGCGACTAGCAGAGATAGCCGAGGCTAACGGCTATGACCTTCAGGACATCGACAAAATGTCTTCTCAGGGTGCTCGAGAAACTGTAGACAAAGCTCACATTCAGTACACAGAAGACCTCAAGCAGCTATTTGCAGATTTGAAGTCTCGGGTAGCAGTCACGGACCAGGACAGTCTTGAAGAAGTGGCACAGAAAGTTCTTGCAGCAGCGGCTTACCGCGAAGGCCGTAACAAAACTAAAAGTACTGTCGGTGTTCAAGAAATGTCAGCACTTGAATCTCTCTCAGGAGATACCAGAGAGGGTCAGCAGGCTCTATCTGTATTACGCCAGCTTAACCAATTGACAAAGCTTCACAATGGTGGATATCAGGGTGGTGTCTCTGCAATTACAGACCAATTTGCCATAGCAGGGGGCGGTATAGGTTATGACAAAGGCGCTGTGGCGACAGAGCGTTTACTGCGTCCGTTGCTATCAGGAAGTGCTGCATTGAGCACTGGTGGTACCTCCCTCTTAGGTCAGGCGGCTGTGCAAGGAACTGGCCGAATGATTGATAAAATTACTGGTCGTCGTTCTGTCGTCGATAGATTTGTAAAACAGAACCGAGGCCAGCCTGGTATCCCTGGCAGCACAAGTCCAAGTTTGCGTGAAGAAAGTTTTGCGGAACAGCAAGCGGCATCTCAAGAAGCAGAAGCTCTCCAGGCACAGCAGGAAGCCCAGGCGCAAGAAGAAGCAAACCTCAACGAATACGTCTATAACCAGGGCGGTCTTCCTAACGACCAAAGTCCTGCAGGCACGATGTCATCGGTCTTGGGGATAGACCCTGAGCAAATGATGACGATGCTCGATGAAATTATTGCTACCGAGCCTAACCCTCAAATTGTTGACGCAGCTATTGCAGCTCAAGGTTCAATAGTTCAGGGAGGGCGTGTTCCAAATCTGAACCAGCTAATTTCCATGATGAAGCTGCGGGTCAACCCTGACCCCCAGTTCTGGATAGAGCGCGACCGCTCAGCTGGACAGGCAGCTGCTAAGACTAAATTGAGCCGTCAGGAACAAAACTATCAGCGCGGCATTGAGAACAACCAGGCGTTTAACCAGGAGCTGCAGAATGCAGTTGATGACGACGGTAGCATCCCTCCGCTCAACAAGGCGTACCTAAAGGTTGCCCTGGCAGACCTAGCAAGAGATTTGGGCGCTCAGCCTCTCGACATGGTTAACTCGATTATTGAGAGAGCTGCCGAAAAAGGTGTAACCCAGGAACAGATGCAGTCGTACCTGGCACCGTACCTGGAGCGCGTACAGCAGCAGCAGGACGCTAAGAATAGCCGTGACCAGGCAGCAGCTGAGGTCGAAGCAGACCCAATCAATGAATCGCGTGTGGTACCTGTGCCATTTAACAATGCAGGTATGCAGGGCGCGTTTGGCGTAGACCAGCCCACACCTGGCGGTAACTTTATCGACCTGGACACTAAAGCAGACCTTACAGGTAACACCTACGCAGGTGGTTCTGTCAAAATTATTGATGGAAAGCCACTGCTTGAGACCAGTGAGACTTCTGCAGCTCCAGCTACAAAAGAAAGCGGTAACAAAGTTAAGGTTAGCCTGTTTAAGAAGAAAAGAGGATGGTCCTGGGTAGACTACGATGGACCAGATACGATTGTATCGACAGAACAAGGCGG
>Ga0307997_10001408_pt1 | contig 11316 bp, 15 predicted proteins | sample Davwhametageno36_FD_203165 | JGI IMG/M metagenome (GOLD analysis project Ga0307997, IMG submission 203165) | Marine microbial communities from Davis Island wharf, Antarctic Ocean - #36 | ecosystem: Environmental > Aquatic > Marine > Unclassified | place: Antarctic Ocean: Davis Island wharf...
ATGCGAACACCGCCAGAGTGGTGGCCTGAGTTAGTCACTTGGAGTGAAGGCGACATAGCTGACACGTACGGTGACGCTAAATGAGACGGTATGAGACGGTATGAGACGGTATTGGACATTTAAAAAAGGTGTACACGTGCAGTCATATAATGTTATATACATGTAAGTAAGTTTTAATGGGGGAAATATAATGCAAACCGGAAGCACAAACTCAGATGGTTCTTGCCAAGGGCGTAGATCAAGTAGTTGGTCGGACCCACATCAGGCTCCGCCCGTATTTAATCTCAATGCGAAGTATACTGATCGTACCCCAAGTACGGGATTGGCATTAGCGATGTTAGACAGTTGCGGCGAACTTGCAGCTGAGTACACACGCGTAATAACTGAAAGAAAAAATGGAAAACCGAACTGAGTTAAACGACACAACGGAAACGTTGTTGCGTAACCCTAGCAATATAAAGAAATGGGTAAATCTAGCGGATAAGTACATGCAGACCTTTGCAAAAGACCCAGAGACGTTTCTTCTGCCAAAGACGCACGAGTTCTTAAAGCCGCTGATCGAAGCCTACGCCCGTAACACTGACGGGTTCATTCAATACCTAGTTGGTTTACGAGATAGCTTTAGCAAAGAGGACTTAGCGTGGGAGGAAGTTCAGAGCGTACATCGTCGCGTTAACGGGCGCTACATACAGCAGCAACGACGCGAACGTTCACAACGTGCAATCTCTAAAGCTGAGTCAGCGTACGGCCCAACAGATTATCACGCGCGACTAAAGTGGGTGTCTGATCTGGAACACGTTTGGGCCAGTCGTCGCTTGATGTTCTTGGATAAGCACCGCGACGCTCAAAGGGCCGAACGGCTAGACACAGAAACCAGAGCCGAGCTTCTTGCAGAGTTCTGGGAAATTATTGACACCGAAATACATGAAGGGAAAGTACCATCTTGGAGCTAACTAAACCTTGGTCTTACTCAGCACTTACTGCGTTCGAGACATGCCCGAAGCGATTTCAGCTGACGCGTGTTACAAAGCAAGTTGTTGAGAAACAGACCGAGGCTACAATCTGGGGGAACAAAGTGCATAAAGCGCTTGAGGACTTCGCCAATGGCAAGAAGCCTCTCCCCCCCGAAATGAAGCAGTATGAGCGTTATGTTAAGAAAATACTCTCGTACGAAGGTAAGCGCGTTGTTGAAGAACGTGTCGCGCTTACTAAAGACTTTCGCCAAACCACGTGGATGGCGAAGGATGTGTGGGTGCGTGGTATTATAGACATCGGGGTTGTCGGCTCCGACACGGCGTACCTACTCGATTGGAAGACGGGCAAACACCGCCCTGACAACGATCAACTTAAACTATTTGCGGCACTGGCTTTCGCTATGTACCCGTGGATCACCAATGTGGTGACAGGGTTTATCTGGCTAAAAGTATCAAAGTTTGATAAACAGAAGTTCACACGTGAACAGTTGCCTGAGATTTGGAATGAGTTTCTTCCGCGACTATCAAGGGTAGCAGTCGCGTACGACGAAGATAAATGGCTGCCTAAACCATCAGGTTTGTGCAAAAACTGGTGCCCCGTGGGCCAGTCCTTGTGTGAGTTTTGCGGCAGGTAACAAGTTATTGAGAGAAATACTACAATGAGCGATTTGAAACACACCGTCGATTTGATGCAGTTAACCAACGACGAATTAGTTCGACACGGGTTCAAGCAACCAAGTGTCACACTACTAGAAAACGAGCTACTTCACAGGCTAGAAGCCTATATTAGTATGTACGGTGACTACTTAGACCCACAGGCGACGGAACGAGACTAACCATGGCGATGACACCCGAGGGCAAAGTTAAAAAGAAGGTCAAGGAATACCTTCAGTCGATAGGCGCGTGGTACTACATGCCCGTGTCGAACGGAATGGGGCGCGTCGGCTGTCCTGACATCCTTGTCTGCTACAAAGGTTTGTTCATGGCGTTCGAGACTAAGGCACCGGGTAAGATCAACAACGTTACGCCTAACCAGCAACGTGAAATTGACGACATTCAACGTGCTTACGGGTTAGCACATGTGGTTGATGACGTTGAGCAAGTAAAATCTCTTATCGACACAATGAAAGGGTAATCCAATGACTATGTCCTCTAAGAAAGAGTTGGCTACCAAGGCAAAGTATAACGCCCGTGCCGACGTGAAGAAGAAACGAGCAGCGACGAACAAGTCGCGGCGTCAGGCTGTGGCCGCTGGTCGCGTCAAGAAGGGCGACGGCAAGCACGTGGATCACAAGGTGCCACTGGACGCTGGCGGCAGCAACACCACGAAGAATACTCGTGTGGTGAGCGCAAAGGCCAACAAAGGATGGCGTGGTAAAAAACCCGGCATGTACACAAAAGGTAAGACATGAACCCACGAGACTACAACGTCGGACGCTCCGACTACTCCGAACGACGTATCCAACCGTGGGACATATGGTTTGAATACGGCCTCAACCCTTGGGATGCAGACATCGTTAAGCGCGTCCTGCGGGAGAAAGGCGAACGCCGCCTAGACTACGAGAAGATCAAACACATCTGCGATGAGCGCATCAGACAGATAGATGAGGAAAACAATGTTAGTATGGCCAACGCGAAACGCTCTAATTCTCAAGAGTAGAAACCCCGAGAAAATTCTTAACATTATACCGAAGGCCAAGCACTTCAACTTGAAGGGCCATTCGGTCGTCGCTGTACCACATCGCACAGAAGAGACTACACTGCTGCGTAACTTAGGCTACGACGCCCCTGCCCCAATCCGCTCATATTATGACTGGCCGGGTCGGTTTAAACCATTCCATGCGCAGCGCGAAGCTGCCGCCTTTCTGTCGATGAACAAACGTGCGTTTAACCTCAGTGAACTAGGTACGGGCAAGTCGTTGGCGTCTCTGTGGGCATACGACTACCTTAAGAGCATCGGACTGATGAACAAGTGTCTGGTTATCTCGCCGTTGTCGACGCTGGAGCGGACTTGGGCCGACGAAATCTTTCAGCACTTTCCGCACCTCACGTACACAGTTCTGCACGGATCAAAGGACAAGCGGATCAAGTTGCTTAAAGAAGACTTCGACATCTACATCATCAACCACGACGGCGTTGGCATCATCGAGCCACACCTCAAAGACCGCACAGACATTGACCTCGTCATCGTCGACGAGATTGCGCAGTGCGCTCGTAACGCTAGCACAACAAGATGGCGTAAGATCAACATTGTCGTCAACAAACAAAAAGAGCCACGCGCTTGCTGGGGCATGTCGGGAACGCCGACGCCAAACGGGCCGACAGATGCTTGGGCGCAATGTCGCCTAGTAGTGCCTGACAAAGTTCCACCGTACTTTAATCGCTTCAAGGGTCAGGTGATGAAGCAGCTATCGCAGTTTCAGTGGGTCGCAAAAGCTGGAGCCACCGAGATCGTTCGCGACGTCATGCAGCCATCCGTGCGCTTCACCCGCGACGAGTGCCTCGACTTGCCACCCTTGATGTATGAGACCCGCCAAGTGCCGCTGACCAAAGAGCAAGGCAAAGCGTACAAAGATATGCTTACGAAGCTGCGTATCCAAGCTGAGGAAGGCGACATCACCGCCGTCAACGAAGCGGTCAAGATGGGCAAGCTCGTGCAGATTGCATGTGGTGTAGTCTACGCCTCCAACGGGGGCGAGGTTACGGTGCCAGCGACGCACCGCATCGAGGAGACTCGATCTATCTGCCACTCTGCGCAGGGCAAAGTCATCGTCTTTGTACCCTACGTGTCCTCAGTCAACATGGTTGCTGACGAGCTACGCAAAGATTTCAGCGTCGAGGTGATCCACGGGGGCGTAAAGAAAGACGAGCGCGACCGTATATTCGCAGCGTTCCAGAAGGCAAAAGACCCCAAAGTTCTGGTGGCACAGCCAGCCGCCATGAGCCACGGGCTAACACTCACCGCAGCAAGTACAATCGTTTGGTACAGCTGCATCACCAGCAACGAGACGTTCGAGCAAGCTAACGGACGCATCAACCGCCCCGGCCAGAAGATGAACAACTTCATCATTTGTCTTGAGGGCACCCCCGTTGAGAAGCGCATCTACGCCAGACTACGTGGCAAACAAAAAATGCAGGGCGCTCTACTCGACGAAATCAAAGCGCACAGACAATTACTCATAGCTTGACAGGTGACAGTGTATAACGTAATGTGTTTACAGGTGCGCACATATAAAGGTATAGAACATGAACTTACTAAAACCAGAAAACGTTGCAGACAAACTCGGTATATCGCAATCCGCGTTTGCCGGTCTGCAACGAAGAGAACCCAGCTTCCCTCAACCAATAAAAGTAACACCCAAAGTTTTCCGCTGGGACGAGGCTGACATCGACACGTGGCTAACGAACCAAAAGGAGGAACAACATGGCAAAAGTGAGCGAACTGGCTGATGGCCAACTGATTAAAGTTTTCGTCGGACTGCGTGACCGTCGTGCTCAGCGTAAAGCAGCGTACACACTCGACGACAGCGGCGACAAAGGTAAGCAGGACAAAATTGAGGTGGAGTTTCTGCGGAGGATGCAAGAACGTGACATCGACAGCGTATCCGCCCGCGACGTTGGTACTGCTTACGTGTCAACACGTAACAGCGCGACGGTCTCAGACCGCGAAGCGTTCTTTGAATACGTGAAAGACAACGAAGCGTGGGAACTGATCGAGGGTCGCGCATCTAAAATAGCTGTGGAGCAGCACAGAGAAGCAAATGACGATCTTCCTCCGGGAATTAGTTATTCATCAACAAAAGTCGTCAACTTTAGACGCAAGTAGGAGAAATATTATGAACGATATGGTAAACTTCAACGCGAAACTACCCGCGCACCTTCAAGGTGTAAAAGTAGAGAACGTGTTCCAAAGCGCCGCCAGCGAAGGCGGCTTCCCTGTCATTTCCCTCAAGGGTAAGGACTTCACGATTGTACGAAGTGGCGAAAAAGAAATCATCACTAACGAGCATGGTGATCCAGTACGTTCTTTCGAGGCCGTGATCGTATCCGTCAACCCCAAGAAGTCGAAGGTCTTTTACACCGCAGACTACACCGACGGCGACAGCAGCGCACCAGCGTGTTACTCCCACGATGGGATCAAACCAGCGGCTGATGCAGAGAACGCTCAGTGCAAAACATGCGCAGCCTGTCCACAAAACATCTGGGGTTCCGCAATCAAAAACGGACAGAAGCGCAAAGCGTGTGACGACAACATGCGTCTCGCGGTGGCAGCGGCAGATAAGCTAGACGACCCAATGCTTCTGCGCGTCCCTCCCGGCTCACTCAAAAACCTCAACGAGTACGGCAAAATGTTGGCTCAACGCGGCGTCGGCCCAAGCCACGTCGTTACGCGTATCGGCTTCGATAAAAACGCGGCGTTTGCAGTCACGTTTAAAGCAGAGCGGTTCATCTCGGAAGAAGAGCTTGCATCTGTCACTGACACTCTTGAAACGCAAGAGACGTTGGTTAACGAGATCACAGGCGTCGCTGGCGGCACGGCTTCCACAACGGAGCACGTGTCTGAGGACGCTACCCCTGCCCCCGTCAAGCCGTCCCCAAAGTTAGTCGAGGCTCAAGACGAAGTTGCAGTTGCGCCGAAAGCTAAGGTGCAAGTAGACGAGCCAGCGCCAGCGCCGAAGGTCGAAACCAAGTCTGTTGAAGACTACAACGACATCGACGAAGCGCTCGATGACTTAGACTTCGACGATTAAAAGTACCTATACAACGCGGTCGGGGTGCGCCCTGACCGCAACAAGTTAACATGTAAACACGTAGGTACGAGATGGACACACTAGATTTTCTAAGGTGGGTTCTACCGACGTCAGGCACGATAGTCTTAGGTCTTCCAGAGACAGCAGAGCATGGCGGCACTTGGTGGAAACACAAGAGTTACAAGACGGTCGAAGAAGCCGCTGTAGCTGCGGTCCAATTCGATGGGCAGGGCAAAACCGTTTACTTCGCGGTCAACACTTATGGCGACTGGTTCGACGACGCCAAAGGTAAAAAAGTTATTCGTAAGCAGGGCAACGTCGTTGCCGCGCGGGCACTCTATGACGACTACGACGTCAAGCCGGGGAAAGATAATCATTACCAGAGCAAGAAAGAAGCGCTCGACGACATCGTGAAACTGTCACGTGCGCTGAAGCTGACACCTACTGTTGTAGATAGCGGCGGCGGCTACCACGGGTACTATCACTTCGACGAAGATATTGACGAGGCCGCGTGGAACGAACTGGCATCGCTTAAACGAGACGTCACGACACATCTATCAATGATGGTCGACCATGCAGTTGACTGCGATAGCGCCAGAGTTCTGCGTCCCGTCGGGCTGCACAACCGCAAGTACGATACTCCCGTCGAGGTTAAGCTCGTGAAGCAGGGCAAGCGGTACTCGGTCGATAAAATACGGTCGGTACTACAAACGTATATACAAGAGAACAACGTCACCCCTGCCCCGACGCGCAACAAAGGTGCGGCGATGGCGAACCCGTTCGCAGCCGCTGGCGAGTACCCACCGAGCGACGCCGATAAAGTTGCAGAAAACTGTGCCGCTGTGCGCGAGTTCCGCGACACGATGGGTAACGTCGACGAGCCACATTGGCACCGCGCCATTGGTATCCTCAAGTTCTGCGAAGATGGCGAGAGCAAAATCCACACGTGGAGCGAGGGCTACGACGGCTACTCCCAGCAAGAAACACAAGAGAAGATCGACACGTGGGAAGTCGGGCCGACCTCTTGCGTAGAGATGGATAAACACATCGGCTGCATGAAAGATTGCCCGATGGCGGGTAAGTGCAAGTTTCCAATTCAGCTTGGCTTCTCAGAGGAAGCACCATCTGTGGAGGCCGAGACCGTCGCCGCAGCTCCAGCAGCTCCACCGCAGACGTTGATCGAAGGACAGAACATCCCTTGGTGGCCCACATCTGGTTGGCGCTGGAACGGCGCTGCCCTTAGCCGCGCATACACCGACGCGGAGGGGGTCACGACGTGGAAACCGTTCTGCCGCTCGTTCATCTACCCACTCAACCGGATCAAAGATTCCGAGGGCACGTGGGTAATTCATTGGAGAGCCAAGGAAAAGAATGGCGATTGGCGCGAGTTCTTCATGCCGACGTCCGAGTTAGCGTCGACTGATCTGATGGCAAAAACGTTCGCGAGTTACGAAGTGTTTCTCACGCGGACCAAAAACGCGAGGAACGACATGGCGGAATTTGCAGAAACACTGATCGAAACGCTGCAAGCGTGGAAGATGGAAACGAAAACTTATGGTCAGTTCGGCTGGCTGGCGGATCGCTCTGGCTTTGTCATGGGCACCAAGATGATTACCAAGGATGATACCCTCGAGGTTCTCTGCGACAGCGGCGTCCCCCATGATATTTCACAAGACTTTGGTCGTAGCGGCACCCTAGAAGAGTGGACTGCCAACATCGAACAACTCTACAACCGTCCGGGCGCTGAGCCGTTTCAGTTCGCGTTGTGCCACTCTATGGGGTCAGTCCTAGTCGAGCTTATGGGTTCATCAAACTGGCACGGTCTGCCTCTCGCCTTCACCGGCCACGGTGGTACAGGTAAGTCGACGGCGTGTAAGATTGCTTGCGGATTCTACGGTCAGCCAGAGTACATGGAACGCCAGACAGGTGAGCAAGGCTCCACGCTCAACGCGGTTATAAAACGTATCGCCATTATGGGCGCAGTGCCTATGCTGCTCGACGAGTTTTCGGGTCGGTCTGCTGAAGAGTTGACGCGGACGGGCTACGCTCTGGCAAACGGTCGGGACAAAGAACGTTTGGGTACCAACGGCAAGTTCGCAACAGTGGGCGGTCAGTGGTTCAAGAACAGCTTCATCACATCGAACGACAGCATTTTGGAAACTATCTCCAAGCTGCCAGCGGGATACCGCGTCGAGGCCACACAGCTGCGGTTCTTTGAAGTGTCGTTGCCGAAAGACTTTAGGAACACTGTGTTCCCAGACATCACGCAGGAGTTCATCGAACATCACATGGACCACGTTTATGGTGAGGCGTGTTTGCCTTTCATTCGCTTCGTTATCAAAAACAATGACTGGGTGCGCCGTCAAATCACAGCCGCCCGTGCGAAGTTCAATCCAAAGAACGAAGACGACAACAAAGAACGCTTCTACCGCGACACAATCGTGACCGCTCTGGTCGCTGGCAAGATCGCAACCAAGTTGGGGCTAGTGAGCTTCGACATAAACGAAATGACGAAGTGGTCTCTGTCAGCAGTCAAATCAATGCGTGAGAGTCGCCGAGAAACCAACACCGACATCAGCGAGCACCTCGCAGCGTTCATCGCGTCGTTGCAGGGCCGTCTCATCGTCACAAAGCGTTTGGGCAACGCCAACACAAAGAAAGAAGACAGCGCATTTATGCTACGCGCACCCGCAGTTGGCCGTATCTGCACCGACGACCAAAAGGCGTTCATCACCATCAAGTCTGTCAGCGAGTGGTGCAAAGAGTTTGGCGTCGCACCGGGCGCTATGCGCGAAGAGTTAGATCGTGGTGGCTACCTCGTTTATCAGGCTGACGGCAAACCAAACAAGGCCATGTACATCGGGCAAGGCAGCACAATCCCAAGTGGTTTGAGCAGATGCTACGAACTTAACTTCAACAAACTATACTACGGCAAAGCGCTTGCGCTCGTGCCCAACAACACACCAGCAGAGGCAACAAACTAATGGCAGAGGTAGATCAAATTTTAAAAGCGATGAAAAATCGCGTATCGGGCATGATCGAAGAGGCAAAAATGCGACACAGACCGGGAAACAGGCAGCAGCTAGAAGAGATACAACACCTTTTAGACATGTTGGAGCAGCGCATTGACACCTGATCAAGAAGAAGAACTAGGCCGCGCAATGTTAGCTCTCGCACGTAAAGAAGGTAAGCGCGCGGGCGTCTCCGGGTTTTCCAAACAGAACGACCCCAGTGTGGCTCGGGAGAACGGTCGACGCGGTGGAGCACCTCGTACCTTGGAAACTCCGCAAAGGACAGTCCGCGCGGCGACGATAAACCGGATGCTTTTACGGGGCATGAGTTCCGCAGTCATTGCAGACATTCTCGGCACTCAGGAGCGGTCCGTCAGGGATACCATAACCCGATACCGACTACCCTGCGAAGATAAGGAGCCTACAGAATGAGCGCCCTGCAACAAGAAATACGTGACGCTATGGAGCCACTGCTGGCTGAGATAGCTGAGATTAAAGCGCTACTCCACGAGCAGGTAAGTGCGGAGGTCGAGGTTAAACTTATCACCGTCCGCGCCGCCGCTGGCAGACTAGGCTGCGGGGAAGAAACCGTGCGCCGAATGGTCAAATCTGGTAAGTTAAAGTGCAAGCGGATCGGCAACCAAATCAGGATAGACCCAGCGGACTTATTCTAGGAGCTTGGCGATGTCTTCCGCGTCTTCGTTGTAGTACGTCATCAACTGATTGATGTTTGTGTGCCCGACGTTACGCGCCAACGCCAGTACGGGCAGCTTCTTGGACAGCCGCGTAATCGCTTCGTGGCGTGTATCGTGAAAATGCAAGTCAACTATGGTCGTTTTGCTTTTTAGTTTTCTGAACGTTGCGTCAAGCTGCGGACTACTTACCCGAAAACACGTGGCGCGGTGTGTTGGGGGCAGCAAGGACAATAGTTCTACAGCACGTGCAGAAAGCGCCACCGACCTTTTCTTACCATTCTTTGTGGTTTCTGGAGGTAAGAACGCAGTGCGTTTGTCGGTGTCGACATTACCCCACAACAACTGGCAAATCTCTCCTGCCCTCATGGCGGTCTCGATGGCGAAGAGAAAAGCAACACACACCTCCTGTAGCGTATTCGTCGTCGTCGTCTCATTAAAACCGGCAGCTAAACAAATCTGCTCAATCTCCGCTTCTGGTATAAGACGATCACGAGGTGGATTTTCTTTGGGGCACTTCACCCCCACCATTGGGCTGACTGCGATAAGTTCCCACTCGTCTCGCGCGGTGGCAAATATATGTGAGAGTAAGTTCCACTCACGCTTAACTGTGGAGCCTTGGACCTTTTTAAGCCGAGCATCTCTCCACGAACGAACATCAGAACGCTCTATCTTTTGGATATTGAGCTTAGCGATTGGCATCTTGAGCAGCCGACTGATCTGCCCTTGCTCCCACTTCACTCCCCTTTTACCGCGGCTAAATTCCATTTCGTAGCGCAGCGCTGCGTCTCCGAACGTAGAGGACGTAGTCTCCACGGGGGCAGAGTTTTTAATTTCGTATTCTTTAGCAGCCGCCCAGTCTTTAGCCTCAACTTTCGTTGGTTTGGTAGCCGACGCCCGAACCCCCAGCATAAAAACCTGAGCTTGCCATGCCCCTGTTTTTAGTTTTTTAATGGATGCCATACGAAAATCTCCCTGCCATAATCACGAACTATTCGTAATTCATTCGTGATTGAGTGTCAAAAACAGGTAAATAGCCCACTATTTTGTTAACATGTAAACACATTAAAACCCATATAAATAACGCTAGTGTGTCTATTTTATATGACTCTTTGCGTTATTTGTGAAGATGAGGTGGTACCCAAGGCCAGTACCCAGAAGCATTTTAAAACAAATACTTACTAAATCTATTAGTGATTTATTCGTGAAAAATAAAAAACCCCCCAGCGTGGCAGTGCGAAACCTGACCTTCTGGGGGGGAAGTAAACCGCCTCACAGGGAGGAGAGAGAAGCGGCTATGGGAAAATCCTAACGAAGTTTTTCTTGCTCACGTTTTTCCAGTTTGTCCTTGGCGCGGGGCGCTCGTATCAACGTACTCAGGCTCTGGCGCTTCAACACACCGGGAGCGTCGTTAAAGAATGGCCGCACACGGTCCTTGGCTTTTTGTAAATCTCTAAACTCTTGACGCATTTCAGCTTGAGCAGCACGATCTCTGTTGCGTGTGGCTTCGATGTACTTCCTGCGTATCTTGCCACCCTCTTTGTTGAAGTATTGCTCCAACTCGTACTGCTGACCCTTCGTCCACTTGAGACTATTGATCTCGCTGGCAGGTAAACCCATCGCGTTGATAAGTAGGCTTACAACGTCGATCTCTCTTGGGTCTACGACGACAGTTCCAGACTTGGTTGTCATACCTTCAGTTGCTAGACGGTAGCTTTCAGTTGCTGAGCGAATACCTTTGGGCATGGAGTACTCAATACCCTTGAGCAGATCGCCTTGCTTATAGTATTCCGCAGCACGGAAGAAGTTGACGCCGGTTGTACCAGCAGGTCCGACTGCGCCCATAATAATGTTACGCGCACCTTCTTCCCCAGCCTCAAAGTCAACA
>Ga0307997_10001411_pt1 | contig 11302 bp, 16 predicted proteins | sample Davwhametageno36_FD_203165 | JGI IMG/M metagenome (GOLD analysis project Ga0307997, IMG submission 203165) | Marine microbial communities from Davis Island wharf, Antarctic Ocean - #36 | ecosystem: Environmental > Aquatic > Marine > Unclassified | place: Antarctic Ocean: Davis Island wharf...
AGCTCACGATTCTTTTCACGGACCTCACGCACAGTCTTAACATAGAGCACCTGCTCATCCGTTGTCAGTGCGTCAAAGTCTTCTGGTCGCTCAGGAAACTCCAAAGGTGTGGCGCGTGGGAACTTACCAAATACTTCAGAATTTCCCCAACACCACTTTACTGCTTCTAACACGTAATTGTTAATTTTTAGAGGTGTAGCCTGGATAGCATTCAGAGCCTCGACATATAGTGGCATGCCAAGCTTAAGGCGGTGCTTAACAGCATTGCGCTGCTCTTTGTTGGAACTACGCACCAAGGGCACCTGGGCTGCAGTTGCTTCGTCCAGGTAACATCCTGTATCAAAAGAAACCCAGGGCTTAGGTGCCACAATCATCGGTGCCAACATCGGCTCCTGCCAGGACGCCTGATAGTCCATGTTAGCTAAAGCCAGAGTAGCTTCGTCCGTAAGCCCTATACGCTTTTCAGTTCCTTTTTTAGTGTACTTTTCCCAGGCCTCGAAAATACCTGAGCCTTTGAGAACTGCACTTAGAATTGGACCGCCAACCTGAGCTCTACGGTCTTGGGTCCACTCTGGTACAGAATAGTTGGACTTCGATGCAATTGCCCTGGCCGCAGTCTCGCGTCCTTTAAGGCCTGCGTGTTCTTTCTCGACATACTTGGTAACACGGCTAAATAAAGTTTTATCACGTACCTTTAAACCCTGAGCCCAGACCTCTAGCTCGACTCTGTGTCCAATCTTGGTAAGTAAGGATGTCTTCTTACCATGTGTGATTGTCGAGTCCATTGCGGCGTTCAGACCGATGTAAGCAAGGATGTCTGGGTCACAGTCAACCAGGTCATCGCGCCAGGCACAGGGCTTACCAGGCCTTGACTGCTCTTCTTCAATAGCTTCTCTTAGGCACCTGGCTACAGCAGGCAGAGCGTTGTTGATGAGCAATTGTGGGTTATTCTGCGTTGAAGGCCTGTTATTTTCCTCTAGCCTTTTAAGGTATCGTTCTCTTCCGTTATGAAAAAACTCTTTCTCTCTAAGTAATTCTTGAGCCGTTAGCTCTTGTGTTACGTCTAGCATTACGCGTATCCCTCACAGTGTGTTCTAAAGGTGGACATAATTATTATGGTTAAAAAATAACCACTATGTCAGTGCAGGTTTTGGTTTTTTAAGTCACTCAAAAGGTGCATGACATCCTCTAGTTTCCTTAGGGATATACTTAAACTTTCTTGTATAAAGAAGCCTTCATCACGGCTTCCTTTATGGTGGTGCATTTCCTTCAGGTCTTGCTCAATAATATGTTTGAGCTTTGAGCAAGCCACGTCAGACCAACGTCTAATGTGGTCGTATTCAGACCCTGGGGCAGGTAGTCCTGTACCTGGCTCGTCACTTACACAATTGACCAGGGACAAATGTTTCTTCCAATTCTTACTATCCATAATGTTTAATCCTGTTAAAAATGTCAAAAGGGGCTTAGGCAGCCCCACGAGTCTCAAGCTTTCTCATAATGGCGCTGAGCGCATCAGGCTTGGTGTGGACGTATTTCTGAGTTGTAGCAATCGAGCGGTGACCTAGAATCTTTCCCAGGGTAATGCTGTCGACGTTATGCTCCATAGCCAGCCTTGTAGCGCAGGTGTGACGAAGGACATGAAAAACAAAGTGCTTGTCGTTCCTGGCTAACGCGTCACGCGCTTCTGCCCAGGTGTCGTAGAATTTACGATGGGTATAAGGTCCTGCTGGACGCATGTCTAAGGATGCCAAAGCTGACCGAGCTTCTCTGTTAAGAGGCACCAGGCGCTGGTCGCCGTTCTTGGTATCCATAAGAGTTATATAAGTACCGCAGTCACTAACGTAGCCCTGTGTTTTAGAGGTGGCATTATTGATGCCTAGAATCTCACCCAGCCGCATTCCAGTGTTGACGCCTAAGGTCACAAAGTGAGACATCCAGGGCTGGTTGCTGTGGTCTAAATAGTTGACCAGGTCAATAATCTCTTTGTCGCTAAAGAACCTGGGGCGCGAGCTTTTGACCTTGTGGAACTTCATGCGAGGCTTGCGCTCAATAATCTCGTGCTCCACTGCCAGGTTAAATAGGCAGCTGAAACATGCAAGGTAGCGGTTAACAGTGTTGTCACACAGTCCAACCAGCGCCAGGTGGTCAGTAAATACCAGGATGTCTTTGACGGTAAACTCGCCCAGGGGCTTATCTTGGTTGTCCTGGAAGTTAGCCAGGCGTTGAATCATGAACTGGCAGTCCCGCAGGTGCTTGTCGTGCCAGAGTCGATGCGCGTTGGCATCCATAAAGGTAGTTAAAGTTTCCATTGTGATTCCCTCAATAAAAAAGGCCCCTCACGGAGCCTGTTAGTGATTAAATTAAACTGTTTGCCGATAGTAGCCGTGCAGTTTCATCCAGCCGGTTTTTGTGCGGCGGGTGTACCGGCTTTCCCCTGTGTCGTTGACAGTGTTATTAATGACTGCCGCCCAGTGCCGTTTGGTAGTCATGCAAGCAATGAACCTACCGCTACAAGGCAACTCATTAAGATACATTCCTTTGGGTGTTGGCACTGCTTCCCAGCCTCTGGCAGTTAGATAGGCATGAGCGACTGGAGTCACACAGCCATTTGCTACACCTCTCACAATACCGCCAGTTGCCTCTTTGACCATTTCGGTCATTTCAAGTCTGACCCGCCGGTAGGGAGTATCGGTCGCAATGGCTATGGCGCGTGTGACGCAATCACCACCTCTTCCGCGATATCCAGCATCCTTTCGCCCACCATCATTTATAGTAAGTTTCATAGTGATTCCCTCAATAAAAAAGGCCCCTAGCGGAGCCTGTTAGTGATTAAAAGTTAACGACACACCTGTGTAGGTCGTATGCCACAACACCAGACAGGTGCCTGGGTAAACGGTCAGACAGTATCTGTACCTGACTTGCTTTGCTGAGTGCCCAGACATTGTCAGAATGGTGGAACCCTGCAGGGCTTAGCAGGTTGACGCCTTGGTCAATAATTAAGTACCTGGCAGTTCCTATGAAATAACTTGCTGCATTACCCAGATTTTCTAAAGCGTCATAAGCATTGCTAACACCCAACGAATCCAGGATTGGAGACCCTTGGCCTTCTATAAGTTTTTTCATCTCTTCAGTCTGCTGTTCAATCGCTAGAGACATATACTTAGTGCTCATCTCTTCAGCCTGCTCTTTGGTCAGGCTAGAGGCATCGATTACTGCCTGGTGCTTAGCAACAAATTCGTCGTGGCGGGCTTGGATGTCAGCGGTAGATTCAAATTTAGTAGTGTTCATAATAATTCCCTCAAATCGTTGGTATAAAAAAAGCCACCAAAAGGCAGCTTTGTGTGTGTTTACATCTGTATTTCGTGGTTTTACCTGTGTAGAATCCATTGCCGCAGGAAGGGCCCATAGCTCAGCTGGTTAGAGCAGTCGACTCATAATCGATTGGTCGTAGAGTCGTCACAGGCGCTTCCTACATTAGTCAAGCAATGGACATTGCTGTTGTAAGAACTAATGTAGGCCCTTCATAGTCATCCTGGACTTAGGGGTCTTTACCTTGGTCGGTGCCACAATGTGGGCCAAGGGGCTGTCATCTGTACTGCCGTGGGGGGCCACCCCGTAATCACATCAACTGACTACATGTACATAATATCAACTGCCCCGCCGCGTTGCAATAGGTTCTACTAAGGTGGACATAACTCTAAAAAAACCCAAGTCACCGAAGCAACTTGGGGGGCCACAGGCCAGTAACCACGCGGCCTCTGCTTAGCATCAGATGCGTTGTGGGCATGTGACCGTAAGGAATAATTGAGTCACATGTTTCATGAAATTAGGGGGTTCCTGGTGGACAGGCACAGTGGTTTTTGCTGACCTTTTCCGTTTGCCAGAACAGGCCACAGTGCTCACACTTTTTGTATTCTAAAGTAGGCTCAAGCTGCGGCTTATTAAAAATTGCATCGAAGTTATCTTGGAATTTGTTGTAATCTGAGAAGGGTCTGGGGGAGGAGCCTTTGCCTGCCATAATTTGTCCTTTTTGTTCTGAGTTGTTCTATAGGTGGACATAACTATTTTCGGCAGGCATTAAGGCGTTTTGAGGGAGGGGTTATTTTGGACCGCGTAGGCCCATCAGTTTATCGGCACCTTTAATACCGAAGCTGGCACTAACCGCTATAAAGAGTAGGTATTGGTAGAAATCAGGTAATTCTTCGAGAGCCTGGAAGCCCTCTTTGACACGGTCAATAATCGTAACGTCGTCGACGGTGACGGCATAGCCTATCAATAGTAGGGGTAAGCTAAGCAAAATTACAAACCACTCGTCTTTCCAGGATGACGATGAGGCATCAGCCATCTTGGCTTCCCAGTCTGCATCATTCTGAATCACGTTCATTTTCGCCTGGTGCTTGGCCTGCTTTTCTTCGGCCTTGTTGCTCATATAACTTCCGACCAGGTCAGTCAGTGGTCCAATCAATAGTTTAAGCATCGTCTGCAGCTCCTCTTATCATCGCAGCAACTTCGACTGCACGGTACCCAACCTGGGAAGCATAGCGGCTATCCAGGAGCTCGTTGGCAGCTTTTTCCCATTTAGCCTCGCGGAGAAGTGCCAGGGTTTTCCTAAATGACATTAGCCTTGGGATTCCCAGGTTAAAACTTAAGTTGACCAGGGCTTCCTGAACGCATGCAGGCAACTTATCGAAATACGAAATGTTTCGCTGCAGGTCTTTAACGGCGACATCAATGTCTTCCTCCAGCATTATGTGCGCGACCCGAGTTGTAATGCCGCGCTCCTGGATGTTGTGGCCTACACCTATTGTGTAAATGCCCAGGTGGTCCTGGTAAAGGTCCAGGCGCATTCCTTCGTGCTTAATTAACGTCTGTCTTATTTTATCAATATCCATATTTCAATCCTTCTTTTTACCGAGGAGCCCCTGAACCGTTTCGGTTTCAAGAATCCGAATGCCGAGCCATACGATTGTAAAAAGACTCGCAGTTGGTGGCAGCCAAGCGGCCAAACTTAGGACACCTGTGCTTGCCGCAGCAATGTCTATTATTTCTTTTGCATCAGCCATTAGGATACCTGCGGTAAAATTAAAAAGTAGTAAGCCAACGCTGCGCTCAGAATTAGGCAGACAGCACCCAATACGTTTTTGAAAAGGGTGTCAATCTTGGTAATTCTTCGCAGCTTGGCCAAGCGTATTTGTTCAAGTTTGAATTTGTGGTTCGCCAGGGATTTCGATTGCAAAAACAGCATGTCCCTCCAAACCGCAGGTGGAACACTGCGCCGCAAAGCTCGCTCTTTCTTTTTGATGTCATCGCGAATCCATGCGAGCGAAAGAGCCTCTTCTTGTGTCAAAACTTTGCCATCCTTGGCATCTGAAGTTTCAGATTCAATCGTTTCAACCGCAGCTTTGCTTGCTGTCAATGTGTCAAAAACCGCAGCGAGTCCGGTCAGGTGTTCTCCAGATTCTTTGACAGTCTTTATGCCATCATTGAGAGTCTTTAGTACACCCACGACTACTGAGATTTCAGCGAGCATTTAAATCACCTCAAAAGTTAGCAGGATGAAAAGCGTCTAACGCCTCTTGTGTCGTAATCGCGTCCAGAGCATCTTCGTGCGCGTTACTCGCTGCGCGAACGGCGGCTCGCTCTGCGTAAACATCGGCAATCGTAGTTGTACCATCTGTTGCATCAACCTCAGTCGCTCGCTCAATCTTCCACGCAAGTGCTTCGATTTGACGAGCAGCCTCGGCCTTAATGAGAGGAGCTAAATTGGTCTTGTGGTCATCTATGGCCCAGCTACGAACAAGTACGTCACGACTTTCCATAAAGTCATCGCCTACATCGTCCGGGAACGCATCTACCCAAGCGTTGTTTACTCGTTTGTAACGTAAAGAATCTGCCCCTGTTACGCCTTCAGGCATCTCAATTCCGGCTGGGTCTTCCCGCACAACGTACCCACGACTATCAATTAATACCTTCATTATAGTTCTCCTTTTTCTGCAAGCACGATGGCTACGTTATCAACTTGACTTATTGGAATTACGTTGGGATATGAGGTGGATTTGCTGCCGACATCCATCCAGCCATAACCCCAATCAAGCTGGTTAAGGTTGTTAAAGCTTGTGCCGGAGTGGTCATCCGCAGGATTTGAGTGCAGCCCGTCCCAGCTTATAATCGACGCGCTAAGACCGTTGCCGTCTGAACTAACACCTCTCGACAAAAGAAACTTAGAGGCACCGAGAGGAACAATACTGAGATTACCGGCGGAAGTTTGCCACGTCCACCTTTGCATATTACCAGTTGCCACATCCACAATCACTGCATAGGCGCCAGTCCCTGAGTAAACAGCTTTGGAGATTAGAATGGCTGTTTTTCCGTCCAAAGATTGAATCCAGTTCGGGGCAGGAGTCGCAGTACCACCGTCTCCGCTATTAGTAGTATATGTCCCACTCCAAACTGTGGGAGCGTCCCACTGGTTGTTACTCTCATCCCAGCGCCAGCGAGCAACGCCTATGCCGTTGGAGCGATGATGCATAATAACAACGTCATTGTTATCGCAGAGAATGGCCTTAGCGTGATTTGCGCCCAGGTGTTCTCTACTATCACCCTGTGCAGCTATCCAGCCCTCAGTAGGGCCGACAACACGATTAGCAGCGACTGAAGTTACTGATGTGATTGCTGCGCCCCATGCATGCCAGTCTGATAAGTACTTTGCGGGGTCTGGGAAGTTTTTAATCAACACGGGCCGCCAGTCTCTAGCACTGGTATTCTCTCTCTCAATAATTACAGCGTTACCAGAGTTTTGGTTATAACTAAGACCTCCTGAAGCAAGGTGATAATTCGGAGTCAGCATGCCATCAGCTTGGGCGCGCACCAGGTCGAGACCTGTACTACTTTGGTAGCCGCCGAAATTACCCGCAGCTTGGTTGAGAACATGTCTAACGCTGCGAGGTGTAACTTTAATGTAGCAAGCGGCTCCGGCAGCCTGATAGCTAGTAGACAGTGCATAACTTTGATTCAGCCCTAGATTAGTTCCTACGCAGGCAGTTGACTGTTGTATGGTGGCAATTGCATGTACAGGAGCTCTTTCACTATTGCCATTGGTAGCCTCGTTAGCCCCAACATCTAAGTGGTGGTTGCCTAGATACCCATTCATAGACGCTCCGATACCACCATAGCCTGCTTGATGGGAGGTTATCTGAGTCGAGTGATTCCATGCGCCAGCTTGGTTGCTGAACTCTGACATATAATTGGCGCTGCTATTAACTGATTTAGTCCTGCTTATGCACTGTAAATCGTGGCTGAAGAGTAAAGATTCCGTATAAGAACCATCGCCCGTCCGGACCACAAAAGCGGCTTGACTATGTGGTGAGTCACCTGCAACTCGCTTTGCTGATTTACCAAAAAAATCTGTTAGATTCGACATTATTTATATCTCCTAAAATTTAAAATACTCTCCACCCTTGGGCGGCTGAGTGATACATGAGGGTGATTGTGGTGTTGGCTTTGTCGATGGTCATTGACTGGGCCAATCCCATAATCTTTTCTGAGCCATTGGGGGCTACAACTGTGTTCACAAAACCAAGCACCGCAACATATACAACCGATTGACCTGCTATTCCTGCGGGTAGTGTCAGAGTTTTACCGGCAACGGTCACCGTCACGAACTCGTTCGCAGTCAGAGTTTTGTTGACTGCTGTGGTGGAGCCTTGCGGATGGGAGCTATATGTACTCGCTGCGGCTTGGACAGCAGCAACCTGATTAGTACCTGCGGTATTGACATTACCAACCTGAGTTGTACCAGCAGTGTTGACTGCGGTTACCTTCGTGTCTCCGGCATTAATGATGTCGCTCACTGTGGCTGTGACGTTGAGTGCCTCGAGTGTTTTGCCAAGGTACACTAAGTCTTTAGGGTCTGATGTACTGGCTGCCAAAGACTGCGCCTTGGAATCAATAGCCGTTATTAATGTTGTGAAGTTACTGTTTTGTACTGCCATGCGGCTATACTCCTAGGTTTAGTAAGTTTTCATCTTCGAGGTCTGTTAGTCTGGCCGCAAGTGCGGTTGAGAGTGATGCAGTTGTCACACTGCCGTTTGCAACAGCACCAAAGTCTCCCCACGAACCAGCCGAATAAGCCTCGAATGTGTTTGATGTTGAGTTGAAGCGGAACATGCCGCTGCTTGGTGAAGACTCACGCTGCGCTGTTGTTCCGACTGGCAGCTTGAGTGAGCCAGTGTTATTCAAAACCAAAGCCCCTGTGACTGTGCCGCCAGATTTCGGCAAAGCATTGGCAGCCAGAGTGCCTTGGGCAGCAGTAGCGTAATCTGACGAATCAAGATTGTTGAGCTTGGTGTGGTCAGCGTCGGTAAAGTTGTTCTGAGAAAGCTCACCGTCTTGGACACTGTATGTGGTGTTTGTATTTGTGTCTGTACTAGTAATCGTGAAGTTAGGATAAGTACCAGAGACAGTTGTTGCTCCAACACCTGTGAGGCCAACAGTCTGGTCAGCTTGAGAAGCCGTGGCAAATGCTGACGATGCTGCGGTGGCTGCAGAGCCAAGTCCTAAATTACTCCTGGCATTGGCAGCACTCGCAACATCACTTAGGTTGTTGCTGGCGACCAAAGTCCCAGACAAAGATGCATACGCTGCTACAAAAGAACTTCCCTCGTAAACCTTCATCACATCTGACGTAGTGTTGAAGTAGAGCATTCCAGCAGCCAGCGCATCACCATCATTATCGAGGGAGGGGTCACTGGACTTTTGTCCAAGGTACCTGTCATCAAAAGAATCAAAGGCTGCTAGTGCAGCATCTTTCGCGGCCACCGCAGCAGACTGTGCAGTCGCAGCATCGGAAGCACTGGTTGAGGCTTCAGAAGCCTTCGTTGTCGCAATGACTTTTTGTGCTGTGGCTAAAGAAACTTGGTCAGCAGCCAGAGTGACTTGAGCCGTTGAGGACGCTGCGCTGTTTGCTGAATCCGTGGCCGATGATGCTGCATCTGTTGCAGAGGTGCCAATTGAAGCCAGTGCAGTTTCAGCACCTGTCTTTGCGACAACTGCCGCATCCTTGGCGGTGACTGCCTGATTTTTTGCTACGACAGAAGCGTCTTTTGCAACGACACTTGCTGCTCTTGCAGTCTCAGCATCCGCTGCTTTTGTCGATGAAGTAGCTGCACTCGCTGCTGAGTTTGTCTCTGAAGTCGTAGCCTCAGCGGCTTTGGTTGTCGCTGCTGCGGCACTTGCGGCACTCCCTGTGTTTGAAGTTTCGGAGGCAGAGGCAGAGGTAGCTGCTGCGTTTTTTGAAGTCAGCGCGGCTGCTTGTGCCGTCTCTGCGTTTGTCTCAGCAGTTTCGGCAGCAACCTTTGCGGCAACAGCAGCAACTCTCGAAGCTTCAGCCTCAACGGCGCTTGCCAAATTAGCAGAAACTGCACCAGTAGCTGTGGTGGCTGCTGAACTTGCAACAGCCTGGGATGCTGCTGCTGCTGCAGCTGAGGCTGCTGCGTTTGTTACGGAACCTTCAATAGCATCTGTTTCTGTGCTACTGGGGCCCGTGGAACTAAAGAAGCTTGAGTTAGCCATTATTTCTCCACCTAATAGATTGTCGTTGGACGGATTGCCTGGAGAGTGCCTGATAGCTCAGCATCATCTGCCTGGCCTTGTATCTCAGACATAAACTGTGCGTACTTACCGTCGAACAACTGAGCTCGTTCATCCAGAAAATAGTCGGCTGCATATGTAAGTGCTGAATAAATGACAACGTCAGAACCAACGGCGACCAGGTTATTAGTGTCGCTGTCAGACACGAGTACAGGGAACTGGGCGTAGTAATTTACTGTCAGTGTCCCAGCTGCAGGTACTGGGTATAAGTTTATTTTGCCGCCTTCACGAGTAAAGAAATGGGGCATGCCTGTGGCACCTTGTTTCTGCATGTCGAGCATTTCGCTCGTAGGTAGTTTGACCAGGGCGTGGCTGTCACTGTGAAAATCTATTCCTTCCAAATAGTCATTGGGTAGAAAGACATGCGCGGTGGCAGCAGTAAAAGTATAGGTGTGGGACTTCTCCATAGACGGCAAGCGTAGTGTTCGCTGCACTCGAGAAATACCCTGGTTGATAAAAGTATCTGCAAGGGCATCAGTGATGTCGCTGCGATTTAACACGGCCTTAAAGTGTGTTCTGATTTCACCCTTGTTCATATTTTTATTTCCTCTTTGCAGTTTTAGCTGCTTTTTTGAAAGCATTTGCAGATGGGGAACCTTTGGTACCTGGTGTACGCATCTTCTCACCACTGCCTGCCTTAATACGTGCCCTTTTCTTTTTGATATTGTTGTACAGTCCTGACTTAGCCATTCGCTACACCTTCTTCTGCGTAGTTAAAAACGCATCCAGACTCTCTTGTTTCAACCTAGCGACAATGGCATAGGCAGGCTCTTTCATCATATCGAATCCTTCACGTAGCCACTTCTCATGTACTAGCACAGGTACTCGTGCAACACTCATGTAATCTCCGGCATTTGTACCAAGTGAGTCTTCGCGCTGTGAGCGAATGTTGTCCAGGAAGCTTTGTGGAATATGCTGCGTTTGTTGGATATTAAAGTTTTGCTCATCGTTATCGTCGAGAACTCTCGATTGGACGCTGTGCAAAGTGTCTGTGTCAGACATTAGTTTTCTCCTTAAGATAAAAATGCAGGTGGGACCCAGGTCGGGCAGTAAGGAGAGCGGAACCTGCTTTACCAGGTCCCACCTGCAAAACTACTTACTAACTACTGAATCAAGAAAGACCAGTAATCATTCCGCTGTCGCCAAAGTTAGTATGTTTTACACTGACTTCTCCGACACAGAAATGCGTATCAGCATCGCCTGTGCGACTAAGAAGTGTGCGAGTAAACGGACGCAGGACACACTGCTTGAACATCGAGGGGTCGATGAGGAAAGCGTGGGTGGCCAGCTGGTTACGGTTTATCAAAGTGCGGATTTCTCCGAATGGAGTTACCAATACTTCAATCGCGTTGACCAGGGTCTTACTAGAACCAAAGTCACGCTCACGGCTAGACGCTGTAGCAAAGTTAGCTACGATAGTTGCATCAGCAGGCTTAATCATTAGAACAGTAGGGTCGCTGCCGTTCTCATAACAATCCTGGTGCAACTCAAGCAGCTTAGCTTCAGTCAGTGCGTCTGTCGCGTTGGAACCTGCGTCAACAGTTGTTGAAATCTGCTGTGATACAGAAGCCATCTTACGAGCTCCTGAAGCAGAACCAACTACTGCCGCCTGGTCAACACCAATCATCGCTCTTTCAACATCGAGCTTGATGGC
>Ga0307997_10001415_pt1 | contig 11277 bp, 4 predicted proteins | sample Davwhametageno36_FD_203165 | JGI IMG/M metagenome (GOLD analysis project Ga0307997, IMG submission 203165) | Marine microbial communities from Davis Island wharf, Antarctic Ocean - #36 | ecosystem: Environmental > Aquatic > Marine > Unclassified | place: Antarctic Ocean: Davis Island wharf...
ACTGCTGGCTCTTCTTTTCTGTTGGGGCAAGTAACCTAAGCCTCCTATATACTGCTAGGCCTCCCTACTGTACATTTGCAGGTCCTGTTCTTTTTGGCAAATTAATCAAAATCTTTTTTCAGCTGACAAGTCAAATATAAAAATTAAAAAAAACATAATTAATTACTAGTAACATGATCATCTCCTCACTTACCAACCTAAACCTCCGTCGCCTTGTCCCACGCTCGGCTGCCCTCGCGCGACGCACACTTGCCACGCATGATGCTCGGGGCGAGTCTCAGTACGAGGATTACGACAAGACATCTCAAACGTATGACGCGTATCGTGCTCCTATTGGGGTCGAAATCTTTCGTCGAGGCTTTGCTGAAGTTGCCGCCCGAACGAATCAGAGTACCAACGACCTCCACCTTATGGACGCTGGATGTGGTAGTGGTAATCATCTGGATCTCTTGCAGCACGACGTCGGTTCGATTGCTGGGCTCGAGATTAACAACGGGATGCTCGACAAGTGTCGCGCGAAACTGTCGTCCTCCGCTGATATTCGTCAAGGTTCCATCACCGACATGCCGTTCGAAGATGAATCGGCGGACGTGGTGATCACGACGCAGGTGCTGCACCATTTGGAGACCGGAGGCGACTTGTCTTTTCCCAACGTGGCAGCTGCATCTCGCGAGGTGTTTCGGTGCCTTCGACCCGGTGGTAGTTGGATCATCCAGTGCCAAACACCCGAGCAACATGTCGACGGTTTTTGGTGGAGCCCCATCGTGCCGGTGGCAGCAGCCAAGCTGGCAACTCGTTTTCCATCGCTGGTCAAGTTCGAAGAGCTCTGTCGCGCAGCTGGTTTCAACGAGTTTGACAGCGAGATTCCTTCCGAGCCGCTGGTGCGTCTAGATATGTACCTTGACTTGGAGGGGCCGTTCGACGAAAGATTTCGCAACGCCGACTCGACGTGGAGTTTGGCCACCGAGGCAGAGTTGGAGAGCGGGCTGACCATGCTGCGTCGCAAGATTGACAATGGTACGGCGGAGAAGTGGCTTCATGAGCGAGAGGAACTGCGGGCACAGATCGGGCAGACCACTACGGTGATTGTGTCCAAGGTGTGAGGTGGGGGTCCTAGATGTTTCAGAAAATGGTACACATTCATGAATGTATGATATTTATACATGTGAGCTCATGTACCAATTTTTGGAAAAGTGCATACTGTAAGAGGATAAATCTGATAGCTGATAATAATACCATGGTAACAGTTTGTCCCCGGTAGATAAGTTATCAGCTATCAGAGATACTGACATACGACATACGGGTACCCATACACACTTAAAACAGTATCCGGACGTCGCCATCACACTTAATTTAATATATTTCCATATTCTGGTATTTCGTATTTCAGGATAATCTTGTCTTGTAACCTGGTAACCCACGATTTTGAACTCTTTAAACTGATGTTTCAGCAGGCAACGATACGCGATTGGTTCAAAAAAGTCAAACGTTGAGAAAAAATAAAAACAACAACAACAACAAAAACCTGGGGACAATGATGCCATGGTTTCTCCTCTCTTTCATCCTTCTTCTCCTTCTCCAACTCCCTCACTCCGTCTCCCCGGCATGCCCGCATAACTGCAATGGACATGGTGACTGCATCTCACCATCCTCCAGATGCAGTTGCTGGCCACAAAATGAAGCTTTGGGTACCTACTGGAAAGGTGCCGACTGCTCTCTCCAAGGTTGCGCCTCTGGTCGTAGTTGGCACGATGCTGCTATTTCAGATGATATCGGTCATCAAGTCACTGAGTGCTCTTCGCGTGGAAACTGTGACTATGGCAAAGGTGTGTGCACGTGTCAAGATGGTTTTGAGGGTCGTGCTTGTGAGCGTCTCTCCTGTCCGAACGGCTGCGCAGGACATGGAACTTGCGTGTCTCTCGAGTCGCTGGCACACCACCAGTACATGGATTACAACTTTAATTGGGACCATGATAAACTGTACGGCTGTCAGTGTGATGCAAGATTTACTGGGTATGACTGTTCTCTTCACATGTGTCCTTACGGCGATGATCCTGTGAGTGGTACGCAGGAAGACGAGGTCCAAACAATTTCTTGCAAGGGTTCGGGTCGTTATGAACTGCTGTTCAAAGGAGAGAAGACACGCCATCTTCCCAGCACTGCAACCACTGAGGATGTGCGTCGCGCGCTTGAAGAGCTGAAGTCGCTGGGAAGCGTTAGCGTATCTGTTCCCAACGATGGCAGCAAAGTTGGAATGATGCTGTGCACACCTCTCGATGGTTATCTGCACATCGGTCCATCCGGTGAGTTTTCCATTACTTTCACTCATGATCCTGGTGATCAACCTCTTCTCATTATCAAGCCGTATGGAGAACTAACCATGTCAGTCGAGGAGACGGTACCAGGAACAAAAGAGTGGTTAGAATGTTCAGGGCGTGGTTTGTGTGATCGATCTACTGGTGACTGCGAGTGCTTTGATCCATTTTCATCGAGTAATGGAAGTGGTGAACCTGGAACGAGAGGAGATTGCGGTTACGTCAACAGCAACCCTTGGATGGAATCTCCTGTCCAGTTCACTCAAAAAAAATTGAATGATGCACTAGGGAATGGATTTTCGGTCTCGCGGCCGTTCATTCCGAAAACAACGGAAGAGCAGATTGCTTATGAAGCCGCTCTCTTTGCTGGGTCGCAACCAAACAATCTTTTGTCACACGAAAGGAGTTCCAAGGGTCGATTGGACAGCTGCGCAAACAACTGCAACGGGAACGGAGCCTGTGGTACTTTTACTGGAACGGCGCTGTCCTATCAAGTAGCAGATCATCCTACTAAAGTTACAATGAAGAAAACAGAACCAGAAGCAAAGGGTGATGTACCCTCAGTTTACACGCAACCAGAGACAGACGGGCTGCCGTCCATTAGGAGAAGAGCGATGGAGACGGAGAAGACGGTGGAGAAAGAAGGACGAGGAAGAAATTTGGACGGCGTTGTCCACAACATGATTCTCGTCACCGATCGCGCACTGATACGTCACGCAACGCTGTCGCAGAAAATTCAAATCGAGGGTATTACCAAGTCCTTAGTCGATCGAAATCCAGCGCTACTTAAGGCTGTACTGGGAACGATATTTGGTATCTCTGCTCTTGAGATCGAACTTGCTCAGGTGAAGACAGCAGTGAGTGGAAAGTTGTACGTTGATGTTCGCGTCAAAATTGCAGGGCTAGAGACTGATGAAGTCGAGACGAAAATGAGAGCGACAAAAGTATTCATGGAGCAGGCAGAGACGACGTCATCCGTTCGATCTACCATGGCAACGAGCCTTGAAGCGGCATACAGTCTATCTCCGTCGACAGTGTCTGTCGTGCTGACAGCACCAAAGTTGGACACTGTCGATACTTCTCCAGAGATTTTTGCTGCTCTTGCATTAGGTGGTGCAAAATTTGATTGCGGGACGTGCCAATGCAAGTGCGGCGACAAGTTTAGTGGTGGTGACTGCTCAAGAAGAACATGTCCAATCGGTCGGTCTTGGTTCTCTTTGCCAACGTTAGCAAACTTTGCGCACTCACCAGCCACTAAAGTTCCATGCTCTGATGCTGGTATTTGTGATGAGCTTCGTGGTGTGTGTGAGTGTCGCAAGGGTTTTGATGGTGAGGCGTGCGAGCGATTAGCTTGTCCCAAGTACAACGAGAAGCAGTGCAACGGACACGGAGAGTGCCTGTCAATGAGAATGACCGCTGAAAGACACTCGATTGATTCTGATGCGCGCGAAGTGATGTACGGCAAAGATCCCAACAACGGTGATGCTTGGGACGCAGACAGCGTCTACGGATGCTACTGTGATTCAGGATTTACTGGGTACGACTGTTCCATTCGCGCTTGCGACAGAGGAGATGATCCTCGCACGACGCAACAAGTGTACGAAAAGCAAGTCTTTCGCTGTGTGCACGCTGGCAGTGCACCACCCGATGGAATCTCTGTGTCCGCACTGGACATTGCGGGTACTAAAGTAGTGGTGCAGACACCTGATGCAGACGCTGCAAGCAGTGGTGCTGTATTTTTTCGCTTGACATTTCGTGGTCAAGAGACGAGAAGAATCAAACCTGATGCTTCACCCTCAGATCTTCAGGCAGCTTTGGAAGAAATAACAACGATCGGTCGAGTATCAGTGACATTCCAAACGTCCAGTACGGTCTGCGCATCGTCAGCCGGTTCAGTTGTTGTGGTTGAGTTTAAAACTGAAACTGGTGGTTCTCCTTTTGCAGATCTCACGACTCGCGAGCATATTCCAAGTCCACCTCCGTTGCGTGCTGGTGATGAAGTGGTCTCCGTTGTTCTCACGTTTGCGGAAGACTTGACTCCACAAAGCATTGGCGGTGTTGCTAATGTCAACTCCACCCGAGAGTCCAACGTGTGTGCAGATCGTGGAACGTGCAACAGCAACACTGGAGAGTGTGAGTGTTTTGATGGTTATAAAAGAGGATCAAATCATGGAACGGGTGCTTGTGATGTGATTGAATCGCACACAGCATTGAGAAGAGATGGGATTCCTTTGTGGCGGAAAAATTCTTTTGAGTTTCGAGGTACGTAGTATTGCAGAAAATCATTTCAGGCTTCCCGGGGAGTTTATATAAATAAATATGCATATATATGGGATAATATATAATATGCATATTTAAATATAAATTATAAATTTTAATACTAATACTAATACTAATACGTTATTTTTTATATAATCATTTTTTTAAAAAAATTAAAATGAATATGTGGTTGTGTCAGAAGGTTGTACCTCCTAGGTACCTTCTATAAAAATGCAATTATTTTTTAATGTATCATATTCGTTTGTTTATTCTTTTCTCTATTACATGTGCACTCTACAGTTTGATGGCGTCTATTCCTGTTATAATTTCACCCGCACTCCGAAGTGATTGACTCAGAGCAGCTTCCTTTGCTCCTTTCACCTCGGCTGCACGATTAAGTTTTGTTGAAGACTTGGACCTGGTTCTCTTTCCCTTACCCTTTCCCTTTCCCTTTCCTTTGGGTCTTTTAATACTGAGCTTTGCTGCTCTTCCCTTTTTCAGCAAAGGCGCATCATATTTGCACATGTATCTAATTTTTACTTCCATGTGTTCTCGTTCATGTAGCCACTCTTCAGTCTTGTAGTAAGCATCTGTTGCTTTCAGTCTCTTCTTCGATATCGAGTTATCTATGTCAATTCTTTTTTGCTCTTTTGCTCTTGCTGGTCCATTTACTGTCGAAAAATGTCGATATTTTGCAGCAAGTCGGTATCGACCAGGATCTTGATCTTTTCCAAGCATGACTAAACTCATCTTTTCAAGAAGTCTTCTGTTTTCTCTCTCTATCGAAGTCAACCACTCCTCAGTTTGCTGCTCTTCCTTTAAATTTCGTTTGCGCACAAGTTTTCCTTTTTTTAAATGAAGACCAACTGGAAGTGATGTTGAGCCTCCAAAGCTCTGCATATTTTTTACTTTACTTTGATGAATCCTTTTCAAGCGTGCGCGCTCTTTCCGTGCAATGATGGGGTTGCTCTCAACGAGTGCATGCATACATTTGTCACCCATAATGTCTACTAGCTGAGAAAATCACAACGAACAGATCTAGATCTAGTTTCAGCCAGCAACTCTGAAAACTTGAAACTTACTGCTCAGCTCCTTTTTCTTCACATTTATTTACTCAAAACAAAAAAACCAAACGGAAACACATGATGAAGAGAACAGAATGACGACGACCGACAAATAAAACAGCAAGATATGTCAGAACGCAGAGACAAACAAGCCAGTAGTGGCACGGCACTGTACTTGTCACCAACAAAGGGCACGAGACCAATGACAGCTGCTGTTCCATCCACTTCAGGAGGATACTTTCAAGAAGCGCAACGTCAGCGTCAGAGACAGTTGGAAACAACCACCAAAAGTACCACCACAGCTGCTACAGATTTTCGAACTGGATCACTCTCTCCCAATCGTGCAGCACGTGCTCCGTTGCTGTTTCGCAAATCGGATGGGACGTTATTCAATTTAGCGACACATGCAGGTGGCGACGAGGACAGTGAGTCACTTCTCGAAGCTTCCATAGCGGACGATATTGCAGAGGCACGCGCTGCGAGTTACTCGACTCTGGAAAGAAGGAGTCCCAACAGAAGGCACCAGCAACCAGAATCATCCGGCAAAGATCTAGCCACCACACTGCAAACTTCTGGGCGATTGATCGCATTTCGTGGAGATTTGCATACTGGTACTGCAGCTGCAGCTGCAGCTGAAAAAAATGATGGTTTCCAGTTAAAGCAATCTCCTCAACATAACAAGTTGTCGCTGCGATCTCAGACCAAACAACAAACAAAAACTCCACAGAAATCAAAGAAACCAAATGGTGCACCAGGAAGTCGACAAGCAACCACAGAGGATGTCATTGCATCTCTCCAAGCAATGCCTCGTCCGAGCACTGTGCCTCACAAACCTTTGCATCTCGATCAAAAACATCGTGCCTCGACAAATGAACATCAAAATCAAGGATTATGGGCACCCAGTGCTTTTTCTGGACTCATGTTGCGTCCTTCCACGCCAGCAACTTCCTTTTCACCACCTACGGCTACATCGTCGACAACTTTACGAAAAAAAGGAAGTAGAGAGGCACCGCCTCTTCGTCTTCCTGCTAGATTGAGTGCAACTGACAAACGACTGCTGCGGCGATCTGAGCATCCCGCGATGGAGGTAAGATTTCGAACAAATCAAGATCAAGATGAAGACAATATGTCTGAACCAGGCAGCAATGTCGCTCTTCGAAGGCACGAGGGTACGCTACGACCCACGGCTCTTGAGCATGCCGTTGCACGTGGGACTCCAGCGTACAACAAGCAGATTGATGTGAGCAAACAAGTTGGCACGGTGATGAAAAAGAACGAGGGTCTTTACATGCAGCGCAAGCATGTAGCTCGCTCCGTTGTCCATCGCCTCGCTAGTGAAATGGAGAATGACATGATTGCAATTAGAAAAACATTGCCGCTGGATTTCCTGTTCGAGCACAACATGACTGGATTTATTGTTGAAAGAGGGCTTGACAAGGCCCGTGTCGTCATTGATCGAATACGTATGCGTGCGGTCACTATTGCATGGGAAAGATGGACGTTTGCTACTGAAAAGATGGCGGAAGCTGCGATGCAAAAGAAACTTCTGCATCTCCAAGCAATGCACGGAAGAGATCGAATGATTGGTTTCATCAAGCGTCTGGTCAACAGCAAAATGTATCGTTTTTTTGAGTTTTGGCGTGATCGATGCGATGCGGTCATTGCAAGAGAGCGTGTTGCTGCTGCGGAAATCATACGAAAAGCATGGAGATCTCATCGATCGCACCGTGTCCTATGCTACCGAAGAGAGCGAAGGCGGAATCGCTCCGTGATTCCATTTCAAACATGCTGGCGTGGAGTGCATCCACGCCAAGTGTTACAAGTTTTGAAAATAGAACGACAAAAAAAGTTGAGCATTTTGATTCTCCAATGTCAATGGAGAGCGTACGTTGATCGTCGTCGCGCGGTTGCTGCTCGTCGTGCGCGTGTGGAAATGCTCCGACGTCGACGTGCTGCTTTCATCATTACAAGTCACTACCGAGGATCGCAGTCGAGAGATTACGTCGCAATGCTTCGTCACAGTCACACAATGGCAACACATATTCAACGTCAAATACGTGGTCGATGGGGAAGAAAGCGAGGTTCTGAAAAGAGACGTGATGTTCTTCAAAAGGCGTTAGAAACACTGAGAGAAGTGTTGATGCTGGCTGATCGTGAGGTGGCTGCTCAGCGTATTCAAGATGTGTTTCGTAATTTTTTAGTTGCGCAGGAGGTCATGCGCGTTGTCAACACTATTCGAGATGCGAATGCTGCAGCAATGGCCATCATGGAGGCAGTCGAGGCCGAAGTTGCAGCGACCGGCATTCAGCGAGCTTTTGTGCGCTCCGTCGCGAAAGGTGGCGTGTTCAGCGTATTGGACGAGGTCGTCAAATTCATTGAGTATCGTACTATGACTGGTGCCATTCGCATTCAAACCATGGCGCGCCATCATCGTGGAAGAAAACTAGTGCGGTTGTGGGAGGCAAGGTACACACTTGAAACGCGCCGCTCCATTCAACTCGAAGCTTGGATACGTAGCGTGTGGGGCCGTCGCTTTGCTCGAAACAAAAGAGCGGAGCTGACGCATTTGCAACTGTTGCTCAGCGGACGATGGCGCGCACGATGCTACGCAAGACTTCGTCGAAAAGTCATGAAGCGATGGGCAGTTGGCCGGAGAGCGACGTTGTACAAGGTTGTGGACACTTGGAAAGCTAGTGCAAAGACCATTCGAGAGCATCGTGCAGCCACGCTGTGGTTAAAAAAACAAGCATGGGCAGCACAATGGAATCAGAGAGCAATTTGCAGCTGGGTCCTCTACGAATGGAAAGAGTGGCTCGTGCTTTGGTTAGATTTGTGTCGCAAGCGTCGGAAAGCGTACGCAATGTGGCGCAACATGGAGCTCATGAAACGATTCAAGCACATGGTTGAAATTGTTCGCGAGAGGAAAGAGCTGCGTGCTGATCTTTGCACGGTCTTTCTTCAGTGTGCATCTCTTGAGACTTGGAACAGTTTTGCACAGCAAGCTCTTGTAACGAAAGCAAACCAAGTGCGCTATCGCGACATTTGGCAAAGATGGGGTGTGTTTACAGAGTGGAGAAAAAATATGTGGCAGAGTGCAGTGGATCATCACAAGCAAGTATTTCGTGAGTTTTACACCAAAGAATGTTGGGACGGCTGGTGCCGGTATGTGGAGCATCGTCGTCGTCATAATGCTCAACTTGCAATGGCGGAGGCACATCACGCCCGACGATTACGATGGTGGGGTGTGAAAATGGTGAACGAACATCGTGTGAGGAGACGAAAATATTTGCGAGTCATTATTGTGGCAGACAAAAAAGCTGCGCGAGCTTATCAGCGAAGCCATCTTCGTGCGTGGCAAAAGAGAGCAGCGTTTCAAACTGAAATGAAACAGAATGCGAAGAAAGCACTTGGATATTTACGCAACTCGAGAGCAATCAAGTCCTTTCACATGCTGGCAAGAAATGCTGTCCAGCGCAGGAAAGCGCGCAAAGTTGTTACCGAGTTGTTGTACTCTTTCAACAAACGTGAGTCAGAGGGACCATTTATTCTATGGAAGACAAACGCAGCCATCATGACTGCTATTCTTCAAGATTGGGCGTCAACTCTCATTCAAACGAGATATCGTGTTGTGTTGGGTAAAAAGAAATATGCTGCCATTGTTCGAAAGAAAAAATACTTGTTTGAAACTGCCGTCAAACGTGAAATGGACGTTCATGTTTTGGATCCAGAGAACATTGATGATTTTTTACGAACTCACGACATGGTTGTTGTCCACTACTACATTCCATGGGACGACGTGGAGGAGTCTCGGGAGGCGTTTGCTCGTGCTGGAGCTTGGAATCAACAGCTTCAGAAAAAATGGTTGCAACGACATCTCATGGGTACACCAACACTCAATGTGTACAGTGAGTGGGGAGAGGAAGAGGCACCAGTGTTGAAAAAATGCAGCTTTGCGAAAGCAAATGTCGCTGCGTTGGATTCAAAAGATTACGGTCGATCTCTTGGTGTTCGAATGAATGTGCCAAAGACACCAACAATAAGAATTTACTGGCGATGGGGACGAGGTTCTAAAACACTACCAGCAGAAACTAGCAAGTCTTTTTCTTTCATTCCGGAAGATTTTGAATTGAACTTGAACACACCAAAACATCATTTACTCACACCAACGTGGATCACTGATACCGACACATCACTATTCGTTGGTAAAAATGACGGGAAACCATTGCTGACACGCGTGCTTGAGAAATTAGATCATCTCCTTGAAGTCGAAATAAAAGCTCAAATTGAAATTGGTAGGTGGTCGCGTGGTCACATTGCGCGCGCAATCAAAGTGCCAGCACAAAAGGCCAAAGTCTACTGGGAAAAGCAACCGTTGTGGGTACGAAGAAAGAACAAGAGAACTGGCGAGACAGAATTTTACAATCGTGTCTCGGGTGAGCTCAATATGGAGCGTCCACCCGAGTATGCCACTCCGCGTGACGAGAGTAAGGGTAAAAAGACTGCCCTGGAGCTTCTCAATGAAAGAGCTGATGGCGCCGACGACGGGCCGTCTGCTCTCCAGTACAAAGATGCGCTCATTTGCATGATATGTGAAGAAGATCTTGCGTCGTGGAAATGTTTAGACACCTGCGACGTTCCGATGTGTGACAACTGTTACAACGACTCACACAAGTCGGGTGCATACGTGGCACATAAATGTGCTGCAGTGGATGTCTCTGCCATGCACAACAACAAACGAATGTGTGGAGAGTGTGAGGTACGGAAGGCTGACTTGTTCTGTATACAATGTTTGGATACGTACTGTCGCGACTGTTACGGTGACGCGCACAAAACTGGACGAAGACAATTCCACAAGTACACTTTAATGTCAGAAAAAAATGCGATGAAAGTACCAAAAGATCAGAGAGACAATGTTGTATCAACAAAGGCACACGACGTGATTAAAAGGAGAGCTTGGAAGACGCTTCGAATCATGGAAGAGGAACATGCTGTTAGAATGGCGACGCAAGAAGCAAGACAAAAGCGACTGGATGAGTTTCGTGAAGTTGTCAAAATTGCCTTTGACAAGTACGACGAAGATGGCAGCGGAACAATGGAGATTGACGAATTGGAGCAAATGCTCAAGCATGAGCTGCGTGAGCCTGTCCCACCAGAAGATTTGCAAGCTGCTATTCAAGAGATGGACAAGGACGGGAATGGTGTTGTTGATTTTGAGGAGTTTTTAGATTGGTTTACTTCCGACAACGTACGAAATCGAAACGCTAACGCAATGCTTCGAGCGATGCGTTTCAAACTTAAAATGGAAGCGAAAGCTAAAAATGCCATGAACGCTACGGAAGCTGCTGTCAAACGTGCGTCTAAGCTTGCAGGTGAAAGAATTTCGAAAGCTAAAGCAAAGGCCAAAGCACAGTATGACAAAGCTTCTGCTCGTGCTGCTAAGGCAAAAGCAAAAGTGTATGCAAAGCTTCCTGAAAAGTTAAGAAAGGCTTACGAGGCACCACCAAGAGTTGCAAACACGTCGGTCGGACCAATTTCAATTAATGATTTTGATCGTTTGCAAGAAATTTTTATGCGTTGGACGAAAGAAAAATTTTTGCTTGACATTCCGTATCATGGATTTCTAAACAAAAAAAAAGCCA
>Ga0307997_10001417_pt1 | contig 11267 bp, 10 predicted proteins | sample Davwhametageno36_FD_203165 | JGI IMG/M metagenome (GOLD analysis project Ga0307997, IMG submission 203165) | Marine microbial communities from Davis Island wharf, Antarctic Ocean - #36 | ecosystem: Environmental > Aquatic > Marine > Unclassified | place: Antarctic Ocean: Davis Island wharf...
TGGGATATGATTTCAAACAAAACGACCAGGTGTTTTTTATGTTTGGTGCGGCCAATCGTGACTCGTCAGTGTTTGAGGTGCCCGACATGTATGATCTCAACCGTGATACGGGGCCAGCTATTCCGTTTGGTGCAGGACCACATTTTTGTGCGGGGGCGGCGGCCAGCCGGGTGTTGATCGCCGAAGTGGCTTTGCCACGGCTGTTTGCAGGATTTCCAGATCTTGAATTGACAGAGGCGGTCCGTTGGGGCGGTTGGGCGTTTCGGGGTCCGTTGTCGGTGCAGGTCCGCCGTGGTGGGTGAAGGCTCGCGCCACCCACTCCTAGACTATTCATCCGCCTTCATTTGAAAGCCGCTGGCAACCTGATCGGTTGGGATCACCGGATAATCACCGCTGAAGCAAGCATCACAATATTGTGGCTGTGCATTGTCGCGATCAGCCCCATTAACAGCGCGGTAGAGACCATTGAGTGAGATGAACTTCAAGCTGTCCACTTTGAGATGTTGGCGCATTTCCTCTTCGGTCATTGTGGCTGCCAAGAGCTTTTCACGTTGTGGCGTATCTACCCCATAAAAACAGGGCCATGCGGTTGGGGGGCTGGCAATACGGAAGTGCACTTCAGCGGCACCTGCGTCCAAAATCATCTCTTTAATTTTCCGCGATGTGGTGCCGCGTACAACACTATCATCCACCAAAATCACGCGTTTTCCGCGGATCAATGCTCGGTTCACATTCAACTTTAAACGCACGCCCATATTGCGGATTTGTTCGCTGGGTTCGATAAAAGTGCGGCCCATATATTGATTTCGAATTATTCCCATGGCGTAAGGAATACCAGATTCAATGGAATAGCCAATCGCTGCCGGCGTGCCGCTGTCGGGCACGGGGCAAACAAGATCTGCATCCACAGGTGATTCCTTGGCTAATTCACGGCCAATAGCTTCACGGGTTTCATACACACTGCGGCCGCCCAAAATACTGTCGGGACGGCTGAAATAGATATGCTCAAATACACAAAAACGTGGGCGGGCAGGGCGGAAAGGATAAATGCTTTCAACGCCTTTGGCGGTGATCACCACCATTTCGCCAGGATTTATCTCGCGCACAAACTCAGCGCCAATAATATCCAATGCACAGGTTTCGGAGCTCAAAGCCCACCCTTCACCGACTTTACCAAGCACTAAGGGGCGCACGCCCAAAGGATCACGCACACCGATCAATTGCGTTTGCGTCATCGCCACAATGGAAAACGCGCCTTCAACCCGACGCAAAGCGTCTTCCATCCGTTGTGGTATATGTTGTTGCAGACTACGGGCCATCAGGTGGATGATGCACTCACTGTCGGAGGAGGATTGAAAAATTGAGCCACGTTCGATCAGCTCTTTGCGCAATGCAATTGCGTTGGTGATATTGCCATTATGGGCAATCGCAGCGCCGCCCATGGCAAACTCGCCAAAAAAGGGCTGCACGTCGCGGATTGCGGTGTTGCCCTTAGACCCAGCTGTTGAATAGCGTACATGCCCAATTGACAAGTCTCCAGGCAGTTGCTCCATAACCTTGGCACTGGTGAAGCTGTCACGCACATAGCCAAACCGACGCACAGAGTTGAACCCCTGTTCATTGTCATGCGAAACAATACCACCGGCCTCTTGGCCTCGGTGTTGTAGAGCATGCAGACCAAGTGCTGTGAAATTAGCAGCATCAAGCGTCCCGATGACGCCAAAAACACCGCATTCTTCGCGCAATTTATCGTCGTCAAAAGGATTGGTGTGTATCTGGTCTAACGGTTGGGTCACTCGCAAAGCTCCGGTCATTGACTAGTCACAGTATGCCTTACGGCATCACAGCAGGCATGTCACTTTGGCAATGTACGTTATTGACAGTTTTTATTGGAAAATTGGAAAAAACTTCACCTTATTACGGCCTCACCAGGATAAATTATGCCTATGCTTTAGGAAAATTACTAATCTGTTAAGCGTCGCATCCCTCAACCAGTTGATCATATTGGGTTCTTACCCATCCCAGTGCCGCTTCGGGGTTTTGGTCCTGAACATCGTCGACATACCTCTCAAAAACTGCAGCAGAGCGCGATGTTTCCAAAGACACAATGTCTTGGTTCGGCATGACGGTGAAATAGATGAAAAAAGCCATAGCCACCAAAACGACGCCACGCGCAACCCCGAACAAGAAACCCAAGATTTGGTCAAACCCACCAAAAATAGATTTTTGCACAAAAGATGAAAACAGCGGCGTAAACAATGAGACGATCAGCAAAGAGGCCGCAAATACGATGGCAAAGCTAGCCACTATCAGCAATTCACAACTGTCACCCAGCATATCACCAAGGTAGGGGATCTGGCGCACTAAGGGTTGAGCGGCATCGGCAAAGATGAACGCCAATACAGAGGCTGCAACCCAACCGGCAATGGCCATCACTTCGCGCACCATGCCTCGAGAGTAGGCCAATAATGCCGACATCACGATCATGATCGCAACAGCACCGTCAACTATTGTAAAACCTTCCAAGGCAATTCTCCAACCTGCGCTTCTCAGCGGGATCCAAATAATTCTTCAACAAAACTGGCCAGATCTTTGACCGGCCGCACTGTTATACCCGCAATATCCTCGATCTTTTTGGATGCGGGGGCGAGTGCCTGACAGAAACCAAGTTTTTGGGCTTCTTTCAACCTAGTTTCTACCTGTGATACGGGTCTAAGGGCGCCGGATAGCGATATTTCACCGAAAATTACCGCATCCTTGGGCAATGCTGCGTCTTCGCGCGCCGAAATCAAGGCTGCGGCCACGGCCAAGTCGGCGGCGGGTTCGGTGACGCGCATGCCTCCAGCCACGTTCAGATAAACATCAAGCCCGGTAAACGGAATGCCGCAACGGGCTTCTAGTACTGCCAAAATCATTGCCAGCCGTTGCCCATCCCAGCCCACGACACTGCGGCGAGGTTGACCGTGCGGGGAGGGGGCCACGAGGGCTTGAAATTCGCACAGCACCGGGCGGGTGCCTTCAATGCCTGCAAAGACAGCAGACCCCGGAGTTGGGTCGCCGCGCTCTGATAAAAACAGCGCTGAGGGGTTTTTGACTTCCACCAAACCTTTGCTGGTCATTTCAAACACACCGATTTCATCGGCCGGGCCAAAGCGGTTTTTTACAGCGCGCAGCAGGCGAAACTGATGATTGCGCTCGCCTTCAAAATACAAAACCGTATCCACCATATGCTCAACAATTCGCGGACCAGCAATTTGCCCGTCTTTGGTGACATGGCCAACCATGATTACGGAAACGCCCTTGCGTTTGGCGTAGCTGGTCAATTCATGGGCCGATGAGCGCACTTGGCTCACAGATCCGGGGGCCGCTTCGATGTGATCGGCCCACATGGTTTGAATTGAATCGATGATCACCAAATTTGGTTTTTCTTCGTCCAAAGTGGTGAGGATATCTCGCAGATTGGTTTCAGCGGCCAGCATCAGGGGACTGTCAATCAATCCCAATCTCTGAGCGCGCATGCGCACTTGGGCGGTGGCTTCTTCGCCCGAAATATAAATTACTTTTAGTCCGTTACGCGCAAATCGGGCTGCGGCCTGGAGTAGGAGAGTGGATTTTCCGATGCCGGGATCTCCGCCCACCAAAAGAGCACTGGCCTGCACCAAACCCCCACCCAAGACGCGGTCCAGCTCTGCCACACCGGCTTTGGTGCGTGGAGGAGCCTCTTCGATGGTGGCCAAATCTGTGAGGGCGATCGTACGGCCACGTTTGCCGCCCAGAGTTTTGCTCGGACCTGCTGAAAGGGGCCCATGATCCGCCAGGGTGTTCCAAGCCTGACAGCTGTCACACTGCCCGGTCCATTTAGTATGAGCCGCGCCGCATTTACTGCAGGTATATGAAACTTTGACCAAGACCGATCCTTTAAATATAGCTATTAGATATACCGTTTTGCGCCAAAAGACAGCCCGAAAACCTGTAAAATTGCACCTTAGCAGAGCGTCTCAATAGGGCCTTTGGCGCGACCGTGCACGAATTGATCCACATGCGGATCGCCACTGTGGGCCATGTCATCGCGCGTGCCGCACCATTGGATCACACCACCATGCAGCATGGCCACTTTATCCGCGATGGTTTGCACGGAGGTCATGTCATGGGTGATGGTCATAGCAGTTACACCCATTTCAACCACAATTTCTCGGATTAACGAATTGATTACGCGCGACATAATTGGATCCAAGCCTGTTGTGGGTTCATCAAAAAAAATAATCTCAGGCTCGGCTGCGATGGCGCGAGCCAAGCTAACCCGCTTTTGCATGCCGCCGGATAGTTCGGCCGGCAGACGGTCGGCCACATCCGGGGCGATTCCAACACGACGCAGTTTTTCGATGGCAATCTCGCGCGCTTCAGCTTTTGGGCGTTTGAGGTGGCCACGTTGCAGACGAAAGGCCACATTCTGCCAGACGGGCATGGAATCGAACAAGGCGCCGCCTTGGAACAACATGCCAAACCGGCTCAGGAAATTATCGCGCCTGGCTTGGGTGACATCTTGACCATCGACGTATATTTTGCCGATGTCAGGCGTTATGAGGCCCAACACAGTCTTGATCAGTACAGACTTCCCGGTCCCTGAGCCGCCAATGATGACCATACTCTGGCCACGCTCCAGTGTTAGATTAACGCCGCGCAACACCTGATTTGCACCGAAGGATTTATGTATATTGTCAAATTTGATCATGCTGTGAAAAAGACCGCCGTGAGCAAGAAGTTTGCCGTTAAAATCAAAACTGCGGCCGCTTGCACTGAGGATTTGGTGGCCGCTCCAACCCCCTGCGCACCACGGCCAGAGTTGAGGCCAAAATAGCAGCCCATCAAAGTGGCGATAAAACCAAAAGCCGCGCCTTTGGCCAGCGATGAGATGATATCTTCACCCGTTAAGAAGTTAACTGTGTTTAAAATATAGGTTGTGGAATTGAAGCCCAAGGTTTGGGTGGCCACTGCAAAACCGCCAAAAATTCCAATGCTATCGGCCACAGCAACCAAGATTGGTCCGGCCAAAATACCCGCCAAAACCCGCGGCATTACCAGATATTTCAGTGGTGCGGTGGAAAGCGTCACCAATGCATCGATTTGCTCGGTGACTTTCATCGTGGCCAATTCGGCAGCAATTGAACTGGTAACACGGGCTGCGATCATCAAGCCAACCAAAACTGGGCCTAACTCGCGCACCATGCCAATGGCCACGATCTGGGGCACAACCTCAGGGGCATTAAACCGTGACCCGCCGGAGTAAATTTGCAACGCCAAGGCGGCCCCTGTAAAAATAGCGGTAAGCCCCACAACTGGCAGGGACAGATAGCCAACATTCATTAGCGCAGAAAAAAACTCACGTGGATAGAAGGGCGGGCGGACAATATGCGTCAGAGTGCTGCCTGCAAATAGAACCACCTTGCCCAAAGCGGCCAAGGCCCTAAGAACTAACCGTCCAAGGGCGCGGATCGCAGATATAATAGTGGCACTCATTGGCTCACATAGCGGCGCGCATAGCGCGTGCCGAGCGATGTTAGAATTTCATAGCCAATCGTGCCGGCCATATCGGCCAAATCATCAATGGTTTGATAGGGGCTGAGGATATCCAATGCCTGGGGATCATGGTTCAAACCAGTGATATCAACACCGATCGTATCCATAGAGACACGTCCCACAATTGGACAAGGGGTTTGATTATCCCACAGCTTGCCGTTGTTGGACATGGCGCGCAGCAGCCCATCGGCATAGCCCGCAGCCACAGTCGCGATCCGCGAGGGCACCTGCGCGGTCCAGCTGTTGCCATAGCCCACAGTTTCCCCAACCGCCACATCGCGGATTTGAATGACAGGCAAAGATATATGCACAACATAGTTGGCCTCTGAAAAAGGTGCGCCACCGTACAGACCAATGCCCGGGCGCGTCATGTCAAAATGATAGTCTGACCCAAGCAAAATACCTCCCGTGGCCGATAGAGAGCGTTTCAACCCCAGCCCATCGGTCATGGCGCAAAAGGCATTAAGCTGTTGGCGATTCATCGGATGGGCAGGATCATCAGCGCAGGCCAGATGGCTCATCACCAAGTCGGGTCTTAAACTCACAACCGTATCGCGCACCGCCTCCCACTCCGAAGGCTCCATACCAAGCCTGTTCATACCAGTGTCCAGCTGTACACCAAAAGGATGGCCCGGAAGTGCTTCAAGGTGGCGGGTCAGTTGATTGAACGAGTTCAGCATCGGAATCAAATGCAGATCATGGATTATTTCCGTGTCACCGCGCATATGGCCGGAAAACACATTGATGTAGACATTGTCGCCCAACTCGCGCCGGATAGCTGCGGCCTCTTCAGCGGCGGCCACAAAGAATTGTCGTGCCCCTGCATGATACAATGTGCGCGCCATGCGGCTCGCATCTAAGCCATAGCCATCGGCCTTAACCACTGCAGCGGTTTCGACGTTCTGTGCACTTAAGCCGTTCAAAGCAGTCCAATTCGCGGAGATTCCCTTAAGGTTAATCGTTATATTTCCGGTGCTCATGGGGCGCTGTGGTCCTGCAATTGGAAGATGTTTAAGGTTGATTTATGCGCCTTTTTCGGATAGTGGTCAATCAAGTCATTCGCTAGAATTCATCTTCTTGAGACTGTTGCCACGGTTTTATCAAATTGCCAAAGCGGGTGAACTGACCCTCAAAGCTCAATTCAACGGTGCCGATAGGGCCATGCCTTTGCTTGCCGATCACAACTTCGGCCTTGCCGTGCAGGCGTTCCATTTCTTCTTGCCAGATGCCCATCTTCTCGAGCTCATGATCCCCGGGTTTTTCGCGTTCTTTATAATACTCTTCGCGGAACACAAACATCACCACATCCGCATCTTGCTCAATCGATCCAGATTCACGCAGATCGGACAGCTGTGGGCGTTTGTCTTCGCGATTTTCCACCTGACGCGACAGCTGCGATAGTGCGATCACAGGTATATCCAGCTCCTTGGCGATGGCCTTAAGCCCCATTGTGATTTCGGAAATTTCATTTACCCGATTTTCAGAGCGTCCGGTGCCACGCACAAGCTGCAAATAGTCAATAAACAGAGCATCCAGCCCATGGGTCCGCTTCAAGCGGCGGGCGCGGGCGGCCAATTGGCTAATCGGCAGAGCAGGGGTGTCGTCAATGAACAGCGGGGCCGCTTCAAGCTCTTTGGCGGCATCAACAATTCTCCGAAATTCACTTTCGGTAAAATCCCCGCGGCGAATTTGGTTGGATGGAATCTCGGCCACCTCAGATAAAATACGTGTGGCCAATTGCTCGGCTGACATCTCGAGGCTGAAAAAGCCCACCACGCCGCCATCAACGGCGCCCTCTTCGCCAGAGTCTGTAATGCCCTTTTTATAAGCGCGTGCAATGTTGAACGCCACGTTGGTGGCGAGGGATGTTTTCCCCATGGAGGGGCGACCGGCCAAAATCAACAGGTCGGAGCGGTGTAACCCGCCTAACTTTTTGTCCATATCCACAAGGCCGGTCGAAACCCCGGCCAAGCCGCCCTCCCGCTGATATGCGGCATTTGCAACTTTGACTGCGTCGGTCACGGCGGTGAGGAAGGATTGAAAGCCTTGCTCCGTTTGCCCTTGCTCAGCCAAGGCATAAAGCTTTTGCTCGGCTTCAACGATTTGTTCTCGGGGCTCGCTGTCCACATCAACCCGCGCAGCTTTGGCGGCGATGTCGTTACCTACGTTGATCAACTCACGCCGAATGGCCAAATCATAAATCATCTCGGCATAATCACGCACCGCGAAAGACGAAATAGCAGCCCCGGCAAGGCGCACCAGATAGGCCGGTCCACCCAATTCTGCCAAGCCTGCGTCATCCTCAAGGAAAGCTTTGAGGGTCACGGGGCTGGCTAGGTTGTTTTTGGCAATACGGGCGGCGGCAGTTTCAAAAATACGCGCATGAACAGGATCATAGAAATGTTCAGCCCGAACAATCGAGGCCACACGATCAAATAGGTCATTATTGGTCAGAATTGCGCCCAAAAGCTGTTGTTCAGCTTCGATGGAATGTGGTACCCCAATAGAGACTTCGGAACCAGATGCGGCCTGTAGGCTTGAAATTTCATTCATATCCATCTCCTCGATGGCTCTGGCTTAGAGCAGTATTAAATGTTTGACTACGTAGAACATGTCGGTGGATAATTTGAGGATAAACTATTATTTTAGCAGATTATGGCGTAGTTTGAGCGTCCAGAAACCAGATGTTGTGGCCGTGATGGATAAAGTAACAGGTCCTAAGCGGCGAACCCCAATTGGGCGTCAATTTATCCACAATTAGTCCACAGATTTATCCCAAAAAAAATTGAATTAACTGCTGCGGGCGTCTTGCCAAGCCTCTGGAGATTTTAAGAAGGCTTCCACTTCGCGCAGTGTCGCACTGTCAAAAGTGCCTTGCTCGCGCGCTTCGGCTAAAACATCCCACCACGTGCACAGGTGATGCAGAGTGACGCCATGGCCGCTCAATGTTTTCTCAGTTTGTGGAAATATACCGTAGTAAAAGATGACTGCGGTATGCGCACAGGTCGCACCAGTTTCACGGATGGCGTCAACAAATGAGATCTTTGACCCGCCATCTGTGGTGAGATCTTCTACCAAAAGCACTCGTTGACCTTCGGTCATCACCCCTTCAATCCGCGCATTGTGGCCATAGCCTTTGGGCTTTTTGCGCACATAGGTCATCGGGAGAGCCATGCGCTCGGCAACCAAAGCGCTAAAGGGAATGCCCGCTGTTTCACCGCCGGCCACATTGTCAAAGGCTTCAAATCCTGCGTTGCGCATCACGGTCACGGTAAGAAAATCCATCACAGTGCTGCGGATGCGCGGATAGGAGATCAGTGTGCGGCAATCAATATAAGTAGGCGAAGGTTTGCCGGAGGCCAGAATAAAGGGCTTATCTGCCTTGAAATGCACAGCTTGAATTTCGAGCAGCATCCGTGCTGTCAGGCGTGCCATTTCGCGTTGGTCTGGAAAACTTGTAGGAATCATGAGCAGGGCCCTTCTGTTGCTGCGAGGTTAATCGGTCACCTTCCAGTGAAGATCAATGCCTGGATTGAAAACAGTGACCGGTCCGGCCCCGGTGCTGATATGGCTTGGAAACTTTACCTCTGCACCTTTGGTAAGGGTTATATGGTCTATATTTGGCGCTAAACCATAGAATTTCGGTCCAAAAAGTGAGGTAAAGCCTTCCAGCTTATCCAAGGCACCGGCGCGCTCAAACACTTCTGCCAAGCAAGACATGGTGTTGGTGGCCGAAAATATGCCAGCACAGCCACAGGCACTTTCTTTGGCGTCATCTGTATGCGGCGCGCTGTCGGTGCCTAAAAAATAGCTGGGATTGCCGTTGGTGGCAGCCTCGAGCAGAGCCAAGCGATGGGTTTCTCGTTTGGCCACGGGCAGGCAGTAATAATGTGGGCGCAGACCACCTGAAAGGATATGGTTGCGGTTGATGATCAGATGATGAGTTGTGATAGTCGCGGCCAGCTTGCCCGGATCAGATTTGGCATAGGCGGCGCCTTCGGCGGTGGTGATATGTTCCATCACCACTTTGAGATCCGGCACGCGACGGCGCAAGGGATCCAATACGCAGTCGATAAATACCGCTTCACGGTCAAAAATATCCACATCTGCATCTGTGACTTCACCATGGACACACATCGGCATTCCAATCGCGGCCATGCGCTCAAGCACCGGTTGTACTTTGACGAAATTCTGAACGCCGCTGGCGGAATTGGTGGTGGCACCGGCGGGATAAAGCTTGGCTGCTGTCACCAGACCTGAGGCATGGGCGGCGGCAAGATCATCCGGGTCGGTTTTTTCTGTCAGATAAAGCGTCATCAAAGGTTGAAACTTTGACCCTTCTGGGAGAGCCGCCATGATGCGCGCTTTATAGGCTAAGGCCTGAGCGGCGGTGACCACGGGGGGCACAAGATTGGGCATGATAATCGCACGGCCAAAATCGCGTGCGGTTTCAGGCGCAATTCCAGTCAGCATCGCGCCATCGCGCAGGTGCAGATGCCAATCGTCGGGGCGGGTGAGGGTCAGGCTATGTGTCATGCGCGATTTGTAACCGGACGCGCCTTGACCTGCCAGTGGAAATATGAGCGCAGGGTGTACCAGAGATGAAATTTTCATGATCGGCTCTTGCATGGTACATCGTCGCTTCACATGTTAAGATTTTCTAAATTTTCTAAATTTTCTGAATTAATGGAGTTGTTTTGATGCTGACATTTATCCTTGCTGTGATTGCGGGTTTCGCAACCCCCTTTGTTGAGCCAGCGTTGACCAAGCTTGTAAGACCGCGCTTGGGAGATGTTCCAGTGCATGAGAGTGAATACCGCACCATTACTTTCGTTTTGCTGCTGATCGTGGTTGCGATTGTGGCTATTATATCTGGGGTGCTGGCCTCTGCGTTCACAGTTTTATTTGGTGGTGTGCTTGGGCTGTTTGGTGTTCGGCTCCTCAAAGCGTTGAAAGCTTTGGCTGACGGTCAAAACGACGATCGCGACGCGGAATAATCCGCCTCAGCGCTCAATTGTAAAGGTTTTGATGATCTATGCTCTAACTGCATAGCGGGATTACTGTTTATTAGTCTGCTCTTTTTTCCCCTGAAGGCCTATCGAATTGTTATCGGAACCAAGGAGTATTCAAATGGCTTTCATCTCAGACGCATCCTCGCAAAATCGCTTTGCAGCAGGCTTTGACCGCGCAGTAACAGCTGTAGTTGGCTTATTGGTTGCTATCAGCACCTCATAGTCTCGTGTGCGTCAAATCGAATTACTTTGTGCGAAAACAGACGAAGAGTGTGCGAAAACAGACGAAGAGTTGGCCGCCCGCGGCTTGATCCGTCAAGACATAGTGTGTCACGTCTACCGTGATGTTTATTACGTTTAAGTTTCCCCTCAATCCTAAGAAAAAGATTCTGTCACGCTGACGGGGCCTTTTTTTGTCAACAGTTTATTTGAATCAACAAAGGCCGGCCATATAGCGTCGACCATAAAAAATTTGTATCAAACGTATTGTTGGGCGGCTGATGACAGCCCTTAGTTTAGGTCAAGCTGCCATCAATGGCTTTACAGGCCGTAACCAAGCCTTTGACTGCATCTACTGATTTGTAGAACATGGCCTGCTCATCTTTATTCATTTGGATGTTGATCACACGCTCAACACCACCGGCACCAATCACCGTCGGAACGCCAACATACATGCCT
>Ga0307997_10001418_pt1 | contig 11260 bp, 5 predicted proteins | sample Davwhametageno36_FD_203165 | JGI IMG/M metagenome (GOLD analysis project Ga0307997, IMG submission 203165) | Marine microbial communities from Davis Island wharf, Antarctic Ocean - #36 | ecosystem: Environmental > Aquatic > Marine > Unclassified | place: Antarctic Ocean: Davis Island wharf...
ACCCCAGCCACCACCACCACCCCAGCCACCACCACCACCACCACCGCCACCGCCACCGCCACCCCCACCGCCCACGACAGCCTTATGGATAATCGCTTTTTGCACATTAAAAGAGGTTACTCTCCTTCGGATATCGAACATCTTAAGCCTAAACACCAACAGACCCCCGCCAATACTCAAATCGCTCTGAACTTCTATCAGAGTTTAAGAAAGGCTTTTAAGGAACGAAAGTCGCTTATTAGTTTTGGTGTTCTTGACCCTATCCAATTGGTTGAAGCCTCCCCGTATTTGGATGTGATTTACGTAAGTGGTTGGCAATCAAGTAGTACTTGCTCTACCAATAATTTACCAGGACCCGATATTGCCGATTACCCTTACACCACTGTTCCAAACAAGGTTGACCAACTATTCCGGGCTCAGCAATTACATGATGTCAGGTTGAGAATTGACAACAATCAAGAGGATTCTCCCATTTATAGACCTATCATTGCCGATGCGGATACAGGTCATGGGGGTAATACATCCGTGATGAAAATGGTCAAAATGTTTATTGAGGCCGGTGCGAGTGGTATACATTTGGAGGACCAAAAGCACGGTGCGAAAAAATGTGGACACATGGGCGGTAAAGTATTAGTAAGTGTTGCCGAACATGTCCAGAGACTCAAAGCGGCTCGCCTACAGGCTGATTTGATGAATCACCCATTGGTAATCGTTGCTAGAACAGATGCAGAAGCAGCAAAATTGTTGGATAACAATAAGGATGAGCGCGATCAAGAGTTCATTTTAGGGGAAGCACGATACGGTGGAAATAATTTGGGCGAAAAGACAATTCCGGAACTTGCTCAATGGTTGGAAGAAAACACATCATTGTCCGTTGGAAAAATGAAAAACTTGAAGGATTTGAAGGATTTTCAGGTCAATTGTTCTGGTGTAGCCTTGGATATGGAAAGTCTACGAACATCAGAAGGGTATTATAAAGTAAAATGTGGTATTGAGTTCAGTGCAATGAGAAGTTTGGTATATTCGGAGTATGCTGATATTATATGGATGGAAACTGCAAAGCCGGTTCTACAAGATGCAAAGGTATTTGCTGAAATAATTCACGCCAAATCTCCTGAAACTATGTTGGCTTATAATTTGAGTCCTAGTTTTAATTGGGATATGGCGTTTGAGTCTGATCAGGACATTAAAGACTTTATGACAGATCTCAGTAAATACGGGTATGTCTGGGAATTTATTACTCTGGCCGGTTTTCATCAGAACGGGTTAGCCGTTCATAAATTTGCCAAAAACTTCAAAGAAGATGGAATGTTGGCATACGTTAGAGACATTCAACGCGAGGAAAGAAAGGCGGGAATTAGCCTTTTGACGCATCAGAAATGGTCTGGATCTTACGTTGTGGATGAAACAGTGGGGTTGATTGCCGAAGACAAAAGTACAAACATTATGACAGATGATAACACCGAAAAGGATTTCTAAATCGCGTAAAATGTCTACTAGATGGCGATCCCATTATCGACGATAAATAAACGTTTATATGTCATGTGTAATATATACACATGACAAATTTACAAAAATACCGATAGGTTGTTAACAGGATGTGGCTGTCGACAAAAATATATACACACGCACCACGCACCACTCACTTGAATTTGGACATATCATACACGGCCGAATTGGATGAAGTTGTGATCGCCGAATCGACCAAACCTGCGTAAAACGGGGCCGCAGAATATGTATTATGAATTGTAACATTCGAACCAGGGGTAGACAACATGGGCGTAAAAATAACGTCGGGGGTGATACGCAGTGGTATCATATTTTTCATCTCCTGGATAGACACTGCGTCCCCAACACCATATTGTTTGTACGTATCAATCGCTTCGTACATATCATTCGTCATCCACGCCACGCCCACATTGTTGTGAAGGGATTCATTGATCTGTTCCGCCGTATCCTGGCGCGAAATACGGACAATCACAGCACTGAATGTATTGAACTGATCCCTGTCATCTTCCAAAAGACATGTCACTGCGACATTCAGATGCGCGACGGTATCGGGAAGATTTCGAAACAGCCATTGTAGGTAATCGAAAAGTGCCTGACTGGCGAACGTGACCCCCGACTGTTTGGAACGACGTTTCGTATCCTCTATATCTACTACTTGACGGGTATATTTTGTGTCGATATTCGATTCATTCCGCTTGTGGTCCAATTGTCCTGAACCTATCAAATAAGGCAATGCGGGAATCGCACTAACAACTGATAGCCCGCGTTCCATGGCATTCATACGTATCTTCTTATATTCAGGAATACGAACCCCTGAAATAAAAGACATTCCAATGTGAGCGGACACTCCATCAATGATCGCATGATCCCAAGCAACCATGAATACAGGGGATTTTCGGGATATAACAATGTGAATCGGTAACTCGTGGTACCCTGCATCATTCGACGCAAAGTACATCTTATCCTGGTCCGTTTCGTCGGTCATGTACACACATGAATCCCAATCAACCGTTACCCTATATGTATACGTATTGTGAGGTCCGTACGCCACATAAAACGCTCCTCCACACAAATCGCGGGTGATATGCTGAGCCATATTTTTTCGCACCATCTGTTCCACTTCTTCGGGCGAATACTGAGGCAACGATTGATACCCGCTCATCCGCGGAGTATTCAAATAGTGAGCGTCTTTCCAAATGAATCGTTTGGGTTCCATATATATATACTGTTGAAAGAAAATATAACGGTGTAAAAGTTTAGGTCCTAAATATCCAAAGTTAAATGTGTAAAATTTATACAACAACCGTTGAAGATTTAAAACGGAACAAAATCATAAATATATAACAGAAACCATATAATATTTTATATTATATATTTTTTTTACTGTATATACTATAACATGTCCTTTCCTGTAAAACAATTCCCACCCGAAGCATGTCTCGCGGACCTCAGTATCAGCACATTGGTGTGTCAGTATATTGATAATTCAGATGATCCACTGCTAAATTTCAATGGTACAACATTAAATATGTACGAATTCAAACCCAAACTATTATATGATTACCATCGCGGTGGAATTTTACCATGTATAAAAAGTATCATTACGGAATATGAATTGAATGTATCGTCCTACATTTTTGCGATTGGCTACGAAAACATGTCAACTATTAAGCAGTTTAAAATCACCCAGTATGTAGACCCCATGGGTATCATCCCGTGCCCCACCCCATCCCTCGCAGCGGTATTCGTGGGGTCTTACACGAACCAGGCCTATGCGAATTCCATGATTACGTGTTGTTTCATAAAACAAACCATCCACATAACTTTCGCGGGGACCAATGGCATGGCCGATTTGTGGACGGATTTAGACACAACAACTGAACCCATGGGAATCAACCGATACGATGCGTATGGAGTGGCGGTCCATAGCGGAGCACTGAATCAACTACTGAAGAACGGGTTCGCCTATCAACTTGTATACACGGCTCTCACCACCATCCGTAGTGCAGTGCTTTTAGTGGGGGATCATAAACCGTGGACCATATCGGTCAGCGGATATAGTTTGGGAGCCTTGCATGCCCAATTATTTATTCTTTTCATGAACGATCATATCATGAACCGGAATGGGTATGCGAAGGATGGTGTTGGTGGGCGGAGTATTGATATTCGGTACAAACTCAATCTCCAAGCAACGCCACCCATGGGAAATAAACGATTCTGTCAAATACTTTCGCGCATCATTGCAGGAAAATTCGTGGATTTACCATTGGTGGGTTGGAGTGGGAGTGGGGATGGGAGTGGGAGTGGGAGTGGGGATGGGGGTATAATTCCACCAGAGGTGAATTCCATCGTGGATTTCAATACCGTTCCAGGCGAAATCTTATCGGTCATTTCCTACAATGATCCCGTGGTATTTTCCATACATGCTACGGAACAAATCCTTACAGTACCTCTCCTAGTCCCCGCTATAAACACGTTCCTTAGATCAACATTTGATCTGATGAATGTGAACGAATACCTTCTCGCCGAATCGGATGATACCATTCCAACCACCAACATATACGGGATTGGTGCGGACGGAACGCTAGCCCTGATCCCCGACCTCACCACTTACCTCCAATATTTCCAACCATCCATTTTCTACTATGCGAATTTCATTCTAAATATATACAACTACCACTCCGAATCATATAAAAAAAATACATTCGCATTATTTGAAAAATATACGGGGATGCGGGCGGAAGATGTGGATGTGTTATAAGGGGGCGTTGGGCCGCCGACCACCCAGGGCGTTGGGCCGCCGACCACCCATACACGCGATGTCGCTCATATTTTTATAACATGGTACTGTACAATGCCAGGCAAACAATGGGTTCTTGCGTACTGTAGTGATCCGGACACAGTCATCTATTCGGCAGATGAACCGATTTGTTTCACATACGCTGACTCTTTGTGGGTAAACATACGAGTGTCGCGGTCGAAGGGGTTCTGTTTCACCAACCAGGATACCATTGACGCAAACCCTGGTGCGTTTACATTTATAGATGGTGAGCGGGCGGAAATGAGCCAATTCAATCCGCTGTTCTTAACGATTGATGTGGTCGACCCCCAAATTATGCTGGTGGATACAGATACTGAATGTAGTGTGGGAACTGCGACATGGCAGGACGGATACAATGTAACGCCCAGTATTCCCGAGTTAACCACCTCGTTCGAATTGCGAGATATTGAAACGGACGAACATGGGGTATCGAGGGGTACTGTGTGGTACATATTCGGGACAATCGAAAATAATAACATACTGTTGTCCGCAACGCTAACGAGCGTTGAGCAGAAACTTCGTCCCATCCAACAGACAAGGTCATTCACGATTGCCTACAAAAACGAACCCCCTATACTCAAAACCACCCAGTTTTCCGTAAATTATCTGGGGAACGATCAGGTGATAGATATCGACGTTGTAAATAACCCTCATGGGTACGAGATTGATTGGGTAATGAACGCCACTAATAACTTTACTTTGTCCCCGTCTAAATTAACCGTTTCGGGAGGAACCTCTGCCGGAAAATATGCCCTACCGGTAACTATTAGAAATATGGGGTTTGGTGGCAGTTTTGACAAGGAAACCACAACGACAGTGGATATTGCGGTTGTTTACAACACCACCCCATTGTATATATTTGGTACAGAGAACCCCGAGTACATTAACGACGATGGAGGTTCGACCGATTTCACGCTATTTTCAAAGATATGTGTTTCAAGTTTTTCATCATCAACCGTGTACACATTCACCGATGCGGACTCGAACTCGTATCGTCTAATGTGGAATCCGGATTTAAGAGAAACCCTCGTATTGATGTCTTCAACCGATGAGATAATTGCAACGACTCGTCAAAAACTGCGTCTCCACGAAACGTATTGGCTCACAATCGACCTGACTCTGGATCACATGTCGGTATACTTGAATGACGCGCAGACCCCACAATTCAGTGCACCCATAGAAGTGTTGAATCATCCGCGGACGAGTGCCATTTCTAAAATACGCACACATACCCATGATACGACTCGTGTATCAAACCCAACCCTATATCGCATCAAACCACTCGCCGAGAAATGCATGTACCAAAACAGGGAGCCATTCCGCGCCCCCGCGGGGTTCAGTTCATCCCCCATAGTTTACCTCGACCTCGGGGGGTCGGAACTGGATGATGTTGCCGATCATCGGTATACGATGATGGAAACGATAACGCATCCAATGGTAGCATTTGCCAAGACCCATGTGGTGACCTTCTATATTGTATCGGATGACAATGTGTGGACCGGTCGATCTGTTTTGACAACCCGACACGGGGAAAATCATCATAATTTCTCTATTGATAAAACATACTTTTCCGAAGAAAGGGTTATTTTCGATTCTGCCTCCAACGCGACCCTTTATTTTGGAGAATACGCCCACGAGTCAGAAAAGGTGTTCTTCCCAACACATTACCCCAAATTACACGAATCCGTCTCACAAAACAATTTCGCCACTGAAATTGCATCATATAAAGCAATGAATTTTAACATAAACTACAGAACACTGTCGAAATTCAGGTTGATGTTTGCGTACGAATCTATTAGTTATACTCCTAAAATTGGGTTGCAGTGTAGGGAAAATTACGAGGAATTGAGAAAGAGATTGCGACGGCGCCAACATAATACTGGTGAAATCACAAACATTGGTGGTGATATAGTATCGCTTTCCGACCCCCAGTACTTCAATTGCTGGATTGTCCTATCAAACAACCACGTGATAGAACTAATAGCGATCGTTGTCGACGATGTAACCGCCAACAAGTCAATCACATTGCATTGTGTGTACCCAAATGGAGAGGAATATAAATTCGACGATTATTTGAATAATGCAATCATGTATTACGGAGAATTGAAAAACATTCGCTTGCCCGATAATATCAAACTGAAGTACGACCTACCCGAAGTTGGTTCCTTATCTAGATTCGGGATGCCGTTCAGTATTCATTTTAACTTATCATGGTTATGGAATTATGACGTTCGGAGATATTTAACAATCATGCAGGCATACGGCGAAGACTCTGACGGACAAAGGAGTGCCAACTGCACTATAAATCAAAATGGCGAAGAATTAACTCTCCGGTTGGGAACACATGACTTATCATCGTCCCATCTACATATATTATTCAATTCTGATGACGTAACCGACGCGATTCGCGACCAGTTACAACGTTTTTATAATAATTACCAGGGACTTAGTCACAACACAAAATACAAATTTTACTTTAGAAATACAGAATACTTTTTGTACCATTACACTGGTACACCGGATATGACTATCCCAGATCTTGAGCCCGGAACACGTATGCGAGCCGAACCATACCCCCCTGAGAGCAACACGCCCATACACCATTACCATATTTACCACAATAGTTGGCCTGTAAGTGGTATTCAAATAACTGACACCGCACCAATATACGCCATCCCCACCAGCGTATGGGACAGTGGTAGTGTGGTAACCAATACAGATTTTGCAGGCGCCACTATTTTTAACAAACTATCAAATATGACAGACACACACATGTATAAAATAGTAAGTAACGAGGACTTGTATCTCTGGGCCGACCCCGACCAAACTGATATTTGGATTGAAACTGTTGCTCCCGACGCTACTATATAAGCACAAATCCCAAATGTGTAAAAATATATTCACTGGCAGGGGGTCGTAGGGGGAGGCACTCCCCCTAACTATACGTACAGCGACTGATTCGTGGCAATGAACTTCAACATATGATCCCCCACCGCACACATGTGCGATTTCGTCTCCAAATTGGCGTCCAAATCACATACCATCTCCACCTCGCGCGCCAGCGCCACCACACTCATCACGCCCTTGACGAAATCGCCCGCGAAGATTCCCCTGCTCGCCGCGTCCACCAACACCCGCCTTGCAGTGTTCTCATCATCAGCATCGTACCATCGCGCGAACAAATCAATGTGACCCACGCGACACCGTTTATGGTCGGGCACCACAATTTGGTATTTCGTTTCCTGGGTCGCGTAATGGTCGCACCGTTTCTTGTAGGTGGCACACACTTCGTAAACCTCCTTGGGAACGGTGGTTGACACGTCCCCGACCAACATGGATCCGTCCGCACATTCAGTTGTGGTTTCAAACGGGCGGTCCGTCTCGTCGTCGGCCCCGCGAATTTCTATGAACGCGCAGAGGAATATCGTGATGGCACGTCCGTCCATCGCACGGAACCCATTGTATTTCATGTACGTATCGACGAACGCCAATGGGTGGGATTCGCGAATGAGGCTGGCCATGCACCGGGCGTTACGCCACCCACCACAACATGCAATGTCCGTAACGTGGTCCACCACATTTCCAATATCTGGCGATATCGCGTCTGGGGGAGTGTGAGGGGAGGGACTCCCCTCAAGGAATCCGGCCTCGCGCAGAATCGTCCTCACGCAATCCAATGAATCGTCAATATATCGGGCAGTGGACCGACGACTTCCACTCAACACATCAATCTTGATTTGGATTTCGTGCCTAATGAAATCGCGACCCGCCAATTCGCTTATCGCTGGGTACTCCGCCTTCATTCGCGTGATATCGCGCTTGACTTTCTTCGCTTGGTTTCCCGATACATTGAGTAATCGTCCCACCGCCACCTCGTATGATTCAAGTACATTGGGGGGTATATTCGTGTTGGTGGGGTTGGTCACGGCCATCTCATACATCATTTCCTGATTCAATTTGTCCAACTGTGTATCCATGCCCCGCAATTCCATATCAATCTCATCACTGAGCATGGACCGCGCAATCACCCGTTCCGTATCATTCTCCAACACCATTGCGTACGAGAGTTTGAGGCGAGACACGACTGACCTAGGGCTTCCGGAAACAATGCCCCGCATTATCTCTGTATCGGGGGGTTCAAACATGTTCGCACATATGATCGCGTGTCCCTCCGTATCGATCCCCCTCCTCCCCGCCCGCCCCGCCATCTGCGTGTACTCGGCCGACTCCAGCCATCGATTCGTATTTCCGTCAAATTTCTTGAGGCTCGTGAACACTGTGGTCTTGGTTGGCATATTGAGACCCACCGCAAAGGTTTCCGTGGCGAACAAGACTTTAATGAGTTTCTGGACAAAGAGCATCTCCACCATCTCGCGGATCAGCGGCAACATGCCCGCATGGTGGATCCCGATCCCCTTTTCCAACAATCCCACAACCATCAGGAATTCCGGCAACGACTGATACTCCTGCCAGTTCCCGATTTTTGCACGAAGGATCTGCTCGCACTTGCGACGGACCGTTCCTGCATACTCGGCGGTGATATCATGATCCGTATCAACCAATGGCACTGTAATTTGCTGTGCGTACATTTCCAATTTGGTGCGGGATAACACAAAGATGATTGCCGGGGTCAACTGCTTATCGCGGAGGTGGCGCACCACATCGTTCAAGACTTGGGCGGGGCGGGGATTGTTGTGGGTCTTCATCAGATACTGTTTGACACGACTCACCGTGCTATGGGTGGGGGCATCGAATGTATTTGTCGCGGTATCGCAAATGGGTATCGCGCGGTTCGCCACCGCATCGTACGCTTTAATCTTTTCCTTATCCTTCTCCGTCTTGGCAATGTTGCGGGGGCCCGACAGCCACACGGAATGGTACAGGGGGACGTGGCGGTGCGTGCTCGTACACAAGAGGGGGGCGGTGCCCCCCTCAAACTCCCCCGACGACGGGGTTTTTAACGAATTGTTTACGTCATTGACGAGTGGGGGGTCCTGGGGGGGTGTGACCCCCCGCGTAACGCCCAGACGCGCCCTACCAATCCACTCACACAATTCTTCACGTCGAGATAGGGTTGCAGATAGCATCACCAGACATACATGGGGTGGAACCGCCATCACGCACTCCTCCCAAACATGCCCCCGATACTTATCGCAAATATAATGGAATTCGTCAAACACCACACAGGCGACATCGTCCATATTTATTTGGAATAATCCAATGGTTGGGGTCGCACCAATTGCGCTTGGAGTCGCGTCTTCGATATCGCTAGTTGTGGTCGGCGGCGTAACGCCAATCAGGGTATTCCTCAGAATTTCGGTGGTCAGCACCACCACATCGCCCCCTGGATTCATTTGGATATCCCCCGTCACCAAACCCACACTCACATCCGTCCCCGCCCATTCAGTGGTGAAATCGTGGTACTTTTGGTTGGAGAGGGATTTGATGGGGGTGGTGTACAGGACTTTCTTTCCCATGCCCGTGAAATGGCGGATGGCGAACTCCGCGGGCAGGGTTTTTCCCGACCCCGTGGGGGCCGATACCAGCACATCGCGGTGTGCGAGGATACCCTGGATTGCCTCGCGCTGGAAGCCACTCAGTGTAAAGGGGAAACCGTGGTTCATGTCAGTGGTACTAATGTTACTGGTCATTGTATGTATGTAAGTGCGTGTGTGTGTACACATCACATACAATGCAAGGGTCTTATCAATTTTACACGATACTTCGCATATATCATTATTTTTGTGTGCACGCGCAGTATTTCTCCATATGATTTATATTGGTCGCCGATCAACATATGAGTGTTTCCGCAGACAGTGTACTGTTTAGTATGGTCGGGCATTATACATTTGGTATGGTAAAATATATGATGTGTATTTTTTCACAGACACACATCACACGAAACTTCTATACGTCGAAGTGTTGTCCACTGACACCACCGCATCATCCACCACACAGTTTACAAAATACATTTTGTAAATGGATTGTCATGTGTTTCATTTCCGTATGTTTCGGGAATAGATATTCCCAAATCCCGCAACATGTCGATATACTTTGAAACATCATCTTCATGATTCAACGCATTCATCTCATTCAATATGAAATGTATCTCGATCGCCCTCGCGATTAAACCTCTGTTGTGGTAGGGTAATTCATTAAAAAACGATGTACCATTTGCTATGTTTGGTGCATCAATAAATCCCTGGAACTTGAAATTGAACTTGTATTTGTATATGAGATTTTCCGATATTAGGTATCCGCCCTTTTTATAATAATCGTTTTGATCATACGGATCGCTCTCATGGGAAACCCTTAAAATATTTATATCTGAACCATAAAATATCCGGTTAAATTCTTCATCTGCGAAATTAGATATACCGGCAAAATTATACATATTGTACGTTATTTTATCCGTAATGAAGTTCATCAGACGAATGATAAACACACTACCGTATGCGTTTCCCTGGCTATTTACTACCACAGATATCTCGCTTGTTTGTATGCCCTGTATATGTTCCTTCCAAAATATCTCCGGATCTAACTCGACGCACGGAGTTAAATTGTTGTAAAGCCATGATTTGATTTTAACGGTTTTATCTCCGACTTTCATCTCTTTAAAGGGAGAAACACCTCCCCCTAAGATCCAGTATACTATTGGCCGGAACGTATCGTTATACGACATCCACTGTCCTCCCCCAAATGTAACATACAGGTGGTCGCCATTTCGTTCAACCGAATAACTGATTGACGTGATTGTTTCTTGGAGAAAAACGTTATCTGGGTTTTTCATGTTGTCCAGTCTATCCATGTGTGTTAGTAAATTTGTCAATCCCTCTTCTTCTAAACTTATATACCTCATTATAATATGCAACGATAATTTTAAAATAATGTAATATTATAAATGGACAGTGCTAATAAAGCATTTTTAAG
>Ga0307997_10001422_pt1 | contig 11252 bp, 9 predicted proteins | sample Davwhametageno36_FD_203165 | JGI IMG/M metagenome (GOLD analysis project Ga0307997, IMG submission 203165) | Marine microbial communities from Davis Island wharf, Antarctic Ocean - #36 | ecosystem: Environmental > Aquatic > Marine > Unclassified | place: Antarctic Ocean: Davis Island wharf...
CAGCATCTTCACTGATCTGCGCGAGTGTGTGCAGAGTACTCCCGCTCGGATAGAATTCGCTGACTTTGCCGGGGTAGGCGAAGAAGCCAACCGGCGCCTTGGTGCCAACCATGATCAGTTGCTCAGCGTCTTTGATTTGTTCCGTCGCTTGTTCGGCAAAGTATCCAAGACGCTCGATGGAACAGCGCCCCTCGCCTCTTGGTAGACGTTTGTTCAGGGTGTCACAGAACAGCCGGGCACCAGTCGCCTGGGATATCTTATCCGCCAGTTCAAGGCTGCGTTCTGACAAAGCCATTTTGGACATCAACAGTATCGTTGGTTTGCCGCTTTTGAGTAACCGGGCGGCAACAGCAATCGCCTCATCACTGGCTCTCGGTGCGGCTGGCATCTCATGCCCTGCAACCGGTGCGACGGATTCGTTCCAGGCGCAATCAGCGGGGACAATCAATGTTGATATCTGCCCGGGCTTGACGTTTGCAGCCAGGACAGCATCGGCGGCGTCACCCGGTAGGCTGGCCGCATCCTTGACAGTGCGGACCCAATGCGACACGGGATCAGCCAACCCAATCACGTCCGAATTGAGAGGCGCATCATATTTCTTGTGATAGGTCGCATGGTCACCGATAAGGTTGATTACCGCAGAGTTGGCCTTGCGCGCGTTGTGCAAGTTCGCGGATGCGTTCGAAAGCCCCGGTCCGAGATGAAGCAACGTACATGCGGGTTTATTCGCCATTCGGGCATATCCATCAGCGGCGCCGGAACACCCACCTTCAAACAGGCAGAGGATCGCGCGCATTCCGTCGGACTTGCCCATTGCTGCGACCATGTGCATCTCGGACGTACCGGGATTTGCGAAACAAACCTCAACACCGTTGTTAGTGAGCGTTTCGAGCAGGCTTTCTGCACCATTCATATATTGACCCCTGTATTAATCTTCAACCCCAACAGGCGAGCGCGAGTATCGCGCCAGCTGTCGCCTAAAAGTTTATAGCCCCGCCACAAACCGAAATATTTTGCCCGGTGACATAATCGCCCAGATCCGTCACGAAAAACTCCATCACCTTGGCAATATCGTCAGGCCGCGCGAGTCTGTCGAGTGGAACACCAAGTTCTTTACGCACGCTCTTTACCTGGTTGAAAGACTGGCGCATGAGGCGTTCAGTCGCAACAAAGGCAGGTGACAGGCAATTGACGGTAATGTTGTAACGACCCAGTTCTTGCGCAAGATAACTTGTGTAGGCTATGACACCTGCCTTGGCGATGCCGTAGGACGCGTAGACTCCATTGGTCTGGGATCGCATACCTGCCTGGGATGCTGTGTTAACGATACGACCAGAGTTTTGACCCTTCATGTGCACCGCTGCGGCCTGGCAACAGAAGATAGTTCCCATCAAGTTTCGGTCCACGGTATTCGTGATATCCTCAACAGAGACTGAGGACGCATAGCTCTGGTTGGCCATACCCGCGATCCCGCCTGCGTTGTTGACCAGAATATCAATACTGCCAAGGTCTGTAACTACGCGCTCAATCATTTCATTGACTTCTTCCTGAACGCAGACATTGGCCTGAATGCCGATTGCTTTCACACCTTTTCTGGTCAACAGTTCAACGACAGAATCAGCGGCGATGTCTTCGTCGAACTCTCTAAACGATTCTAGATTGATATCGCTAACAGCGACGTTAGCCCCCAGGCTCGCCAGCCGGAGTGCGTGAGCCTGGCCTATGCCTCGTGCGGCGCCGGTGACCAGCGCGACTTTGCCTTTCAGTTTCATGTTTTATTCCCTGACTGTTGTCGTTTCAATCTACTCGGCTGCCGTTTCCGGGCCTGTTAGTTTGGGTTGCTTATTTCAGGGCAAGTACTGGCGTTGACCACTGATCCGAGATCACTTCGATTAGCGCCGGTCCGTCGGGCGATGCTTCTTTTACAAGACACTGCCTGAATTCTTCGAGCGTCCGAACCGTGTAGCTTCTCGCGCCAAAACCCTTCGCGACTGTCGCGAAGTCGACATGGGCAAAGTCCGTCGACACATAGTTCTGGTCGTAGTGGTCTTTTTGTACGTGCTTGATCCATCCCAACGTGTCGTTGTTAAGCAGGATTGTGACAACCGGGAGTTTCAACCTGAGCATGACTTCAAGCTCTGCAACGGAATAGCCGAAGCCGCCGTCGCCGGTCAGTTGCAGGACTCTTTGGTTCTTGTCCAGTGCCAACGCGGCGCCGACCGTTGCGGGAGAACCCCATCCCAACCCTGCAAGTCCGCGCGGCGCAATGCAACGTCGTCCCGCTCCCTTGAATTGCAAATAAGCTGCCGCCCACCCGGACGAGAGACTGGCATCACACACCACCATGTCCTCGTTGGTGAGATGTTCGTTAAGGATCGCCATGACCGCAGGCGGCCTCAAGGGTTCGTTCGCGGTGTGTTTGGGGTCGGTCTTCTCGGCATACCACTGCTCATATTGTTTGGCGTAGGCCTTGAGGTCCCAGGTGACTGTGGGTTTGGCTTTCTTCAACTCAGCCAGTAACGCGTTCAATCCTAATTTCGCATCGCCCAACAGCGGCGCCGTGTTCGGGAAGTTGCGGCCGATCTCCTCCGGATCGATATCCAGATGAATCACCTGCGTGTTCTTGTCAGGACATTTGTAGCTGAACGTGGTCAGTTGGCCGGCTTTGCAGCCAACGAACATGACGAGGTCTGCCGCCTGGTTGATGTCTCTCGCCACCGGACTGCCAAAGGATCCCGTAGTACCAAATGCCAGGGGATGTTCTCGTTCGATAACGCCCATCCCTGAAATTGTCGTGACGATCGGGCATCCCAACAACTCAGCGACGCTTCTGACCTGGTCGTAGCAACCGGAAATGTGTGCGCCACCGCCAACAACAAGCACGGGCTTGGCTGCGGCTTCAAGCAGACGGGCAGCCCGCGCTACATCAGTGGGGTCGGGCGTCGTGCGGACCTGAGGATACTTTGCGCCCTCACGGCCGACAACCGGCGTTCGGAATTCAAAATCGCTGGACGCGACGTCATCGGGAATACAAACCACCACGGGTCCGGGTTTCCCGGAAGTTGCCACCCGAAAGGCGGTATCGATCACATTGTCGAGCGATCTTGGATCAGTGACTGTGACCTGCCATTTGCTCACCGGTCCGAACATTTCCATCTGATTCATTGCCTGAGATGCGTTGCCACGATGACGGCGATGTTCCCAGGCTCTTGAAATATCAGAGATGATGGCAATCAACGGGATGGATGAACAGTAGGCCTCGGCAAGGGGAGAGGTGAGATTGGTCGCACCTGGACCGACGGTTGCGTCACAAACACCCGTCTTCCCTGTCAGCCGAGCGTAGGCGTCGGCGGCATAGCCGGCGCTTCTTTCATCTCGCATCAAGACATGCTGGATACGGCCCTGGAACTTGCTGATTCCCTCATAGAGCGGCAGAGTCTGACCACCCGGCACGCCATAAACGTAATCAACTCCGTTCTCCAATAACAACTCTGCAAGTCTGTGTCCTACTTTCATTTTCTCTCCCAATCTTGGTTTCTAGTTTTTCGTCCGCCATTGATTGACCTGCCCCCAAAAAGAGGGCTGGCACCGACGGAATCGATCCTCTCTTGCGATTGGTCCAGATTGTAGCAAAATGCCAATGAGCGGCATCATCTTGACGCTGCTGAGCTCACCCAAAAAGCCGTGTAGCCAGAATGCAGCAACAGCTAAACACGCCTGGACGACCGCCCAGCAAAATTACGCGGCCCGTGGTCTCTGTGATCACGGTCGATGGGTTCAGGTGCGCTCCAACAATTCGAACCAGTTGCCATCCGGATCCTCTACCATGGCAATCTTGACGCCGGGAACAATGTCCCGCGGTTCGATCGGGATATTCCGTCCTGCATCACGGGCTCGAGTCAGTACTGCATCAATGTTGTCTACCTCTGCGGTGAGGTAACGAATACCTGAGTAGGCCTGTGTCGGTCCGGTCTGCGCCGACAGTCCGTCAATCTGCCACACCTTAAGGGTGGTGGCACCGGCTTTGAACTCGAACTTGGTCGTACCCATAGAGGGCACTTCCTCGGACTTGCCCTCGGTAAACCCGAGAACGCCCGTAAGAAAAGAGCGGGTTGCCTCAACATCGCCGACCGTTAACGCTACAGCCTGGAGTACTGCGCCTTCACCAAAGCCAGGATACCCGGCAAGTTCCACCAGCGTGTTGTCGGGGTCCCGGGTAAATGCCAACGTATATTGGCCACGGTCCTCGATCGAAAGCCCGCTAAAGCCTGCCTTCTGCAGGCTCTCGGATGTCGACTGCAGATCCGGCACTACGATGGTAAGCAGTTTCATGCCCCTGCTTTCGGTGATTTCGCCCGGCGATTGTTCTGGTACTAACGCCCCCTGATTGAATTTCAGAATGCCCCGACCTGCCTTGAATCGAGCCAGGCTGGTGCCGGGTAGTTCAATGTCCTTTAGCCGCAGCATACCCAACCCATCCGCATAAAATTTTAACATTGCATCGATGTCACGGGGTACTAGGCCGACGTCCAGTGCCGCCGATATCATCCTGCCTTTGTTGTCTGCATTGTTGTCTACATTGCTCATCTGTCGGCTCCGAGTGTTGCGGATCAAGTGTACGAATGGACCTTGTCGCCGAGGGCGCCACTGCCTCGCATGATCCTGATTTGCTGTTCGCTAAAACCCAATTTCTGCGAAGTCTCACCGGTCTGTTCGCCAAGTTCGGTTGGTCTTTTTACGCCAACCTGCGGGGCTGTTACGTTAAGAATTAACCACGCCAATATGCCAGCTGCCAAGAATCTTTTTTCTGAGTTGTCAGGACTTCACCCCATTTCGACGTAAGTCCTCGATTCTAGGTCATGTCGTCTCATGCTCTGGGCTCGTGAATGGCTGGACTTTTGGACACTGACTACGGCCTTTGCCTATCCGGCTATGTCGATCCACGAACGCTCACTCACTGAGGTCAGGGCAGCCTCAAGAATTTCCTGGTTGTGCAATCCGTCCGCAAAGCTTGGCGACATCTGCTCGCCGGCGACGATCGCGTCAATGAAGTTTTTCACATTCCGCTGCAAATAACCCGATGCCGATTGTTTGAATCTGGCAGGGATCGGGATCGATAGCATCTGGCTCTCTCCGGCAAACCTGCCAATGGAGGCTTTGAGCGAATCTGGGTCCTGGAGGTCCATGATGATTGCGCCCTTGTCACCATAGATCTCCAGTCGGTGATCCATCCCCTCACTGATTACATACCGGGAACTGGTTAGGCTTCCCATGGCCCCGTTATCGAACCGCACCATCAGTGACGCGGCATCATCTACCTCCACCCTTCCGGTACCGCTGCCATCCTGCAGCGGCCGCTCTTCGATAAATGTGGTCATATCAGCCACCACAGAGGTGATTCGTTCGCCACTCACCCATTCCGCCAGATCAATAATGTGGGCTCCGATATCGCCCAGACAACCGGACCCGGTCTTGTCCTTACGCAACCGCCAGATCAGCGGTACATTCGGATTAATCAGCCAGCCCTGGCTGAAACAACCATTGATATGAAAGATTCGGCCCAGCTCACCCTCACTGACGAGATGACGAGCATAAGCTGCTGCTGACGGATGTCGCCAGGTAAAGTTGATCCCGGTGACGACCCCTGCTGCATCTGCCGCCGCTTTCATTCGGCGCGCCTGTTCGAGATTCATCGCCATGGGCTTTTCGCAGATGACGTGCTTCCCGGCCGCAAGCGATGCGATCGCGATCTCTTCATGGGAGTCGTTCGGGGTGACGATCGCCACGGCATCCACATCGGCGCGGGCAAGAAGTTCCTCCACATCACCCACGGCATCGACCACCCCATGTTGATCGGCCATCCGCCGTGCACTCGCGATGTTGGGATTACACACCGCCACCGCTCGTGCCCGGGAATGACGCTGACTCGCCGCAATATAGAATCCTGCCCAGCTGCCTGACCCAATGATACCTATACCAATTTCATTTAATTCCTTAACCATCGTCCGCCCCTTGTTTGGTAGATCACAGCCCGCGTTGTGGATGCAGCCGCCTGGCCACGGCCGAGTCACGCAGAGTTTTTGCCCTAGCGTTCTTCCCGCAGCATCGCAAGTTCCTCGGCGAGCGCCACCCGCCCCAAGGCAGCGGGCGGATCCTCGGGGTAATACGCAAGTTCCGAGTCCAGTTCTCCCCTTACCCGTGTACCAATCAACACACGTGGCTTGCTGTAGTCGTAGGGCCGGGCACGATGCAACAGGGCACGATTGTCCCAGATCAACGTGTCACCTTCTCGCCAATGATGTCGATAAACCCGATCAGACGCCGACACCACGAATTCTACTAACGATTTTAGTAAGCTGCGGCTGTCTTGCCGTGAAAGTCCAGGGATGCCGAACGCGTGACGACCGACGAAAAGGTTTTTTACCCCGGTTTCCGGATGGACCTTCACCAGGGAGCGGAGATACGCCTCGCCGTGGTAGATGGTGCCTGACTGCGTCGGCGGGAAATCCCCGGCGTCGTTGGCCTGGGAGTATTGGGTAGAGTGGTAGGCCGAAAGCGTTTCGATCCGGTCTTTCGTATCCTGCTCCAACGCGGCATAACCCGCCCGCATATCCGCGAGTTCGGTTTCGCCATCTACATCAGGCACCGTGACGGCGGAAAGCATTGCGCACTTGCTGCTGATCGGCCAGTAAGTCGAATCGGTATGCCACGACTCGTTGCCAATGTTGGTGCGCATGCGCTGCGTTTCGAGGCTGATGACATCGCCCCAGGTTCCGTCCTCATTCCTGGTACGGTTGGCCATAGGTAAGCCGCCGAACTCAAGTTCACCGAAGCGTTCGCCGAACTGGGTGTTTTCCTGTTCCGTCAGAAACTGCTCGGGAAACACCAGGAAACCGTATGTCAGCAATCCCTCATTGATCCTAGCAAACTCGTCGTCACTCAGGTTCACCAGGCGAACCCCGGTGACAACAGCGCCAAAAACCTTGTCTTCAACCGGTGTTAGGGTGATCTCACCCATGCCGGACCTCCTGTGATCGTCGAATCCAGCAAAAAACTAGCGCATTCCGGGGCAACAGGCAAAGCGGTGCCGTGTAGCAGGCGAGCGATATCCCCCAAATCGGAATCCATCGACCGTTGCTCAGCGGCAACTCGATCGCTCATGCGATGGCTGGCACAGGCATTGGACCCACACGCAATTGCGTCTCATCTTCGCGCATAAGGCTGCGAAGATATTCCGGGTCCTCACTATTTTCGAAGGCTTCGTTCGGGATTCTGCCCTTGAAGTCCTGGAAAGGGAGCATGTAGGGTCGGCAGTGCTGTCCAAGCATCGTCAATCGGAGTCCAGGCGTTTTTTTGCGATAGGCACCATGCCAAAGGGCGCCGTTGAACATGACCAGGGAACCTCTGGGTGCCTCGACGGGTATCGCCCGTGGCAATGCCTCATCGGGTTCCGGCAAACGTCCTTCGCGATGACTACCAGGGACATAGGCCAGCGCGCCATCATCCCTGGTGTAATCAGTCAGGGTCCAGTTCATGTTGGCGATGTGAGGCACCTGCCAATGCCAGGGTGCTGGGACCAAACTCTGATCCGTATGAAAACCGGTGGTCACTTCATCCTCCCAGACATCGGGCGTTTGCCACTTGATCCAGCCATCACTGACAGCAAGACGATGACCCTCTCCGAGCATATAGGTCATCAGCGCCTTTTTAACGGGATGGGTCAGCACATCAATGAACGCCTGATCCTCATGAACCAGGTGCGAGAAAATCATTTGACCGGTTTGGCTGGGGCGGCCTTCAATATTTGCCGATGGACCCGTTGCAAGGTTGAAGGAGACGCCAGTGCGCGCCTCGCCTACTCTCAGCAGCGCATCCCGAAGTCGATCTATCCACTCATCAGAAAGCCTGAGCGTTTCCTGGGACACAACAGTCAGGCCAACCTCATCAAGTTCAGTAAGGTGATCTGCGAGACCGTACTCGGCCACGATTTCATCAATGTCGATTGAAGTGTTAACGATCATCTTCGCCCTCCTTAGGAAATCCGCACACGGGTAATCTTGAGTCAACCTCGTCTACGACTACTTTGTCTGGACCAGAGCCTAAGAAAAAATGCCGGGAAAAAGCAACCATAGTTGAGACACGCGTGTTCATGTTCCCCCATTTTTGGTCATCAAGCGCGAATGCTTTTCAGGCTGAGAATTGTGGGTGAACTGGGTAGAGATTTTGTTGACGCGGCACAGACCCCTTTACTACGCTCATTCACAAAATGGCTTGAGAACAATCCAGACCGGCGGTCTGGTTGGCCGACACTAATAATCGAAAGGACGTCTAACGATGATATTCTGTGGTGCAGTATGCGTCGCTGGCCACTTGGACGTTCTCTGCCTGCGAGCACACGTTCGCGTATGTCAGGAATGGCGGCGATGACGTTGGGACCTGTTATGACTGTGAGCAAAGAAAACACCAATCAGCCTATTAACGGTCGACATCTGCTGCTCGATAGCCGCATTGTCGAGTACGTCGATAATGCGGAACTGACGCTCGGGACGGTCAGCAAACACAGCGCCAATCCGTTGTTTGAGGAAGACAAACCCTGGGAACGACGCTTCGACAACCTCTACGCGAACATCATCTATGACGAGGAGGAAGCGCTTTACAAATGCTGGTACAGCCCGTTTATCGTGTCGCATTCAACGAAAGGCATGACGATTGCGCAGCGCAAGAAAGAACCGTATGGCAAACATGTTCAGGAGATGGGTATTTGCTATGCAACATCGAAAGACGGCATCAATTGGGACAAACCAGAACTGGGGCTCATCGACTACGGCGGTAGCAACGCGAATAATGTTGTGTGGCGCGGTGGCGGCGTGCGCAAAGATTGGGCCGGGCCGCATGGCACTGGCATCTTCAAAGACCTGCGCGAACCCGACCCGGATCGTCACTACAAGGCTATCCTAAAAGAGAAAATACTGTAGGTCGCGTTGTCGCCAGGACTGAGAGTGACGATTTTATTGGCTGGGCTGAAACCGAGTTCGTGCTCGAAGGGCGGCAGATGAACCAACAGCTCTATGCCATGCCGGTTTCCTTTCACGGCGGTATTTACCTCGGCCTCGTTGCCGTACATGACCGAACAACGGACCGAGTGTGGACCGACTTGTCCTGGAGCCCCGATACCAGAACCTGGCACCGTGTTTTACCCGGTACACCCTTAATCGGCAATGACGGAGAATACGGCGACTACGATTGGGGTTGTGTATACGCCGCAGCGAATCCTATATTCCGCGATGATGAAATTCGTTTGTATTACGGTGCCAGCGACGGACTTCATACAAGCTGGCGCAACGGATTTCTTTGCCTGGCGACATTGCGCCTTGACGGATTCGCCGGGTACAAGGCTTCCAATGTTGCGCAGTCCGCGAGCCTAACAACCGTGCCTGTTTTTAACGGTACTGCATCGCTGCAGGTGTCGGCGGATATTGCCCAGGACGGCAGTCTCGTTATTCAAGCGCTCGACGATTCGGTACAGGTCATCGCTGAAAGCCAAGCGATGACGATGTCGGTTTCCGACGCTGAGATCAAATGGCGGGATGCGGGTGAACTGACGAAGCTAACTGTCAACGGGGCCCAACTGCAATTCTTGTTCAGGAACGCGACCGTGTGTTCGTTCAAGCTTGTCTGACCACTGCTGATTAGCCTTTGATCTGACATTAGTTCATGCCGATTGACGCCAGCCGGCGCGGATTTAACACTCCTTAACGCCGTAAAACCAGCGTCACCCAGAGGCTCTTTTTTGGGTGACGACAATCGCGCCACCGATGGCCACAATGCCAACGTTGCGTTATAAATGCGGCTGCTGGCACGGGAAGGAACGAGGACGGATCGACATGACAAATGAAGATCGATTGGTTTGCAAGGCTATCAAGGAGGCGGGCTGGCAGAGCTTCCAAAGAATCTAGTTGAGCTGTTCCAGAAAACCTATTGCAAACCGTTAGGCAATCGCCGGTTCACCCCCTTTATGGCGCGAGCAGGGCAGCCACGCACAGCTTATGGCGATAGAGTTCGGACACTATCAGCGTTTTGTCCAGCTGCAGAGGACATGGCCCTTCACATGAAAATCATACTAATCGCCCTGATGTCAGTCGCATTTTCCGCGACCAATGCAGGCTATGAACCGGGAGAGGATTCAATGCCAAACCAAGGTGTACCGAAAGGCAAAGTTGAAAAGCACGTACTCAACAACAGCCGCATCTATCCTGGGACCACCCATGAGTACCAGGTTTATGTCCCCGCCCAGTACCGCCAAGACGAGCCTGCCGCTGTCATGGTGTTCCAGGACGGCGACGCCTATGCCCACCCAGAAGGACAGGTACGGGCTCCAACCGTCTTCGACAATCTGATTCATCGCAATGAGATGCCGGTGACCATCGGCATCTTCGTCAACCCCGGCACGAAAGAAAAAACTCACGACCAGCGGGATGTTGAATACTTGCCGCTCGACGACACCTATGCGCGCTTCTTGCTGGAAGAAATCCTTCCCGCGGTTGGGCGCAACTACAACCTGACCGGGGACGCCGCGGGCCATGCTATATGCGGCATGAGTGATGGTGGGCTCGCCGCATTCACCGTTGCCTGGGAACGGCCAGGGGCGTTCTCAAAGGTCATTAGCCACATCGGTAGCTATACGAGATTACGCGGCGGTTCGGAATACCCCTACCGCATCCGTCTGACCCGCGGTGACCCCAAACCCATCCGCGTGTTCCTGCAGGATGGTTCCAACGATCTCAATATCCTGCAGGGTAACTGGACTCTCTCGAATATGGCGATGGAGTCTGCTCTTATGTATGCGCGATACGACTATCGGTTCGAGATGGGCACCGGCGGTCACGACCTGGCGCACGCTGGCGCCATTTTTCCTGATACCTTGCGATGGCTCTGGCGTGACTATCCTGACGTCAGGCGTGCCGTCGAGACATCGCGCCTCGGTAATATCGTTGGTAAATGGCAGGTTGTGACGAACACACTCGGCGCAGAGTACAACGCTGTCCTCACCATCGGCGAGCGAAATGGCGAACTGCATGCGACGTTTGTCGATGAAATCGATGGCAAGATCGACCTGCGCTCGATTACCTTCGAAGACGGCGTTCTACGCTACGTCTACGCGCGACCACCGTCACAACTCAACTGGCAGAAGGGCAGCGCCGAAGAACTCGAGACCTGGCTCAAAGTCCAGAACGATTCGCTTACGGGCGCAT
>Ga0307997_10001423_pt1 | contig 11252 bp, 12 predicted proteins | sample Davwhametageno36_FD_203165 | JGI IMG/M metagenome (GOLD analysis project Ga0307997, IMG submission 203165) | Marine microbial communities from Davis Island wharf, Antarctic Ocean - #36 | ecosystem: Environmental > Aquatic > Marine > Unclassified | place: Antarctic Ocean: Davis Island wharf...
ATTGCCCATAAACAGTGTGCTGCCCCCGCCGAGAATGGCGAAGTGACGGAACCTTGTCGCCCGATTGTTGCGGATTTTCACATCGTTGGCATGAGCGTTAATTGCAATCGTCGTTCGATTAGCAACGGTTTCACCATCCTCTGATGACAAGAATTAGCAGCGATCAATGAGCATTCCCTGACACCCCAACCCATGAAAGGTAATCCCTCGATTGCCAGGCCGAGAGATGGAGCACTCATTAATCTCAAACACTGACCCCAAGGGAGCCAAAAAAATCCCACTGGCTAAGTTGTTGCATTGGACCTCGAAACACCCTTTCTCACAGGGCCACACCTTGGAAACTTCCAAAACATCGCCACCCACTTGCTCACGTGCCAACAGAAAGGGAAATATCAATAAGCCGTTAATAGGGTCTCAAAGCACCATACGGTGGGATGCCAAACAGGCCGTACTAGGCACCAGCACCTGGACTTGGAAACAACTGAACACCGTTGATTTTCCACCCCATATCAGTCTCTAACATGCGGTAGCCAAGGACGTGGACAACACCCTTTTGATCCTTAATCAGAACCTTCTGCCAAAGGCTGCCATTCACGTCAGCCAACTCCAAATACCGCACCTCGGCAGGTCTCCAAACCATTGGATAACCACGTGTCACCATCCTGCGAAAATTGTCGGGATTGCCAAACAACCGCTGTAAATTCGGGCTGGCAAACCCAAACGCTGTCTCAAAGTCGTCGGCCTGAAATGCTTCGATCTGTCGGTCGATCGTGGACTTTATGTCAGCCCCCTGCGCCTGCGCACCACCTATTCCTAGACCGCTCATTAGCATTACGATCATTGCGATTTTCAGGATATGAAGCATTTCCAATCTCCAACTGTTTCACATTTAAGTTAGCCCGTAATTAGCCCAAATCAACAAGATATGAAAAAGGGCGGCTTGCCGAAACAAACCGCCCATTCAATTCCAAACCAGTCTTCGGCTACTTAAAGCAACTCACCTACCAAGGCGCGATCGATCAAAGCAACAGTTTCATCAACACCGTACAGCGCGATGAACCCACCAAAACGTGGACCCTGCGAGGCACCCAGCAGCACTTCATAAAGGGCCGTGAACCAGCCACGCATCGGGTCGAAACGTTCACGACCACAAGCAAAGACTTCGGACTGCAACGCATCGCCGTCCAACTCACCGTCCCAAGATTTCAAACGATTACGCAGATCTTCCAACGCTTCGCGCTCAATGTCTGTCGGGGCGCGGAACACTTTGGTTGGTTTTACAAAGTCATTGTAATACCGCACTGCAAAACCAGCAGCCTGATCCATGTCAGGGTTCGTTTCAGCCGAAGTATCAGGTGCATAACGCTGGATGAACCCCCACAACTGGTCCTTTTCCTCAGCACCCGAAACAGAGGCCAAGTTCAAAAGCATGGAATACGGAACCACCATTTTAGATTCAGGAACGTTACCACCGTGAATGTGCCAAACTGGGTTGTTCAACTGGCCTTTGATGTCTTGACCAGCATAGGCACGCAACTGCTGATGGTATTCGTCCATCGCTTTTGGGATCACATCAAAATGCATCCGCTTTGCTGTCTTAGGCTTTTGATACATGAAGTATGAAAGGGATTCAGAAGACGCATAAGTCAGCCACTTATCAATGCTCACACCATTGCCGCTGGTCTTTGAAATCTTCTGGCCGTTTTCATCCAAGAACAACTCGTATGAAAAGTGCTCTGGCGCTTTGTGGCCCAAAATACGACAGATGCCATCATAGATCTGCGTGTTGGTTGAATGGTCTTTGCCATACATCTCAAAATCAACGCCCAAAGCAGCCCAACGTGCGCCAAAATCTGGCTTCCACTGCAACTTAACATTGCCGCCAGTGACAGGTAGCGTCCATTCAACACCATCTTCATCATCGAATGTGATCGTGCCATCAGCCTTGTTGACCGACTTCATCGGCACATACAAAACGCGACCCGTTTCTGGGTGGATCGGTAGGAAAATAGAATAAGTCTGACGACGCTCTTCGCGCAATGATTTCAACATCACCGCCATAACTTCATCGTATTTTTCAACTGCGCGCAAAAGCACTTCGTCAAATTTACCTGAACCATAAAACTCAGTGGCAGAGATAAAATCGTATTCAAACCCAAAGGTGTCCAAGAAGCGGCGCAGCATTGCATTGTTGTGATCGCCAAAACTGTCATGCGTTCCGAACGGGTCAGGTACGCGCGTCAATGGACGCTGAAGATGCTCGGTCAGGCTGTCTGCGTTTGGAACGTTACTTGGAACCTTGCGCATGCCATCCAAATCGTCAGAGAAACAAACCATCATGGTTGGGATATCGCTGATCTCTTCGAACGCACGACGGATCATCGTTGTACGTGCGACTTCGCCAAAAGTACCGATGTGGGGCAAACCTGATGGGCCATAACCAGTTTCAAAAAGCACATAGCCTTTTTCAGGTGGCGACTTGGCAAAACGTTTGAGCAGACGGCGGGCTTCTTCAAAGGGCCACGCTTTGCTGGCCAGTGCGGCCTCTCTTGTCTCAGTCATTTTAAGATCCAATCCGGCATAAACACGCGCCCGATGCGCGCTGTTTCGCCGCTACCTATTGATCAACGCCCCAAGGGTCAATAAATTGGTAATATAAACAGATGCGACATTTCCATCAGTCAAAGGGCTTTACCCAGTGCAAGATTTCCCAAATTCAATGACACCACAAGACGCGCTTGTCGCAGTTATGATCGCTGTATCAGCCTCAAACGAAGATATTCGTACCGCTGAATTGATCAAAATTCAGTCAGCTGTGAACATGCTGCCCGTTTTTGCAGACTTTGACGTCGACCACTTGAAGTCAATCAGCCAATTGGTGTTTGATTTGTTTGAACAAGAAGATGGCCTTGATGCCCTGTTTGGACTGGTACGCGAAGCCCTGCCAGAACGCTTATACGAAACTGCCTATGCGCTTGCATGTGATGTCGCTGCCGCGGATGGAGCTTTAGACGAGGCAGAACTGCGTCTGCTTGAAGAAATCCGTTACGAGCTTAATATCGACCGCCTACACGCCGCAGCGATCGAGCGTGGCGCACGGGCACGACATACCGTTTAATAATCTTTGCTCATTTGCTCACAGGTGAAGAATTACCCAAAAATGGCTTTGCCTTCCCCAATCAAGTTTCCTATACGAAACCCACATGATGCGACTCGCATGGGAGAGCTCAGCTAAGTGCTGACGCCGAAGGAGCAACGCCCCGGAAACTCTCAGGCACATGGACCGTGCAAGTTGCCGCAAAATGCGGACATTGTGTATCTGGAGAGTGGTCTGTTTTAACGCAGCAGGCCCACCGAAGGAGAAAGCTGCCAAGGTTTGGTGGTCAAGCTCTCAGGTCACGCGACAGATGGGGACACGACTCGGCAATTCTGCCGATCCTTTGTGTCCGCCTACCATCGCGTTTGACGAAAGAGCATAGAATATGTCCCATATCGCAGTCATCGGGGCCGGCATCACCGGTATCACCACAGCCTATTCCCTCGCTTCACGCGGATACAAAGTCAGTGTATTTGATCGCAATCGTTACGCTGCGATGGAAACCTCTTTCGCCAATGGCGGCCAACTTAGTGCATCCAATGCCGAAGTTTGGACCCGTTGGGGAACTATCTTTAAGGGCCTCAAGTGGATGCTCAATTCTGACGCGCCCTTGTTGGTCAACCCAAAGCCAAGTTGGCACAAACTGTCATGGATGGCCGAGTTCATGGGCAACATCCCAAACTATGAAGCCCATACAATCGCCACCGCCAAAATGGCAATTGAGGCGCGTCAGCATCTGTTACGCTTTGCGGGCGAAGTTGGGTTTGAGTTCGACATGGAAAAACGCGGCATTCTCCACGTTTACAAATCCCAAGGCGAATTTGACCACGCCCGCCGCGTCAACGAAATGCTGACCAAGGCAGGTCTGGACCGCCGTGAAGTATCCGCTGCTGAAGTCCAAACAATCGAACCGGCCCTGAAAACAGATACCCTTGGCGGCTATTATACGGAAAGCGATTTCACCGGCGACATCCACCTCTACGCCCGCGCCCTGTCAAAGGGCTGCGAAGCGATGGGGGTTGAGTTCCACTATAAGGCCAATGTGTCCGAGTACGATCACACAAGCAATGGCGTAAAGCTAAGCTGGGACACCGACGATGGGGCCCAAGACGAACATTTTGACGGGATCGTCATCTGTGCAGGTGTTGGATCAAAAGCCATCGCAAGCGCCCTTGGGGACCGCGTGAACATCTATCCGGTCAAAGGGTATTCGATCACCGTAAACCTAGACGACGAAGAATCCCAAGAAGCGGCACCATGGGTCAGCCTGTTGGATGATGAAGCGAAAATCGTCACCTCACGCCTTGGCAAAAACCGCTTCCGAATTGCGGGCACGGCAGAATTCAACGGCTACAATCTGGACATCCGCGATGACCGGATCAAACCACTGTGCAAGTGGTGTGAGACGTTCTTTCCAGAGGTATCAACTGAGCACTGCGTTCCGTGGGCAGGCTTGCGTCCAATGTTACCGTCCATGATGCCAAAGATCGGCCCAGGTTCAAAACCGGGCGTGTTCTACAACACAGGTCACGGACATTTGGGTTGGACGTTGTCAGCCGCAACTGCCGAAGCAACAGCAGACTTTGTTGAAGCAAGCCGCGTCAAAAACGCAGCCTAAAAATACGGCGCTTGCCCTCGCTGGGCAGGCGCTAACTGCTGTGTACAGCGCCCCAACGACCAATCAGTTTTTGCTGTAACTTTTTAGAGCGGGTGTTGTAGACTTTAGCCCCCTTAGGTGCTTCACGATCCGCCTTTGAAATCCGCGAACGTATTTTTTCATCACCGGAGAAAATAGCAAACGCAAGGGCCGTACCGTCCGGCGCCGTCATATAGCCACCCAAACCAGAAACAAAATTCAGCGTTCCAGTCTTTGCGTCAATCTTGATCGCTGCGTTTTCTATTACTTTGCGGTCTTCGTCACGCACGGGGATGCTTTTTAAGATCGGGCGCAACGCGTTGCTGTCATAAGCTTTGACCAATGCCCCAACCATTGCGTCGGCTGTCATGCGGTTTGCTGCGCCAAGCCCCGAATGGTCCACCAACCTCATGCCTTGAACACCCAAAGCAGAGCGGGTCCATGCGTTCATCTCATTGGCAGAGGCCCTTAGCCCACCGACTTTGCCACGGCGTTTAACCGTTGCAGCCAGACCCAACATTTCAGCCGTCAAATTGGTCGAGTACTTGAGCATGTCGCGCAGAATTTCACGCAGCGGTGCACTTTGATGTGTGACCAATGCGGTCCCTGCAGATATCCGGTTCACCACCTTCACAGGTTTCAATCGGATGCCCTGCGCACCTGCCATCGTTGCGAAAACATCAGCGGCATAAAGGGCGGGTTTACGCACAGGTAACCAACGTGCCCCACCACCGCCCAGCGCGCTGCGAGCAACAGACCAATTATCAGCGCCCCCCTTGTCAGCATAGGTAAAGACAGGTGAACTGCGGTTCGCAATTTTCATTTTTGCCGTTGCCACATTTGGGCGATATTTTGCAGTTCGCGCGTCCATAGTGGTTGAATACTGGCCAGATTTGCGCCGCCACTCAAAATGAACGCGGTTATAATTCAACGCGATTCCACTGACTGCAGGGCTGTACCCCACCTGAACGGGTTGATCTTTATCGATGGTTTTGACCCGTGGCAGCGCGCCATCATAGACCAAGAACTTGCCCTTAACCTCAGTGATGCCAGCCGCTTTTAGCTGGCCTGCCATTTCTGCCAAATCATCAGTGGTCAGCATGGGGTTACCACCGCCGGCTAAGATCAGGTCACCTTGTACCACCCCACCAGTGAGATTGCCCGTCGCAATCAATCGCGTGCGAAACCTGTGGTTCGCGCCAAGCACATCCAACGCATACAGGGCGGTGATCGCTTTTGTCACACTGGCAGGTGCTACAGATACGTTCCCATTCATACCCTCAATACGCGCACCCGTTTTGGCATTTGCCACAGCAAAAGCCACGCGCCCACTGACCCGTGAGGCACGCACAAGGGCATTTGCACTTTTGAAAACTACCTTGGGCGCATCCGCACCGCGCAGCGCAGGGCGCAACGAGGACAGCGGCGCTTCAGCCAAAACCGCAGTCGTTCCAAGGTAAGAAATCGCAGTGCTAATAAATGCGCGTCGTGAAATATCTTTTAACATGTTCCGGAGTTAACCAATGAATTGTGACAAGCTCAAGTCACAGATCGTACACATTTGCATCCATTGAATGGCATGATAGCGATTAGCCATGAGCAAACTTAGCACCCAGTCTATCCTTATCATGTTTGTCGCCATGTCGATGATCCCCGCTGGGGATACCGCAGGCAAACTGCTTAGCTGGGGTTTGGGTGCCCATCCAATCTATGTGTCGTGGTCGCGGTTTTTCATCGGCGCATTGATGGTGCTGCCTTTCATTCCAAAAGGAACGTGGGCGCTTTTGAAAGACATTCGGGTCTGGGGGCGCGCGCTCTTGATGGCAACGGGGCTTAGCTGCATTCAAATGGCGTTGTCCTTAGAACCCATCGCCGATGTCTTTGCCGCCTTCTTTATCGGCCCCTTGGTCAGTTACGTTCTGGCAACCATATTCCTGCGTGAAGCGATCACATGGCAACGAACTGCGTTGATCATCCTTGGCTTCATTGGGGTGCTGATCGTTGTACGCCCCGGTTCAGACGCTGGGGTTGGCTTGTTATGGGCCGTGGCGGCTGGAACCTGTTATGGTGCGTTCCTTACCGCATCACGTTGGATCGCACATCTGGGCACGCCCATAGGGTTAACATTTACCCAGCTGTTTATCAGCGCCTTGGTTTTGGCCCCCATCGGGGCAATGAACATCCCTACTCTCACTGGCGAAATAATGTGGCTTACAACGCTATCGGCCCTGTTCTCCATGCTGGGCAACCTGCTGCTGTTATGTGCCTACAAAACAGCCCCCGCGACACACCTTGCGCCATTGGTCTATTTCCAGCTTTTGGCTGCCGTCATTCTGGGTTGGGTGTTCTTTGACACATGGCCTGCAATGGTCACATGGGTCGGGTTGTTGATCGTCATGGGTGCAGGGATCACCTCAGCACGTCTACGCGCCTAAGCGCTCCAACCACCCGCCGCACGAATAGCGGTCGAAGACTGGTCCACCATTGGTACGTTCACAAAGCACCACGCCGGTGTTCCAACACGTGACAACATATGCGAATGACGTCCTGCAATACGGTTAGCGCGATACAGACGCGCCGCTGGCGACATACGGGCGGAAATACGATCACCCGGGCGGGCCAACACACCAATCGCGACGTTCTCCATAACCCACTGCCAGTCTTGCCACAGATGGAACTGCGCCAAGTTATCAGCACCCATCAACCATACAAACCGAACCCCACGATACCGCGCCTGCAAAGCTTGCAATGTCTGGGCGGTATAACGCGTCCCTAGTTGGCGTTCGATATCCGTAACCTCGACACGCGGGTGATCCATCACCAACCGTGCGCGCTCCATCCGCTGTTCAATCGGCGCAGGGCCACGATCCTTCAACGGATTGCCCGGCGACACCATCCACCACACACTGTCCAAGCCAAACCGTTTTAGAGCTTCACGCGTGATATGCGCATGACCCGCGTGGGCGGGATCAAAGGAACCGCCAAGCAGGCCGATGGTCTGGCCGCTGCGGGCATATGGATATGAAGACTTCATGCTGCTTGTTGCCCGTTTGAGCCCCGCAATGTCAATCAACCAGCACATTTGTACCGCATGCTCGAACATGGTTGAAGCAGCGCCAATCCCACGATAAGACATCTCGCAACCTAGTCCTTATATATCGGAGCATCCAAATGGCCGCTGCTTATCAATACGTCTACCACATGTCCGGCGTCTCAAAGACCTACCCGGGCGGCAAGAAATGCTTTGAAAACATCAACCTAAACTTCCTACCCGGTGTGAAAATCGGTGTGGTTGGGGCCAACGGCGCGGGTAAATCCACGCTGATGAAGATCATGGCAGGCATGGACAAAGACTTTACCGGCGAAGCATGGCACGCTGAGGGTGCCAAAGTTGGCTACCTCCCGCAGGAGCCAAAGCTGGACGAAACCCTATCCGTTCGTGAAAACGTGATGCTGGGTGTGGCCGAAAAGAAGGCCGTCCTTGATCGCTATAACGAATTGGCGATGAACTACTCTGATGAAACTGCCGACGAGATGGGCAAGCTTCAGGATCAGATCGACGCGGAAAACCTGTGGGATCTAGACTCCCAAATCGACGTCTCTATGGAAGCGCTGCGTTGCCCAGCAGATGACGCGAACATCGCGGACCTGTCCGGTGGTGAAGCCCGCCGTGTGGCCCTGTGCCAACTTTTGCTGTCTGCACCTGACATGCTGCTCCTCGATGAGCCAACCAACCACTTGGACGCTGAAACAATCGCATGGCTGCAACAGCACCTGATCGATTACAAAGGCACCATCCTGATCGTAACCCACGACCGCTACTTCCTTGACTCCATCACCAGCTGGATCTTGGAACTCGACCGTGGCAGTGGTGTGCCATGGGAAGGAAACTACTCTTCTTGGGTCGACCAAAAGGCCAAGCGCCTGATGCAAGAAGCCCGTGAAGACAAATCACGTCAAAAGACCATGCAACGCGAGCTGGAGTGGATGCGCCAAGGTGCCAAAGCCCGTCAGGCAAAATCCAAGGCACGTATCAACTCATACAACGAGATGGCCGACGTGTCAGAGCGCGAAAAGCTAACATACGCGCAGATCGTTATCCCGAATGGCCAACGCCTTGGGAACAAAGTGATCGAGATCGAAGGCCTGAAAAAAGCCATGGGCGACAAGCTGTTGATCGATGGCCTAACGCTTTCCATCCCTCCGGGCGGTATCGTCGGTGTGATCGGGCCAAACGGCGCGGGTAAATCCACACTGTTCAAAATGCTCACGGGCGAAGAAAAACCAGACGAGGGCACAGTTGAAATCGGCAACACGGTTGAACTGTCCTACGTGGATCAGTCACGCGATGACCTGAACCCTGATGATAACGTTTGGGAAGCCATCTCTGGCGGTGCCGAGCTGATCGTACTGGGCGACGCCGAAGTGAACTCACGCGCCTATTGCTCGTCGTTCAACTTTAAAGGCTCCGCGCAACAGAAAAAAGTCGGACTACTGTCTGGTGGTGAACGCAACCGTGTTCACATGGCGCGCTTGCTCAAAGACGGCGGCAACGTGCTGCTCCTCGATGAGCCGACCAATGACTTGGACGTGGAAACACTGCGTGCGCTCGAAGACGCGCTTGTTGATTTCGCAGGCTGCGCGGTTGTTATTTCGCACGACCGCTTCTTCCTCGATCGTATCTGTACACACATGCTGGCGTTTGAAGGCGATTCACACGTTGAATGGTTTGAAGGCAACTTCGAGGATTATGAAGAAGACAAGAAGCGCCGTCTGGGTGCAGATGCTATGGAGCCTAAGCGTTTGAAGCATAAGAAGTTTACGCGGTAATTTTATGACGTGAATTTAACGGGTGCGAGGCAGGGGATGCGTGAGTGTATTCTGTCTCGCGGTCGGTAGTGCTGGGAATTTTCCCCAGTTTTGTTAGGTAATAAATATGTCATTTGACGAAACAGAAATTAAGAACCGCTGGTCACAGACTAAGTTGCACGAATTCGTCGCGGGTTTAACCAACGAAGAACAAGTCGCTCTAACAAGGCTGGTTAACCGAATTGCTGAAAATCAAAGCTTCTAAAACGACAAGAAAACAGAAGCTAAATCAAATTTCAGCTCTACTAAAAAAATCCACTCCACTACTTCCAGTCATAAAACATCTTGCCAATGAGACAAAACGCATTGTCTGGGAGGAGCGAAAGGGTGGATTCCGCTCATTTATCGCTGGCAGTGCCTTTGCAATTTTTCTATTCGGATTTCAAGGTGCTGGAATAGCGGCATTCGGCACCGCCGTCGGCCTACCCTTATGGGTTATCTTTGGCGGAGGAAGCACCCTCGCCTATTCACTGCTAAATGAACTACGAAAAGACAAATGATGTAGGGCGGGGTTCACCCCGCCATGACCACCCATCAAAAATCATCAATATCGGCGGGGTGAACCCCGCCCTACGCTTTCCTTGCCGATTCTGCGTTTGCGTAACGGCCCGCCGCGATCTCACGATGCACCGATGAAAATAGCCAATCCACCGCTTGTTCTACTAACCCATGCTTCACGGGGTTCTCATGACAATACCGCACATGATTGGAAAAATCGGCCTCATCGCGAATGTGGTGCTCCCAAAACCGCTTTTGCCAAACCCCGACTTGCCCCTTTCGTAGGGCGGGGTTCACCCCGCCACATGGCAGGTGTGGCGCAATTGGCGGGATAAATCCCGCCCTACGGATTGATCGTGAAAATCGTGCTTTGATCGCGCCCCAGCGCTGGGAATAATCGATGTCACCGTCGGGCAATGTCCAAACCGCATGCAAATTGTCCGGCAAGACCACCCCATGCATCAATAACAAAGGGACGTGTCACCAACGTCTGTTGAACCGCTAATCGTAATTGATCCACCTCGTCCACCAGCAGACTACCGCCACGACGTGACAAGCCGACAGTAAAGAAGATCGAAGCTCCACCATATTTAGGGCGCAGGTAAGATGACATGTGCCAAATTACTCACGCCATGCTTACGTAACCGTTAAAACCCACCACCCCTCACTCAAACACCTGTCCCCAGCCACGCCCTTTCGTCTCAGACCCCTCCGCTTGTTCCGCTGCCAAAATCGCCTTTTGTCGATCCTTCAGCATGATCGCCTCTGCCTCTAAAAGATGCCCCGCCTTCATCTCTAGATAGGTCACCAAGATCCGATTGATCCGCGCCTGATATCCCTGCCCCATCGCCTTGAACGCTTTGGCCACGGGCGCGTCCAGATACAGCGTCACCTTTTGCTTGGGCGCATGACAATCTATGTCCGCTTCGATCATGTGCCATGCGTCTGGCACCTCTTCGCGGACCTCGTACATCGGGACGCGGTCTTCGCTGGCCAACCACAGGTGATAGATAAGACGCCGCCGCGCCAGTTTCTCTGATTTGCTGATTTGTGCCACCACGTCACCCCGTTTTTAGTCTGCCCTCACAGCCTGCCAAAAACCCGTTAACGCGTCCAAAATAGACCGTGCGCCGCGCACCGACGTTATACCGA
>Ga0307997_10001425_pt1 | contig 11250 bp, 9 predicted proteins | sample Davwhametageno36_FD_203165 | JGI IMG/M metagenome (GOLD analysis project Ga0307997, IMG submission 203165) | Marine microbial communities from Davis Island wharf, Antarctic Ocean - #36 | ecosystem: Environmental > Aquatic > Marine > Unclassified | place: Antarctic Ocean: Davis Island wharf...
TAGTTTACAAGAAATTCGTCGTTTATTAGTAAATGAAGTTCAAGCTGTTTACGGTTCGCAAGGGGTCTTTATTTCCGATAAGCATATTGAAATTATTGTTCGTCAAATGACCACTTATGTATTAATTGTGGATCCAGGTGAAACAAATTTATTACCTGGTGATATTGTCGATTTACGTCGTGTGGAACATTTTGAATGTAAGCCAGGTACTGTTCAAGTACAGTATCGTCCAATCTTATTAGGTATTACACGTGCTTCTTTAGCGGCTGAAAGTTTCATCGCAGCTGCCAGTTTCCAAGAAACAAAACGAGTGTTAACACGTGCCGCTGTTGAAGGACGTATTGATTGGTTAACTGGTCTTAAAGAAAATGTTATTCTTGGTCGATTAATTCCTGCAGGGACAGGGCTTTATGTGTAATTTAAAGTAGGGGAATTTGTTTACTAAGTTTTTTTGCTGCTATACAAAATTTATAGTTGTTTGGTAGACTAGAAGTAGGCACGGTTACTTTATAGTAACTACCCTTTGTGAATGTTAATTTTCTTTTTATTTATTTTATTTTATGACAAAATTAGAATCTCTTTTAGAGGCTGGAGTACACTTCGGTCACCAAGTTGGGCGTTGGAACTCGAAAATGGCACCTTATATTTATGAAACAAAAAATGGTGTACATATTCTGGATCTTGTACAAACACTGGATGATCTTGAAAAAGCACGTGGTGTTTTAAGTCGTTCAAAAAATGTTTTATTCGTTGGAACACGTACACAAATTGCACCAATTATTGAAACAGCGGCGCAAAAGTGTAATGGGCACTATGTAAATACACGTTGGGTTGGTGGTCTTTTAACTAACTGGAAGACTATGTCAACATGTCTTGAAAAGTTAAACCGTTTAGATCGTCAATTAGCTGACGAAGGTAAAACACAAGGTCTTTCTAAGAAAGATATTCTTCAACTTAAAAAGCAACGTGCACGCCTTGAGAAATTCTTTGGGGGTTTACGTGGGTTATCAACATTACCTGATCTTGTTGTAATTGTAGGGCAGCCACATGAGAAAAATGCTGTTCAAGAATGCCAAAAATTAGGTATTCCAACAATTACGTTACTTGATTCTAATTGTGATCCAACACTATCAACGTATGGGATTACAGCAAATGATGATTCTACACGTTCCGTTGAACTTATCCTTACCTCACTTGTAGCATAAATAGCATAAATGAAGTAATATTTTTGTAAAATAAGGCTGTTGTAATATTCAGCCTTATTTCAAATATTTATGCATTATTGACTTTTCAAATAACGTGTAGTTCTTTAGTCAGATGTAGGTTTTTATCAGTATGCGTCATTATATAAAAAAAAATTAATTAAAAAAAAAGACTTGATTTTTAAACTTAGTTTTGGCATACTTTCATTATGGACAAGTAGCTCAGTTGGATAGAGTATGTGGCTACGAACTACAGTGTCGGGGGTTCGAGTCCCTCCTTGTCTGTAGTACAGTTGAATGTTTTTCATTCAACGGTTATCATTTTTAACACATAACAAACGATATAGATCAGTTTACAGACCAAGATCATGTAGAGCTCCTGGAAAAATTTGAATCTCTTTCAAAGTAAATTTTGACAGTTGAGAGCAAAAATTCAGTTTTAATGTATAGAAACACGTTATTGGAAAAAAAGACGCTTTTATTATGGATGTGCGGGAGCGTTTTTTAAAGTGCCACAAAGATTACATCTCCAAGTCTCGTGCTTTAGGGGAAGCAATTCGCAAAGATTGTAATAGTCAGAGAATCGATCTGACCGAGTACAACACCGATACCTGGTGGGATTATTCCAACGCTCTTCTTACGATCAACAAATATCTATTCATTGAAACTTGTACTATTTACAAAATCTTTAGAGACACTCTTACTGAGTGTCGGACATTAGGCTATACAATCAATGACTGTAAATTAGCTTTATTAGATCTTAAAGCACGTTTAGCAAACCTTTCCGTTTTAACAGAGCCTCGTGCTAAAAATAAAGTCAAGGAAAGTGATAAGTCACTGGGTTTTAGCATTCTTCTTCTTCGTAGGACACCTTTGGCACGCAGGTCGTGCACGTGCAGCTGCTGCAGGGTTCGAAAAAGGAATCGATCGTGATACTGAGCCAGTGCTTTCAATGCGTCCACTTGATTAATCAAGTAAACGTAGTAAATCACTAGAATTTTCTTTTTATTTATTTTAAATCACAAGTGAGTTCTAGTGTACTTTTGAGCCCTTTTATAGGGCCCAAAAGTCTGGTACCCTTAAGTTTTTTTGATTTGAGGGGACATGGTAAATTAACATGAATAAACCATACTTACCCCAGATAAAGAAGAGCCAAAAAAGTACGAAAAGTGGGTCAACAAAAAACAACGTATTTTTGTTTTGCAACGAGAAAATAAACGTCTTTGAGATGCTCAGAAAGCAGACAACGACTTAATTGATTCTTTTTACCAGGATGCAACTGAATAAGCTACTCGTAGCACACGGTTAGTCTTAGAGATCAGCGAGTCGCAAAGGGATGAGGGGGAATTATTTTCTTTACAGTATCAGTTTCAAGCGCTTCAAATGAAAATTGAGAACTTTCGTTATGCCAATGCACTGGAACAGAAGCTCGCTATATTAGAGAAAAGATGCACAGGCTTCGTGGAGAAAATCGAATTTTGAAAAAACAAAATCTGGAATTGAGAATAGAAATTTCAAAATTAAGGCGGACACTAATGAGTAGTTTCAATGCGTCCACTTGATTAATCAAGTGGACGTAGTCAATCATTAGGATTCTCTTTATATTTAATACGAAGAGAATTTTAGTGTATTCTCGGGTTCGTTTACAGGACTCAGAGTGCCCAAATATATATATAAAATAAAATGTAGTTATTTTTTGATAATACAACATAATTACATTTTATTTTGTTGCAGGTACATTATTTTAGGGGACGACCTATGCCCAATTCAAACACTTCAACGGAACAGGTCCTTAACTGTGATCGTTTCTATACTTCTGCAAACGCACAGATTTTTTCATACAAAAAAAATAAATGTAGCTACACTTGCCACTTCTGATCAATCTTTTTGGAAACTGCCAACAATCCTCATAGCGATGGTTGTTGTCGTTGAAACGGGATGTAATGGGTTCAACTTACCGTCGCCAACATATTTTATTTGGAGCTTTTTTGCCTGCAAAATATCTTCAAAGGGTCACCAATTGGAGAGAGTACAGGAGTAAACCACGTAGCTCAGGTCGCAATGGCTCCGCCTAAATTAATGGTTGAGCAGCCTAAGCCAACTAAATCTGTTGTGCAGATTGCTTCCATTTTGGTTGACACGACTGCACCTGCATTTACTGTCCTAATCTCACCGTGGTAAATGTTTTTTCTTCCGTGTAATTTTACACGGAGGAAATAAGTAACTATTGCATTAACGTTATATATATATATAACGCTAATGCAGTGAATTTGCAGTGTGAAAGAGGCAGACAGCGATTGTTTTTAAGAGGTCACGCTATACTGGTATATGGAAGCATTAGTTTTTCTAATCTTCTCAAACACATCAAGGAGAGTTTGATCCTGGCTCAGAAGGAACGCTGGCAGCGTGCATAACACATGCAAGTCGAACGATGAAGGAGTCTTCGGACTGCGGAAGAGTGGCGAACGGGTGAGGAACACGTAAGAATCTGCCCCTCGGTCGGGGACAACTCTTGGAAACGAGAGCTAATACCCGATACGCTGTGGAGTGAAAGAATTTCGCCGAGGGATGATCTTGCGTCTGATTAGCTAGTTGGTGTGGTAACTGCACACCAAGGCGACGATCAGTAGCTGGTCTGAGAGGATGGACAGCCACATTGGAACTGAGACACGGTCCAAACTCCTACGGGAGGCAGCAGTGGGGAATTTTCCGCAATGGACGAAAGTCTGACGGAGCGACGCTGCGTGAAGGATGACGGCCCGCGGGTTGTAAACTTCTTTTCTCGAAGAAGAAACAAATGACGGTATTCGAGGAATAAGCATCGGCTAACTCCGTGCCAGCAGCCGCGGTAAGACGGAGGATGCAAGTGTTATTCGGAATGATTGGGCGTAAAGAGTCTGTAGGCTGTATAGAAAGTCTTTTGTTAAATTCCTCGGCTCAACCGAGATCAAGCAAAGGAAACTTCTATACTTGAGGGAAGTAGAGGTACAGGGAATTCCCGGTGGAGCGGTGAAATGCGTAGATATCGGGAGGAACACCAATATGGCGAAGGCACTGTACTGGGCTTTACCTGACGCTAAGAGACGAAAGCTAAAGGAGTGATTAGGATTAGATACCCTAGTAATTTTAGCCGTAAACGATGGAAACTCACTGCCGAGCGAAATACAACGAGCGGTGGTCAAGCTAACGCGTGAAGTTTCCCGCCTGGGGATTACGCTTGCAAAAGTGAAACTCAAAGGAATTGACGGGGACCCGCACAAGCGGTGGAGTATGTGGTTTAATTCGATGCTACACGAAGAACCTTACCAGGGTTTGAAATCATTTCAAAACTCCTTGAAAGAGGAGCCTCCTTCGGGATGGAATGACAGGTGGTGCATGGCTGTCGTCAGCTCGTGTTGTGAAATGTCGAGTTAAGTCTCGTAACGAGCGCAACCCATGTCTCTTGTTGCTCACTGAGTGCTTAAGAGAGACTGCCGACCAACATCGGAGGAAGGTGTGGATGATGTCAAGTCAGCATGCCCCTTACATCCTGGGCTACACACGTACTACAATGGTAAGGACAATGAGCTGCGATCCTGCGAAGGCTAGCCAATCTCAAAAACCTTATCTCAGTTCGGATTGCACTCTGCAACTCGAGTGCATGAAGGTGGAATCGCTAGTAATCGCTGGTCAGCTATACAGCGGTGAATACGTTCCCGGGTCTTGTACACACTGCCCGTCACACCATGGAAGTCGACTCTTCCCTAAGTCGTTACTCGAACCCATTGGGACGAGGATGCCGAAGGCAGGGTTGGTGACTAGGGTGAAGTCGTAACAAGGTAGCCGTACTGGAAGGTGTGGCTGGAATACCTCCTTTTTAAAGATGAATTAAGCGCGCATTTCTCTGCACTGTTGGCTTGCCACTGTATTTAGGAGAAATGCACCACGCTACGGGCTATTAGCTCAGGTGGTTAGAGCGCACCCCTGATAAGGGTGAGGTCTCTGGTTCAAGTCCAGAATAGCCCATGGCACGGGGGTATAGCTCAGTTGGTAGAGCGCTGCCTTTGCAAGGCAGACGCCAGCGGTTCGAGTCCGCTTACCTCCAGCCAAGCCTAAGTGTTTTACTTGGGCATATCAGAATTGCGGTTATTTCAATACACAAAACAAAATCAATCAATAAAGGGCATATGGTGGAGACCTAGGGACCTAGAGCCGATGAAGGGCGTGACAACCGACGATATGCCTCGGGGAGCAGGACGTATGCACTGATCCGAGGATTCCCGAATGGGGCAACCCAATGCATTCCTTCTTGAATTCATAGAGAAGAGAAAGACAACTTAGTGAACTGAAACATCTTAGTAGCTAAAGGAAAAGAAAGCAAAAGCGATTCCCAAAGTAGCGGCGAGCGGAATGGGAACAGCCTAAAAGGACTTTAACAGTAATGTAAAGACCAGGTCATGGGACCAAACATATGGCATTGTATGGAATGAGAAACGAAACAGCTGAAACCTGTACCATAGATGGTGAAAGTCCAGTCGTTGAATCACTACCAACTCCAGCCGTTTGGCTCCCGAGTAGTATGGGACACGTGAAATCCCGTATGAATTTGCGAGGACCACCTCGTAAGGCTAAATACTCCTAGGTCACCGATAGCGAATAGTACCGCGAGGGAAAGGTGAAAAGAACCCCTTTACGGGGAGTGAAATAGAACATGAAACCGTATGCTTACAATTTGTGGGAGGATGAACACATCTGACCGCATGCCTGTTGAAGAATGAGCTGGCGACTTAGAAGAAGTGGCAGGTTAAGATTTTCCATCGAAGCCAAAGCGAAAGCATGTCTGATAAGGGCTCTCGTCCCTTCTTCTAGACCCGAACCCAGGTGATCTAACCATGACCAGAATGAAGCTTTGGTGATACGAAGTGGAGGTTCGAACCGACCGATGTTGAAAAATCGACGGATGAGTTGTGGTTAGGGGTGAAATGCCAATCGAACTTGGAGCTAGCTGGTTCTCCTCGAAATGCGTTGAGGCGCAGCGGTTGATTATGGACTTCTAGGGGGTAAAGCGCTGTCTCGGTGCGGGCTGCGAAAGCGGTACTAATCTGTTGCAAACTCGGAATACCTAGAATGTTTTCAATCAGCCAGTGAGACTGCGGGGGATAAGCTCCGTAGTCAAAAGGGAAACAGCCCAGACCACCAGCTAAGGCTCCTAAATAAAAGCTAAGTGGCAAAGGAGGTGAAAGTGCAGTGACAATCAGGAGGTTTGCCTAGAAGCAGCCACCCTCTAAGGAGTGCGTAATAGCTCACTGATCAAGCGCTTTTGCGCCGAAAATGACCGGAACTAAGTTTTTTGCCGAAGCTGTGGCTACATCACACAGATGATGTAGGGTAGAGGAGCGTTCCGCCCAGGGGGAAGCCAAGCGCGTAAGCCGCGGTGGACAGGGCGGAAGTGAGAATGTCAGCTTGAGTAACGCAAACATTGGTGAGAATCCAGTGCCCCGAAAACTCAAGGGTTCCTGCGCAAGGCTCGTCCGCGCAGGGTCAGTCAGGACCTAAGGTGAGGCCGAAAGGCGTAATTGATGGCAAGAAGGTTTATATTCCTTCACTAGTCTAGGCTTAGTCCTGAGGGACGAACAAATAACACTCGGCACAATGGCCTTCCATGGTAGGAAGGGTCAAACCATTGTTGTTTGATGGTATTTTTTCCAAGAAAAGCTCATTCGACTTTGAGTCTAGACTACCTGTACCGTAAACCGACACAGGTGAGTGGGTTGAATAAACTAAGGGGAGCGAGATAACTCTCTCTAAGGAACTCGGCAAATTGGCTCTGTACCTTCGGAAGAAAGAGTGCCCCTCAGGGGGCCGCAGTGAAGAGATCCAGGCGACTGTTTACCAAAAACACAGGTCTCCGCAAAGTCGTAAGACGACGTATGGGGGCTGACACCTGCCCAGTGCCAGAAGGTTAAAGAAGTTGGTCAATCTATGATGAAGCTAACGACTGAAGCCCTGGTGAACGGCGGCAGTAACTATAACTGTCCTAAGGTAGCGAAATTCCTTGTCGGGTAAGTTCCGACCCGCACGAAAGGTGTAACGATCTGGATACTGTCTCAGAGAGAGACTCGGTGAAATAAAACTATCTGTGAAGATGCGGATTACCTGCACACGGACAGAAAGACCCTATGAAGCTTTACTGTAACCTGGAATTGCTCTCAAGCTTATCTTGCGCAGCTTAGGTGGGAGGCTATGAACCTTTTCTTCTGGGAAGAGGGGAGCCATCAGTGAGATACCACTCTTGGTAAGCTAGAGCGCTCAGTCTTCACCGTCATCCGGTAAGACGACAGTTTCAGGCGGGCAGTTTGACTGGGGCAGTCACCTCCCAAAAGGTAATGGAGGTGTGCAAAGGTTCCCTCAGGCTGGACGGAAATCAGCCATAGAGTGTAAAAGCAAAAGGGAGCTTGACTGCGAGACTGACATGTCAAGCAGAGACGAAAGTCGGCTTTAGTGATCCGACGGTGCTGTGTGGAAAGGCCGTCGCTCAACGGATAAAAGTTACTCTAGGGATAACAGGCTAATCTCCCCCAAGAGTTCACATCGACGGGGAGGTTTGGCACCTCGATGTCGGCTCGTCGCATCCTGGAGCGGAAGTACGTTCCAAGGGTTGGGCTGTTCGCCCATAGAAAGCGGCACGCGAGCTGGGTTCAGAACGTCGTGAGACAGTTTGGTCCATATCCTGTGTAGGCGTTTAGAGCATTGAAAGGATCTCCCCTTTGTACGAGAGGACCAGGTGGGGACAGACCGCTAGTGTACCAGTTATCCCACCAGGGGTAAACGCTGGGTAGCTATGTCTGGAGTAAATAACTGCTGAAAGCATATAAGTAGGAAGTTCACCTTAAGATGAGTGCTCTTTTGTCTCAACCGTTCAGTTTTACTGACAAATGAAAGACAAGGAAGGTCACGGCAAGACGAGCCGTTTGATAGGCATGAAGTAGAAGTGCAGTAATGCATTCTGAAGCTGACATGTGCTAATAGACCGAGGGATTTGATTTTGTATACCATAAGCAAGACTTGCTAGAACTTTCTAGGAAGCAATTGAGCTACTTTGTATAACAGAGTAGTTCTTTTTCTTGGTGTCTTCGTCGAGGTCGAGACACAGCATCCCTTTCCGAACTGCGTGGTGAAAGGCCTTTGAGATAACGATAGGATACGGGTAGCTGTTTCTGAAAACATATCGATGCCAAGAAAGATTTTAGTAGGATTTTTTATTCCTAAAGATGGGGAATTTTTCCCCATCATTAAAATGATAACTTTATAGATTTTATATTTATTCTTTTCATACAACAGTTTCATTCTGTTTATTGCATTTTTATACAGTGTTCTCAATCAATCTATTTATTTAAATAGACTTCTCCTACCTATTTCTAATAGATGTTTTTAATCTTTTTTCTCACTTGTATTCTCTTAGTATGGTATACTAAAAGTAACAGGTCTAAAATTTTTAGATTGTGTAACTCTTTATAACTATTTATTTCTTCTTTATTATGACTGCAACTTTAGAGCGTCGCGAAAGCGCAACAGTATGGGGACGTTTTTGTTCATGGATTACATCAACTGAGAACCGTCTTTACATCGGTTGGTTCGGTGTATTAATGATTCCTACTTTACTTACAGCGACTTCTGTATTCATCGTAGCATTTATTGCTGCCCCTCCTGTAGATATCGACGGTATCCGTGAGCCAGTTTCTGGATCACTTATGTACGGAAACAACATCATCTCTGGTGCTGTAATTCCTACATCAAACGCGATCGGTCTTCACTTCTACCCAATCTGGGAAGCAGCTTCTCTTGATGAGTGGCTTTACAACGGTGGTCCTTACCAACTTATCGTTTGTCACTTCTTCATCGGAATTTGTTGTTACATGGGTCGTGAGTGGGAACTTTCTTTCCGTTTAGGAATGCGTCCTTGGATCGCAGTAGCTTACTCTGCTCCAGTAGCAGCAGCAGCAGCTGTATTCATCGTATACCCAATCGGTCAGGGTTCTTTCTCTGATGGAATGCCTCTTGGTATTTCTGGTACTTTCAACTTCATGATCGTATTCCAGGCTGAGCACAACATCCTTATGCACCCATTCCACATGCTTGGTGTTGCTGGTGTTTTCGGTGGTTCACTTTTCTCTGCTATGCACGGTTCACTCGTAACTTCATCTCTCATCCGTGAGACTACTGAAAACGAATCTGCAAACGCTGGATACAAGTTCGGACAAGAAGAAGAGACTTACAACATCGTAGCTGCACACGGTTACTTCGGACGTTTAATCTTCCAATACGCTTCATTCAACAACTCACGTTCACTTCACTTCTTCCTCGCAATCTGGCCTGTAATGGGAATCTGGTTCACTGCTATGGGTATCTCAACTATGGCTTTCAACCTTAACGGTTTCAACTTCAACCAGTCTGTAGTAGATTCAAACGGACGTGTAATTAACACATGGGCTGATATCGTAAACCGTGCTAACCTCGGTATGGAAGTAATGCACGAGCGTAACGCTCACAACTTCCCACTTGACCTTGCATCTGTAGAAGCTCCTTCTATCAATGCATAATCTAGTTTAGATCCTTCTTTCTAAAAGAAAGAATGTCTTTCCCTGGGTTCCTTTTTGGAACCCAGGGAGTCTTTTATGTATTTTATTATATGGATAGTTTTAAACGCTTCGAAATTTTTTAACTTAAAAAACCAGACTTTATGGACCTATTTTTTAACACAAGTACTAGACGATCAGACGTATTTAATTGCTGAACGTATGCAAAGCATTCGGTTACGCTGCAAAATGGTTAATTTAGATTTCCGTGGAATTCAGGAGATGCTTAAGGCTAAGCTTAAAGCCAAGGTGAGTGGGAGTGTAGATATTAATTGGCGAGTTGAAGAGGCAAAACACTGGCTAAGCACGGTACTTTCAAAATTATGGAGACATCTTTGAATGACTCTCAACTTATTCAAGAACGCCAAGAAGCGGAAAAGTTAGTTGCGGAAGTAGCAGCCGATTTTGAAGCCTTTTTAGAGGGCTTGTGAGGCAAATGCTATATACAGGTTGGAATGCTGTTTGTCTACCAATCCAACTTGTCTCTCTCTTGACGGTATTCCGAAGGAGAGCAAATAAAATTGTTTACCAAACATAACAGATAAGATAAGACATAATGAAAAAAGAGATTACTTGCGCACAATACACGGCACCCCCATAATGTCGAAACCAGCCACGGTCAAAAAAGTAGCGCGTTACTGGATCTCGAAAAAGACGTTGTTGTGGAAGAAAAAATACAATGACAATTAAAAGTGTCATCGCTGTACTTTGTGGATTTGCTTCAGCCTGTTCTACAAAATCCAATACAAATTCTGTAAAGACTGGTACAAGATAAATAATCATTCCAGAAGTAAAAGTGACCATGATTTCCTGATTAAACTTATAAAAGATTTTACCAAGAAATGAGGTAGGTTTTTTACGTGGAGGGCGCGCAGGTTTTGGTGCTTTTTGTAAAGAAGCGTAATAATTAAAAATATCTCCCCACTCAGAAAGCTTGTCAATAATTTTAATAACTTCTTGAATGATACCAAAAATACCATCTTTACAAGATTCAATAAATAGAAGGCAACAGTCACCAAGCCAAAAAAGAACAGCAAAGACAAACTCTAAAATTTTTTGCATAGATGAATGGGGTATATGAGTAGAGTGCCTAAGGTCAGAGTTGCCTGTTATTTGATTTGTCTTTATGGGGTTTATTAGTTTGCCTTAAACCCATTATGAGACAATCATATACTATACGGGTGGTTCCAAAGAACCACCCATGCAAAGATCCTAAATACGCACCCAAAGATTTTTAATATCTAAAGATTCGAATTTAGATTTATCCAAACTTACCAGAAGTAGATGCAATTACAAAGGCCGCATATGTAAGAACGAACCCAACAGAGAAGTGCGTAAGTCCTACAAGACGTGCTTGTACAATCGAAAGTGCTACTGGCTTATCGTTCCACTTTACAAAGTTTGCAAGTGGAGTACGTTCGTGTGCCCATACA
>Ga0307997_10001427_pt1 | contig 11234 bp, 7 predicted proteins | sample Davwhametageno36_FD_203165 | JGI IMG/M metagenome (GOLD analysis project Ga0307997, IMG submission 203165) | Marine microbial communities from Davis Island wharf, Antarctic Ocean - #36 | ecosystem: Environmental > Aquatic > Marine > Unclassified | place: Antarctic Ocean: Davis Island wharf...
TTTCTCCAACAAACCGGCCCCCCCCCCCCCCCCCCCCCCCTCCTCAAAGGCCGGCGAAACAAACCCTGCGCGCAGCATACGTCCGGCACCACACTGCACTGAGCACGGCGCCCCGCCGCGCTGCAGGCACGTCTGCCCCGGAATCTTCGGCGAGGAGACCCACTTCAGAGCCCAGTGGAGGAACACGACGAAGACCGCTTACACGGACGGAACGGATGGCCACAAGTGGGGCGACATAGACAACATTGACGAAACACAGTCGGTCACGGCGTGCATCCGCTGCGAGACCGCGATCAAGCAAGGCATAAAACCGCTGTTCTCCGCCGCGGCCGGGTTCCGGCACGGCGCACCTGTGGACGAACTCGAAGGCCTGACGTACGCGGAGGAGGCCCTCATCGCACGCATCCAGCCGATCGTCGCCGCCAAGATGCTCAAGGGCGGCGCACGGTCAATGACCGGTATGGCGTGCTTTGTCGACCGGCTGTCGGCGATGAGCGAGCTGGCAACCGAACTGCCGAGGCTGGCAAAAGATGTCGAGTACATCGTCGTCGAGCGCCGCGCGGCCGACGGCGGTGGAGGCACGGACGCGGACGACGGCCTGCGGCACGCTACCTACAAGGAGTTGCGGGTCCGCCGGAGCAAGGTGCAACGTGCGCTCGACTGGCTATGCAAGCACTCGGATGCGTACGCATGCGTCACCATCAGCACGGCAAACATGGAAGCGCTGCCGGACGACGGGCCAATCGAGACACAGGTGCGGGAGCTGGACGACGACGAGGAGGAAGACCGGCACGCCGACGAAGGCCCAGCGGCGGCGCAGCAGACCGGCCCGGAACCTGCCGAGGACGACGTGGCGTGGACTGAGTCGGGCGCGGCTGCGGACGCACAATTCGTCGGCGGCGCGGCCGCCCAGCTACGCGCGGACCTCGGGAAGATGGCCGGCATCGTCCCCGACGACACGCCACCGGACGAGCCGGTGTTCCGGCAGGAGTACGCGGCGTACGTCCGGTGGGACGAGACGCCGTACTTCTTCGCGTCCGCCTGGCCGACGCTCTTCCTGCCGACCTACAGGGCAGCCGACGGCGAGGTTGCCAGATATCACATGGACTGTGATTTGATGGGTGCGGAGCTGGTCGCGTCAACTGTGACCATCGCCGAGTACGTCAAGCACCTGATGACAGCCGCGAACTTCCGGTACAGCCGACACGCCTCGTTCAAGTTCTGCGCGAAGAGCATGAAGGATGCCCGCGCGACCGTGGGACAAACCAGCTTCGGGGTGCAGCAAATGCCGGACGCCTGCCAACTCACCAAGGCCGACATGGTGGACATGCTGCGCGAGCCATGCGAAGCCGCGGCGACGGCGGGCGACGGGGCCGGGGGCCGTGTAGGTTCCTCTCGACAGGCGGGCGGCGGGTGGGCGAAACCGCCGGGCCTCAAGAAGCTGGCCACCATCGCGCAGCAGGTCTCGTCCTTCTCCAAAAATGTCACGGGCTCCGCCCCGTACTGGTGGCAGCAGAAGAGCAGGCTAGACGCCATGGTGACCGCCAAGTTGCAGGACGCCAACGAACTTCCGTGCGTGTTCTTCACCGGCAGCATGGCGGAGGTACACTGGCCGGAGCTGCATCGCGTGCTGCACCGGTGCCTGGATGGCGTGCACCAGGAAGAGGCGGCGGCCGTGCGGCCCATCGCGGAGGGGCGGGAGCCCGACCCCGGCACCTTCATGACCCTCCAACGCTGCATCAACGCGATGCTCGCCCCGGTGAACGAGCTATTCGAGGCACGGACAACGAGCTGGTTCAAGCATGTGATTGTCGCCGGACTCGGTATAACCGATTACTACTACAGGTACGAGTTCGCCAAGAGCCGCGGTGCGGCCCACTGGCATGCGCTGGGCTGGGCGCCGGACGCGGTAGGCGACCTGCACGCGAGTCTGGACGAGGTCACCAGCGCAGTGTACAACGGGCCAGTTACCAAGGACGGACTACATGCCATGGAGATGCGGGCCGCGAACTCGATGTGCGCGGCAGCGAGGGAGTCCTTCGGCTGCACGTGGTCGGCCGAGCACCCGGGCGGCAGAGAGCGGAAACCTGGCGCCGAGTTCGCCGGCAACGCTGAGCGGGCACGTGGTGAGTCTCGCTGGTTCAGGCGCCGCACCGCCGATCTCGCCACTGGAGAGACGGTCTATAAGAACTGCGGCACGAACGACGACGCGAAGGGCGGCGACTGGGCAAAGGATGAACGCGGCAACATCGACCAGTGGCCGTTGCCGGAGGGCCTGCCCTTCCCCCCGGTGGCAGTAACGCGGAGGACGCTGCGCACGCAGGTGGTGCAGCTAGCGGACGCGGCCCGCCGGACCGGGGACGCTGCTGGCGCCAAGCGGGACGACATGGTGGACCATACGAACTGCGTCGGCCTTCACGGCTGCAGCGGTTACTGCCTGAAGCCGTCGCAACCACCCAGGTACCGCAAACCCGATAAGGAGGATGGGCTCGAGCCGGCAGCGGAGCCCGGAACGCCGGCACCGACCGGCGGCCCGGCGCCGACCGGTAGGGGTGCGCGGATCTACTGCTGCCGCGGTAACTTCGGCGACGAGAGCCTGTTTGCGCAGAACAGCAAAACTCGAACGGAGGGGCGACAGTGTCACCGCTGCGCCATGCTGGAGACAGAAGGAGGCGTTACGCGGTTACACCCGCCGCGGAACCACCCACGCATGGTGGCCGGCCCGCTGGCGGTCGGACGCGCGTACCGCGCCAATTGCGACATGCAGTTGCTCGTGGCTGCACAGAAAGACCTGCCACCTGCCGTCCGCGCCTGGACGATGCAGAACTACGACTATGAAAGAGGCGTGGAGGGCATCGACGGCCACGTTGAATCCCTGCGAATGTTCGACATAGCGAGACAGTACGGGTCGCGCCGGGATGTCGCGACCTCCGTGTGCCGGTACATAACCGCATACGCATGCAAGGGCGAAGTCTCAGCCGCCGGAGCGTCTAAGCTCTTCCTCGACCTGGTGCAGTCGGAGAGCCTGTGCGAGTCGACCACGTTGTACAGTATGGCTCAGAGACTGCAGTCCAAGCTCTGCCAGGCGCGCCAGATCTCTAGCTCCGAGGCGATATGGGGCAATCTGGGCATGCCGATGTCGCACGCCAGCAAACCCGCACAATACGTACCCTACCCCGGCAGACGGACGCTCGTCAATGCAAAGGACGGCGGCGACGACGACGCCGAGGCAGTCGCGGTGCATGACAACTTGTTCGACAAGTATGTGAAGGATGTTGCGGCCGCGCAGAAGCAACAGGGTTACAAAACCAAACGCAACAAAGAGGCGAGTAAAGGGTTGGACGAGGTCTCGTTCAACATGTATGCAACCGCGCTCAAAGCGGACCGGGGAAACAGTGCTTACTGGGCTCACAGCAGAAGTAAAGAGCCGGGGCAGGTGGCGGTGTACTATGGCTACAAGATGGACGCGACCTGGCCACTTACGGAGGACTACGCGGCCTCCATGCTAGTACTCCATCGGCGCGGCCTCCAGAGCCACGCCGACATCTACAAAAGCTTTGAAGGGGCGAACGGCGACAACTACATCAACAGCGTGGAAGCCTTCGAGGCGTTCCTCGGGAAAGACACCGGGAAAGACACCTGTCCCGACCACGTCAAGGATGCGGTGCGGCACGCGAAGATCCGCCACACCATACTGGACGAGGAGGAGCCGGATGCGGAGCGAAGAGCGGCACGGGACCGCAAACGCAAGCAGGGCCTGCGAGGCCACGGAGACGGCAGGTCGGGATCGGCAGCGTGCGCCGACTCGACGTGGACCAGTAGCGAAGAGGAGGACGACGGCGCGGACGACGCGTTCAGCGGCGGCAGCGGCGGTGCGCCGCAGACACCCGAGTACAGCGAGCGGACGGCCGGGACCGACATCAGCCCAGGCTGGCGTTGCCTGTACCCGGCCTTCATGAAGGAATGGACCGCCAATACGACAAAGGAGTTCTACAGGGCAATGGACGCGGGCGAGCCGTTGGTTCCAAAGGACGCGACCGGGAAATACCAGAGTGTCGCCGGCGTCGACCGCTTCGCACAGCAGCGATTCCTCATCACCGAGTACATTGACCACTTGCGGCAGGTCACGATGTACAACGACGACCCGACGGCCTACTGCAGAGGAGGAGGACATACGAAACCGCAATTTCGCGCTGTCGTCGTCGGGCTCGCAGGGGCGGGGAAGACGTACGTCATGTCTCTGATCGCGTTGCTGTCGCGTTTGATTACCGGTCAGCGGTCGGGGGTTATGGTGACGGGCCCGACCGGATCGGCCGCACTGAACGGCGGCGGCTCCACGCCGGAGCGCGCCGTAAGCATGGGCAACCGAGGCAACCAGAGGCTAACGAATCTGACGGCCACGGCCGCCGCGGCGCTGCAACAGAAGTACCAGCACACGATCTGTTCGCTGAATGACGAGGTACAATAGTCTTTGGCGACACTGCCATCTCTGCTGCCCCACAATGGGCGCTTGCCAGATTGCCAGGTGTGTGTGCTAATACTGATGGAAAGAAGGGCGAGCGGCAGCAAAATGACAGTCCCGGCGTAGGTATCGATGTGGGGTAAAAAAATGTTCGGCAACTACTGCCACCGTCTGAACGATGTTTTCAATGGGGGCGCAGCCGCCCCCGGCGGCGTGGACGAGGAGACGGTGCCCAGCTGCGGTCACGTGTTCGCCATCATTTTTTTTGGCGACTTCAGACAGCTACCCCCGATCAAAGATACACCGCTCTACACGGCGTTACCGACTGACCGGGAGCCGAGTGCGTCCGAGACGTACGGGGCACGGGCGTTCCATCAGCTGGACCGCGTGTACATGTTGACCGAGCCTGTACGCCAGGATGCAAACAGTTCGCTGATCGGACCGCTCACAAACATGAGGAACGGGACTGTGACGGAGGAGGACACACGATTCTGGAACGACCGGAACGTCATTCACATGAGCCCCGCGGAAAAGGAAAACTTCAATATGACCAACCCGAGGGCACTCATCCTCTGCACGCACAACAAGGACGCGTCTGACGTCAACCGCCGGTACATACAGACGCTGCGCAATGTATGTGCAGTAAGCGCCCAGTGCAACGGCAGCTGCGCGAAGCGGCAGAAGGGTAACCTCGGTCCACTCGAAGCAATCCCGATGCATGCGCAGTACGCCTTCAAAACCGCTGTTAAGCTGACGGCGAATCTCTGCCCAGAAATCGGGCTCGCCAACGGCAGCCGCGGCACTGTGCGCGACATTGTGTACTATGCGCCGGGCGGCGAGATCGGCGGCGGGTACAGACGAGCAGGGACGGACTTCCCAGTCATAATCGTAGAGTTTCCGCAGTATATTGGAAAACCATTCATGCAGCTGGATGACTGTCCAGACGTGGTGAAGCGGGAGTTCGTCGAGCTTGGCATCGACGCCACCAAGCTGGTGCCGATCGCCGCGCTCGAACGGCCGTGCGACTGCCCTCGCAAATGCAATCGAACCGGGCTGCCGCTGCAGGTCGCGAAAGCAGCCACGGTTCACTCCGTGCAGGGCATGTCGATCGGCGCCAACGAGCAAATGAACTACATGACGCTACACATTGGCAAAACAGGGGCGAAGCACGCCGAGACGCAGTGGCCAGGCTGCACGTACGTCGGGGTATCACGCGGGAAGCGGACAGAAAACGTCGCCTTCAACGCGGGCTTCACGGAGGCGGACGCCGCCAAAGTCGGCGCAGCGCCGTCCTTCAAGGTCCAGACGGATTACGTCGACGGGCTGCGCGACAGCGCAGAGCGCCGGTACGAGCAGGGAGGAGGGGCGCCAGCGGGGCCGAGAAGGTTCAAAGAGGCCATCGAGTGGTTTACGACACACATCATAGAACAGTACAGCGACGGCGGCAGTCTGTGCGCCAACGGCGAGGCGGCGCAAGTTCTAGAGTGCATGCAACAGTGGAGTGATGAAATGGCGAGTCTTGGTGTTGAGCGGCTCCAGCGGGGTAGTGGCGTGGCGGCGCCTCCGGCCCCAGAGCAGCCAAGTGCGCCGGACGATGCGCAGCAGACGCTCGATCAGTGGCTCAGTGGAGGCGGGCCTGCGAATACCCTGCGCCCGGAGCAGCTGCCGAGCGCGCTTGGGCGGGGCAGCTCTGACGACGGCGCAAGTGATGAGGCCGACGACGAAAACGAGGAGGACCGGAACTTCATTGACGACGCGGAGGTCGACGGTACGGCGGTCCAAGGGGCAATGCAGAGCATCACGGCAGCCCTCGGCGGCAGCGGCCAGGACCCGATGACTGAGACCGCGGACGGCAGCGAGGACGACGATGTGGAATGCACGGGGGACACAGATGGCGACGATAGCCACGACGGCGAGCTATCCAGCGATGATGGGTTCGTCTGCGACGAAGACGAGGAGGACGCGGACGACGACGAGGAGGACGACGACAGCCGGAGTCAAGAGGAGCGGGATGAGGACAGCGCCCTGCTGGCCCCGTGGATCGTCAAGCTCGGAAGCTACGGCGAGAATGTCACCCGGTTCCTAGGCGGCCGTCAGCCGGACGAGATGGTAAAGGCACCCACGAGCCCCACAACAAAACATGTATTATCAGGAGGGCAGCAGTGAGGGCGAGAGGAAGGCAGGTCACGGCATAGGCAGGACCGAGTAGGGAGGTTACACCCAGAGCGGGCAGCGGGAGAGGCGTCGCGAAATCACTTCCAGCAGACTCATCGCATGTTGCGGGTGTGTGTCGCAGCTGGAGGAGCTAATTCTGCTGGAGGTCAGCGCGCTCGAGGCCGCCCGGGAATCGTTAGCCGAGATGATAGGACAGGTCGACGAGGTTGTGAGCGGCGGGGGGCCTGTCTCTCGCTCCGTCTGCTCTCTGCCGTCGCTCTGCACCTCTCCTGCCAAACCCTGTCCTGTGCCCGCCGGCCGGGCATCTCACCCACGGCCCGTTTTGCTGCCAGGGGAATGCGGTGATCTCGATGATCGTCGACACAGTGATCCCGGCCATCGTCGCGCGGTGATCTGACCATGCTGTTCGTGGTGTTCATTGATCGGCTCACCGTCTCCAATGCCCTGGTTCACATGTCCGGTGGCGTGTAGGAAAAATACTACGGGCTGATGCGCGCGGGGCGCAGAGCGAAGAAGAGAACGGGCGATGGGCAGACATGGGCAATGTGATCGTAATACTGTAATCGTGATACATTAATGTCCTGTATACACCCGCTACGCCCGCCGCAGTGAGTCGCCCGCCACGCCCGCTACGCCCGCAACGATCGGGGCACGTGACCGCTGTCCAGAGGGTCTTTCGGGCGCTAGGAGTCGCTGGCGAACTCTTTAATATCAATTACGTAATTGATACTTATCCCATGTGGCGACTGCTGCTCATCACTGCAGCAACGCAACCATTAGCCTTGCCGTTGCTTTTCGTAGCTCTCTTGCTCTTGCTCTTGCTGATGCCCTTGGTCTTGCCCTTGCACTTGGTCTTGTTCTGCAGCAACGCAACCATTAGCCTTGCCGTTGCTTTGCGCATGCCCTCTTGTTCTTGCTGTTGCTCATGCCCTTTGTCCTGCCCTTGCACTTGGTCTTGCTCTCGGGCATGCTCTTGCTCTTGCTCTTACACGTGCACGGGCTCTTGCTCTGGCTTTTGCGCCGCCTCTTGCTCTTGCGCGTGCACTTGCTCTGGCCCTTGCTCTTGCATTTGCTCTTCCTCTGGCCCATGCGCGTGGGCGTGCCCTTGCGTGCCCTTGCGCATACGCATGCCATTTGCGATGCGCGTGCCCTCATACCTCATCATCGAGGTAGCACTCCATTATCAGCTGGTTGTTGCACAGCACGTCCCTGGTTAACAGAAGGGCAAGCCGGGTGACGCGATCCTCGCCAATCAAGGAGGTGTAGACGGCGTTTGGGGTCTTGTAGACGTCCCCTGCTGCGATCATGCGGGACGCTTCGGCGTCGCCCAGGCCTGTTACGTCGATGTCTGCCACCTCTGGGTCAGCGCTGTTGGTGGCATGCCCTAACCGCTGGGACTCCGTGCTAAAGCGCGGTGAGACGGCCGGCGAAAGATTGAACGCCGTGTCGATGAAAGTCCCGTCTGCAGTTGTCGTCTTAGGCCCCATCACTTGCCTGCCAGCTTCGAAAGACTTCAGGTTCAAGTCTGTCAGAACGGCGGTGGAGATGAGCAGGTACGAGCCGCGGGGCAGGTGACACCGGCAGAACAAGCCAAAGCCAGTGCCGAAGTCCCGCTTGTGGTGGAAGTCGGTCAGCTCTTTGTAGCACCAATCTACGATGTTGAAGGCGCGTGCACGGTTCGCCAAGTGCCAGCGCCGACCACTACCATAAGCCGGGGCATCTAGGTAGTTCGCCGCCTTGTCGGGGAGGCCGATATGCAGATCCCATTGGCCGTCATCCGGGGTGACGACAGGCATGGGTTTGGAGTTGGCTACGAGGCCAGGTGGGCGGGTCCTGTGAAACAGGGTTTGCAACTCAAGTGCCCGACTTCAGCAAAAGAACGCTTGAACCGGGTGCCCAACATCATGCACGCACGAGGCAGAGCTTGGCCGAGGGCACTGTCGAGTGTTGTAGTACGGTGTTTAATGTGTTTAACCGAAATTTGACGGACACTTACACCTACCGCATAGTGCACTTTCCATGATGTTTAGTATATTACACCGTAAACCGTATTATTAGAATTGAAATTCGGTTCGGTATAAAAGGTACACACTGTGTATTAAGGACGATCTACATAGTACTGACGGTGCTGTATTGACTCAGAAAAACAGCTTTACATTTGGGTACACTGCTGCTGAGCCGTGTACACGTTTTACAATGAGGTTATATACCTAAATTGGAAACTCATATTTTGTGTTCGCTAACAACAGTTGTCAAGACTGCGAAGACCGGGCCGACGATGCCCGTGGAGGACGACGACGGTTGGGGCGGGGGCGACGAGACTGACGGTTGGGGCACAGCATCCGCGGCGAAGAGCGCGCAGAAGAATCCCAGCCTCGATGCCATGCAGTCCGGAGACTCATGGAGATTCGTTGCACCTACAACAGCGCAACTCAGAGTTGGCAAGCTGCTTGTAGATCAGATCGCAGATCAGATATCCCATCGCGAGACAAAGACCATCACCGCTGAGAAGAGTGAGATTCACGCAGCATTGTGCTACGCGAACACACAGATCTGCGGCGAGGCGCACAGCGCCTTCTTTCAAGACTGTGACTGCCGCTGCTGCGAGAGCTACTGGCATGAAGCGTTCAGCACCTGCCAAAGCTGCCGCCAGCACGAGGTCATCAGAGATCGAATCCTTGAATCCAAAGGTGAACCACCCCCAGCTGTCATTCTGACTGCCGAGGGACTCGACCGCGCATTTCCACAACAATTTCGGCCGGACTGGCACAAGAAAGTTGCCAAGGCCAAGGGATCACGCTTCAACTTTTCGTTTGACAAATGAGTGCAGGAGGCGCAGCACAGCAACGGGGTTTGGCCAAGAGGGTCCCACTGTGCACAGCATCCGCGGTGAAGCGCTCTACCGTACCATCTGTCGGGCAATGGATGCTATCACGTTGCCCTGGCGCGTCGTCAACGGCGGACGACGCCAGATGGGCTGCCGGTGGCCAAGATCGCGCGGTTGGGTTCGACGCCGCTGTCGTCTCGTTAGTTTCTAGCCGGGGGCTCCGGGGTATGATGGCGGTGTGGGGACGTGTGTTCAGGCGGTCTGTTAATGTATCGCGGAACACGTCGTAATAAACATATATTATGAGCACACACCGTGCTGGCCACACTCTCGCTGCACTCGCCGGTGCGATTGCACTTCTCCATCTCCTCCATTTCCTCATCCACCACCTCCTTCTCCTCCTCCTGCTGCGGCTGCTGCTGCTCCTCCTCCTGCTCCTGCCGCGTCCTTCTCTAGAGAGCCCCTCGCTCACCGCTTCGCTCTTTTTGCTCCCGGCTCGCCGGCGCCGGCCGCCTCCTCCTGCTGCTCCTGCTGCTGATCCCGCCAGATCCAGCCTTGAGCGCGCGCCTGATCGGCCACCGCCGGCGGCGGGAGTGCGGCGGTGAAGTGTCGTTCAAGACGACCGGTTATCCGGCATTGCGTCGTGCGCCTCCGCCGCCCTCCTGTTCGTCCGGATGGTCGCCTCGGAATCCGCCAGCTTCTTCAACAATGATCGACCCAATTCCGGACGGTCGCCTCGGAATCTGCCAGCTTCTTCAACAGTGAACCGCGGGTTTCTTTCCATTTCCTTTCGCCGAGCTTCAGCGCCCTGACCACCGCCTCGGAAGTGGCCAGCTTCTGCTGGAGCTCGGCGATCAGCTGGTCCTTTGGGACCAGGGGTCCATCATGATCCGCCGAGAACCGCTCGAAGACCGAGTGGAATGTCTCATCCCCCCCCACGTCGATGCACACCATGCGCTCCCGCACAACGACGGGCATACGTTCCGGCATGCCCCGAACCCTTTGGTAGAAACCGTAAACTCTCTGCTCTTGACGCGCGCCAGTGGCGACCGCACGCTCCTCGGGCGTGAGGTGGCCGACGAGGACGTTGATGGTCGCCGCTTCGGTGGGGGGGTCGGCACTACAGTCCCAGTTCAGCAAGAGATACCGGTTGGGCATCTCCTCCGAAGTAAACTCGTCCTTCAGAGCACGTAGCCGGCAGGCGTCGCGGAGGTCTCGCGGAGTCTCGGCCTTCACCGCGACGGTCCAGGGTCCACGGTCGAAGGCTTCCTTTTGAGCCTTGCGCCGGACTGCAGCCGTAATGATCGCCTTCCGTGCAGCCCCCGACTCCTCGGACGCCCAACGATCCAGCAGGTCAAGCCGGAGGTCGAGATGTGACAAGTCCACCATGAGCCCACCGAACTAAGCTAGGCCTTCGCCGCGGCGGTCAAGGGCTTGTGAATGTGCGCGGGGCCCCACGGCCGCCTGTGCGCGGGGCTTGACCGCCGGCATTCCCTGGCGATGCATACCAGGGGGGCACGTGTCACGCACAAAACAAGAGGGAGCTGTGCTCATAAGCTCCGCGTTTTTACTCATGCGCAGCTCCTCTTATAATAGTCGAAACCTCGGCTCGCGCCTGAATTGCGGTAGTTTTTGCATTGCATTGTGAATATCCGTGAAGTTTACCAGTAAATCCCCATGACCAATGAAAAGTACTCGGGGACCCTTGCAAGTTACTTGCTGTCCGGCCCGATTCTCATCCCGATCGATGCTGTGCACTTCACAAACTTT